>WNFY01003962.1_pt1 | contig 17720 bp, 20 predicted proteins | sample 5400091 | NCBI WGS metagenome assembly WNFY01 (sample SAMN13153364, study PRJNA577476) | soil metagenome | isolation source: 60 cm soil or saprolite under grassland replicate 1 | place: USA:California | collected 2016-06-15
CGCCAGCACGAGCTCAGCATCGCCGACGCCGCCCGCCGCCTCGGCGTCAAGCCCGACGTCGTCTACGCATGGGCGGAATGGGGCCACATACCCGCCCGGCGGGGCGGCGCCGGACGCCTGTGGATCAACTTCACCCCCGACCTCGAGCGCACCTGCCTCAAGCGAATCGCCAGCTCATACAAGCTCCCCGAAGCGACCAGAACCCAAGCTGCACAGCGCCTTGAAAGGATCGCAGTATGAAGCGCACGTCCCTTCCGTGCGTGACAGGGTGGCCCAGCAGGCGGCCAAGCTGGTGCTGGAACCCATTTTCGAGGCGGGCTTCGCGCCGGTTTCGTACGGGTTCCGGCCGAAGCGGTCGGCTGTGCAGGCGATGGAACGGCTCAGGACCGGGTTCATCGAGGGCTATCAGGTCGTCGCGGAGTCCGGTATCCGCAACTTCTTCGGTGAGATCAGCCATGACCGGCTGCTCGCCGAGATGGGGAAGCGGATCTCGGACCGGCGGGTGCTGAAGCTGGTCCGCTTGTGGCTTCAGGCGGGAGTGATGGTCGAGGGGGAGTTCCAGCGGACGGTCGCGGGAACGCCTCAGGGCGGGGTGATCTCCCCGCTGCTGGCCAATATCTACCTGCATGTCCTGGACACTGAGTTCACCCGGCGCGGGCTGGGTGAGCTGGTGCGCTACGCCGATGACGGCGTGGTGCTGTGCCGCGGTGCGGCGCAGGCCCGGGCGGCCCTGGGCGCGAACGGTGAGATCCTCGCGTCGCTGGGGCTGGAGCTGCATCCGGATAAGACGAAGGTGGTGGATCTCAGGCAGGGCCGGGAGGGGCTGGACTTCCTCGGCTGCCATTTTCATGCCCGCATGCCGGGGCGGCTGTGGGAGCAGCGGCGGATCGTGCGCTACTACCTGCACCGCTGGCCCTCGCAGCTGGCGATGAAACGGCTCCGGGAGAAGATCCGTGCCCGTACCGGGCGCAACCGCACAGGGGTGAAGGATATCCGCGAGGTGATCGCGGACCTGAACCCGCTGCTGCGCGGCTGGGGCAACTACTTCCGCACCGGGAACGCCGCTGACAAGTTCATTCAGGTCGACCGGCATGTGGCGTGGCGGCTCAAGCGCTTGATGATCAAGAAGCGGGGCCGGAACCTGCGCGCCGGGCAGGCTGACGGGTGGACACGCGAGTGGTTCGAGGGACAGGGCCTGTACCGGCTCAGCGGTACCGTCCGCTATCCGAAGGCAGCGTAACCATGTCAAGAAGATCATCGGTAAGCCGTATGCGGGAAAACCGCACGTACGGATTGAAAGGGGGATGGGGAAACGGGCCGCACGCGGCACCGCGCCCCTGACTACCAATGGCTGAGGTGGTTCTCTTTCATCACGCGCAGGGCCTGACCTCCGGCGTGGTCGCGTTCGCCGACGAGCTGCGCCGCGCCGGGCACACCGTGCACACTCCGGACCTACTCGACGGGCGCACGTTCGGCTCGATCGACGATGCTGGCGCAGACCCGGCCGGGCGCGCGGGGCGCGCTGCTGTTCTACTCCTGCGTGCCGGTCTCGGAGTTCGGCCCCGGCTGGCCCGAGGGGGTCCCGGCGCAGATCCACGGGATGGACGCCGACCCGATCTTCGTCGGCGAAGGCGACATCGACGCCGCCCGCGAGCTCGTCAGCCAGGCCAAGGACGCCGAGCTGTTCCTCTACCCCGGCGACCAGCACTACTTCGCCGACAGCTCGCTCCCCACCTACAACCCCGACGCCACCGCCCTCCTCACCCAGCGCGTCCTCCGCTTCCTCCGCACCCACTAGCGCAGCCGGGCCCGGCATGCGCGTTAGCTGGCCAGGAACCGGCTGATCGCGGTCCACGAGCGCTCGGGCTGGTCGGCCTGGACCACGTGCCCGCAGTCGTCGAGCACCTCGACCCGGCTGCCCGCGATCCGGCGGCCGAACTCCTTCGCGTACCCGACCGGGACGAGCGCGTCCTCGCGCCCCCAGACGATGAGCGTCGGCACCTGGACGCGGTGCAGCCGGCGGCCGAGGCCGTGGTCGGCGATCGGCCAGGCGAACTTCGTGGTGCAGCCGACATTCCAGGTGGCCTGCGCGATCGCCTTCGCCTGCTGTGCCGGATCGGCGGGCAGCGCCTGCGCGGCCTGCGCCGCGTCGCTGCCGGGGTGGGCGTACAGGTATTTCGGCACGTCGGAAGGCGGCCCGGACACCATCTCCATCAGCGGGATCGGGGCATCGTCGCGCCACAGGCCGAGCGGCGACAGCAGCACGAGCGCGGAGAACAGCCGAGGGAACGACGCCGCCAGGTCGGCCGCGACCATGCCGCCGAACGACTGGCCGATCGCGACCGGGCGCTCAAGCCCGAGCTTGCCGGCCAGTTCGGTGTAGATGAGCAGCAGCTCCCAGTATGTCTGTACCTCCCTGATCGCCTGCGGGTCGCCGGGTGAGGTGCCGGGATGTTCCGGTGCGTACACCGTGTGCCGCCGGGCCAGGCGGCCGAGGAGCGGCTGCCAGGCCAGGCCCGCCAGCGGGTGGAAGAACAGCAGCGGCGGCCCGTCGCCCGCGACCTTGACGTGCAGCCTCAGCCGGCTGTCCCAGACCTCGACCGTCTCGTCCCGCACGGCGTCCGGCCCCGCCGCCATCAGACCGCACCCTCGATCGCCGCGGCACGCGGCCACCAGTGGTTTTCCCAGCCTTCGGCGTCCCAGACCGGCCGAAGCCGCGGCAGCACCTCCGCGGCGAACAGCGAGATGTTCTTCTCGGTCAGGTCGCGCGGCATCGAGCCGTTCTGCAGCATCACCAGCAGGTTGCCGATCCTGAACTCGCGCACGAACGCCTCGATCTGGTCGGCGACCGTGGCCGGGCTGCCCACGATCGCGACCTGGCTGTCCACGATCTCGGCGTACGTCGCCGTCTTCATCCGGGAGAGCATCCCGGCCGGGCCGGCGCTGCGCAGCATGCCCTCGATGGCGGCGGGCTCGGCGTAACCCGGCACCGCCATGGCCGTGTGCGGGATCGCGCCCAGGCCCGACCGGTAGTGCGCCTCGAGGTGCCTGGCGTACTCCCGCTCGGCCCGCTCGTCGGTCTCGGAGACGGCGACCACCTGGAGGAAGGCCAGCCGGTACGGGTTGCGGTCGCGGCCAAGCTCGTCGGCCAGTTCCCAGTAGCGGTCGAAGACCTGCCGCCCGGTGAGCTTCGGCCCGTCCCAGCTCAGGTACACGAAGACGTAGTCCTGGGAGAGGATGTCCCGCAGCGTCCCGGGCGAGCCGGTGCCCGGGATCCAGATCGGCGGATGCGGCTGCTGGACCGGCCGCGGCCAGATGTTCACCTGGCCGTACTTCTCGAAGCGGCCGTTCCACGGGAAGGGCCGCGGCTCGGACCACGCCTTCAGGATCAGCTCGCGGTGCTCGCGGTAGCGCTCGCGGGTCTCGACCGCGGGCAGGGACGCGTTCAGGTTCGCGTCGTAGCTGAGCCCGACCGGGAAGCCGGCGATGAGCCGGCCGCCGCTGAAGCAGTCCAGCAGCGCGTACTCCTCGGCGATCTTCAGCGGCTCGCGGGTCTTGCCGAGCGAGCGGCCGAGCACGATGATCGCCACGTCGAGCTGTTCGGCCCGCGCGGCGCAGGCGACGGCGGACGCCAGCAGGGTCGGGTTGGGCGAGATGTCGTACGAGGACTGGCTGTGCTCGGTCACGCAGATCCCGTCGAAGCCCGCCCGCGCCCCGCCCATCAGCTCGGCGTAGGCGGAGAAGAGGGATTCGGTCATCCTCGCCGGCTCGACGACCTGGTAGGGCGCCGTCACCACGGAGTTGTGCTGGTTCTCGAAGCCTTCGGGCATATACCGGTACGGCACCTGCTCGAACAGGCTGACCTTCATCTGTCTGCCTCCGGGAACGAGGTGGCCCCCAGCCGACAGCCGACCACAGCCCGCCCCAGCCCGCAACCCCGCCCGGCCCGCAGTAATAGCTAGTAATAGTTGAAGGCGCCAGCGGGTACATCGTCAGGACCGTACCGGCGTCAGGGAGGCCAGATGCGTATCACCGATGTGCTTCGCGGTAAGGGCACGCAGGTAGTCACCGTCCCCCCGGACACGAAGGTGCGCCGCCTGCTGGAGATCCTCGCCGAGCACCATATCGGCGCCGCCGTCGTGTCGCAGGACGGCGTCTCGGTCGGCGGGATCGTCAGCGAGCGGGACATCGTGCGGGCGTTCGCCAAGCGCGGCGCCGCCGTGATGTCCGAGCCGGTGACGGCCATCTACACGGCCGAAGTGCACACGATCACGCCGGACACCTCGCTCGACGAGGTCATGCGGATGATGACCGAGCGGCGGGTGCGGCACGCCCCGGTCGTGGTCGACGGCGCCCTGCGCGGGATCGTGAGCATCGGCGACGTGGTCAAGAACCGCATCGACGAGCTCGAAACCGAACGGGCGCACCTGACCGACTACATCACCGGCACCCGCTAGCCTGCCCGCGCCGGTGGCGCACGGGCGCGTCGCCCTGGTAACCGGCAGCTCGCGCGGCCTGGGCGCCGGGATCGCGCGGCGCCTGGCCCGGGACGGATTCGCCGTCGCGGTCAACGGCCGGCCCGGCGACGACGGGGTGGCGGCCGTCGCCCGGACCATCGAAAGCGACGGCGGCACCGCCGCGGGCTTCGGCGCCGACGTCACCGACGAGGACCAGGTGAACGGCCTGGTCACCGCGATCACCGGCACGTTCGGCCCCATTGACGTACTGGTCCTGAACGCCACCGGCCCTCAGCCCGAGGCGCCGGTGACCGAGGTGGGCTGGACCGACCACGCCGCCCAGCTGGACTTCTTCGTCAAGAGCCCGGTGCTGCTCGGCCGGGCGGTGCTGCCCGGGATGCGGGCCCGGCGGTACGGCCGCATCATCAACATCGACTCCGAGGTCGCCCGCCGGCCGCCGCCGGGACGGTCCGCCTACGCGGCGGCCAAGAACGCGCAGATCGGCCTGACCCTGAGCTGGGCTCGCGAGCTCGCCCCGTTCGGCATCACGGTGAACACGGTCGCCCCGGGTTTCGTCCCGGTGGAACGCCACGCGGACGTCCCGGACGAGATCAGGCAGGCCTATCTCGCCTCGGTGCCCGCCGGGCGGATGGGAACACCCGGCGACATCGCCCACGCGGTGAGCTTTCTCGCCTCCGACGGCGCCGGCTTCGTCACCGGCCAGCGCATCGTGGTCGACGGCGGCCGCAGCCTCGGCCCCTGACCACCGCGATTCCTTTCCCCGCCCGCGCCGGTCTGCATGCCCGAGGACGAGGAAAGGAGAAACCGCGATGCCAAGCAAGCAGTCCGAGGCGGTCCGGAGGCGCTGGGAGGCGGCCGGGCTGGCCATGGCGGGGCAGGGGGAGGCACCCGACGACGAGTCGTGGGGGGACCTCACCGCCGAACCGCGCGGAGTCGACTACCTGGAGGTCGAGGCGGGCGGCCGGCCCGCGATGTGGCTGGTGCCGAAGAGGGCCCGAACGGACCGGGTACTTCTCTGCCTGCACGGCGGGGGCTTCGTCAGCGGGTCGATCTACACGCACCGCAAGATGTTCGGCCATCTGGCCAAGGCCACCGGCGCGCGGGCGCTGCTCGTGGGTTACCGCCTGCTTCCCGAAGGCGGCGGCTACCCGGTCCCGGTGGACGAGGCGGAGGCTGCCTACCGGTGGCTGCTCGAGCAGGGCATCGAGCCCGGCCACATCGCCTTCGCCGGTGATTCCGTCGGCGGCTGGCTGGCGATCACCGTCCAGCTCCGCGCCCGGGCCCGGGGCCTCCCGCTGCCCGCCGCGGCCCTGCTCATGTCGCCCGTCAGCGACCTGGAGGCCGTCGGCGAATCGTATGACGCCGGCACCGATCCCCTGTTCCACCGCGACTTCGTGCAGGGGCTCATGCGGGGCTTTCTCGGCCCGGCGGGCGACCCCCGCGATCCGCTGGCCAGCCCGCTGCACGCCGACCTGACCGGCCTCGGCCCGGTCTATATCCAGGTGGGCGGCGACGAGGCGCTGCTCGACGACGCCCGCAGCCTCGACGAGCACGCCAGGAAGGCGGGGCTGGACGCCAGGCTCGACGTCTTCCCCGGCATGCTGCACACCTTCCAGATGGCGGCCGGCCGCGCCCCGGAAGCCGACGACGCCATCAACCGGATGGCCTCCTGGCTCCGCCCCCGCCTAGGCCTGTAAACTCATCTCCCGCTCCTTATTTAGGGTTGTATGATAAACCTAAATAAGGAGCGGAGATGTCTAGGGTTATCCACCGCCATTGGCCAGGCAATCCGGATGCCCCGTCGCGTCGCGGGAGAGGTTCCTGCGACTACGAGGCTTACGTTCCTGACCTGCTGAACGGCAGGCACTTCACCCTCGACGGTGACGTAGCCGCTGACGTGACAGAGGCGGAGACCGCCATCGCCAGGCTGAACGCGGAGGCGCTAGCCTTGGCGGACACCGAGGCCCTGGCGAGGCTCCTGCTGCGCGCCGAATCTGTCGCGTCCTCCCGGATCGAAGGGCTCGAGATCGGTGCCAGACGCCTGCTCCGTGCCGAGGCTGCCAGGGACCTAGGCGAGCGAACCGGTGATGCTATGGCCGTTGAGGTTCTCAGCAACATCGACGCGATGAGCGCGGCCATAGGCGAGGTCGGGCCGGGAGATCAGATCAGCGTCGCTACCTTGCTCACCTTCCACCAGCGCCTGCTCGGGAACACCAGGCAGGCGCCGCTCGCCGGAAGACTACGGGACAAGCAGAACTGGATCGGGGGCAGCGACTACAACCCCTGCTCGGCGGCATTCATCCCGCCTCCGCCTGAACTCGTGCCGGACCTGTTGGAGGACCTGTGCGCCTTCTGCACCAGCGAGGCGTTGCCTGCGGTGGCCCAGGCCGCGATCGCGCATGCTCAGTTCGAGACCATCCACCCGTTTGCCGATGGCAACGGCAGGACAGGCCGCGCGCTCATCCAGCTGGTGCTCCGACGCCGTGGACTGGCTACCCGGGTGCTGCCGCCCGTCTCCCTGGTCCTGGCCACCTGGGCCGGCGACTACGTTGACGGCCTCACCGCGACCCGCTACCGCGGACCGGCAACGGGCAAGAATGCCCAGGCGGGCCTGAACCTGTGGGTGGGACGCTTCGCAGGCGCCTGCAAGCGCGCGGTCAAGGACGCGGCATCCTTCGAGGAACGCATCGAGCAGATCCAGCGCCAATGGCGCACGCAGCTCGGCAGCGTCCGCAAGAATTCCTCGGTCGACCTGCTGGTCCAGTCGATCGCCGGAGCCCCCGTCCTGACCGTCGGCGGAGCCGCTGCGCTCATCGGCCGGAGCTATCCGCAGGCCAACGCGGCTATCGAGCGCCTAGCATCCGCCGGGCTCCTGTCCCAGATCACCGTGGGCCGAAGGAACCGTGCCTTTGAAGCGCCAGCGATCATCAACGCGTTCACTGACCTGGAGCGCCAGCTCGCGAGCCCAGACGGAGAAACCCGCACTTCTGAACCTGCCCGCCCTGTACCACCCCGAAGGCCGGCATCTTAATAAGGTTTGCGTGACAAGCCTTAATAAGGATTAACCCTGTTAAGGGTAAACCCCAGCGCGGTCTCCGGCGAGCTGGTCCAGGACCCGGCGCATGTATTCGAGGGCCTGGTGGTCGTCGAGGCCGCCGTGCTCCTGGTCCGGTGCGAGCCCGGCGGCCGCGATCGCGCTCCGCGCCTCCGCCACCTGCGGCGCCCAGTAGGGAGCGGTCTTGTCGAGGTGGCCGAGCATCAGGGCGGCGTCCTGCAGCCGGCCCGCCTGCACCATCATGTTGACGAACTCGACGCAGGTTACGCAGATGGCCTGCATGTTGCCGGTGCCGATGAGCTCGTCGATGTAGGAGGACAGGATCCGGAAGGCCCGGGAGCGCTGGCCGCGGCCGAACGCGGTGCGCGCCTCGATGGACCGGCCGGGGGACTGGGTGCGCTCGGGCACCCGGACCCCGGCGGCTTCGGCGAAGAGCCGGTCGGCGCGGCCGGGTCGGCCCTGCACCGAGGCGGAGTAGCCGAGCAGCATCAGCGACAGGTGCAGCAGCGTCGGCGGCCCGTGCTCGCGGTACCGGGCTGCCAGCGCCGCGACCGTGGCGTCGCCCTGCCGGACCTGCCCGCTGAACAGCAGCGCCGCCCCCACGTCGATCTCGAACTGCTCGGCGAGGTCGTCCTCGCCCCGCTGCCGGCCTGCAGGACCGCGTTGTCGTGATCGCGATCCCCCGGGGTCGGCCAGGGTATTGCCCAGGAAAACTTACGGGCGCGATGCGGTTGCCGTGGGGACGATCGTGAGGTAACACCACTTGTGAGAGGGGATCGCATGAACGCATCGCCCACCCCCGAAGGCCCCGGCTCGGTCTCCGGGGCGCCGAATCTCCCGGTCGGGTTCACCGGCACGTTCACCAGCCGCTACGTCGACACCGGCGACCTGCGCCTGCACGCGGTCACCGGCGGCGACGGGCCGCCGCTGCTGCTGGTGCACGGCTGGCCCCAGACCTGGTACGCCTGGCGCATGCTGATGCCGGCGCTGGCCCGGGACTTCTCGGTCGTCGCGGTGGACCAGCGCGGCATCGGGCTGTCCGACAAACCCCAGGACGGGTACGACACCGGCACCCTGGCCAGCGACCTGGTCAAGCTGATGGAAGCGCTGGGTCACCGCCGGTTCGCCCCGTACGGGACCGACGTCGGCATGCCGGTCGCCTACGCCCTGGCCGCGGATCACCCGGACCGGGTCGACCGCCTGGTCGTCTCCGAGGCCCCGCTCCCGGGGGTGTCTCCGTCGCCGCCGCTGTTCCTGCCCCCGGTGCTCAATGCCCGGCTCTGGCACCTGGCCTTCAACCAGCTCCCGGTGATCAACGAACAGCTCGTCACCGGGCGGGAAGATATCTTCTTCGGCGCGGAGTTCGACGCCTCGGCCGGGACGCACAAGCTGCCCGCCGACGTCGTGAAGTACTACGTCGACACCCTCGCCGCCAGCCCCGACGCCCTGCGCGGCAGCTTCGGGTTCTACCGCGCTATCCCCGCCATCATCGCGCAGAACGAGCAGCGCAAGACCCAGCGGCTGACCCTGCCCGTGCTGGCCGTCCGCGGCGAGGAGAGCGTCGCTGATGGGGCCGGGAAGACGATGAAGCTCGTCGCGGACGACGTGCAGACCGTGGTCCTGGCCGGCAGCGGTCACTGGGTCGCCGAGCAGGCTCCCGAGCAACTGCTGGCGGCGCTGACCACGTTCCTGGCCCCCTACCGGGAGGCGCACAACCCGGGCACCCAGACGGCCGGGGGCTTAGTCCAGCTCGTACGGCATACTGCTGGGGTGCGGGATACAGACCCCGTTCAGCCGCGGCCCCTACTCCGCAGCCTCCCGGAGAGCCGGCAGAAGGGCGGAAAGCCCGGCCCGTTCGGTACCTAAAAGAAGCCGGCCGCCGGTCATCTGACCAGCGGCCGGCCTGCCCCCGAGGGGTCTCAGGACTCGGTTAGCGCCTCCTCCGACACCGCGGTGCGCGGCAGCAGCAGCGCCAGGACGCCGCAGAGGGCGAACGCGCCCATCGCGTACGGCGCGGTGTGCACCAGCGCCGCCTCGAACGAGTGCCCGCCCAGGTACCCGAAGAAGACGGAGCCGAGCAGCGCCACGCCGAGCGCGCCGCCGAGCTGCTGCGCCGTGCTGAACAGCCCGGACGCGCCGCCGGCCACCTCGGCCGGGACCGCGGCCAGCACCACGTTGACCAGCGGGATGACCAGCAGGGCCAGGCCCGCGCCGGCCACCACCAGGCCGGGGACGATCGGCCACGGGCTGCCGTTCAGCCCGACGTGCGGGGCGGCCAGCGCCACGCCGCCGATGCCGGCCACCATCAGCACCGCGCCGCCGGCCAGGATGCGCCGGCCGGCCTTCTGGGCCAGCGGCACCGCCACCGGGGCGGCGATGAAGCTGCCCACGCTGAACGCGACCGCGGTCAGCCCGGCCTTCAGCGGCGAGAAGTGCTGGCCGGCCTGCAGCCACAGCGCGAAGGCGATGAAGAAGCCCTGCATCCCGGCGAAGAAGGCGAGCTGCACCCCCATCCCGGCGGCGAACGCCGGCACCCGGAACAGCCCGGCCCGCAGCAGCGGAGCCACAGAGGTCGAGGTCCGCCGGGCCTCGATCAGCCCGAGCACCACCAGGCCGGCCACGCCGGCCGCTATCAGCGGCCACACCCAGGCGGGCCAGCCGAGCTGACGGCCCTCGAGCAGCGGGTAGACGATCGCGACCAGCGAGCCGGCCAGCAGGACCGCGCCGGCCACGAACGGCCGCCGCGCGCCCGGGTCCCTGGTCTCAGGCACCAGGCGGGCGCCGGCGATCAGCGTGGCCACGGCCACCGGCACGTTCACGTAGAACACCGAACGCCATTCCCAGCCGAACAGGTTCGCGCCGGTCAGCAGGCCGCCGAGGACCAGCCCGATCGCGGACGCGAAGCCGAGCATCGCCCCGTAGATGCCGAACGCCTTGCCCCGCTCCGCCCGGCCGAAGATGGCGCGGAACGTGGCCAGCACCTGCGGTGCCATGGCGGCGGCCGCGACACCCTGGACGATCCGGGCGGCGATCAGTTCGGCGCCGGACCCGGACAGGCCGGCGGTCAGGCTGGCCAGCCCGAACAGCGCGGCTCCGGCCAGGAACACCCGCTTGCGGCCGAACTTGTCGCCGAGGTTCCCGGCGATGATCAGCGTCGCCGCGAACGCCAGCATGTACCCGGATACCACCCATTCCAGCTGGGTGGCGCTGGCATGCAGGTCACGGCGGATGGAGGGGAGCGCCACATTGACGATCGTCACGTCGATCATGTCCATGAGCGCCCCGACGATCAGAACGATCGCGGCGAGCCAGCGGCGGGGGTAGCCGGCCTGGCCCGCGTCGGCCGGTATGGCGTGGTCGCCGTTGGCGACGGCTGCCTGGCTGGTAGCCATATCGAACTCCCTAGAACTCGAACGTGGTTTAACTCTCGAACGATGTTCTATCATTCGACCGGCGGTCTAGTCAAACGATGTTCGATAACTGGTACAGTGTTAGAGAACGCGAGAGGAGCCGCGATGACGACGAAGCCGGAAATCCCGCCGCCGCCCTGGCAGCGGCTGCCCGACCGGCCGTCCCGGCGGCGGCGCGAGCCGATCAGCCGGGAGGCGATCGTGAAGGCCGCGGTCGATCTGCTCGACCGCGAGGGCCTGGCCGCGCTGAGCATGCGGCGGCTCGGCGACGAGCTCGGGGCCGGCGCCGCGTCGCTGTACTGGCACGTCGGCAGCAAGGACGGCCTGCTGGACCTGGTGCTCGACGAAATCATCGGCGAGAACCAGGTGCCCGAACCCGATCCCGCACGCTGGCAGGAGCAGCTCAAGGAGGTGGCCCGGCATCAGCGCCGGGTCAGCCTGCGCCACCCGTACGTGGTGCGCATCTCGATCGGCCGCATCCCGATGGGACCGAACGCGCTGCAGTACTCCGAGCGCGTACTCGCGATCCTGCGGGCGGGCGGGCTGCCGCCGCGGCTGGCCGTGCAGGGCTATCTGCTGCTCATCGCCACGGTGAACGGATTCACCGTGGACGAGACCGGGGTGGAGGACGGCGGCGCCCCGGATCGCGACCCGGCCCACCTGCAGGAAGCCGCAGACATGGCCCGCGACTACATCGCCTCGCTCCCGGCGAACCTGTTCCCGAACATGACCGGCCTGGCCGGCGAGTTCGCGCTGGCCGACCCGGACGAGCGGTTCGAGCTGCTCATCGACATTTTCGTGGACGGGCTGGCCCGCCGGGCCCCCGGCTAGATGCGCCGTCCGCTGATCCGGGTCGGCGCTATGCGCACGTACACGTCACGGGAGCCGGCGGCCCACGGCTCGAGGTGCGTCCTGGCCTCGAGCTTCTTCACCTCGCGCTCGTCCGTGATCTGGTGCGCGTGCCCGTGCACCAGGACGCTCCAGCCCTCGCGGAGCGCCTCATCCAGATGGTCGGTTTCGAAGCTGACCCGGCCGTCGGCGTACACAGCCAGCAGCGTGTCCGGTGCGGTGCGGAAGATGATGGACTTTCCCGAGACCGCGAAGTTGACCGGCAGCATCATGATCCCGTCCGCGGCATTGAAGCCGACACGGCCGATGCCGCCCGGTTCGAGCAGGTCGAAGCACTCGGCCGGGCTGAGCGTCCGCAGCGCACGCCCGCCGGCGGACCCGGCGATCGACTCGCCTTCTGAACGGACATCGCGCGCGTCCCGGCTGCTCGCCGACCCCATCGCGGTTGTCATCATCATTCACCTCCGCCATTCGCGGACTGATTCACCTCCACAGCCTGGCCTGGCGGCGGCGGCGATGTAGCGGTCCGAAGTCCCGTCGGCCCGGGCCGTTCGGCCCCCGTATGACACCCTGAGTCCGGAGGATCTCATGGCCCAGGACGTGTCGAGCCGGCGGCTCATCGTGGCTGGCACCCGGCTCACGCCGGTGCCGCTGGTGCCCGAGATACGGCTGCACCAGGCGAGCGATCCGATCAGCCTGTGGCAGCGCACCGAAGACAGCTCCGGGCGGACCGGCCTGGACCCGCCGTTCTGGGCGTTCGCCTGGGCCGCCGGGCAGGCCCTGGCCCGCTACCTTCTGGATCATACGGAGAGCGTCCGGGGCCGGGACGTGATCGACATCGCCTCCGGCTCCGGGCTGGTCGCCATCGCGGCGGCCATGGCCGGGGCGGGGGCCGTGACCGCCTACGACATCGACCCGCTCGCCGCCGAGGCCATCGAGGCGAACGCGACCGCCAATGCCGTGACGGTGCAGGTCGTCTGCGCCGATGTGCTGGACCGCGACGACCTCCCACCGCCCGGCACCGGCCTGGTCCTGGTCGCCGACGCCTTCTACCAGCGCGACCTGGCGACCAGGGTGATGAGGTTCGCCGGGCGAGGCCAGGCCCGCGGCGCCGCCGTGCTAGCCGCCGACTTCGGCCGCGCCTACCTGCCCCGCGACCGGCTGACGGCGCTCGCCGCCTACGACGTTCCCGGCCAGCGCGTGACCGAGGACACCGACGTCAAGCGCACCACCATCTGGACATTGGCCGGACGGTCCGCGTAAACCGCCTGCAGGCGGCTACGCCGTCCCGGCTACGCCGATCAGGTTGCCCTCCGGGTCGGTGAAGTGCCCGACGACCAGGCCCGTCGGTGCTCGCTCGGGGCCCATCACGCGCGTGCCGCCGAGCCGCTCGGCCCGCTGCAGGGCGGCTTCGACATCGGCCACGCCGACGTAGAACATCGCGTGCGCCGGGTATCCCGCGCCGCCGCCGACGCCGCCGGGTATCCCGGTCCCGTCGCTGGTGGCACTGCGATTCACGAAGCCGTAGTCGTCCGGCTCGGACACCGCCTCGGCGACCGGGGAGCTCGTGTCGAACTCCCACCCGAACAGCTCGCCGAAGTAGCTCCGGAGCTTCGCCGGGTCCTTCCCGATGATCTCGAAATGCACAACCGGCTGCGCCATGGTTACTCCCTTCGTGCAGTCCTCTCAATGACGACGGTCGCGAAGAGGAAAACTCATCGCCCGGCCGCTCAGGCGCTGGTCATGAGGCCATGCAAGATCCGGTCGATGATCGCGACGCACTGTTCCCGCGCCGCGGCCGGGTCCTCGGCTCGCGCCACGTAGAGCGCGCTCTCGTTGAGCGCGCCGATGAGAACGTGGGCGAGCGGGGCAATGGGCTGCGGCACGATGGCTCCGGCCTCGATCGCCGACTGCAGCCCGAATTGCACCAGGCCGAGACCGTACCGGCCGGCCAGGTCCCGCCACGCCTGCCAGCCGAGCACGGCCGGGGCGTCGAGGAGGATGATCCGCTCGACCTCGGGCGCTGCGCAGGCATCGAGGAACAGCCGGGCACCAGAGCGCAGCGCTCCCACCGGGTCGGCCGCCGCCTCGGCTCCGGCCGCGTCCGCGATCCGCTCTGCGATCTCCGCCTCGACCTCTTCCGCCACGGCGGCGAACAGGTCGGCCTTGTCGCGGAACTGGTGGTACAGGGCGCCGCGAGTCACCCCGGCGGCCCGGACGATCTCCTCCGTGCCCACCTCCGCAAAACCGCGCGCGCCGAACAGCGCACGCGCTGCGGTCACCAGCCGCCGCCGGGTCGCCTCGGAGCGCAGATCGTGCTTGGTCCTGGTCATCCGCCTGCCGTGTCTCTTGCCATACGTACTGTCTGTATGTAAATCTGAATCTGTCACCTTCATACAGACTGTCTGTATGTTACTGCGTTAAGGCGCCGGAGGACTTATATGCGCAAGACTGCCGCCGCGGCGGGCAGCACGCTGTTCTTCGCCATCGCTCCCGGCGTGGTGGCGGGCCTGGTGCCCTGGTGGCTGACCGGGTGGCAGGTGCGCGGCCCACTGGCTCACTGGGCGCCGCTGCGGGTTGCCGGGCTGATCGTGCTCATCCTGGGGGCGATCGTGCTAGTCCAGGCCTTCGCCCGGTTCGTGGCCGAAGGCCACGGCACCCCAGCCCCGGTCGCCCCGACCGAGCGCCTCGTCGTTGGCGGCCTCTACCGGTACGTGCGCAATCCGATGTACCTGGCGGTGGTGGCCGCCATTACCGGGCAGGCGCTGGTCCTGGGCCAGCTCGTGCTGCTGGGCTACGCCGCCGCTGTCTGGGTGACCGTCGCCTCGTTCGTCCGCTGGTACGAGGAGCCGACGCTGGCCCGCCAGTTCGGCGAGCAGTATCAGTCCTACCGGTGCGCCGTCCCGGCCTGGCGGCCGCGCATCCGTCCCTGGCATCAGGACCAGCCGGAATAGGCGAGGGGCGTTTCCGCGGAAACGCCCCTGCGCGCCATGCCCCTGTACCGGCCGAACCATACCGCCTTGCACACGATTGCACGGTGCGGGAGGCTTACCTAGGACACAGAACCAGAGCGTCAACCGGAGGGATGGTCCGGATGATGGGAGGGCTGGAGCCCGAAGGCGCGAGCGTGTCGGTTGACACCAGCGTGCCGCATATCGCGCGGGTGTATGACTACTGGCTGGGCGGGCGCTACTGCGCCTCCGACCTGCGGGCCTTCACGGCGCGGCCCTAGCGATTCCCCTGCATGCCCCTACGGTTCCCCGGGTGCCCTAGGGCCACCGTAGGTCCAGCTCTAGGGTCAAGGCCGAACAGCGTTTGGGCTGGTAGGAGGCGCGGACAGCGTGCGCGTAACACCTTGGCTGCCGGGCACGTCCTTCATACCGCACGGTATGTCATACATACTTGGTGTGTGAAAGAGCAGCCGATCGGCGACGGTGAGGACCTGGAGGCGATCGCCGACGAGGTGGAGGCTGGCCGCGGGCCGGTAGCTCTCGTCCGTCCTGGCCACCGTCCCGTCGTGCTCGTATCCGCCGAGGAGTGGCGGCGCCTGGACGAGCTGGAGTCGGCGGAATCGACCGCGTGGTGGCGGCGTGACGCAGCCGAGCGGCATGAGGCGACGAGTGAGGGCGCCCACGAGGGCGAGGACGAGCCGGGCATTGACGAGGATGAGTTCCGGCGTCGGTTCGCTCACCTGTTCCGCAGCACCGGCACCGCGTGACCGAAGCTGGCGGGCGTTGGCGCCTCGACGTGCGTCCGCGTGCACAGCGCCAACTCTCGCGCCTACCCGAGAAGATCGCCACGGCGGTCGCCGAGTTCATCGTCGGCCCGCTCCTTGACAACCCGTATCGCGTCGGCCACCCGCTTCGCGATGAATACGCTGGCCAGTACTCCGCGCGCCGCGGGCGGGAGTGGCGTGTCCGTTACCGCATTGACGAGCCGACCCATACCGTCGTCGTGCTCGATGTGTCGCACCGTTCTGTCGCCTACGGCACGTGATCCTTGGGTCTTCCAACAGGCGCGGCTCTTGCCTGGGTCGGTGGTGATGGGGGTGAACCGGGTTCCAGCCTCAGCCACACCGGCACTTGAAGGTCTGTCGCCGTCCATCCTGGAACCCGAGGTCCCCGCCGGAGGCACTCTCAAGCTGGCTGGTTTTCGGAAGCTCTTTCGATCTGGCGCCATCTCCGGTACAGCCGCGGAAGTGATGTCGTCCATTCGGCCATGTCAGGACCTGGACCATATAGCTCCCAAGCCATGCTGCGCAGTCTCTTCATTCGCCACCAGGAAACGGTTCGAGCCAGCCTCGCGTGATAAAGAGCATCCCGAACCAGTCGCGCTGCCCGGTCGAGTAGCACTGCGGATACCACTGCGGTTACCTGGCGATCGCTGGCGTAGTCCAAATTTAGCCAGCGAGCGTCATCGCAGATCTTTCCGTACGTGTCAACAACGGATCGCGGCACTCTGGCGACCATGCAACTTACCCATAGCTGCCTAAACTCCGGCAAATCAACGAACGAGCTATTTAGGCGCTCCTCGTCGGACATACCAGTGCGCAGGACTTCAAGCTTTTCGAGGCAATCTAGCGCGCGCGAGCGAGCCTCGCGCTGCTCGCGTCCACGGCCACCGTAAGTGGTGATCGCCGATCCTACGATCGTCCCAACGCCTGCGGCGGCAGCGATAGCAGGTGCGAGGGTCACCCAGTCCGTAGCGCTTGCCATACAACGAGGCTACCGCGCGGCCTTTGAGTTACAGACGTTCGGCCCGCTGCGGCGCGGCAGCGCCGCCGCCTTGACGGATAAGAACAGCGCAACTCGGCAAAGAACCAGCTCGCCCAGAGCGAGGCATTACGAGTCAAATGCGACATGTCCACCGTTATCTATACCGGTCCTCGGCTCCAGCTCGACGGCGTTCCTGGCGGTCGCTTGATCCACGCGGGTCCATGATCGTCTAGACCCGTTGTTTACATCCACGTTAGCAAACTGCCCGCTCGGTTCCCGTCACTCGTCCAGCTCGGGCTGCTGCTTGCCCCTAGTGGTGAGCCTGTATTCTCGCCATACGGAAGGAGGCCGTGGATGCCGCTCGAACAACTTCTATCTTCGGGGACGGTACTGCCGATTACTCGTTGGGGAAATCCTGTCCTGCACCGCCCGTGCCGACCGGTGACGGAGTTCGGTCCCGACCTCTGGAACCTGCTGTGCGACATGTTCGCGACGAACACAGCCGCCACCGGAGCAGGTCTTGCTGCTCCACAGATCGGCGTGGACCTCGCGGTGTTCGTCTACGACTGTCTTGACGCGTTCGGCAGGCGTCGACAGGGGTTGGTGTGCAATCCGCAGATCACCCTTGCCATAGAGCCCCATCTGGACACGGACTACGAGGGATGCCTGTCGCTGCCTGGCGCGTACCTGCCGGTCGCCCGGTCGGACTTCGCGATATGCCAAGGGCAAGACCAGTTCGGGGAACCGATCAGCGTCAAGGGCACCGGCACGCTGGCTCGATGCCTGCAGCACGAGACCGACCATCTCAACGGCATCGTGATGGAAGATCACCTCACAGCGTCCGAACGTCGCGATCTGCGCCGCCAGCACAAGCAGGTCGCTGTCAACTACCCCGACGACTGGCCTGCGTCACCGACGCTCTCCCATTAGCACTCTCTACCAGGCGACATCTTGACACGCGAAGCGGACCGCCTTGACGGCGCAGAGAAAGTTGTTACGGATCGATCAAGCTGACATCACATAGCCGCGCTCGGGTCGCAAGTATGATTACCGCCCAAAATATGATTAGCATCTGGGGGGCAAGGACAACTTCGCGGTCGACCGGGCGGCGGCCGAAGAAGTCATGGAGACCTTCCCGGACATCCTGGTCAGCGTCCGGGCGCAGCGGGCGTTCCTCGGCCGGGCGGTGCACTACCTGGTAGCCGAAGCGGGC
>WNFY01003286.1_pt1 | contig 17719 bp, 20 predicted proteins | sample 5400091 | NCBI WGS metagenome assembly WNFY01 (sample SAMN13153364, study PRJNA577476) | soil metagenome | isolation source: 60 cm soil or saprolite under grassland replicate 1 | place: USA:California | collected 2016-06-15
TGGTCTCGATTCAGCGGCGGTAAGCGAGGCGCCCTTTGGTATTACCGCGCGCTGGTAAACGCGTTTAGCGGTAAACGCATTCAACCGCTCGTGCAGGAGCTCGATCGCACTCTGACAACGCTCGAACTGCTGTCGAATAGTGGAGCGCAAGTGAAACAACCGTCGCCGCCACATGAAGCGGCTAGATGAAGTCGTTAATACGGGACGCTTGGTGCCCTTAATTGTCCTGTTCCTTTCATTGTGCATGATAGACAACATTGCGGCTTCCGCGCGCTCCGACGAGATGCGAGTCACATTACTCGGTACCGGAACGCCCTTTCCAAGTGCTGAGCGATTCGGCTCAGCCATTCTTGTCGAAGTGGCCGGCAAGAGGTTCTTGTTTGATTGCGGCCGCGGTGTCGTAATTCGCCTGACGCAGTCTGGAGTCAATCCGAAAGACATAGACGGTCTCTTTCTCACTCATCTCCACTCCGACCATGTTGTCGGAATCCCGGATCTATGGCTTTCAGGATGGTTTTTGGGTCGAACCAAACCGCTTCCAATATGGGGCCCGCCAGGAACTCGCAGCATGGCGGAGCACCTTGTTCAGGCATTCCGTTTTGATATCCGTATTCGTCAGGCTCCACCCGATCCGCTCCCAGCCAAAGGCATCGAAATCGATGCGAAAGAAATCGAGCAGGGAGAAATATATAATGACGGTTTAGCGCGAGTCTCCGCATTCCCCGTCGATCATGGAACTGTGAAACCGGCGTTCGGGTATCGCATCGATTCTGCGGGTCACTCAGTGGTCATTTCCGGAGATACAAAGTTTTGCCAGAACCTCGTGGACTTCGCCAAGGGCGCGGACTGCCTGATTCATGCTGCCTGGAGCGCTGGCTGGAAGAACTCCACGCCGCCGTCCAAGCGTTCAATTGCGTCTGCCGAAGATGCGGGACGGGTGTTCGCGATTGTGAAACCCAAGCTCGGTGTCGTTTATCACTACAAAGATGAAGTAGGGCTATCGGAGGCAGTGCGCAAAGAATACAACGGTCCGTTCGTGATCGCCAAGGATCTGATGGTAATCAATATTGGCAAGACAGTCACTTGGGAGCGCGAACCTGCGGCTGCGCATGCACCCGGGGATAACACGATCGAACCTTAATACAGACCGAGCTAGCCAAAGCCGAATTGCGAGCTAACATAAGCCATGAAATCAAAATACATCTCTGCTGGCAGGTTCTTCCTGATTTTTAGTTTCATCTGCGCGGTTTCGATTGGAACTGCTGTCGCCGGAGCGGCTGGGCATTGGGGCTCTCGACCGGGTGGGCATCTACTCATTCTCAGGACGGCGAACTTCGGATGGAATGTGGGGTTCGGTCTTCAGATTGACGGCAGGCCCGTCGCGACCGTTGTCCAGGGTCGCTACTATCACACATGGTTGCCAGCCGGGGAGCATGTCTTAACCATACGCAAGGTACCACGCACAGGAGTCTCGGGGCCCACTTCGACAACAGTGAACGTCCAGCCGGGGGCGACCTATGTATATACTGCGATGTGGGATTCGGATTTCGTTTTTCTCCGCCCATCCAGTGTGTGCCTGACCCCTGGGGAGTTGTGGCAACTTGGGTGGCCGGGAAGGCCTTGGTGCGTCGGGACAACCTCCGAGAACTTCGCAAGGCAATGAACGCCGCGCTCGCCAAAAGCGAGTCCGGAGCGTAGCATCAGGCGATGAAGTTAAGATACGCCTCCGCCACCAGACTCCTCCTGATTCTTGTTTTCGTTTGCGTAATCTCGAATGGGAGCACCGCGGCTCAATCGGGCGGGCGTTTGATTGTTTTGAGGTCACCGACCTTTGGATGGAACATAGTTCTAAATCTTAAGATCGATGGCAGAACGATCGCCAACGTCGTGCAGGGTCGCCGCTACGATCACGTTGTGCCAGCAGGTCGTCACGTATTAACGATCGCAGCGGTGCCAAACTCATACTACTCTTATCCGACATCTACTGTGCTGAACGTCCGTCCCGGCCAAACATACGTATTCACGGGATCATGGGATGGCTCCAACCGTGTTGTTCTGATTCCATCAGCGCTTCCTCCCGGCTAACGGTACTAGCCTTTCGCGATAGTTGATCGTCGCGAACTGCGTTACGCGGGCAGTCGCGGAGGAAAGCCGACCGCTGCTACGCTACGGAGTCGGGCTGAATATGGGAGTAAAAGTCGGAATCGGAGTAGCACTCGGCGTAGCGGTACCGGAAGGAGTGGGACTGATAACGATTGGAGGGGGTGTTTCCTCCGCTGCTCCTCCGTTGGGTTCTTTTTTGTAAGTGCTAACAAGCGTGACGCCTATTACCGGGGCGATCCTCACTTCAGCCGGACCTGCAATGATTACTCTGTTAACGATTTCCGGGAAATTTTGCGAGTTAATGCCCGTGCTAAGATCGATTCTTGTTGCACTGAGAACATTCGCGATTCTACCGGCATCACCGCTCAGATTCACACGGGACTACACCGCGCTCGATGCCTCCTTCCTGAGTAAAATTTGTGATCTTAAGGAAGCGATCGTCATGGACTGTGATCGTGAGTGGTGACGTTGTAATGACCTTGCTCTTGAACCCGCCCGCAAAAATAAACCCACCATTCAAGAGAAAGAGGGCAATTAACCACCCGCTGAGATGCATTTTGATGGTCATATGCGAGCCGCCGCATGGGCAAATTAAATTCGATTGTCGGCAGGTCAACGGTGGGAAATTCCGTCGACGTCAATTTGGTTCTGCACAGATCATGCTCTCGGAAAATCGAGGCTAAGAGGCGCTGATTTTAAGCATGAACGCACTCATCGTCTCGTCATCGGGTGCATCAAAGACGACGACAGCGTCGTACGCACCCATTGTCCAGAATTCCTCTACCACCTTCATCCCCATTTTCTCGGCTTCCGCCATCGCGGCGTCGCCCCGCTTGACCGTGTCCTTGATATTGCGGATGCCCTGGTCAGCAAACTGAATCAAACCGACATAAGTAGCCATGATTTTTTCCTTTCGTCTGGTTGCGCCTTAAAACTATTCCAAATCATCCTCTACGCAAAAAAACCTGCACCTCTGCCGGCAGCTTATAAGAAATCAAGAATAACACGCTAGTGGCACGTAATGTCGGTTCTATGTCCTACCAGGAACTTCGGAGGATTGGATATTGTGGATTCGGAGAGGTAATGAATCCAAAGCTCATTGGCTTTCTTGGTTTTGAGGGCGTCGCTGCGTCGGAGCTGACGCGCGCCGCCGATGTCCTTGCAGCTGCGGCTCTCGATGGAGGTTATGGGAATCGGATTTCATGTTACCAGATCAGCGTGATCGGCTTCACTTCCGAATGTTTTCGCGCTGAATCGGGGATCGCGTTTTGGCCGGACAGCACGCTCGAAACGGTGTCCGAGTTGGACACGATTGTGATTCCAGGCGGTGAAGGGCTCCGGCGATCTTTAGTTAGTGAAAGGATTGCCGATTGGGTCCTGGCGCGCGTAAACGAGACGCGGCGCGTCGCTGCGATCGGCGGCGGGATTTATGGAGTGGCGCCAACCGGGTTACTCGATGGCCGTGAAGTCACCACCCACTGGCGTTACGCAAACGATGTAGCACGATGTTTCTCAAACCTGCGCGTCGATCCCAGAAGGCATCTCGTTAAAGATGGCGCCTTTTACACGTCCTCCGGCGCCAGTGCGGCTATCGATCTTTCGCTCGCTTTGATCGAAGAAGACTATGGCCGCCATATAGCATCCGTGGTGGCCCAGGAGTTTGTGAGCGCCCCGATAAACGGTAATGGCCAACATAAATTGCCCAACCCGCTCGTGTTTGACAGTCAACCCGCTGATCGGTTTGCAGAGCTTATCCCCTGGATCATGCGAAATTTGCACGAGGATCTTTCGGTCAATACGCTGGCCCGCAGAGCGTGCATGTCTCCGAGCCATTTTAATCGGGCGTTCAAAAGCGTGTTCGGCTGGGCACCGGCAGAGTTTGTAGAGAACCTGCGCATCAACGAAGCAAAGCGGCGCCTGGCCGTTCCGAAGCGAACTCTGGAGATCATCGCGGCCTCTGTTGGCTTTTCGGACGCGCAAACATTCCGGCGCGCATTTGAACGGAGACTTGGAGCGAAGCCGCGCAGCTACCTGAAGAACTTCAATGGACGCTCGATGGCGGCTTCGGCCGATGAAGAGGCGACCTTACCTCAAACAGGAAGAGTGTCTGGCACACCAGAAGCAGTAGTGGTCCCAAGTGACGGTTAAGTTGGCCTTGTCTTAAGTGCAGACGCGAGTTTAACAAGGCTTTCTCGAATCTGCGCTGGCGTCCAGGCTGCAAAACCAAACACGAACGCTGGCTTTAGCTTCGCCTCGATGCAAAAAAATGAGAGCGCTGACGGTCTTACTCCGATATCTAATGTGATACGCCTGATCATTTGAAAGTCTTCCTCCTGCTTCAGCCAGGCGACGATGTTCAATCCAGCTTCTGGAACCTGCAACGTGAAACGATCACCCAGTAACTTGTTGAACTGTTCGATGAAAAAATCTCGTCGCTCCGAATATAATTTTCGCATCCGTTTGACGTGACTGAGAAAAAATCCCTCTGTGATAAATCGTGCCAGCGTCGCCTGGTCGATCGGCGACGAGTGTTGATCCATCGCGCTGCGGATCTTGATGAACGAATCGACCAGCGGTTCCGGTGAAACGATGTACCCCAGGCGCAAAGAGGGACAAAGAATCTTGCTCATCGTTCCCGCGTAAATCACCCGGCCGGAGTGATCGATCCCCTGCAACGAAGGGAGTGGCGGTCCGGTGAAACGGAATTCGGCGTCGTAATCGTCTTCGAAGACGAACGTGTTATGCGCGCGCGCGAAATCGAGTAAGGCCGTCCTGCGCTGGAAACTCATTGTCACCCCTAGAGGAAACTGATGCGAAGGCGTTACGTAGATGAGTTTTGGAAAAGGTTCTTTTGGGGATCGCGCAATCATGATTCCCTGATCGTCGAGCGGCTTTGGAATTATCCGGGCGTCGGCCAGAGTCAGTACTCTTCGGGTCTGCTGATAACACGGATCTTCAATCCACGCCGGTTCGCCCGGATTTAGCAGTGCCGTTGCGCTTATCAACATGGCTTGCTGCATCCCACCCACAATCACGATCTGCTCGGGATGACAGCGCGCTGCTCTGAAATCGCACAAATAAGCCGCGAGTGCGTTGCGCAGGTCTGGATCGCCGCGATTCGACGCATAACGCAACAGGTGGGCTCCCTTCTTCGCGAGAACCTGTGCTCTGAGCCGTTCCCATACTCCTATCGGAAATTCATCGACCGCCGGAATACTCGGGACAAGCGAAACGCCCGCGCCAGCGCCCGTTGCGCCGAGATCAAACTGTTTTCCTACGCGCTGATCCGGAATGGCTCTCACCCGATCAGAAATACGAACGCGAGACACCGTCGCCGGATGGGCCTCCGGTCCGCTTCGTCCCGCCGTACGGCGGGCGAACTTGTCTGCGCTCAGAAAGCTCTCAGGAAGAGGGTATGCTACAAACGTTCCGGATTTGGCCTTTGAACGAAGATAGCCTTCTGCGTGAAGCTTTGAGAACGCAAGATTGACTGTTAGTCTGGAGATGCCCAGGTCGGCAGCCAGCGCGCGTGAGGACGGAAGCCGGGAAGCGCCATCGCTAAAGCTGCCCGATCTTAGCTCATCACGAATCTGCCGATAAAGCTGCTGGTGGAGCGGTTCGGTGGACGTGCGATCAAGTCGAATCATCTCGAACGCGATGATTGAACGCCTGCGCCTTTTCTTTGAAAGCGATTTCTTGTTAGGCATGCTACCCATTGCTTTGCCTAACGAATCCTGGCCCTTTGGAGTGACGACGCGAGTTTGACCAGACTTTCTCGAATCTGGGCCGGTGTCCAACCGGCGAAACCAAAGACGAGCGCCGGCTTGAGCTTCGCCTGAATGCAATACAATGAGAGCGGTGACGGCCTCACGCCAATCTCCAGGGTGACACGCCTGACTATTCGGAAATCGTCCTCGTGTTTCAGCCAGGCGACGATATTCAGGCCGGCTTCTGGCACCTGCAAAGTAAACCAATCACCCAGTAACTCGTTGAATTGTTGGATGAAGCAATCCCGCCGCTCGGCATAGATTTTTCGCATCCGTTTGATGTGACTGAGGAAAAATCCTTCCGTGATAAATCGCGCTAGCGTGGCTTGGTCAATCGCGGGGGAATGTAGGTCCATTGCGCTGCGGATCTTCGCAATCGAATCGACTAACCCCTCGGGCGCGACAATGTAGCCCAGGCGCAAAGACGGATACAAAATCTTGCTCATCGTCCCCGCGTAAATGACACGACCAGAGGTGTCGATTCCCTGCAAGGAGGGCAGAGGCGGACCCACAAAGCGGAACTCGGCGTCGTAGTCGTCCTCAAAAATGAGTGCGTCGTGAACACGCGCAAAGTCGAGCAAGGCGGTCCTCCGCTCGAAACTCATTGTTATCCCAAGGGGAAATTGATGCGACGGGGTGATGTAGATCATCTTCGGCAAAGGTTCTTTTGGCGCTCGCGTAATCACCATGCCGTGGTCATCGATCGGCTTCGGAACTATTTTTGCGCCGACCAAGGCGAAAGCCCTTCGTGCCTGATGATACCCGGGGTCTTCGATCCATGCAGGTTCACCGGGATTCAACACCGCCATCGCACTGATCAGCATTGCCTGCTGCATTCCACCGACAATCACAATCTGGTCGGGATGACAGCGGGCCGCTCTGAAGTCCGACAGATAGGCTGCGATTGCCTTGCGCAGGTCGGCATCGCCTCGGTGTGAGGCGTAACGCAAAAGGTGGGCGCCTTTTTTCGCCAGAGCGTCGGCTCTGAGTCGTTCCCACGTGTCCATGGGAAATTCATCGGCTGCCGGAAGGCTGGCGATGAGCGAGACGCCTGCGCCGGCACCCGTCGGTCCGAGGTCGAACTGATTTCCAACGCGCAAATCCTGCAACGTTTCTACCCGATCAGCGATCCGAGGCGGACTCTGGATCGTGGGCCGCGCCTTCGGCTTGTCGGCGCTCAGGAACGCTTCGGGCAAGGGGTAAGCCACAAAAATTCCAGAGCGCGCCTTCGACTGAAGATAACCTTCAGCATGAAGCTTCGAAAACGCGAGGTTGACCGTTAGTCTGGAGATGCCCAAGTCCGCAGCCAGCGCGCGTGAGGACGGAAGCCGGGAGGCGCCATCGCCAAAGCTGCCAGATCTTAGCTCATCACGAATCTGCCGATAAAGCTGCTGCTGGAGCGGTTCTGTCGATGCGCGATCAAGTCGAATCATTTCAAACGCGATGATCGAACGCCTACGCCTTTTCTTTGCGAGCGATTCCTTGTTAGACATGCTACCCATTGCTTTGCCTAACGAATCCCGGCCCTGTGGAGTGACGACGCGAGTTTGACCAGACTTTCTCGAATTTGCGCCGGCGTCCAACCGGCGAAACCGAAGACGAACGCCGGTTTGGGCCTGGCTCGAATGCAGTAAAGTGACAGTGGTGAAGGCTTGACTCCGATCTGAAGAGTAACACGGCTAATTGCTGCGAAGTCTTGCTCGCGTTTCAGCCACGCGACCATGTTCAATCCGCCCTCCGGAACCTGCAAAGTGAAACGATCACCGAGCAACTCATTGAATCGTTTGATGAATACGTCTCGCCGCTCGGCGTAGATTTTTCGCATTCGTTTGACGTGACTGAGGAAAAATCCCTCGGTGATGAAACGCGCCAGCGTAGCCTGATCAATCGCAGACGAGTGTTGATCCATTGTGCTGCGGATTTTTACCAACGGATCAATCAGCGCCTCTGGCGCAACGACATAGCCCAGTCGCAACGAAGGATAAAGAATCTTGCTCATCGTACCGGCGTAAATGACGCGGCCGAAATCGTCGATTCCCTGCAAGCAAGGGAGCGGCGGTCCGGTAAAGCGGAACTCCGCGTAAAAGTCGTCTTCAAAAACAAATGCGTCGTGAGCGCGCGCAAAATCGAGCAGGCCTGTCCTGCGCTCGAAACTCATCGTCATGCCGAGCGGATATTGATGCGAAGGGGTTATATGGATGATTTTTGGCCGCTTTTCTCTCGGCGACCGCGCGATCACAATTCCTTCGTGGTTCAACGGCTTCGGAACGACTTGGGCGCCTGCTAAAGTAAAAACTCTGCGCGCCTGGTGAAAACCGGGATCTTCCATCCACACAGGCTCGCCCGGATCGAGCAGGGCCATGGCACTAATCAGCATCGCCTGCTGCATTCCTCCGACGATCAGGACTTGATCTGGGTGACAGCGTGCGCCTCTAAAATCGCACAGGTACGTGGCAATTGCTTTGCGCAAATCCGCGTCACCACGACTCGACGCATGTCGCAGCAGATGAGTGCCCTTTTGTGCGAGCACCCGGGACCGCAGCCGTTCCCAAATATCGATGGGGAATTCATCGACCGCCGGGAGTCCCGGGACCAGGGAAACACCCGCCCCGGCGCCCAGCGCTCCGAGATCAAACTGCATCCCTTGACGTTGATCTGGAATAGCTCTTACCCGGTTGGAGATACGAGCTCGACGCTCGACCAGTCGATGTGCTTTTGGTCCGCCACCGCGGATTCGTTCCGTGGCGAATTTGTCTGCAGTTAAGAAACTCTCGGGGAGAGGATTCGCCACAAACGTTCCCGAACCGGCCTTCGAGCGCAGATAGCCTTCCGCGTGAAGCTTTGAGAATGCGAGGTTAACGGTCAATCTTGAGATTCCCAGGTCAATAGCCAAAGCTCGAGAGGAGGGAAGCCGAGACGCGGCATCGGCAAAGGCGCCCGATTTCAGCTCATCACGAATTTGGCGATAGAGTTGCTCGTGCAATGGTTCGGCTGCGCTCCGGTCGAGCCGAATCATTTCGAACGCGATAATCGAACGGCGCCGCCGTTTCTTCAGAGGCGATTCGCTCCTGGACATGCCGATTTTCCCCGTTTCCTACAGTTCTTGTTCAATTTGCACGCGTATTCCAAAGCGCAACTGGCATTATCGTCTTCTCTCAAGTGGCCATTGCTACATCAGACGATACCGAAGAGTTGATGTACTATGTGGAAGGTTTGTGGTTCGTCTTCGATCAAATATAAATCCAAGTCGTTCTTTCGATTGCTGTCGTTGATCTTGCTCTGGGGCACGGCGTTTTGTCCGCAGGCGCAAAGTGGCCAGGCAAACGTAGCTTATTTCGCGGGCGGTTGTTTTTGGTGCACGGAGGCAGTTTTTCAACAAGCGCCAGGCGTGACCTCGGTAGTCTCGGGCTACATGCAAAAAGCCGAGACCGTTCAAGTCACGTTTGATCCCGCTAAAACCAGCTACAACAAGCTGCTCAATCTGTTCTGGCGGGCGCATGATCCGACCGAAGTCGATGCACAGGGCCCGGACACTGGAAAGCAATATCGCTCCGCCGTCTTTTTCGTCGACGAACAGCAACAGGTAGCAGCCGAGAAATCGAAGGCACAGGCGCAAAAATCGTATTCAAAACCGATCGCAACTGAGATTACTCGAGCGGGATCATTTCGCCCGGCGCCAGAAAATCATCAAAACTTCTGCCGGAAAAACCCAAACAATCCGTACGTCCGGCAAATAATAGAGCCGAAGCTTAAGAAACTCGGTCTGAAGAAACCTTAAACTAATAACCGATCATTGAGAGTTAACAGAGAATGAAACCTTTATCCTTGTTTCTGCTCTGTATCTTGCCCGTCCAGCTCAGCATGGCGGAAGACGCAGAAGCCGCACGAATCCGGCGGCAAATCGAGTCTACTCCGATGACGCAAAAGCTGACATTGAGTGATGACCAATGGCGAAAGATCCTGACGCCCGGCCAATTTCAGGTCCTGCGAGAAGCCAAAACAGAGGCGCCATATAAGAATGCGTATTGGAACAATCATCAGCAAGGGATCTATCTCTGTGCCGCTTGCGGAAGTAAGTTGTTCAGTTCCGATTCGAAGTTCGAATCGCGAACCGGCTGGCCCAGTTTCTATGCGTCGCTGGCCACGGACAAAATAACGGAAACTATCGATAACAGACATGGGATGACACGTGACGAGGTAAAATGCGCGCGCTGCGGATCGCATCTTGGCCACTTGTTCAATGATGGTCCGGCTCCAACATATCTCCGCTACTGTCTAAACTCGATGGCGCTAAAATTTGTAAAGAAATAAAGGGACAGTGACGAGCCGCTGGAGCGCTAATAGCGCAGAATGAAGATGTCCAAAATGCCATTCGCCATTCGTCGTAATAGATGAAGTGAAACGAAACCAACTATGTGCCCGGCCTGTATAACAACCGCGCTGTTGACAGCAGTCGGTGCCGGCTCAATTGGCGGCCTGACGGCGCTAGCCTTGAAGAAGCTTTTTTGGAAATCCAAACAAAATCATCAAACCGGGGAGACTGAAAATGCAAATCGAAGCAATGGAACGGAAAAAAGCGGGGGTTAACGGAGTTAATCCCCATAAGATGGCGTCGAAAGCAGAGTGGCTGGTTGCTCGCAAGGATTTACTGAAGCGGGAAAAAGACTTAACCCACCTGCGTGACGAAATAAGCCGGCATCGTCGCGAGCTTCCCTGGGTGAAAATCCAAAAGGAGTATGTCTTTGACGCCCCGGAAGGAAAAGTCGCGCTGGCTGACTTGTTCGATGGCCGGAGCCAACTCTTTATCAAACACTTCATGATGGGTCCGGGCGCCGCGCATCAGTGCGTGGGGTGCTCGCTTGAGGTAGATCATGTTGAAGGCCTGCTTGAGCATCTCGAAAACAACGATGTGACCTATGTGGTTGTCGCCCGCGCGCCGATCGACGAGATCGAAGTCGTCCGCAAGCGGATGGGCTGGCGTTTCCGTTGGGTTTCATCCTTCCACAACGATTTTAATTATGACTTCAACGTCTCTTTCAAGCCCGAGGAGGTCGCCGCAGGTCGCGCGCTCTACAATTTTCAACAAGCGCCGGAATGGGCGGCTGGACTGGAAGATTTGTCGGGCGACAGCGTTTTCTACAAGGACGACTCAGGAGAGATCTTCCATACCTACTCGACTTATGGCCGAGGCGGCGAACAATTTCTTGGCATTTATGGATACCTCGACGTCATGCCGAAAGGACGGAATGAGAACGGGCCATATCATTCGCTGACCGATTGGGCCCGACCGAGAAACAAGTATGGCAAGGGTGGCGACGTCGAAGCGAACGGCCGATACCATGCGCAGAGGTGCGGATGCACCGCGCACAAATCCTAATCTCAAGTGCAGCCAGATGAGCAGCAGCAGATCACAGCGAACATATCTAGAAAGAGGTTCTTCGCCCGATGCAGAGACGGTCTGTTGTTTTTTCTATTTGGAGAGCGCCTTACCGTTTGGGCGTCCGCCCTTGATAAAGATTACCCTGCCTCGCTACTCGCGAGCACGCCTACCAGTAACAAAGATATGACAATAACGTGTTTCATCCGATACGAAATCGATCCTTACCAGCGGGAAGCTTTCAAAGAGTACGCTGAAAACTGGGGCCGCATCATCCCGCGGTGTGGTGGCCGTCTGGTGGGCTACTTCCTGCCCTACGAGGGCACTAACAATGTTGCCTGGGGACTGATTGCCTTCGACAGCCTTGCATCTTATGAAGCGTACCGAAAGAAGCTGAAAGCCGATGCTGAGGCGCGCAAGAACTTCGAGTCAGCGGTAGCCAAACGCATCATCCTTCGCGAAGAACGCACCTTCGTAGAGGCGGTTGACGGCACATTCAATTTCTCCGCTGCACCTGAAGGAGCCAGATGACGCGCACCCTAATTCTTCCGGGACTTCATGACTCCGATCCCGGGCATTGGCAAAGTCGGTGGGAAGCCCGAGACGATACGTTACTTCGGGTAATTCAAGACGATTGGGAAACGCCACACTGCGCCGATTGGATCGCGAAACTCGATCAAGCCCTGGTTCTAACGGGGCCGGATACGGTGCTTGTGGCTCATAGCGCCGCGTGCGTGCTGGTCGCGCATTGGGCTGTGGGCGAGTTCTCAAGACGTGTTCGTGGAGCGCTTCTGGTTGCACCCAGCGACCCTGAGGCTCTGAGTTTTCCATCGGGAGCTACAGGCTTTGCGCCGGTTCCACTGCTGCGGTTCAAATTTCGAACCATTGTGGTTGCGAGCTCCAACGATCCATATGTCACACTTTCTCGCGCGCGAGCATTTGCGATGGCATGGGGCAGCGAGTTCATAATGATTGGTGAAGCTGGGCACATCAACAGTGCCAGCGGCCTCGGCGACTGGCCTGAAGGTCTCGCGCTCCTAAACGCTCTTCGCAGAACGCAGAACAACAGTGAAGCGACCGAAGCCGCTGTTTTAGCATAAGACCTCTATGAAAACAGGTCCGCTCATTACGCCGGAACAAACTTTACTCTTCCGCACGGTCGCGGGATCGGGGGTTCACTCACCCCAAATATCGCGGACTCAAATAAGCGAATAAGTTCATGTCCAACACAAGCGCTTACCACTTGGTAGTTCAAACAGGCCCTCTGATTAAATTGCCGGCTCTTTTTTATTCCTGCAGCTATCGCGCACTATCGCTCGTGTTGGCGCTGCTCTTTGCGACTGTTTCTATGCACGCGCAGACTAAAATCCGTTCGCTTACCAATGTTATTGAGGGCCACGCCGTCGGGGGTGTAGCGGTCGACCTTGTAGGCAATATCTATGTGGCCGACTTTGGCGAATATGTCTGGAAGATCACGCCGGAGGGCAAGCGTGATGTATTTGCGTCAGGCCTTTATGGCGCGTCTGGCAACGCGATCGACAATGAAGGCAATCTCTTGCAATCGAATTTCTACGCCGATTCAATCACCAAAATTGATCGGAAAGGTCAAACGCAGCCGTTTGTCACCAGCGGCCTGAGCGGCCCTGTAGGCATAGCCATCAACAGGAAAACAGGTGATGTCTATGTCGCAAATTGCCGTAGTAATTCCATCGCAAAGATTGCAAGAGATGGCACCGTTTCACCCTTCGCAAAAAGCGATCTTTTCAGTTGCCCAAATGGCATTTCCTTCGATGGCGACGGAAATCTTTTTGTCGTCAACTTCAGAGACAACAAGATGCTGAAGATCGATCCGAAAGGCGTCGTCACGTCCTTCGCGACGGTTTCCGAAAAAGGACTAGGGCATTTGTGCTTCATGAAGGATCGATTCTATGTAACCGCTTTTGAATCGCACGAAATTTACGAGGTGGCGTTGAATCGAACCGTCAAGTGCATCCTTGGCAATGGCAAGCGCGGGGTCGTAGATGGAGCGGCCGCAAAGGCGCGGCTCTCTTTCCCTAACGGAATCGCCTATTCTCCGTGGGGGCGCAGGCTTTACATCAACGAGTATCTCAACGATTCAGAGTCTTCATTGCCGCGCCGTACGATCGTTCGCGAAATTACCCTTGAGGCAGCCAAGTAGCTGTTTTTAGCCGTTGACTGACTACACACCGATAAGAACGAACCAAATACATGAAAACTTTTGCGTCACGATCAATGGAAAACAGATGCGCGTGCGATTCATTTGGTCTCAGATCACCGCCACGTCCGCGCATTGGGAACATGCCTATTCGTCAGACTCCGGAAAGACATGGGAGACGAACTGGATCATGACATTCACGCGCGCCAAATAGCGCAGCGCCTATGGGAACACTGCTGGAATGAATAAAAAAAACACTCCTGCCATTACCATATACCTGCTTTGGCGTGTGTCTCTCCTCACTCTGCTCCCTCTTCTTCTTATCAAGGCGATGCCGTTCGCGCTCGGACAGCAGGAGAGCGACAAAAAAGCTTCGGCGCGGGCAGTCAGTTCAGCCCATCAGCAGACTCCCACTGAACACGATGGACAACACGATTTTGATTTCGAAATTGGCACTTGGAAAACTCACCTATGGAGCCTCCGGCGCCCTTTAACTGACTCCACGGAATGGGTCGAATCTAAGGGAATTGTGGTTGTCCAAAAGGTTTGGAATGGTCGCGCTAATCTAGTGGAGCTGGTGGCCGAGGGCCCGGCAGGTCCCTTCAAATTTCTAAACCTGCGTCTTTACAATGCTCAAACGCAGCAGTGGAGCGACTATTTTGCCACCAGCAAAGACGGCGCGTTCATGAAACCCATGATCGGCGAGTTCAAGAATGGCCGCGGCGAATTCTTCTTCCAGGAAAAGCTGAATGGCCGTGCAATGTTTTTTCGATCCGTTATATCGGACGTCACCCCGGATTCGTGTCGTTTCGAAGATGCATTCTCAGACGATGGGGGCAAGACTTGGAAAGTGAAAGGGATCGCCATGGACACACGGGTGAAAGGTGAATCTCTGCTGCAGAATTCTGACGCACCCAAACCCACTCCCAAAAATGCTTCCACGGAACATGATGGACAACACGATTTTGATTTCGAGATAGGCACTTGGAAGACGCACCTTTGGCGGCTCGTGGATCCCCTAACTGGCTCCACGAAATGGGTCGAATATGAAGGCACTAGCATTGTTCGAAAGATTTGGGACGGCCGCGGAAATCTGGTGGAGCTGGTGGCTGATGGCCGCGGAGGTCACTTCGAAGGTCTAAACCTGCGTCTTTACAACCCTCAATCCCGCCAATGGAGCCTGAATTTTGCCAGTAGCAAAAGCGGCACCTTGAGCCCACCCACGATTGGCGAATTCAAGGATGGCCGCGGCGAATTTTTCTCTCAGGAAACGCTGAACGACCGAGCCATCCTTGTTCGATTCGTTATCTCGGATATCACTCCGGATTCGTGCCGTTTCGAACAGGCATTCTCGGACGATGGCGGCAAGACCTGGGAAGTGAACTGGATCGCGATAGACACACGCGTGAAAGGTGAGGCCTGAGAAAAGTACTTTTTTGACGATGGCTTAGTGGAAACGAAGTGAGAAAACCAACAACAAACCAAACATATGAGCACAACAAAAGACAATCGATTCATCCAACCCTATCTCTTCTTTAACGGCAGTTGTGAAGAAGCTATTGAATTTTACCGCAAAGCCCTCGGCGCGGAAGTTGAGATGATGATGCGCTTCAAGGAGAGTCCCGAGCCACCCCCGCCGGGAACCGTGCCATCGGGGGTCGAGAACAAAATCATGCATTCCAGCTTCCGCATCGGCCAGACGACCGTGATGGCTTCCGACGGCGACTCTACTGACAAGCCCAGCTTTCAAGGCTTTTCTCTGTCGCTCTCCGTGCAGAGCGAAGCAGAAGCCGATCGGGCTTTCAACGCATTGGCCGATGGCGGGCAGGTAAAGATGCCGCTTACGAAGACATTCTGGTCGTCGCGCTTTGGCATGGTGGAAGACCGGTTCGGAATCGGATGGATGATTAGCGTTGCGCCTTCGCAGCAAAAGTGAACCGCAGCGATTTCAGAACAGCTATCAACATTCAACTATCAACATTCAACAGACAAAACACACTCGCAATTATGTCAAAAACCACCACAAATACGATCCGACTTCACCGCGTGCTTCCGGCCGCGCCTGAGAAAATCTATCGCGCCTTTCTTGACGCGGATGCAATGGCCAAATGGCTTCCGCCGAACGGATTCACGGGAAAGGTCCATCAGATCGATGCGAAGGTCGGAGGAAGCTACAAGATGTCGTTCACCAATTTCAGCACCGGCAAGAGTCATTCTTTTGGCGGGAAGTACCTCGAACTGGTGCCAAATGAACGGCTTCGTTACACAGATCAATTCGACGACCCGAACCTGCCCGGAGAAATGCAGACGACCATAACCCTCAAGAAAGTGTCGTGCGGAACGGAGTTGAACATTGTGCAGGAAGGCGTGCCCGGCGTCATTCCTGCCGAGGCTTGCTATCTTGGCTGGCAGGAATCGCTCACCCTCCTATCGAAACTCGTCGAAGCTGACATTCCAGATTAAATCTGTGCAAGTTGTATCAGCTTTATCTACCGAAGGGTTCGAGTCGCAGACGCTAAATTTAAAAGAAGATGACCAATGCTTCGCTTCCTAACAACGAGCCTTCTGATTACGCTCGGCACCACGGCATTTGCTGAGCCTAATCAGAAAACGGAGAAGAAGCCTATGGATCACGTGAAACACCTGGGCGATTTCCAGGTCATCGAGTTCCGCCGTTACATCGTCAAGGAGGGCGAAAGGCAACACTTCGCCGAATATTTTGAGAGCTATTTTCCCGAAGCGTTTCAGCAGATGGGCGCCATAGCGTTCGGACAATTTTTCGAGCGCAAGAATCCGGTGGGGTTTACGTGGATCAGGGGTTTCAAGAACACTGATGCTCGCGCCATAATCAACGCAGGCTTCTACTATGGTCCGTTATGGAGGGAACACGCCTCCACGATGAACAGTCTCATGCTGGACTCCGACAACGTCTTGCTTTTGCGTCCGCTGAGCGCTGAACGACGGATCCCCGTCCTTCCATCTGTCGATCCGGTCAAGGAAAGAAAGGGCGCGCAAGGCGTTGTGGTCGCGCAGATCTTCGCTGTTAAACCCAACAGTATCGATGCTTTCGCCAAACAGGCGGAGGCGACGTTTGCCAGCTATCGCGCCGCAGGCGCGCGTGAGGCCGGCGTTCTTGTAACGCTTGACGTGCCAAATAACTTCCCACAGTTACCTGTGCGAACCGACGGGCCTTATCTCGTATGGCTCGGCATTGTAAAAGACAATAAGACATTGGACGCGCAGTTGACTCCGCTCGTGGAGCGCTCAACGCAACCACTCTCAGCTACTGGCTTGCTCAGAAGCGCGCCAGAGCTGGTGATCTTGGACCCTACCCATCGTTCGCGGCTGCGATGGTTTATTGAAGAGCAAACCTAAAAGTTCCGTTTGATGGCGTGTTGTTCCAAGAGACGTGTGAGTCGGCTTCCGGATTAAGACAGGTAAACCCATGACTACTACATCCCGGGCAATCGCTGGACCTCCCCTTACACGCGCCTGCGCAATAACGCTGACGATCATGACCGCATCGCTGGCTGCGCAGCCGGCACCCTACGATTCGGCAAAGCCGCTTCCACGCGCGACTCTGTTTGCGCCCGGTACCATCTCCACCGGCGATTATGATTCGCACGTGACCTTCACGCCCGACGGTCGCGAGATGTATTTTCTCAAACTGGCCCCAAATTTCTCGCGTTGGTCTATCTTCGTCTCGCGCTACAAGGACGGCACTTGGTCTCAGCCGGAGGTCGCACCGTTCGCCGGCCAATACCAGGACGCCGATCCCTACATCACTGCCGATGGCAAACACTTTTACTTTATCTCCGATCGCCCCGTAGACGCGGGCGGGGAACGGCAGTCGCATCACGACATCTGGGTTATGGACAAGACGGATTCGGGTTGGAGCGCGCCGCGTCACCTCCCAGCACCAGTCAACAGCGATGCCGACTCGTATTATCCCATCGTCTTAAAGAATGGAACTCTCTACTTCGGCTCAGAACGTGGGGATTCCAAAGGCCTGGGTGACATTTATCGCGCAGTGCCGCAAAAAGACGGCAGCTACGCGGTGGAGAATCTCGGCCCGCCTGTTAATACCAGCGCAGGCGAGTACGAAGCGTTCGTTACCGAAGATGAGCGGTTGCTACTGCTTGCGGCCACCAGGCGACCCGACTCTCTAGGCGATTACGATCTTTACCTCTCGCACAAGCAAGCCGATGGCAAATGGAGTGAGCCGGTCAATCTCGGACCGGAGATCAATTCCCCTGCACGCGAACTGTCACCCAAGCTCACGCCAAATGGCAAATA
>WNFY01007399.1_pt1 | contig 17719 bp, 11 predicted proteins | sample 5400091 | NCBI WGS metagenome assembly WNFY01 (sample SAMN13153364, study PRJNA577476) | soil metagenome | isolation source: 60 cm soil or saprolite under grassland replicate 1 | place: USA:California | collected 2016-06-15
TCTCGAGCAGGAGTAATGTGGCTGCGTAGTCGAGTTCAGCGTGTCCGTCTTCTATAGCCATTTCATAAATCTCTTCCACGGTCTCAAGTCCCGGAAGCTTTACTCGTGCTTCTTTGGCGGCCTCGAGCGCGAGACGGATGTCTTTCCGCATAAGTCGCAGCGGAAAGTTGGCAGAAAAATCCCGCGCCAGGACGAAGGGCGATTTGTATTCCACGACCCCAGACCGCACCATGGAAGCATTCACCAGCGGCATCAGCGTCTCTGCATCAACCCCCAATTTCGCTGCCAGCGTAAGCGCCTCGGCGAAGCCTTCATAGATCATTGCGATTTGCAGGTTCATGACTAGTTTTGCGGACTGCCCCTTGCCTACGTCTCCCATGCGGAAGATCTTTTTACCCATTGCGGCGAAGAGTGGCTTCAAGCGCTCGATGGTCTGCTCGTCGCCACCCACGATGAACAACAGCGTGCCGCCCTCAGCTGCCGGCTTTGATCCTGTCATTGGCGCATCCACATATTGCGCGCCCTTTTTGGCTACACGTTCCGCAAAATTACGGGTCGCCGAAGGAGAAATCGTACTCGAGTCCGCAATGATCATGCCCTCAATGAGCGACTGCTCGACTCCGTTTGGCCCAAACAGCACGCTCTCAACCGCCGTGGTGTCCGAAACGCAGAGCCACACGACTTCAGCGCCCCGTGCAGCGTCCGCAGGCGAAGCTGCCAGGCGCGCGCCTTCCACTTCCTTGCCGGGCGTGCGGTTCCAGACCGAGACCTCGTGACCCGCCTTCGCCAGATTCGTGGCCATCCCGCGGCCCATAATTCCCAATCCTAGAAATGCAACTCGCATTACACGCTCCTGATTACGAATAGTCTTCAGAATTAGAACTGACGTAATCGCCGTGGGTCAAGCAAATGATGGGGGATTGGTAGAATCAGAAAGTCAGCCGTGAACTCTTAGCCTTTAGCGCTTAGCTGAAACCGATCGGCACAATTTGTTTCTGGCTAAGAGCTAAAAGCTGACAGCTAAGAGCTGCTTTCCCATGCTGAAACAGGCTCTCCAGAATCCCGCTCTTCGCAAGCGTGCCAGAGCATTTGGCAAGCTGATCCGGCATTCTGCGGTCACCCCTCGCCGCGGCCAGTCGCATAAACCGAAACTGGTGCCAGACGGGGAGATGGGGGTCACATTTATCGGGCATGCCAGCTTTTTCGTGCAGATCGGCGGAGAAAATGTCCTCGTTGATCCAAATTTTGCGCGCTGGCTTTTTGTACTTAAGCGATTGCGGCAACCGGGAGTGAAGATCCACGATCTCCCTCCCATTGATCTGGTTCTGATCACGCACGCCCATTTCGACCATCTTCATAGGCCATCGCTGCGGGCGCTGGTGCAGCACACCAAGCGCTGGCGCGGATCGGCGCCAACCGCGGTGGTTCCGGAGCATGTGTTCGATCTAGTGGCGGACCTGGGGTTTCGGGACGTGGTCGAACTGAACTGGTGGAACAGCTATCGCCACCGAAACCTAACCATCACCCACGTGCCCTCGCGTCATTGGGGAGCGCGTGTCCTGCGCGATGCGCATCGAGGCTATGGGGGATATGTTTTGCGGGACGGCAAGCACTCGGTGTATCACGCAGGCGATACTGCATACTTTTCCGGCTTCCGCGAGATCGGCATGCGTCTGGCCCCGCAGGTTGCGTTGCTCCCAATCGGCGCCTACAATCCACCTTCTTTTCGGAATGTGCACACCAGTCCGGCCGATGCAACTCGAGCCTTCGTTGATTTGAATGCGCGCTGGATGGTGCCCATGCATTACGGTACCTTTCGCCTATCGCACGAGCCTATAGATGAACCCTTGCAGCTTCTCGACGACGCTGCCCGTCAAGCCGGAGTTCAGGACAAAGTGCTCGTCCTGACTGAAGGTGTTACCAAGATTTTTTAAATTGTTTTGAGCGGCGGGAAATTGCGGGCTGCAGCCCGCAATATATCCGATGGCTTACGCGGCGCTAAAGCGCCGCTCTTCCACGGAACTGCTGCGGTTAGGAGTTTTCCCTCTGCGTAGAGGGTAAGCAGATTCTGAGCGAGATGGATTTGCTTAAACTCGCCCCACGCCAACGTACTCAAATCCCATTGCGCGCAAGCGGACGGCATCAAGAATATTTTTCGTATCTACGATCAGCGGGCGCCGCAGCAGGTTCTTGATTTTCGCGAAATCGAGTCCACGAAATTCTGGCCAGCCGGTTCCGACCACCAGCGCTTCAACTCCTTCGGCTGCCGCGTAAGCCGACTCGCAGTAGTGGACCGTACCGTTCAACTCCAGCTTCGCATCGGGAATCGCAACGGGATCGTAGGCTCTGACCCGCGCGCCGCGCGAAACCAGACTCTGAGCTAGCGCTACCGATGCTGATCCGGCGACTGAGTTGGTGTTCGGCTTGAAAGCCAAGCCGAGAATTCCTACATCCTTGTTCTGAAGCGACTTGAGGCAGGCAGAAATCTTTTCTGCCATGCCGTCGGCGAGAGAATGGTTGACTTCGCGGGCAGCGCTCAGAATCTTCAGAGAGACACCGTTCTGTTCCGCTAGATGAGCCAGTGAGTCCATATCTGACTGAGCGAATAAACCGCCCATGGCCGCGCCCGCCTGCAAGCAGCGCGGTCCAATCTTCTTGTCGAGGCCCAAAGCCAACGAAAGATGCACTGCGTCACCATTCACGCGCTCGCACAACCCAGCCAGCTCGTTGATGAACGAAATCTTCGCCGCCACAAATGCCGTTGCCGATTCGCGCACCAGTTCGGCGGTTGCGTGATTGGTCACAATTACCGGCACTCCACGCATCACCAGTGGATGAAAGATCTGCTTGATTGCTTGGACCGCGTCGTTTGAATTACTGCCGAGAATGATGCGATCGGGCCAGTTGAAATCTTCAACGGCACATCCCGCCGTGAAGAACATTGGCTGCGAAACAATCACCGCCTTCAGCCCAGCCTCATGGATTTTCTTCTCGAGTGCTTCGCCGGTGCCGACCGAAACTGGGGTCACAATGCAAAGAATCGGCGGTTTGGAGACTGCCTTGGAAATACGTAATGCCAGATCGGGGAGGTGCTGCGGAGTATCTTCGGCCAGGAAAATCACGCCCGACTTGCGGGCAAAAGACTCAACATCCGTGGAATACGCCAGGCGGCCGGATCGCACGTTCCGCTTGATGACTTCAGAAAGGTTTTTTTCGTGAAACGGCACCTTACCTTGGGCCATCTCCACCATGCGAGAACTATCGGGATGGCAACAGGTCACCGGGGTGCCGAAATCCGCCAAACAGGCCGAAATCACCGTGCCTAGATACCCTGCTCCATAAACGCCGATCTGCATCGTTCCTCCCAGGGCCGGCAAACAGCTCGCCCGTCCTATCTTTTATTTACGCTGTCGAGTGCTGTTTGGGCAGAGTACGGGAGGGACATGTACGGCAAGAAAAAGGACAGGTAATGGGCCGGTAGAGTACCTGCGGGTCGGCGCTCTCAGCGGCGGTAGGCAGGGGTTCTGGCGAGTCGCTGGCCCAGCGGGATGTCCGCCAAGTCCACCCAGTGATTTTGGGCCACTTCCCGGACGAAGGTGAGGTCTCGAATCTCAATACATCGGCCATCATCAAACTCCGCCCAGCGGGTCCGGGCCACGCGATAAGCATGCTGCGCCTGGTCTTCGGCGCCCATTTTTACGATCGTCAAGTGAGGCATGTAAGGCCATTCCTCGTTACAGGCCAGTCCATTGACGTTCAACAGGTCGTGAAGCTCTCGCATCCGGTAAGCCGCATGGGCCACGCGAATGAAAACCGTGGGGGTTACCGGAATGAAGGTCTCAACCTCTCCTAAGGACACTTCAAATGGCTCGACGCTCTTGCAAAGGGTCTCCATGGTTTCGACGGCGGTGGGTTCGTCGCCTGTGAGATAACGGGGAGGCAGCAACGTAACGTGGGCACCAAGATGAGGCAGTTGGGGATGGAGCTCGCGCCGGAGAGACTCTACAAACTCCCCAATCGCGTCTTTCACATAGGCCACAAGGGCGTAACGCTGCGCCACGATCAAAAATTATAAACGGATTGGCGGAATTGGGTACTGCCGGTGGTAACGAGCGCACCCAAGTCACGGCGAAGCAGCACAAGGAGTTCGCGGATGCGAAGTCTCACACCGCCACTGAGGCCGTAGATGGCAGATAATTCACGGGCCGCTCATGAAGCAAGAGCTCCGTCGCCTGTACGCGCGGGTGAGAGTGAAACCACGTTTGCACGATTCCGTCGGCCAGGACGTTGGCGAGCGCGAGTAGGGTCATACCCTGATGGTGCGCCATCCAGCATCGAACCAGTTCGGGGTTGTGAAGCCAGCTCCGACTCTGGGACGAAGTGAAGTCGGCTGCCTCGTAAAAGCCATAGACTCCGAACCATCCATCTTGGTGCATACGCCGCAGGTTCTGCAGTGCTGCTGTCGGGAGCACATTGAGAGCAAGAAATGTGGAATAAGGAGAAATGACTAGCGCATCCACGTCACCGTGGAATATCGCCAGTTGCGGGACACCGAACGCATGATATCCATAATTGCCGTCCGGGTTTCTCTTTGCATAGGCACACTCAGAAATTCCCCATGGAATGCGCCTGGCAGCGGTGAAATCCTGATGTGAGAGTACCGCGGAATGATGAGAGCGGTCGAGGAGAGTGCCTGGATAACTTCTCATCCACAGTGTCGGCATAAGATACTCGAACATGGTCCCAGTCCAGGAAATTAAGACCGGGCGGCCTCGGTCCGTGGTGTGGGTGCGAGCCAGTAGGAACCAGGTTTCCGACGGAATTTCATCTTTAGCGACGGCAACGAAGGTGCCCAGACGCGATTCGGACGCCAGCAAATCGTAGCAGGCTGAGTGGATCTGGCCCTTCTCACTCTCGAAACCGATCGACATCAATTTCCGCTGACGATTCCATAAAAAGCCAAACTCCATTTCTTCGGCCAGTTTTCCCGCCTCCGCGGCCAGCGATTGCAGGTCCTGAATCAGCCGGACAGAATCCATCCTGGCACCCGACACGAGCGAAAGGAGCCGCTCCAAAGAATTTCGCTGCGCCGCTTGCGAAGTTGGTGGATTGGATTCAAGCGCCAAATGCAGCCTTGCTGCCAGCCTTGTAAGCATGTCGGGAAGCTCCTTGAGACTCAAATCCTGGCGCGGAAACGAGATCGAGTCATCCCGTCGGAGTTCAGCAAAATCCGGCAGCATCCACGGAGTAAATCGCACCAGCGCTTGACGAAATTGGCTGAGACGGACGAGAGCCTGCTCGGCGAACCAGCGGGCCTTGCCGGTTGGGTCCGTCTCGTTGGCCCCGATCCGCGCGAGGGCCTTGGGAGGAAATTTCACCACGGCGGCGGTCCAATCGTCGGTTTGAGACTTGGCTTGAATCCTGGTCAGCAAACGCTTCGGAAATACGCCCATCTCACTCAATTCTTGCAAATGATCGAGGAATCCCTCCGCCAGCCCCCGTCGCAGGATCGGTTGATCGAGCAGATGCAGGCAGCCCTGCTGCAACGTCCAAAGCGATGCCACCAGATTTCCACTATCGACCGTAGAAATAAAGAGCGGCGGCAGGGACTGAAGCGTGCGGGTGTCATACCAGTTGTAAAGATGCCCACGATGACGAGGCATTTTGCGTATGGTGCTCAGCGTCTGCGACGTCTGCTCCACAAACTCAGCCGGCGTCAAATAACCGAATTCGCACGCGACCTGACGCGCATTCAGCAGAAAGCCCACATTGGTGGGCGAAATGCGCGCGGCAATTCGGTAGGGCTCTTCCTGAAGGTTGTCCGGAATGAGCCAGTTGTGTTCCTTGGTGCTGAACTCGGCAAAGTAGCGCCAGGTATGTAGTGCGGTGCGTCGCAGGAACTGGCGCTCCTTTCCGGACATTTCCGCTTGAAACAGGAATGCCGGACTGTCCAGCCACTTCGAGACCAGTTTGCTGCACGCCCACAGCACTAGGATTGGCACGGCCGCAACCATCGCATGCCGGCGCACGAGAAAGACAATCAGCCCAAGCAAAATGGCTATTACCGGCATCCAGTTCAGGTACGCGTCCACGGGAGCGCGTTTACTGCCCCCGGCCTCGGCTTCGGCAGCTGTCTCCCATTCGAGCAAGCGTTGACGAGTAAAAACGCGCCGAACCACCGTTCGCACGACCGCGTCTAGTGAAACCAACATTTGATGCGGCAGGAAAATGATATTCAGCAGGGTGCCGGCATTTGAGCTGAACAGAGCGGAAACGGCTTCACGGGCCACGGCTAATTTCTGTTCCGCTATCGAGCGCACCAGGGTGAACAGAAACTCGAACCAGACTGGCATGAACAGAATAAAGAGGGTCGCCAGCGTCCAACTTCGGGCGTATCCAGGAAGCACCAGCCAACCCAGCACGAACAACAGGAATGTGGCTGGCTCGACCAGACTGCGGCGGAGATTGTCGAGAATCTTCCACTGCGACACCAGCGAGATTGGGTTCGCCACCAACCGGCCAGTCTCGTCAGGCACTCGGGAAAACAACCAGCTCGTGATCTGCCAATCGCCGCGCAGCCAGCGATGTTTGCGTCGGTTGTAAGCGCTGTAATGCGATGGATAATCTTCGATGACTTCAACGTCCGTGACCAGCCCTACGCGCGCGTAAGCGCCCTCGATCAAGTCGTGACTGAGAAGAGCGTTCTGAGGAAAGCGGCGATCCAGAACCTGGTGGACGATATTGACTTCATAAATGCCTTTGCCGGCAAAAATCCCTTCGCCGTAAAGGTCCTGGTAGATGTCGGAAACCGCGCGAGTATAGATGTCGAAGCCGGTCTGACCCGAGTAGATGTTTGCCAGCCGTGAACTGGCTGCACTGTGAACGCTGATCCGGACGCGAGGCTGAAGAATTCCGTAACCCGCAACCACGATGTTCTTCTCCGGATCAATCACCGCCCGATTCAACGGATGTGCCAGAGTGCCAATCATGCGATGAGCCGAGCCTCGCGGCAACTCGGTGTCGGCATCCAGCGTAATGACGAAACTGACCTCCGCCAGCACCGCGAGATCGCCTACTTTAACCGGAAAGCTGTCTCGCTCTTGAGTCAGAAGCTTGTTGAGATCCATCAGCTTGCCGCGCTTGCGCTCCCATCCCATCCACACTATTTCGCGGGGATTGTAAATGCGGTGCCGATGCAGCATTAGGAATGAGCCCATCTGCTTCCCAGAATATTTCTCGTTCAGCTCCTTGATTAGATTGCCGCACAGATCCACTAAAGGATCGTCCTCACGAGACGGTACTGGTGAATCAGGAAGGTCAGTCAGCAGGGCAAAATGTAGATTGCGGTTGTGATTGCCGAGGAACCGCACTTCCAGATTCTCCACTAACCGCCGAACTTGTTTCTCGTTCAGCAGCAACGCCGGGACCGCAACCAGGGTTGTACAATCCTCCGGAATATCCTTCGAGAAATCGAATTTCGGGAGTACTTCCGGGCGAAGCAGGGCCGTCGTCAGGTAGTTCATCAGCTGCACAGCGCTCTGTGAGCAGGGCAGCAGCAGCACCAACATGGAAAGCAGAATCAAAGCCGGAGACGTGACCGTGCTGGTGAGCACCAATACGATCAGCGACATGAGACCGAACGTCAGGATTTCAATACCGGGAAGGAAGAACTCGTCGGGATGGCGGCGCAGCAAGCTTCTTATTTTGTGGGCCGGGGAGGGGTGGAAGCCAATCCGCTCGCGTAGTTCGTTGGATCCTGCCCCAACCAGGTAATAGCCGACGTGAGACTCACGAAGTGCCATGCGTGGATCGTCGGAAGGCTGTTGCTGTGCCTGCCGGGCCAATTCTAGCGCCTGCCCGGCCACCTCCATTTCAGTGGAGTCCGAACGCTCCGCAGTCAATACCAGTTTTTCGCAATAAAGGTTGCGGGACTCAAAATCCATTCTTGGATAGGTTCCGGAGGGGTCCTGACGGAGAATTTGGTCAAAGGCGATCTGTGGTTCGAGCACCTCCTTCCAGTGCAATTGGTTAATTTCGATCAGGCTGCGAATGCAAACGCCAATGGATTGCGAGGGCTGCGTCTCATCGAAGACGCTCCTGCTTCGGGCGGTGATTTGCTCCAACAGCGCCAGTTCCATTGCTGGAATCAGAGCCCAGAGTTCGCGAAACTTTAATGTCGTGCTTTCCTGGAACGCTCCGATATAGGCAGTGAAGCCGGCCTGGCTAAAATCGAACTCTGCCGCGTAAAGATAAGCCTCAGCAACTGCGGCTGCGCGCGGAATTGTGGTTCCCCGCGGCGTCAATACGTGCGGAAGCCGCGGCAGTTGCTTGAATGCGCTCCGTGTATTCCACAGTTCCGCCCAAAGCAGATGCAGGTTTTCACGGAGCCAACGGAGATCGTCCGGTTCCGGTTGTTTGCGTTTGGCACGACCTACTTTTTCGAGCACCGGACGCAGAGTCGCGGCCATGGCCTTCCAGCGAGCAGAAAAAAAACGCGAGGCGTGCACGCTTGGATTCCAGGCCAGGCAGCGCGAGACTTCCTCCGCATTCTTCCGCAGGGCCGTGAAATCGGCAGCAGGCTGCTGCTTCTTCTCCTGAGCGATTCGCAGGGCCTCGATATCGGCCATTTCCACGTGCGTATTCTGCGGCATTCCAGTCCTTAACGGTAATTGGCGGCTTGTAATTCAAACATCTCGGCGTAACGGCCGCCTATCCGCGTGAGCTTGTCGTGGGTCCCTTCTTCAACTATGTTCCCGTTTTCGAGCACTACGATCCGATCTGCCATGCGTACGGTGGAGAAACGGTGCGAAATGAACAACGCCATTTTCCCAGCCGTAAGCTCCGCGAATCGCTGAAAGACCTGATATTCGCTGCGAGCATCGAGGGCGGCAGTCGGCTCATCCAGGATCAGCAGTTGAGAATCCCTCAAATATGCGCGAGCAAGTGCCAGCTTTTGCCATTCGCCGCCTGAAAGATCCACTCCACCCTCGAATCTTCGCCCAAGCATCTGCTCGTATCCAGCGCCGAGTCTGGCGATTACCTCATCGGCGAGGCTCTTGCTTGCGGCGGACTCGACCGCAGCGGCATTCGAGAGCTCGTCTATTTTTCCAACCGCAATATTTTCGCGAGCGGTCATCTCATACCGCATAAAGTCCTGAAAGATCACACCTATTTCTCTATACAGGTCTTCCAGGTTGTATTCGCGTAGGTCAACTCCGTCGAGCAGAATCTGTCCTTCGCTCGGATCGTACAGTCTTGTGATGAGCTTTACGATGGTGGTTTTGCCTTGTCCGTTTTCACCGATCAAGGCCACTCGTTCTCCCGGGCGCAGACTGAAATTCAGCCGGTCAATCACCAGGCGGTCAGTTCCGGGATAGCGAAAAGTGACCTCGCGGAACTCGAACCCTTGTTGAATCGGGCGCGGAGCAGGCAGCGCATTCGGCTTGGAGCGGATCGTGGGCTTCATCTCGAAGAACGCCAGCAAGTCGGTGAGGAAAAGAGCTTGATCGGCTATTCCCGAAAGAGTCGAAAACACCTGCTGGATGTTGCTGCTGGCCTGCAGAATGGCGGTGCTCAGAAAGTAAAAAGTGCCGATGGTCCAACGCCCCGAAATGGTCCGCCATATGACGTACGCGTAGGCGCCATAATATCCGGCGGTGCTAACGAATGACAGGCACCGGCCTGGCGCAAATAGTCGAGTTGCCGCTTGATAGGGGTCTGCCGGAAATTCTTAGCGTAGCCCAGAAAAGCAAAGTGCGTTTCACCCATGAAGGCGGGCAAGACCGCGGCGATGAGCAGCAGCATCAGCCAAGGCGAGTAGATCATTACTGCGACTGACCACCCGATCGCTGTGATCATTTGCAGCTGAAGGCGGCCGATGGATTGGATCATGACAAGCCGGTCAGTCGCTTGTACGCGGGCGCGCTCCAGTCGATCGTAGAAAACCGGGTCCTCATAGGCAGTCAAGTCCAACGCCGAGGCATGCTTCATCACCTGAATGCTGACATGACGGGTGTACTTGTTGGCAAGCAGTGCGTCCGAGTAATCAATCATTCGTGTGATTACGCTGCTGAGGACGGCGAGACCAAATTCGGCACCTACCAGCCACCATAGGCGCGACGGAACTGACCCGTGCGCGTGCAGAATGCGCTCGAGAATGTCAATGATCAGCTTCGGAATGTAACCCAAAGCGACGGGAAGGAGCGCCGCAACGATGCGAGCGATTATTCCAAAACTCACGACACTGGGACCGGAATCCCACACGATCTTCAGGACCGGCGGCACGTTGCGCAGGGCCGAGAGACGCTCCCGCCAACTGCTCCAGAAGTTTTCTTTTTGTGACATTTAGCCCGAATCCCGGTCCGGCACAGTTGTCGCAGCTGACGCGATGGCCCCTGCAAAGATGCTCAAAACAAGTGCAAGGTTTGTCGGCCGGTGAGCCAGGCATGCCGCATGACTGGACTTCCCATATCGCGAAGTGGGTGCCCGCAAGGATTATAAACACCGCCTCAGGGACATTCTCTCTCGAACGCGACTAAGGCGTTCGTCTTAATTACTCACGTTATTCGGCGTGACGGGATTTCTTTGACTCGCTGTCAGAAGCGAGACAACATGCGAACAGAGAAAAATTGTCGCGTGCCGGAGCACATTTTGTGAAAAATGTTCATGGCGCGGAGAAAAAATTCTATTTTCCTGTTGTCGCACAGCACCTGGAAAACTAACTTTCGTGGATAATCAGATCACAATTCGTTTGTAGATGAAACCGACCCGCCGTCAATTCCTTCGCGTGGCGCTGACTGGGGCCGCAGCTCTTCCGCTTACTGGGAAGGCTCTGGCGTCAAGTGTACTGGCACGCCCTCCCCAGATCGCCCTCAGCGACGACCACCTCCTGCTTGAGGAGCTCGAGCGCGCAGCATTTGAATTTTTCTGGAATGAAGCCCACCCGGCAACTGGCTTAATAATGGACAAAGCCAACGCCAACGGAAGCGGATCGCCAGGCATTGCCAGCATCGCAGCCACGGGCTTCGGATTGACTGCCCTATGCATCGGGCATGAGCGAAATTATCGTCCTCAGTCCCAAATTGAGCAGCGTGTTGCGAAGACGCTGAGATTCCTGGCGCAGGATGCGCAAGTTGAACATGGCTTCTTGTATCACTTTGTTGACCCGAGCAACGGCAAACGTGTGAGGACCTCTGAGATCTCGCCCATTGACAACTCGATTCTGCTCTGCGGTGTGCTCACATGCCGGGAGCATTTTCAACCAGGCGCGATCAAGCAAGACGCAACGACGATCTTCAATCGGGTCGAATGGCCTTGGGCCTTGAACGGCGGCGACACGTTCGCGCTTGAGTGGAAGCCCGAGCACGGTTTCAGCCGCTTGCGATGGGATTCGTATTGCGAATCGATGATGTTGTATCTCCTGGCTATCGGGTCCCCAACCTTCCCAATTGCAGCGGATTGTTGGCGTGCGGTCCGGCGGCCGAAGATGGTTTATGGAGGCAAGCAGTACATTTCATCTCCAGCGCCGCTGTTTGTGCACCAGTTCTCCCATGCATGGTTCGACTTTCGTGACCAGCACGATGACTACGCCAACTATTTTGAGAACTCGGCGGTTGCCTCACACGCTCATCGCGAGTTTTGCGCTGAGTTGGGGCAAAAATTTCCTTGCTACTCAGGTGATGTTTGGGGCATCACCGCTTCCGATTCCAGTGCAGGCTATGTCGCGTGGGGTGGGCCGCCGTTGTTGGGCCCGATTGACGGTAGCTTAGTTCCAGCCGCGGCGGCAGGATCTCTTCCGTTTACTTTTCGCGAGTCCATTACGGTCCTAAGAACTCTGCGCTCGCAGTACGGCCACCAAATCTGGAAGAAGTACGGTTTTGTGGACGCCTTCAATCCCCTTACCGGTTGGGCCAGCAAATATGTGCTCGGCATTGATGTTGGGATCAGCATGCTCATGGCGGAAAATGCGCGCTCGCAGTTCGTATGGAATACGTTCATGCGCAATGCTGAAGCGACAATGGCAATGGAGCGCGTAGGCTTTTTGCCTGATGGGTTTGGTGTCCCTCTCTTTGCTTGATATCTAATCCAGAATTGGCAGATTCAGGCAGGGCTGGACATGGAAATCCAGTTCCGCGATGTGTTTCAGGGCTTCCTCTACCAGAGCGTTGCCGCACGGCTCCAGCGTAATCACGAACGGTAGCTTTGATTTCGGATATCCCGGTTTCTGGAATACCGAATCAATGTTGATGCCCGAGCGGCAGAAAATCAGCGCCAGAGCTGCGATGATTCCTGGCTCGTCTCTCACGGTGAATCGCAAATAATGGCGCGAGGTGAAATCGGCGCTGACGGCGAGGGATGAAGTAGTGCCTTCATCCAAAACGCCATTGATCTGACGCGAGCGGACAATCGAAATCAAATCCGAGACGACGGCTACCGCTGTCGGATTTCCGCCCGCGCCGTGACCCGCGAAAACGGTCTCGCCGCCAAACTTTCCGGTGGACATCACGAGATTTTGCCCACCCTCGACCGCGGCCAGGGGCGACGACTCGTGTACCAGTGTCGGCTGCACCGAGGCGAAGAGCTTATCCGAGGTCTTTTCCGCGCGCGAAATCTGCCGGATAGTGCAGTTCAGAAGCTTTGCATATTCAAAGTCCACCGGCTCGATGGGGGCGATCGACCGCGCCTGAATATCGAGCGGATCCACCGAAACGCGCAATCCCGTTCGCGCAAGGATAGTGAGTTTAGCGCGAGCGTCGTGACCTTCCACATCCTCGGAAGGATCGGCTTCGGCAAAGCCCAGTTTCTGGGCCTCTTGCAGCGCGGCTTTGAAGGAAATTCCGGCGCTTTCGATGCGGGTGAGGATGTAATTGCAGGTGCCGTTAAGAATGCCGCAAAGCTGCACCAGTTCGTCCCCGGCCAGCCCTTCCTGCAGCCCGGAGATAACCGGAACCCCTCCCGCAACCGATGCCCCGAAAGCCAGATGCTGATTGTTTTCGCGCGCCAGACGAATGAGTTCGGTCCCATGGCGAGCGATGAGTTGCTTATTCGCCGTGACCACGGACTTGCCTGCTCGCAGCGCCTTGCGTACCCAACCACCGGCTGGCTCCAGGCCGCCGATGAGTTCCACAACGATGTTTACGTCCGAGGAAATGACGTCAGCCATCTCCTCCGTCCAGCGAACAGTGCTGGGCAGCCAGTCCACTCGCTTGCGCTCGACGTTGCGATTGCAGACATGCGTAAGCTCTAGTCCCGCAGGAGGGTTCTTCGCGAGAATTCGCGCCACGGAACTGCCAACGGTGCCGAAACCGAGAATGGCGACTCGCAAGGGCCCTTTACGGCTGGCGTTTTCCTTCGCCATAACTGAGATCGAATTTGTGCTCGCTGTGGTCATTCCGTTTGCGATCAATTGACCTGAAGGCTAGGGCCGAGATGCAGCGGCGGCTTTTCCATTCGAAATAGGCGGTTCGTGGACGCTGGAGATTGCAGTACCGTTTGTACGGACCCGCCGCGCCGAGCCATTTTTCGCCGCTCTCTTCTTAGGTGTAGCAATCTTTTTAGTTGTAGCAATCTTTCCGCCGCTTGTGGCAGGAAAGAACTGTGCGTGTAAGTGGCGCACCGCCTTGGGAACATCGCTTTCCTGCACGACGAAGCTGATGTTGATTTCCGATGCGCCCTGGGAGATCATCCGGATGTTTACGGCGGCCTCGGCGATTGTGTTAAATACGCTGGCCGCTATGCCGGGCCTGCCATGAATATCTTCGCCGACCAGGCAGATGATGGCCTGCTTGTCTTCGCAAGCGACATCGGCGATCTGCTCAAGTTCTGATAGCAGAGCTTTAAAACCGATCGAAGGAAGCCGTGCACCATGACTCCGCGCGATGCCACGACGTTCACGATGCTGATCCCATTCTTGGCGGTGATGGCGCGAAACGTGTCACGACTCGGTGGCGCCTGCGCAGTAATTTGTGTGCCCGTACTCTTGAGATTCCGGGAGTTGAGCACGTAAACTGGAATGTTCTGATGGATTGCGGGAAGCAGAGTGGCCGGGTGCAGGACTTTCGCCCCGAAATATGCGAGCTCTGCGGCCTCATTGAAGCTAATGCGTTTGATGGTCTTCGCGCCCGCACACAGCCTGGGATCGGTCGTCATCATGCCTTCGACGTCGGTCCAGATCTCGATGCAATCCGCGTCCAGTGCCGCGCCGATAATCGCGGCTGAGTAGTCTGATCCTCCGCGGCCGAGCGTAGTCGGTACGCCGCTTTCTGTAGCTGCGATAAACCCACCCATTACCGCAATTTTCTTCTTGGAGACGAGCGGCACGATCTTTTTCTTACAGCGCTCGCGGGTCTGCTGCATTTGGGGAACCGCGCGGGTGTGGGTTGAGTCGGTGACGAGGCATTGACGCGAATCCACCCATGTAGTGTTTAATCCGCGGACGTTAAACGCGTCTGCTACGATGATACTGGAAAGCAGTTCCCCAAACGAAAGCAGATAGTCGCTGCCGCGCGGAGTTAACTCGCGGACGGCCGCCAGTCCGCGTAGAAAGTTTTCCAGCTCAGAAAAGTAGCCTTCCAACCGTGGGGCGAGACTGGCGCTACGTTTGGCGCCCAATAGGTCCTTTGCGGTTTGACGATGGCGCTCCCGCAGTGCCTGCAACAACTCAAGACTGGCGTCACACTCGCCGGCGGCGGCTTTCTGACCCATGCTGACAAGCTGGTCCGTAACCTTGGCCATGGCGCTGACTACGACTACTGGTGATCGTTTCAGCCGGCTACCGACGATGCGGGCTACGCGCTCAATGGCACCTGCGCTGTCGACCGACGTTCCGCCGAATTTCATGACGATCATGTCGTACAGCTCCCTACTGTTCCAGCTCGATAAAGACTGCTTCCCGAATCTAAGATTAAATTAGGCATAAAATCACGCCCATAAACGAAAGACCCACCCGCCGGCTAATTCGGCTGTGGGTCTTGAGCGGATCTTAAAGCCTAGCTCAAAAGCGCCCACGCCAGACGGTAATTCGTGTCCCCGTTGTCATTCGCGGGAAGCATGATCCGGTCTGGAACATGGACGACATTCTAGAAAACTATAGCTTAGGCGGCACCCCATGCGGTATCACAGTTTTCGATGCTGGGAATCGAAAAGTCGCTCCGCTCCATGCGTCCAGCGAGGGTAGTTTCTTATTGTGGGCTGGCTGCGGATCCACGAAAATGGCCATACAAGACCGCAATTGGTGTTCCAGCGTTATCCCGCTCAATCTTGACTTCTTCCCAGTAGGAGCGGTCCATGAAGTGATCCAGATCCAGAGGAATGAGGGGCGAAATGTCTCCCGAGGGCCAACGCAGCAGCAACTCGGTCTGTGTCGAGATCAGCCTCATCTGGGCGCTCGATTGATAGAAATCCTCGCCGAACTTAAATGTGCCGGTGCAACTCTCCAGATATCTTGCGTCAGGCGCTGGAGTGCTTGGCCGAAAGGGCGTGTATGAGCGACCCAAGGTCATGGCAGCGACGTCATAACCGATCGTAGTAGTCGCCGACGAATAGATGTTACTGAAAACCACGACCGTTACGCGCTTTCGGGGTAGGTAGAGAACGAACGACGCGAACCCAGGGGCTCTGCCGTTCATGTAATACGCCGTCTCCTCAAACCTTGAGGTTGCCCCTCTGAACCACCCATACCCGACGCGTTGCGAAGTGTCGAGCACCGCCCGGAGTGAAGCCGTTTTGAGCAGGTGTCCACTGAACAACCTGTCCACCCACTTCGCATGGTCAGCGACAGTGGTGTACGCGGACGCGTTCCCGGTCTTTGCCGACCAATGGATTGGCGAGGCCAGTTTCAATCCCTTAACCCCATCGGGCTCGTAACCGATGGCTATTTGTGCCGCATGAGGAACAGAGTCATCGTCCACACCCGACGACTTGAGGCCTGCCGGGCGCAACACAAGCCGCTGCACGGCGGACGCAAAAGGCAGTTCCGTTTTCTTCTCTATAATCAGAGCCAGGACATTGTAAGCAGAATGCTCCTCGTGAAGGAATTTCGATCCTGGTTCAAAGAGGAGGGGGTGTCCTTCTATCCTCGCCACGAGGTCCGCGGGCGTCTGATGATGTTGAAGAATATGGGCATAGTCTGCGAGATCGTTAATGTCGGGTAGCCCTGATCGTTCCGTCAGGAGGTCGCGAACCGTAATCTTCTCCGCTCCCTGGATTCCGTGAACGTAGTCGCCGACATGGGTGTCGAGACTGATCGAGCCTGCATCCACCAGTCGCAGTACGGCGGCGGCTGTGAACTGCATCGACATGGAAGCAATATGGAACCTCGTTCCGCTCTCATTCTGCACCCGCTGTTCGCGATCAGCGAAGCCGTAAGCTCGTTGGAAAATGGTTCGTCTGTCCTGTCGAACTAGGACAGATCCACTGAAGTTCCCACTTTCAACGTACGGTCTTATGTATTCGTCAATGCGCCCAGCGACTTGAATATCACCCCCGATAGCTTGCCCACCAAGAAAGGCGAGCGCTAGCAGTAGCCACGCAAGTCTTATGAACATGCGATCACCGGGTTCCTCGTCGATATTCAGCTCCACGATCATACCTGCATCTCTTTCTGAAATTTCCATCTTCCCCATCGAAATTCTGAATTGTACTTTTGACCCCAACTCGCTGTACCAAAGATATATACAGGTCGTGGTGCGCGCGATCTAAAAAGCCAATCGTTGGTCGTTCATCCTTGGTCGTCGGCCCACAACCTTCTATCAACAGCGATGTGCTCGGCCAGCGAAGATTGACCAGCCACGGAACGACGTTTTTCCCTTAGGAGATTCCCTGATTCGCTGGAAGACAAACAACGGTTTGCCACCTGCACAGGGTCTTTATGATCCCGCGCAAGAGCACGATGCCTGTGGTATGGGCTTCGTCGCCAGCATTCGCGGTGAGAAGAGCCACCAGATCATCGAGCAGGGCATTCAGGTCTTAATCAATTTAACCCACCGTGGCGCCTGCGGTTGCGATCCTGAGACCGGCGACGGTGCCGGAGTGCTCATTCAGATTCCCCACAAGTTCTTCGCCCGCGAATGCGAAGCGCTGGGATTCTCCCTGCCTGCACCTGGCGAATATGCAGTCGGCATAACTTTTCTGCCGGTCGAGAAGCATCCGCGTCTGAACTGTGAAGGAGTTCTCGAAAGAATCATTCGGGAAGAAGGCCTCAGTGTATTGGGCTGGCGCGACACTCCAGTGAATGGTGATGCGATTGGACGAGTTGCGCGGGCATCGCAGCCGTATATCCAGCAGATTTTTGTCGCCCGCACGGCTGAGATGGATGAAGAGGCCTTCGAGCGGAGGCTGTACGTCGTTCGCAAGAGGGCGGAACTTGAGATTGCCGAGTCTGACATCGAAGACAAAGAGTTCTTCTACGTTCCTTCGCTTTCGTGTCAGACCATCGTTTACAAAGGCCTGCTGCTCGCGCCGCAGATTGCGAACTTCTACGGGGATCTTTCCGATCCCGATGCTGAGAGCGCGCTTTGCTTAGTGCACCAGCGCTTTTCAACGAACACCTTTCCAAGTTGGAAACTCGCCCATCCTTATCGGTATGTAGCGCACAACGGCGAGATCAACACGCTAAAGGGCAACGTCGCCTGGATGCATGCGCGCCAATCCATTCTGGAGACACCGTTATTCGGTGACGATATCAAGAAACTGTTCCCCGTCATAGAACCCGGCGGCAGCG
>WNFY01003071.1_pt1 | contig 17717 bp, 14 predicted proteins | sample 5400091 | NCBI WGS metagenome assembly WNFY01 (sample SAMN13153364, study PRJNA577476) | soil metagenome | isolation source: 60 cm soil or saprolite under grassland replicate 1 | place: USA:California | collected 2016-06-15
CGAACCGCCGGAGCCAGCGAGGTCGATCAGATGCTCGCCTCGATAGCCCTGGCCCAGGGGGATCTCGCGACCGCTCGCACCGAGGTGGACGCCGCGCTCGCCGCGAAGCCCGGCGCGCGGACGCCGCTGCTTCTCTCGGCTCAGGTGGCCTTCCGATCCGGAGACCTCGGCAACGCTCTCTCCCTGTGCGATCGCGCGATCGAAGCGGGGCGTGCCAGGGGAGAAGGCCCTCTTGTCAACCTGCAGTCGACGCGCGGCGACATCCTGGCGCGGATGGGTCGCGAGCGGGAAGCGCAGGAGGCGTTCCTCGCCGAGATCCGGGAGTTCCCCGAGAACCTGGACGCCTGGTCGCGCCTGGCTCTCCTCTACGCAAGCTCGGGACAGGAAGAGCAGTTCCGCGGGCTCCTGCAGGAGTTGGCGCGGAAGGTCCCCACCCGTCTCGGCTTCGAGGCGGCGGCCCGGATCAGCGAGATCGTAGGCGACCGCGTCGCCGCGAAGGAGTGGCGGCGGAGAGCGGGCGGAACGAAGTAGCGCGCGGCCTCTTCCGGGGATCCGATCGCTAGGCGACGCCGCGGCCAATCGCCGCCGGCGTCGGCGTCGCCGAGGTCACGCGCGCGCGAGGCCGCTTGCTTCCGTGCTCGAGCCACCATCTGCGGGCGCGCTCCTGCGTCCAGGGGCTCTCGAGAGGCACGGCTTTGAGCCTTTGCGCCAGCTCGTTCATGGTCTGAGGCCGGTTGTTGGGGTCCTTCTGCAGGCACGCGAGCAGGATCTCCTCCAGCTCCGCGGGGATCTTCTGGTCCGTGCGCCGCGACGGAGGCACGGGAGCCTTCTGGATGTGCGCCATCACGATCTGCATCGGGGTCGATCCTTCGAAGACCGACTTTCCGGTCAACAGCCAATAGCCCACGGCGCCCAACGCGTAGATGTCGGCTCGCCAATCGACATCGGGGTTGCCCATTCCGATCTCCGGCGACATGTACGCTGGCGTGCCGGCAATGACCCCGGCGACGGTGAGCTGCCGGCCGGCCGCTTCCGATCCGGCATTGGTCTTGACCAGACCGAAATCGAGCAGCTTCACGAAGTCCCAGTCCAGACCGTAGCGGCAGACGTAGATGTTCGCGGGTTTTACGTCCCGATGGATCAGGCCTCCCTCGTGCGCCTCGGCGAGGGAATGGCACGCCTGCGCGAGGATATGGATCGCGCGCTCGGGGGGAACCGGTCCGAAGTCGTGGACGAGCGTCTCCAGATCGAACCCCTCGAGCAGCTCCATGACGTAATAGAAGGTTCCGTCTTCGGTGGTTCCGTAATCGTAGATGCCGACGGTGTGGGGGGAGCGCAGCCGGGCCGTCGCCTTGGCCTCCCGCTCGAAGCGCTTCAACCATTCCCGCGCGTCGCTTCCAAGAGTATCCGGCCGGATCAGCTTGATCGCGGCTGCGCGGGCCAGCAGGCGGTGGCTCGCCCTCCAGACTTCCCCCATTCCGCCTCGCCCGAGAAGCTCTTCCAGGTTGTAACTGCCCATCTCCTGACCCTTGCCGGCCTCGACGGAGAGCTGGTAGATGATCCGCGAGACGATCAAAGCGATCGCGGCGCAGACAAACGTCGGGAGAAAGAGCAGCACCGCCACCGAGGCGGCCGGACGGGGGTTGCCGGCGATCACGTTGATGCCCAGGCCCAGCGGATCCATCGCGGCTGCGGCGAGTGTTGCGAGCAGCGCCTTGCCGCGGCTCGCCGGAACGATGAGCGGATAGGCGATGATCCAGACGGCAACCGGAGTCCAGCCGCGAGGCACGAAGTCCGGCCGTAGCGGAACCGCGTGGAAACCGACCGCGATACAAAGGGCCAGAGCGACTTCGAAGACGAGGCCCAGATCAAGAAGAGTCTCGGGCCCGAGCATCTCGCGGAACGCGATCCATGAGACCGCGACGGAAATCAGTGCCCCTGCAATGCCGGCCGTGAGCCAGAGAGTCTGCGCGTGGGCCGGGAGAGGCATCCGGGCGAACGTCCGCCAGTCGACGGCCGACATGAGCACTGTCACGCTCGCCGCGATGAGCCCCAAGCCCCAGAACGGCGAGCCGCCGCCCTCCCGCGGCAACCAGTTCGGGAGGAAGGCTGGGCGCCGCGGCCTCCTGCGAAACGCGGGACGCGCCCGAAGAGGGCCTTTTTCGAAGGATGAAGCTCATGGGAGTTCCGCGACGATTCTAAGCCGCGCGCCATACGACGAGCATCCGCGCGACATAAGGACACCTACGTCAATGAAAAGGGTTCAGTTTCGGCCAGGAAGCTCCGGAGTCCTGGTCGTGCCTTCGCGGCGCGCGGTCGAGCCCTTTGGCGGAGCCGACCGCCGGCGGCCGTAGCCGCGTCGCTCGCGCAGCGCTGAGCGACGGTTACGAGTGCGCCACGCCGGGATCGTCGGCGGGCTCGGAATTGTCGCCGCGGATCTCGCGACGGTCCGGGCCCTCACCCTCCTCGACCTGATCGAAGAGCTCTTCCTTCTCTTCTTTCGACATCTCCGGTTGGCGAGGCGGGTCGTCGGGGCCGTTTCGCTCTGACATGAAGGCCTCCTTCGGACATCCATTCAAGCGGCGCGCCAGGCTGTCACTGTATAGTGATCGCGGGGGAGCCCACTCCCCCTCCTTCGCCGCGGCGGCTACGGAGGGCGGAAGGCTGAGAGTCCTGCTGAGAGCCTGCTCGTCAAGGCCAGTCAGGAGACCCCAACCCTTCGAAGCTCTCCGAAGCCTCGGCGAAGGAGAGCGGAGAAGGGCGACCTGATGCGGGTAATGCCGCCGTAGGGAGGTTGTCATGAGCGCTCGTCCCGACTCTCTTCCGTCGAACGAAGTTGCCAACCGCGCGCCGCTTCCAGGTTCGAAAAAGATCTACGTTGCCGGCCCGGCAGGGATGCGTGTTCCGTTCCGCGAGATCGCGCTCTCCGCTTCCCAGGGAGCCCGCGGGCAACGGGAGATCCATGCGCCGCTTCGCGTCTACGACACCTCGGGGCCCTATACCGATCCCGCCGTCCCCATCGATCTCACAAATGGACTGCCGGAGCTGCGTCGTCCCTGGATCCTGGCCCGCGGCCCGTACGAAGAATCGGAGCCGCGGCGGCCGAACGCCGCCGCCCTCGCGCTGACTCGACCGCGTCGGGTGCTGCGCTCGCGCGGCAACGCGACACAGATGCATTTCGCGCGCAAGGGGACCGTGACGCCGGAAATGCAGTTCGTCGCCATCCGCGAAAACAGGGATCCGGATTTCGTCCGCGCCGAAGTGGCCTGCGGCCGGGCCATCATCCCCGCCAACGTCAATCATCCCGAATCCGAGCCGATGGTGATCGGCAGGAACTTTCTCGTCAAGATCAACGCGAACATCGGCAACTCCGCCGTCGGATCCGACATTTCCGAGGAGGTCGAGAAGATGACCTGGGCGATCCGGTGGGGCGCCGACACGGTCATGGACCTCTCGACGGGAAAGAACATCCACGAGACGCGGGAGTGGATTCTGCGCAACTCTCCCGTCCCGATCGGCACGGTTCCGATCTACCAGGCGCTCGAAAAGGTCGGCGGCAAGGCGGAGGAGCTGACCTGGGAGGTCTACCGGGACACCTTGATCGAGCAGGCGGAGCAGGGGGTCGACTACTTCACGGTGCACGCGGGTGTTCTGCTGCGCTACATCCCCTTGACCGCGCGCCGCGTGACGGGCATCGTCTCGCGGGGTGGATCGATCATGGCCAAGTGGTGCCTCGCGCACCACCAGGAGTCGTTCCTCTACACGCGCTTCGACGAGATCTGCGAGATCTTGAAGACCTACGACGTCTCTTTTTCGCTCGGAGACGGGCTGCGGCCCGGCTCGACGGCGGACGCCAACGACGAGGCGCAGTTCGCGGAGCTGACGACTCTGGGCGAGCTGACGAAGAAGGCCTGGGAGCAGGACGTTCAGGTCATGATCGAGGGTCCGGGACACATTCCCATGCACCAGATCCGCGAGAACGTGGAGAAAGAGATGGCAATCTGCCACGAGGCGCCCTTCTACACGTTGGGCCCGCTCGTGACCGACATCGCCCCCGGCTACGACCACATCACCTCCGCGATCGGCGCCGCGATGATCGGCTGGTTCGGCACGGCGATGCTCTGCTACGTCACGCCCAAGGAGCACCTCGGGCTGCCCAACGTGGACGACGTCCGTCAGGGAATCATCGCCTACAAGATCGCCGCCCACGCCGCCGACGTGGCGCTGCACCGCCCCGGCGCGCGCGACCGCGACGACGAGCTCTCCCGTGCCCGGTACGCGTTCGACTGGAACAAGCAGTTCGCGCTCTCGCTCGATCCCGGGACGGCGCGCGCGATGCACGATGAGACGCTCCCGCACGAGGCGTTCAAGAGCGCGGAGTTCTGCTCGATGTGCGGTCCGAAGTTCTGCTCCATGAAGATCCACGGCCACCTCGAGGAAGTGGCGGCGAAGGAGCAGGCGAACGAGGAGGGTGAGCCCCGGAAGCAGGGGCCGCTGCAGGTGGTGCCGTAGGGCGGGGAGCTGCGGGTTCGCTGCTCGACGCCCCCGCAGGTGCACGCCGTCAGCCGCCGACGCCGATCATGGGGAGGAGCCCTCCGCGCGCGTCCGCCATGCCGTGGCGCTCGCCCTTCCTCTGCAGCGCCTCTCGGATCACGGTCGCGATCGCGCCGTCGTCGGCGCCCGCCTGCACGAGGGGCAGGAGCTCGACCCGATCGCGGCCTCCCAGGCACGCGCGGAGCGCGCCGTCGGCGCCCACCCGCACCCGGTTGCAGTCTTCGCAGAAGCCCTCGGTCATGGCGCCGATGAACCCGACGAGCCCCTCGACGGCGGCGGTGCCTTCGCCCGACGTGCCGCGCATGTGCCGCGCCGGGCCCCAACCGCGGGTCGAGTCGGGCGCCAGGCGGACCCCCTGCGCCTCGAGGAGGCGTTTCACCTCGGCGATCGGGACCGGCTCGCCCGCGTGGCCGAACGGCATGAGCTCGATGAAGCGCGCGATGGCCCGGTGGCGCCACCCGAACCGCGCGAGCTCGCCCAGCTCGTCCTCGTTGACGCCGCGCACCACGACGGCGTTCAGCTTGAGCGAGACGAACCCCGCGCGCCCGGCCGCCGCGAGGCCCTCGAGGATGCGCGGCAGCGACGCGGCGCGTCCCGACACCTGCCGGAGCCGCTCGGGGCGGAGCGTGTCGAGCGACACGTTGAGCCGGAGCACGCCGGCGGCCCGCAACGAGGACGCCAGGCGCTCGAGCTGGTGGCCGTTGGTGGTGAGCGCGATCTCCTCGATGCCGGGCACGGCCGCGATGTCGCGCACGATCTGGAGCAGGTCGGGGCGCAGCGTCGGCTCACCCCCGGTGAGGCGGACGCGCTCGACGCCCATGCCGGCGAAGACGCGAACGAGCCGGACGATCGCCTCGCGCGGCATCGACTCGCAGCCCTCGTGCGGCTGTGGCGAGCAGTAGCTGCAAGTGAAGTTGCACCGATCGGTCAGGGAGAGGCGCAGGTAGCGGATGCGCCGCCCCTGCGCGTCGGCCAGCCCCCGCTCGGCTGACGGCGCGGAGGTCACCCGTTCGCGGCCGGCATGCGGGGATCGGGGCGGCGGAGCGACACGACGAGCTTCTCATCGAGCGACAGGAACGCCTCGGCGCAGCTCGGGTCGAACTGCGTCCCCGCGAAGCGCCGGATCTCGTCGCGAGCCTTGTCGAGCGAAGCGCCCCTGCGATAGGGCCGGTCGCTCGTGATGGCGTCGAGCGTGTCCGCGATCGTGAAGATCCGCGCGCCGAGCGGGATGGCGTCGCCGGCGAGGCCGCGCGGATACCCGGAGCCGTCGAACCGCTCCTGGTGAGCGAGCACGATCTCCGCGGGCACCTGCAGGAACGGGATGGACCTCAGGATCGTGTACCCGGTCTGCGGATGACGGCGCATCTCCTCCCACTCGGCCGCGACGAGCGGTCCGGGCTTGAGGAGGATAGCGTCCGGCACGCCGATCTTGCCGATGTCGTGGAGGAGGGCGCCGCGGGCGATGTCGGGGCGGTCCGCGGCCGGCACGCCCAGGGCCTCCGCGATGGCCAGCGTGTACCGCACCACGCGCTGGGAGTGGTCGGACGTCTCGTGCTCCCGCGCGTCGAGCGCGGCGACGAGCGCGTAGAGGGTGCTCGCGTAGGCGGCCTCGATCTCGCGCAGCGCCTTCGACAGCTCCGCCGTCTTCTCGCGAACGCGCCGCTCGAGGCTCGTCCGGTAGCGCTGCCGCGCGAGCTCGAGGCGCCGCTTCGCGAGCGCGCGCTCGATGGCGCGGACGAGGTCCGTCACCTTCGGCGGCTTGAGCAGGTAGTCGACGGCGCCTCGCCGCAGGCACTCGACCGCCGCCTCCGTGTCGCCGAAGGCCGTCAGCATGATGACCGCCGTGGAGGGCTGCTCGGACCGGAGACGATCGATCAGCCACAGGCCGTCCTTGCCCGGCATCTTCATGTCGCAGAGCACGAGGTGGAACTCGGTCACGTGCAGGAGCTCGACCGCCTGCTCGGCGGTCGTCGCCGTGGCGCAGACGTACCCCTCCTCCCCGAGGAGGACGCCGATGACGTCCCGGACGGTCGCGTCATCGTCGACGATGAGGATGCGCGTGGGCGCGACGGGCGCGTCCGTCACGGCGAGCGGCCGGGGCGGTGCGTCGACGTCGTCGATCGAGGCGCTCACGATCCCGCGACTATAGCACGCGAACGCCTGAAATCACGAGCGATCCCGCTCCATGCCGTGCGTGCACACTATTGCAGGCCGGCGTTGACTGGCATGCTTACAACCGGTACATCGCTGCCGCCTGGAATGGACGAGACGCGCCACAGCCTGCCCATCCTGAGGGCGGAACCCGACGAGCCCCTCCGGGCCCGCCGCGAGCTGGCTGCGCAGCTCCGCGCCTCCGGGATGCCGGTCGGCGCGAAGAAGCCCCCTTGGTTGCGAGTCGGCGTGCCGGGCGGCGAGCGCTACCAGCACGTCCGGGAGACCCTCCGGTCGCTCCAGCTCCACACCGTCTGCCAGGAGGCGCACTGCCCCAACGTGGCGGAGTGCTGGGGCGGCGGAACCGCCACCGTGATGCTCATGGGCGACGTGTGCACGCGCGGCTGTCGCTTCTGCAACGTGAAGACGGCCGCGCAGCCGCCGCCGCTCGATCCCGACGAGCCGCGTCATCTCGCCCATGCCATCCGGGAGCTCCACCTCGACTACATCGTCGTGACGAGCGTCGATCGCGACGACCTCCCCGACGGCGGTGCGGGTCACTTCGCGGACGCGATCGTCCGGCTGAAGGAGATCCCGCGCCTCCTGGTCGAGGTGCTGACCCCGGACTTCCGCGGCGACCCCGAGGCGATCCGGGCCGTCGGCCGCGCCGCTCCAGACGTCTTCGCGAACAACATCGAGACGGTGCGCCGCCTCACCCCGGTCGTCCGCGATCAGAAGGCGGGCTACGACCAGACCCTGACGGTGCTCGAGCGGATGAAGCGGGAGTTTCCGCGGGTCGTCACGAAGTCGTCGATCATGCTGGGGCTGGGTGAGAGCGAGGCCGAGCTCGAGGAGACCATGCGCGACCTGCGCGGGGTCGGGGTCGACATCCTCACGTTAGGTCAATACCTTCGGCCGTCGGCGTGGCACCTGCCCGTCGTCGAATGGGTCACGCCCGAGCGCTTCGGCGCCTACAAGGGCCTGGGCGAGCGGCATGGGTTCCGGTACGTGGCAAGCGGGCCGCTGGTGCGCTCCAGCTACCGCGCCGCGGAGCTGTTCCTTCGCGGTGAGATCGCGTCGCGGCGAGGCGACGGGGAGCTGGGCCGGGAGGCGAGCGATGCGAGGTGAGCCCGAGGTAGGGATTCCCGCGCGCCGCAAGGGCGCGAATGGCGCGTCGCCGCCGCCGGTCCAGACGGGGGAGGCCTTTCCGCTCTACCGCGTGCTCCAGGAGGACGGCAGCGCCGATCCGGACGAGGTCGCGCTCCCGGACGGCGACCTCGTCGCGCTGTACCGCTGGATGGTCCTGAACCGCCAGCTCGACGAGCGCATGATCGCGATGCAACGCCAGGGCCGGATCAACTTCTACATCGGCTCGATCGGCGAGGAGGCGACGGTGTTCGGCACCGTCCGCGCCATGGAGCCGACCGACTGGGTCTTCCCGTGCTATCGCGAGCACGGGGCGGCGCTCCTGCGCGGCATGCCGCTCGAGAAGTACGTCTGCGATCTGCTCGGCAACGCCGGCGACGCCATGCTCGGGCACCAGATGCCGTGCCACGAGGCGTGGCGGCCAGCGCTCTTCACCTCGATCAGCTCGCCCATCGCCACCCAGATCCCGCAGGCGGTCGGCGCGGCCTGGGCCGCGCGCATCAAGGGCGACGAGATGGTCTCGCTCGTCTACTTCGGCGAGGGCGCGACGAGCGCCAACGACTTCCACACCGGCCTCAACTTCGCCGCCGTGAACAAGGTCCCGGTGGTCTTCGCGTGCCGCAACAACGGGTGGGCCATCAGCGTGCCGCGCGAGCGGCAGACCGCGTCGGAGACCATCGCCCAGAAGGCGCTCGCCTACGGGATGCGCGGCGAGCGCGTGGACGGGAACGATCTCCTCGCCGTGTACGCCGCCACGCGCCGCGCGCGCGAGCGCGCCGCGGACGGGGACGGCCCGACGCTCCTCGAGTGCGTCACGTACCGCATCGAGGGTCACTCGACGTCCGACGATCCGCGCGCGTACCGGCCACCGGAGCTGGTCGAGCCCTGGCGCAAGAAGGACCCCATCCTGCGCCTGAAGGCGTTCCTCGCCGGGCGCGGCCTGCTCGGCGACGCGGAGGAGGCGAAGCTCCAGGGCGAGGTGCGAGAGGCGATCCAGAGCGCCGTGAAGGCCGCCGAGGCGTACCCGGCAAAGCCGCCCATCGAGACGCTCTTCGAGGGCGTCTACGCCGAGCCGCTGCGGCAGCAGCGCGAGCAGCTCGAGGAGCTCCGGCGCGCCCTCGCCGACGACCCGCGCGTGGGCGGCGATCCGCGCACCGGCCGCCGCTGACGGCCGATCGGCGGCGAGGAGGTTTTTTCCGTGCCGACCTTGAACATCATCCAGGCGGTGAACGACGCTCTCCGCGTCGAGATGCGGCGCGACCCGAACGTCGTCATCCTCGGCGAGGACGTGGGCAAGTTCGGCGGCGTCTTCCGCGCGACGCAGGGGCTCTACGACGAGTTCGGCGCCGACCGCGTCATCGACACGCCGCTCGCGGAGAGCGGCATCATCGGAACGGCGTTGGGGATGGCGCTCTACGGGCTGCGCCCCGTTCCCGAGATCCAGTTCGCCGACTTCATCTATCCGGCCATGGACCAGATCGTGAGCGAGGTGGCCAAGTACCGCTACCGCTCGGGCGGCCAGTGGTCGTGCAAGCTCGTCATCCGGACGCCGTACGGGGGCGGCATCCGCGGCGGCCACTACCACTCGCAGTCGCCCGAGGCGCACTTCATCCACACGGCGGGGCTGAAGGTGGTGGTGCCGGCGACGCCGGAGGACGCGAAGGGGCTCCTCGTGAGCGCGATCCGCGACCCCGACCCCGTGATCTTCTTCGAGCCGAAGCGCGTCTACCGCGCCGCGAAGGGCGAGGTGCCCGAGGGCGAGTACGCCATCCCGCTCGGCCAGGCCAAGGTGACGCGCGCCGGCCACCAGATCACGATCCTGGCCTGGGGCGCGATGTGGCACGAGGCCGACCAGGCGGCGCGCGAGGCGGAGCAGGAGGGCATCGACTGCGAGGTGCTCGACCTGCGCTCGCTGCAGCCGCTCGACCTCGACGCGATCGTCGCCTCCGTGACCAAGACGGGGAGGGTGGTCGTCGTCCACGAGGCGCCGCGGACCTGCGGGTTCGGCGCCGAGCTGGCGACCCTCATCCAGGAGCGCTGCTTCGTCCACCTCGAGGCGCCCGTCGCGCGCGTCACCGGGTTCGACACGCCGTTCCCGTACACGCTCGAGTACGAGTACCTGCCGCGCGCGCCGCGCATCCTGCGGGCCATTCGAGAGACCATCCGCTACTAGCTTCCGGCACCACGCGAGGCCACCATGGCGTTCGAGTTCATCCTGCCCGACATCGGCGAAGGGGTGGTCGAGGCCGAGATCCAGAAGTGGTTCGTGAAGCCGGGCGACGAGGTCCACGAGGACCAGCCGCTCGTCGAGGTGATGACCGACAAGGCGACGGTGACCATCCCGTCGCCGCGCCGCGGGCGCGTCACCCGCCTCCACTACCAGGAGGGCGAGCTTGCCAAGGTCCACCATCCGCTGCTCGAGCTGGAGCTCGAGGCCGCCGCCCCCACCCCGGGACCACAGCAAGTGAAGGTCGAGGCGCCGACGGCTGCGACCACGCCCGCGACCTCGACCTCCACCCAGCGCCTCTCCCCGCCTCTCGAGGCGAGGGAGCCGGAACCCTCGACGACGGCCTCGCGCACGAAGTCGCTCGCCACCCCCGCCGTCCGAGCGATGGCGCGGCAGCTCGGCGTCGACGTGAACGCCATCCGCGGCACGGGCCCGGGTGGCCGCGTCACGAAGGACGACCTCGACCACGCCCGCAACGGCCATCCGTCGAGGACGGCGCCGCCGCCGGTCCCGCAGCGGCCCGCCCCCTTCGCGGAGCAGCTCCCGGCGCGGCCCGACACCGCGGAGGTCGTGCACGGCGACGAGGTGATCCCGGTGCGCGGCATCCGCCGGCGCATCGCCGAGCGGATGGCGCAGTCGAAGCGGACCGCCGCCCACTTCACCTTCGTCGAGCAGGTGGACGCGACGGAGCTCGTGAAGGTGAAGGAGCGCATCGCCGCCGCGGCGCGCGCCGACGGCGTGAAGGTGACCTTCCTGCCCTTCGTCGTGAAGGCGGTCGTGGCGGCGCTGAAGAAGCACCCGTGGCTCAACGCGACGCTCGACGAGCCGCGCGGCGAGATCCGGCTGCGCCGCGAGTACCACATCGGGATCGCGTCGGCGACGGAGCACGGGCTCGTCGTCCCGGTGGTGCGGAACGCCGATCGCCTGTCGCTCCTCGGACTGGCGCGCGAGATCGAGCGCCTCTCCTCCGACTCGAAGGCGGGCAAGGCGCGCCCGGAGGACATGGGCCACTCCACCTTCACCATCACGAGCCTCGGCGCGCAGGGCGGGCTCTTCGCGACCCCCATCATCAACTTCCCCGAGGTCGCCATCCTCGGCGTGCATCGCATCCGTCCCACGCCCGTGGTGAGGGACGGCCAGATCGTCGCGCGCGACGTGATGCACCTCTCGCTCTCGTTCGACCACCGCGTGGTGGACGGCCACATCGGCGCCGCGTTCGCCTACGCGGTCATCGCCTACCTCGAGGACCCGAACCTGCTCTTCATGGAGATGGTGTAGCGCGAGAGGGCCGGCGCCCGCGCGGACGCCGCCTACGCCGCCGGGCGCCCGCATTTCCCGCCCTCGCAGCCGGCCGGCGGTTATATTCCGCCCGGTTTCCCTCCTGGAGGCGGTGGGCATGGCGACCAAGACGTTCGACGCGGTGGTGATCGGCGCCGGCCCGGGCGGCTACGTCGCCGCGATCCGCCTCGCCCAGCTCGGAAAGAAGACGGCGCTGGTGGACAGGGAGGCGCTCGGCGGCGTCTGCCTCAACTGGGGCTGCATCCCCTCGAAGGCGCTCATCGCCGCCGCGAACCTGGTGGAGGACCTCCGCGGCGCGGGCCATCGCGGCATCACCGCCGAGCCCAAGGTGGACGTGGCGAAGCTCCGCCAGTTCAAGAACGACGTGGTGAAGAAGCTGGTCGGCGGCGTCGGCATGCTGGAGAAGGGGAACGGCGTCGAGGTCATGAAGGGCACGGCCACCTTCGTCGCGCCGAACGCCGTCGAGGTGGAGGGCGCCGACGGGAAGACGCGTGTCGAGGCGCAGGCCTTCATCGTCGCGACCGGGGCGCGCCCGGTGCAGATCCCCGGCTTCGAGCTCGACGGCAAGGACGTCTGGAGCGCGAAGGAGGCGGTCGACCTCCCGGACCTCCCGAAGCGGCTCGTCGTGATCGGCGGAGGCATCATCGGCCTCGAGCTCGGCACCGTCTACGCGAAGCTGGGCAGCAAGGTGACCGTCGTCGAGGCGCTGCCCACGATCCTCTCCGGCGTCGATCCCGAAGCGGTCCGCCTCGTGGCGAAGGGGCTGCGCCAGCGCGACGTGGCGCTGCACGTCAGCGCGAAGGCGAAGGGGCTCGAGCGCACGGGCGGCGAGCTGACCGTGAGGATCGAGGTCGACGGGAAGGAGCAGGCGATCCCGTGCGACAAGGTCCTCGTCGCGGTCGGCTTCCGGCCCAACAGCGAGGGGGTCGGCCTCGACAAGGCGGGCGTCAAGGTCGGGCCGAAGGGCTTCGTCGAGGTGAACGATCGGATGCAGACGAACGTGCCGTCCATCTACTCCATCGGGGACGTATGCGGCCCGCCGCTCCTCGCCCACAAGGGGTTCAAGGAGGGCGAGATCGCCGCCGAGGTCATCGCGGGCAAGAAGTCGACGCGCGACTGGATCGCGATGCCTTCCGGGATCTTCACCGACCCGGAGGTCGCCACGGTCGGGCTCTCCGAGGAGGAGGCGAAGAACCAGGGCTACGACCCGATCACCGGCAAGTTTGCCTTCGCGGCGCTCGGGCGCGCCATCGCCATCGATCACACCGAGGGCTTCGTGAAGGTGGTCGCCGACCGCGCGACGAACCTGCTCCTCGGCGTCACCATCGTCGGCCCCGAGGCGGCCGACCTCATCGCGGAGGCTGCGCTCGCGCTCGAGATGGGTGCCTACCTCGAGGACGTCGCGCTGACGGTGCACGCGCACCCGACGTTGCCCGAGGCCTTCATGGAGGCCTGCAAGGCGGCGCTGGGCGAGGCGATCCACGCGCTCAACCGGCCCGAGCGGCCCAGGAAGGCGCCGGCGAGCGGGGCGGCGGCGCGGGCGTGAGGACGCTGCGGGTCCACAGGCTGGGACGGGTCGAGTACGCGGACGGCCTGCGCCTCATGGCGCTCGCCGCCGAGGCGGTCCACGACGCGACGCCGCCCGCGACGGACTTCCTCTTCCTCCTGGAGCACCCGCCGGTGCTCACGCTCGGGCGCGGCGCCGAGACGCGTCACATCACCGCGTCCCCCGACTGGCTCTCGAAGCAGGGCTTCGAGATCCACGCCACCGACCGCGGGGGCGACGTGACCTACCACGGCCCAGGCCAGATCGTCGCCTATCCGGTGCTCGACCTCTCGGACCGCCCCGACGTCCGGAAGTACGTGGGCGCCCTCGAGGAGGCGATGATCCGCGTCTGCGCCGAGGACGGCGTCGAGGCGGGCCGGCACGAGGAGCACCGCGGGGCGTGGGTCGGCCGGAAGAAGATCGGCGCCGTGGGCGTCCACCTCTCGCGCTGGATCACCTCGCACGGCCTCGCCTTCAACGTCGCGCCCGACATGCGCCACTTCCAGGTGATCGTCCCCTGCGGCATCGCGGACCCGCGGCTCGGCGTGACGAGCCTCGCGCAGGAGCTGGCGGCGCGCGGCCGGGCGGTGCCCTCGCTGGCGGAGGTGGAGGAGCGGCTCGCAGGGCACCTCGCGGCGCTCCTCGGCCGCGCCCGCGACGACCGGCCGCCCGACCTCGAGACCGTCTCGGTCGTGCCGGTGGGCGCGGACGGGCGCGTCCTGCTCCTGCGCCGCTCCGAGGCGCGCGGCGGGTTCTGGCAGCCGGTGACCGGGCGGATCGAGCCCGGCGAGGCGCCCGACGCGGCGGCCCGCCGCGAGCTCCTCGAGGAGACGGGCGCCGACGTCCCCGTCACGCCGCTCGGCTACCGGCATGGCTTCGCGGTCGAGCCGGGGCTCCTGCGCGGCGCCGCGCCGGGCCTGTGCGTGGCGGAGGAGACGGCCTTCGCGGCGCGCCTGCCGCCCGGGTTCGGGTGCCGGCTCTCGGACGAGCACGCGGAGCACGCCTGGCTCACGCCGGCCGAGGCGGTGGCGCGGCTGCGCTTCGCGGGGCTGCGCCGCGCCGTCGAGCTCGCGATGCGGTGAGCGGTGGGCGGTCGCGAGCGATCAGCCGCTCGCCGACCGAGCCGGCCCGGGGCACGCGACGGCGTCTGGCCATGGGCCCGACATGAAGTATGATTCGCGGCCATGATCAGCGTCGAAAAGATTGGCGGCACCTCGATGTCCCGCTTCGACGACGTGCTCCGCAACGTCATGTTGCGCGATCCGAAGCACGCCTACGGCCGGGTCTACGTCGTGTCCGCGTACGCCGGCGTCACGAACCTCCTGCTCGAGCACAAGAAGACCGGGGAGCCCGGGATCTACGCGCGGTTCGCCGCGGGCGGCGATTACGTGTCCGCGCTCGAGGGCCTCACCGGCAAGCTCAAGGGGATGAACAAGGAGCTCGCGCCGCTCGGGCTCGACCTGGCCAAGGCCGACGGCTTCCTCGAGAAGCGGATGCACGAGCTGCGGGCCTACCTCGACTCGATGCGCCACGTCCTCGCGAGCGGGTACCTGCGTCGCGACAACGTCCTCCTCGCCGCGCGCGAGATGCTCGCCGCCATCGGCGAGGCGCACAGCGCCTACAACTCGGTCGAGATCCTGAAGGCGAAGGGCGTCCAGGCCTTGCTCATGGACCTCTCCGGGTTCGACGACGACGACCCGCTCACCATCGACGAGCGCATCCACAAGTGCTTCAAGGGCGTGGACTGCACGAGGCAGGTGGTGGTCGTCACGGGGTACACGAAGGGCGTCGAGGGCATCATGCGGGAGTTCGACCGCGGCTACTCGGAGGTCACCTTCAGCAAGGTCGCCGTCGAGCTCAAGGCCGACGAGGCCGTCATCCACAAGGAGTTCCACCTCTCCTCGGCCGACCCGGAGATCGTGGGCGGGCAGAACACCGTGGTCGTGGGGATGACCAACTACGACGTCGCGGACCAGCTCGCCGACGTCGGGATGGAGGCGATCCACCCGAAGGCGGCGAAGCCGATGGAGCTCGCCGGCATCCCCATCCGGCTCAAGAACACCTTCGAGCCCGAGCACCCCGGCACGCTCATCACGAAGGACTTCGTCGGCAAGCAGGCGCGCATCGAGGTCATCGCCGGGTCGCCGAAGGTGACCGCGGTCGAGATCCACGACCCCTCGATGGTGGGCACCGTCGGGTTCGACCTCGGCGTGATGGAGGTCTTCAGGAACCACGGGATCTCCTACATCCTCAAGGCGACCAACGCGAACTCGATCACGCACGTCGTCTGGGAGAAGTCGGTCACCTCCGCCTTCATCGAGGAGCTCGAGAACCGGTACGAGGTCGTGACGGCCGTGCCCTCCGCGATCGTGTGCGTGATCGGCTCGAACATCGCGTTCCCGGGCGTGCTCGCGAGGGCGACCCACGCGCTCGCCGAGAACAGGATCAACGTGAACGCCTTCTCGCAGTCGCTCCGGCAGACGAACATGCAGTTCGTCATCAACCGCGGCGACTACAAGCAGGCGATCGTCGCGCTGAACCAGGCGCTCTGCCTGAACCCGCCGGTGGTCTAGCGCGCCCTTCAGCCGGCGAGCCGGCCCTCGTCCACGAGCCGGCACACCGCCTCGACGTCGCGGTGCAGCTCGCGGTCCTCGTCGAGGTGCGGGACGGCCTCGCGGATGCGCCGGTGCGCCTCCGCGACGCGCGCCGCCGGCCGGAGCGGCGCGCGGAGGTCGAGCGCCTGGGCCGCCACGAGCAGCTCGATGGCGAGGCAGGTCCGCACGTTCTCGACGACCTGGCGCGCCTTGAGCGCGGCGTTCATCCCCATCGAGACGTGGTCCTCGCGCCCGGCGGACGACGGGATCGAGTCCACGCTCGCGGGGTGGCAGAGCACCTTGTTCTCCGAGACGAGCGCGGCGCTCGTCACCTGCGCGATCATGAAGCCCGAGTTGAGGCCGTGGCGTGGGGCGAGGAAGGGCGGCAGGCCCGAGAGCGAGGGGTTCACGAGCTGCTCCACCCGCCGCTCCGAGATGGTGGCGAGGTGGGAGGCCGCGATGGCGAGCACGTCGAGCGCCAGCGCGACGGGCTGTCCGTGGAAGTTCCCGCCGGAGAGGATGGCCCCCTCGTCGGGGAAGATGAGCGGGTTGTCGGTGGCGGCGTTGACCTCGCGCTCGATCGCGCCGCGCGCGAAGGCGATGCCGTCGCGGGCCGCCCCGTGGACCTGCGGGATGCAGCGCAGCGAGTACGGGTCCTGGACTCGATGGCAGTCGGGGCCCTGGTGCGACGCGTTGAGCGGCGAGTCGGCGAGGAGCTCTCGCAGGTGGGCCGCTGCCGCGAGCTGCCCTGGCTGCCCGCGCGCGCGGTGCATCGCCTCCGTGAAGGGCACGTGCGACCCGAGGAGCGCCTCCACCGTCATCGCGCCCGCCAGGTCCGCGAGCCGGGCGAGCTGCTCGGCGCGGAGCACGGCGAGCGCGCCCACCGCCGCCATGGCCTGCGTGCCGTTCACGAGCGCGAGCCCCTCCTTGGGCTCGAGCTCGACCGGCGCGAGCCCGACCTCCTCGAGCGCGCGCCGCCCCGGCAGCCGCGCTCCCGCCACCCACGCCTCCCCCTCGCCGATGACCACCAGCGCGAGATGCGCGAGCGGCGCCAGATCGCCCGACGCGCCGACGGAGCCGCGCTCCGGGACGACCGGGATGCAGCCGCGGTTCAGCATCTCGACGACGAGGTCGAGCGTCTGCTCGCGGATGCCGCTGAAGCCCTTCGCGAGCACGTTCGCCCTGAGGAGCACGAGCGCGCGCGCCTCCTCGAGGGGGAGCGGCGCGCCCACGCCCGCCGCGTGCGAGAGAACGAGGTTGCGCTGCAGGCGCGCCAGGTCGCCGCGCGCGATGCGCACCTCCGCGAGCGTGCCGAAGCCGGTGTTGATGCCGTAGTGCGCCTGGCCGTCCTCGAGACGCGCCTCGACGAGCGCCCGCGCGGCGGCCACGCGCCGGCGTGCTTCCGGAGCGACCTCGGCGCGCGCCTCGCCTCGGGCGACGGCGAGGACCTCCTCGAGCTTGAGCGTGTCACCGTCGAGCAGGACGTGGTGCATCGGCGAGGCCCATAACGCGGATGGGCCGGCCGGTCCCGGGCTCGCGCGGAGCGCCGGCGGGTCATCGGCTTCGGGCTCGACGCTCCGGCGAAGGTCGATTAGCGTCCACCGGGTGAAGATCGGCATCTATGACGCGACGCTGACCGAAGGGGCGCGCGAGGCGGGGCTGCAGCTGTCGGTCCGCGACAAGCTGCGCATCGCGCTCCGCCTGGCCGAGATGGGGGTCGCCTTCGTCGAGGCCGGGTGGCCCGGCGGCCGCGGGGCGGATGCCGAGATCTTCCGCGTGGCGCGGCGGCTCGAGCTGGGCGGCGCACGCCTGTGCGCCTGTGCGACCTTGGCCCCGCACGGGCGCGCCGAGGGCGATCGCGAGCTCGGCGCCGCCATCCGATCGGGGACGCCCGCGGTGACGCTGTCCATCCAGGTCGCGCCAGGGGCGCGCGGCGGGAGGGCGGCCGCGCACGTGGCCGGCGCCGTCGCCGCGGTGCGCCGCGCCGGACGAGCCGCCCTCGTCGAGCTGGACGGCTTCTTCGACGCGATGCATGACGGCGGCAGGCACGCCCTCGGCATCGTCGAGCAGGCGGCGCGCGCAGGAGCAGAGGGCATCCTGCTCTCCGACACCACGGGTGGCGCGCTGCCGCACGCGGTCGAGCAGGGCGTCATGGCAGCCCGCCGGGCGGCAGCGCGCACGGCCGTCGGCATCCGCGCGC
>WNFY01003563.1_pt1 | contig 17715 bp, 16 predicted proteins | sample 5400091 | NCBI WGS metagenome assembly WNFY01 (sample SAMN13153364, study PRJNA577476) | soil metagenome | isolation source: 60 cm soil or saprolite under grassland replicate 1 | place: USA:California | collected 2016-06-15
CAATTGCCTTCAGCGCAATCGAGACGACCGCTACCGTTCCTCGCCATCTGTACGGGCGCATATACGTCAGCAGCCGCTTCATCAACCGGCTGTCGTACGCTTTGCCTAGAACTTCTTCTTCGTGGTGGGAAGCCATCTGAGACTATTTTAAATAGATGTTGTCTTGGCGCGCTCAGATGGAAAAGTTGCGGAACAGCTCCTAAGCTCTTAGCCTTTAGCTTGTTCTGGAGTGTAAGGACTCTTGTGGGCTCGTTGCAGGAGGTGAGGAATTATGTAGGGGAAGGGAAGGATTTGGCCAGGAGCCAAGAGCTAACGGCTAAGAGCTGACCTTAAATTGTCCAGCGCAGCAACGTGGCTCCGACCGTGAATCCGGCGCCCACCGACGCCAGCAGCACCAGATCGCCCTTCTTCAGTTTGCCTTGCTCGCGTGCCGTTTGCATAGCCAAAGGGATAGTTCCCGCAGTTGTGTTGCCGTAGCGCTCGATGTTAATGATGACACTTTCGGGCTTCAGTCCAAGCCGGTCGGCTGTCGCAGAAATGATTCGCTGGTTCGCTTGATGCGGAATAAAGCAATCAATGTCGCTGGCCTTGACGTTGTTTCTGGCCAGCAAGGTCTCACATACCTCGGCCATTTTTTTCACTGCGAACTTGAATACCGACTGACCGTCCTGGTGAACATAATGCATTTTTTGATCAACCGTTTCGTGCGTTGATGGGTTCAAGCTGCCGCCTCCAGGCATGTACAGCGAACATCCGCCGGAGCCGTCCACTTCGTGCTCGAAATCAATTATTCCGGCATCATCGCCGGAAGGCTCCAGAAGCACGGCACCCGCGCCGTCACCGAACAGAATGCACGTCGCGCGGTCGGTATAGTCCAGAATCGAAGACATCACATCCGCGCCGATTACCAAGACCTTCTTGTGTGCCCCGGTGCCGACAAACTGCGCTCCCGTCTGCAAGGCATACACAAATGCTGAACAAGCCGCGGAAAGGTCGAATCCCCACACCTTTTTAATCCCCAGCTTGTGCTGGACCAGGCACGCCGTCGAAGGAAATAGCATGTCGGGAGTCACAGTCGCAACCACAATGGCCTCGACTTGATCGGCATTAATGCCGCGTTCGGCGAGTGCGAGCTTCGCTGCTTCGACCGCCAAATCGCTAGTCGCCACGCCCTTCTCCACAACGTGACGCTCGCGAATGCCAGTGCGGCTGACGATCCATTCATCCGAAGTCTCTACGATCCTCTCGAAATCGGCATTGGTCATTACCCGGGGCGGAACATATGTGCCCAGGGCAGTGATCTTGGCGCGCATTGGCATGTTCAAATTAGAAATTCTCCAGATCTGGCGAGCACGAAATCGTTATTGTACGCACGCGTGGCGGAATCACCAATATCGACATCGCCCGCCGCGCCCTGATTACCGCAGTTATCGTTGCTGCGGGCCGATTCCGGCGTATGATCTGCCTGTGGCCACGAAGCCTATAATTGTAGTCTCGCTTCTCACGCAAGATAACGATTACCAGGTGGAACAGGCAGCGTCGGCCGAAGAGACAGCACGGAACCTGGGCGTTGGCGTGCAGGTCCTCTACGCTGACAATGACAGCATTCTGCAGAGCCAACAAATCCTGAAGTTCATTCAAGGCGACGCTGAGCTACGCCCCGATGGCATCATTCTCGAGCCCGTTGGTGGCACCGGTCTCCCACAGGTGGCCAAGGCTGCGGTGGACGCAGGAATTGCCTGGGTCGTCTTAAATCGGGAGGTCGGCTATGTTCGGCAACTGCGTCAATCATGCAGCGCCCCCGTTTTCTCCCTAGCCGCCGACAATCAGGAAGTTGGTCGGATTCAAGGCCTGCAGTTCGGCAAGCTGTTGCCGAAAGGCGGCACTGTACTGTACATCCAGGGACCTTCCGATACGGATGCGGCAAAACTGCGAATGGCCGGCATGCTCGAAACCAAGCCGGCAACCGTGCAAATCAAGAGCATCAAAGCGCAGTGGACGGAAGCCAGCGCGTTCAAGGCGATCAATAGTTGGCTGCAGTTGAGCACTTCGCAGCGCGCGCAGATCGACGTCATCTCAGCGCAAAATGATGCGATGGCCGCGGGCGCAAGAAAGGCATTCCAGCAGTTCACTGGGAGCGAGATCAAAGACCATTGGAGCAATCTACCCTTCCTGGGTGTGGATGGTGTGCCGAAGACTGGGCAAGCTTGGGTGAAGCAGGGGCTGCTGGCGGCAACGATTGTTACGCCACCGCTCGCCGGCCGGGCAGTAGAGATGTTGATCGATGCTCTGCGCCGCGGGAAGTTTCCTGTGGAAGTCACGCTGATGGAGCCCCGCTCCTATCCGCCCTTGGAAGCCCTGAACCCGGCTTTGGCTGACCAGAAACGCAGCACGATTTGAGAACCAGTCAGCTCGTCTGAGTTAGTTTTGAGCCGACGCAGCGCGAACTGCTTCCGCTAAAACCAGCGCGGCCTGGTGTCCGTCAAAAGTTATTTCCCAGCTCAGAACTTTGGCCGGAAAGACTGTGCCATCCTTTTTTTGATGTCTCCACACCGGCTCGCTGGGCCTGCTTCCCGGCGCACCCAACGCGGACCGGAGCACTTTGGGAATGTCTTCCGAGGGACGAAAATCCAGGATCGTCATCTTCAGAAACTCGGTGCGCGAATAGCCGTACGCCTCCGTTGCTGCGTCATTCACCTCTAGAATCTCCAGCGTCTTCCTGTCAAAGATCCACATAGGCACAGCCGAGAATAAGAATCGCCTGTAATTCTCGGGTCGTTCCTGCTCGCGAGCAACGTAGGAGGGGAAGATATCATGCTGATTTCTTCGGCGCAGCACTCAGGGTACTTTAGCGGAAACATCTGGAATGCGGAAGAAGTGGGAAACAGGAGAGCAGCCAACAGCCGCTTTTTAGCCAGGCACCGGAAACCCACTGCACACGCAAGAGCCCGTTACCGTTGCTTCCTTCCGGACCTGGCGGGGTTGGCGGGAAGGCGTCGCGCGGGACCGATGCCTGACTTGTAGATTCTAGCATCGGCTTCTTTGTGTTCTAAGGCGTCGGACCTTACAAACTGCGCAACGAGTGGAACACCCATGCTCACGGCTCACTACGCAAGCCGTCTAACTCCGCGTGAGATTGCTGGCCGCCGTTAGGACCGAACTGGCAAGAGCACGAACGACGTCATCCAGATTGCGCGGCGACAGCGCGCAACGACAGTACGAAGAATGCGTCGCAGGCACGTTCCAACATGAGCGATTCATTCATTGAGATTCCGGCACTCTCTGAAATCCAAAAGACAGTCTCCCATTCTACGGTTCGGCCGAAGCTGAGGACACTCACCACCCTGCGCTTCTTCGCCGCGCTCCATGTGGTCTTGTTTCACATGCGCGTGATTGGAATACTCAGTGGCGGACATTCGACGCTTCTGGCAGGCGCGATTCGCCAGAATCTATCCCGCGTATGTCGTATCGCTCCTTGCGAGTGCTCCGTTCTTCTTTTTCGCTGTGCGCACTTTGAACTTGCCGTTCTTTGCCTGGAGTAAGCAGCATCTGGTGACTGCCTGCGTACTGACGGTGGGACTCCTTCAATCATGGGTACCGAATGCCGCGCTCACCTGGAATTCCGTCTGCTGGAGCCTGTCGGTCGAGGCCTTCTTCTACGCCGTCTTTCCGCTGTTGATCCTGTGTAGCGCAGACACCAAGCCCAGCAAGCTTCTCCTCTGGATTGTCGGTAGCTCGTTGGCGAGCCTTTCTTTCTCGCTGCTTTACGTGTTGTTACATCCGGACGGAATCGCCAAGATCAATTCCGGCGAAACCACTCTGCTTTGGAAAAATGTTCTGAGTTTCAATCCGTTAGTTCGCTTGCCGGAATTTTTGGTCGGCGTTTTTGCCGGGCGACTCTTTCTGGCACGTAACGGCAATCGCAAGCTGGCGACGCCACTCGTCATGACCGGCCTCGCGATAGTCGGGACGATCACGGTGCTGGTTGGCAAAATTCCGAGCCCGTTCATTTCGGCAGGGTTCCTATCGATGGCATTCGCGGCCATTATTTATGGATTGGCGCTTCGGCCGCTATGGAGTCGTTTACTGGAGGCTCGTTGGCTGGTTCTCCTCGGCGATGCCAGCTACAGCTTGTACCTGCTGCATTCGATCGTGATAACCAGGGCGTTTGATCGATTGTCATACTTGCCCGTGTGGCTTCGAGTCTGCGGGGCTCTGGCAGCCGCAATGGCGGCTTCGCTGCTCTCGTATCTAGTGGTCGAAGAGCCCGCTCGCCGGATACTCAGGCCGCGCAGCAGATCCCAAGCCCGAGTCTGACGCCTTACCGGAGGCCGGAAGCTCATTTCTTCCGTACCCTTTACCTTTTCTCCGGGACACGAAACAATGCTGGTATTAATGTCGGTAGCGGGCAATACCGGGGAGTTCACGTTGGCAGCGGCAATTCGCCGCTACTTCGACGTGGTGCTCTATCTCCTAATTTTCACCGGATTCGGAACGCTTGCCTCCACCGGAAGCCTGGATTTTCCAACTGTACTGATCGTCAGTGGCGCGCTTCTTTTCCGCGGATACATACTCGCCCGGCGGCTGCACGTAATCCTCTCTGAGAGATGGACCAACCTGCTGACCATTGCCTGCTTTGCGTTGTTCGTCGCCGACGAATTTGTGATCTCGCGGACCTTCCTGGCTTCTGCAGTCCACTTGGTTTTGTTCGTCATGCTGGTTCGCCTGTTCTCGGCGCAAAAGGACCGCGACCATTACCTGCTGGCGGTGCTGTCGTTTGTGATGGTGCTCTCTGCCGCGGTACTCACCGTGGACAGCACATTCCTTCTGGCGCTGGCCGGATTTGTGCTTGTCGGCGTATCCGCGTTCATTCTGATGGAAATGATGCACTCATCAGAACGGGCACCCGTTCAGGCCCGCGACCCCAATGTGCGCCATGCTTACCGCAAACTCTCGTTCACAATCGCCGCAATCGCTCCAATTTTGCTGTTGCTGATTTTTCTGGGCGGTGCGGTCATCTTCTTTCTCCTGCCCCGAGTTTCTGCCGGCTATTTGAGTGCTTACACCGGATCCAATGACCTCAGCACAGGGTTTTCTGATCGGGTCGAGTTGGGACGCATTGGACAGATACAGCAGTCCAAGACCGTGATGATGCACGTACAGATCGCTGGCGATACCGCCGGTGTGTCTTCTTTAATGCTGCGTGGAGTTGCGTTGAACAACTTCGATGGGCGGACTTGGGCCAACACGCACGTTAAAACTAGCCTCAAGCGCGGCCCTGATGGCCAGTTCGACTTGGTGTCGAGCGATCCCCGAACGCCAGTAGCGCGAGGGTCTCGCATTCACTATCGCGTTACCCTGGAGCCATTTCTTAGCGAGGTGTTTTTCCTTCTTGCAACTCCGCAAAGGCTGCAAGGCAACTATCGAGCCGTTGCCAAAGATGGTGCAGGCAATGTGTTTGACGTGGACGTCGAGCACCCCGTCACGCGCTATGAGGCGGATTCACAACTACGCCTGCCTGGAGGTTTGCGCGCGCAGAACAACCCGGGGTCACATTCTGCAGATGTCGCTGACTATCTGGAACTTCCCGCGCTGGATCCGCGCGTGAAAGCTCTTGCTCAACAGATCACGGCAAAAGCTTCAACGCCGGCGGAAAAAGCCGCTGCTGTTGAAAACTACTTACGCCTGCATTATGGCTACACTTTACAGCTGCCAAAGACCACGCCGCGCGATCCAATCGCCAATTTTCTTTTCGAGCGTCGCCAGGGACATTGCGAGTACTTTGCTTCTTCCATGGCTGTGATGCTGCGTTCACTAGGGATTCCGTCGCGGGTGGTGAATGGCTTTTCCGGCGGAGAGTTCAATGACATCACTTCCGAATATGTCATCCGCGCTAGTGATGCCCATTCTTGGGTCGAGGCCTACCTTCCTGGCGAAGACTGGGTGGAGTTCGACCCAACGCCCTCGGCCAGCGCCGAAGCGCATGCGACTTGGAGCCGCTGGCTGCAGTACCTGGACGCAATGCGATCATTCTGGCGCGAGTGGGTAGTGAACTATGACTTAGGCCATCAGCTCCGCCTGGCCCAGGATGCGAACCGCGGCAGCCGGGCCATCGTAGGGAGAGCGCAATCGTGGGGACGAGATCGCTATCAGAAAATCCTGGATTGGGCGCGTAGGACACAGGACCGCATTGGCGATTCAACCGTGAGATGGGGAGTTCGTACTCTGATTGCGGTTGTACTGGCTTTATTTGCGACGAGCATTCCACGCCTGATTCAGTTGGTTCGCCGCTTCCATCTCGCGCGGCGGCCGCAGAAATCGCCACAGTTGGCAGCCAGCATTTGGTATGAGCGAATGTTGCGGCAAACCGCGGGTAGAGGATGGCCGAAATCTCCCGCCCAAACCCCCGGCGAATTTGCTGCCATCATCCGCGACACCCAGCTGCAAAATCGAGTGACAAATTTCACCCAACGCTACGAGAGCGCCCGCTTTGGAAAATCAGTCGAAGACGCGGAACAATTGCCCGCGCTTTACCAAGAAATTAAGGCATCGCCTAAGAAGCATTTCGTAGAGACGTAGCTTGTTACGTCTCAGATGTGGCGAAATGGGCTATCAGAGTGTGTTTTAGAAGCGGTAGACCACTCCGGCGGCAACGTAGTAGTTGTGCTGCCGGCTTCTACCCGTATCGATGTTGAGCGGCGGCACTCCACTCCAATCGTCGCGTGCCTCAAATCGAAATTTAAGGCGACTTAATTTCGGCAAGCGAACGTCGAATCCAATGCCACCTTCTATTGCGCCGGTCACCTTGGATCTATCCCCGTTGTTGGAGCCGAAGTAAAGCAACTCGCTACTCGCATGGAAGATTCCAATTCCGCCTCCGAAGCTGAGCCAAGGCGAGATTGCGAGATTGGGCATAAACGTTACCCGCGCCGCCGGAGTGATGAAATATGAACTGTATTCCTTCGGAATTTGGTTGGTCCCATAGTTCAGGTCTTCATCCGGATTGAAGATGACCGGGACCTCCACCGACAAATCTCCCCAGCGATAGCTTCGCAGCCTGCGACCGTAATTGATGTTTAAAGAGGTCCCGTGCCCGAAATGCACTGTGTTGAACGGAGTACTCGTATCAGGCGTAGTCTGATCGCTGATTATGGTGCGCCCAATCGTCCCGGCGAGCTCATTCTTTTGCTCTTGGGCTAGGACAGCAATGGCCCCAACCGGTAGCAATAGGGCCGCGATCAGAAATTTCCGCATCTCTCCTCCGACTCAAAGCATGCGCTTAGAAGGAGCCTAGCATGATAGGAAGGCGCGGCAGGTTAGCTTAGGTGGTGCTCTCTCGCACTTCGGTCACGGCTCGTTGAACCGCATCCCGCCCGCATGTTAGTCTCATTCGTTTCCTACTCGGCGGCCCAGCTACTGCCCAATTACAATCGACGATCGAGGCCATTTTGTCCGCTGTCGAAACCACGCAAGCCGTCCGCAAGACTGCCCTGAATGCTGTCCATCGCAAACTCGGCGCGAAGATGGTCGAGTTCAATGGCTGGGACATGCCTGTCGAATATCCCGCCTCAATTGGCTGCGGAATCATCGCCGAGCATATGGCAGTGCGCACGGGGGTCGGGATTTTCGACGTCAGCCACATGGGCGACATCCGGCTGGCGGGGCCGCAGGCGCTCGCCGCAGTTCAGCACGTATCTATGAACGACGCGTCGCGGCTTGCTATCGGCCAGGCACAGTATTCGGCACTGCTCTATCCGGAAGGGACGTTTGTGGACGATGTAATCGTGCATCGCCTCGGTCAAGACGAGTACCTTCTGGTGATCAACGCGGGAACCCGGGAAAAAGACTTTGCGTGGGTGCGTGATAACACTCGCGAGTTCGATTGTGGGGTCGAAAACCTTTCAGACGATTACACGCAAATCGCGGTTCAAGGCCCGAAGGCCGTTCTCCTGCTGCAGAAGTTTACGGATGCAGAACTCTCGGCCGTGAAGTTCTATTGGGTGACTCGCGGCACTGTCTGCGGGCTTGCGAATATGTTGATCGCGCGCACGGGATACACCGGCGAAGACGGCTTTGAGATTTACGTCCCCAGCGACGAAGACACAAGTGTGCGGGTGTGGAATGAAGTGCTTGAGGCTGGCCGCGAGTTCGGCGCTGTGCCCTGCGGACTCGGTGCGCGCAACACGCTTCGCCTCGAAGCCAAGCTCCCGCTCTATGGACACGAAATTTCCGATACCATCAATGTTTGGGAAGCCGGACTCGATCGCTTCTGCAAAATGGACAAGCCGAAGTTTGTCGGCAGGGAAGCGTTGGAGCGGGCGAAAGCCTCAGGAGTAAAACGAACGTTGATAGGGCTTGAGATGGTCGAGCGGGGAATTGCCCGCGACGGGTACAAAGTTCTGGACGAAAGCGGGACCGAAATCGGGTACGTAACCAGCGGCTCGCCTGCTCCGTTCCTGAAGAAAAATATCGGCTTGGCGTATGTGCCGCCAAAGTTCGCGACTATAGGTAGCAGCATCAATATAGAGATTCGCGGACAAGTGGTGAAAGCCGAGGTTGTCCCAACACCGTTTTATAAGAAGCCGAAAAAGAACTGATCTCGCGTTACCGCGCGCCAGGCCCGGAGAGGCGAAATACCTTAGCCCAGGACGTAAATCTTGGGTAGGCAGGGCAAAATGACCGAGTCCCTTTAGGGACGGCACCAGGAGCAAGGATGTCCTATCCAGCAGACTTCAAGTACACCAAAGAACACGAGTGGATCAAAGCCGACGGGGGCAACGCCACCATTGGCATCACTCGTTACGCTCAGGAGTCGCTCGGCGATATCGTGTTTGTTGACTTGCCGAAGCCAGGAGCGGAACTCACGGCAGGGAAGACCTTTGGCAGCGTCGAGTCGGTGAAGGCGGTTTCCGACCTCTATGCGCCGGCCTCGGGTACTGTAACCGAAGTAAATGGTGACCTCAGCACCGCCCCTGAGAAAATCAATCAGGACGCGCACGACGCCTGGATGCTGAAAATGAAACTGAAAAATCCCGCCGAACTGAATGCGCTCCTATCGTCCGCCGACTACAAAAAATTTGTCGCCGAAGAGGGAGGACACTGAGAATTGAATCATTGAATCATTGAGCGATCATTGCAAGTCATCGTCTTCCAAAATGATTCAATGATCCGATGATTCAACGATTCAATCATCACCATGCGCTATCTACCCAAATCTCCCGCTGATCGCGCCGCCATGCTTAAGGACATCGGCGCGAGTTCGATTGATGATCTCTTCGCGCCCATTCCGACTGAATATCGCCTCAACCGCGACCTGAAAGTCCCGCGCCAGATGGCGGAGTCAGAAATCGTGGACTGGTTCCGCGAGCGATCTCGCGAAAACGGCGAGAATCATGTCAGTTTCCTGGGTGCCGGAGCTTACAACCATTACCGCCCGGTCATCATTGACTCGCTGATTTCGCGTGGCGAATTCCTCACCGCCTACACACCCTACCAGGCTGAGATTTCTCAGGGAACGCTGCAATCTATTTTTGAATTTCAAACGATGATCTGCGAGCTGACCGGCATGGAGGTCGCGAACGCGTCCATGTATGACGGCTCCACCGCGGCCGCCGAAGCCGTGATGATGGCCGTCCGCCTGACCGGACGTCGATCCGTAGCCATGGCGCGCAGCGTACACCCCGAGTATCGCGAGGTGCTCGCGACCTACGCCTTTCATCAGGGAATGCCGCTTGCGACGTTGCCGTTCGCGGACAACGGACGCCTTGATCAACGCTCGCTAGAAGACGCGATCACGACCGACACAGCATGCCTTCTGGTGCAATCGCCAAATTTCTTCGGCGCTCTGGAAGATGTGGAAGCGCTGGCGGAAATTGCCCACCGCAAAGGAGCGATGCTGGTGGTTTCTATCGCGGAAGCAGTTTCGCTCGGTATCGTCGAGCCGCCGCGACACGCTGACGTCATCGCTATCGAGGCGCAATCCTTCGGCGTGCCGCTCACATTCGGTGGTCCGTACTGCGGCGTGATTGCCACGCGCGAAGCCTATGTTCGCCAGATGCCTGGACGCCTGGTCGGCCAAACCACCGACCGCAGCGGCAAACGCGGTTTTGTTCTCACGCTGGCCACCCGCGAGCAGCACATTAGGCGCGAGAAAGCGACATCGAACATCTGCACGAATCAGGCGCTCATCGCGTTGATGGCGAATATTTTCATGACCATCTACGGCAAAGTCGGTCTGAAGGAACTTGCGCGGCATAACCTCGCAAAGACCGCGTACGCCGTTGAGCAGTTCGGCAAGCACGCCAGCGTGCTTTTCCCTGGGGCGCCGCGATTCAACGAGTTCGTTATCCAAACCAGCGAAGATCCGTATGCCATCAACTCTCGCTTGCTTGGACACAAGATTGTCGGCGGGCTTCCGCTGAAGAAGTTCTATCCGAAACTCGGGAATGCGTCGCTCTGGTGCTGCACAGAAACTAGCACGCGTTCAATGATCGATACGGCGGTCGGCCTGGTGGCAGAGAGCGAACGATCGGTGAATGGGACGCGCGAAGAAAACGTGGAAGAGGTGGCACGATGACCGCTCTTTTATTTCCGAGTGATCCGCGCTGTTCGGAATGTAAGGACGACGGTAAGTGCGTTGAATGTAGCGGGACAGGCATCAATACGCATTTGAACGAGGATGAGCCAAAGTGTCGGAATTGCATGGGATCCGGTAAATGCCCGACTTGCGGTGGGGAAGGAAAGGCGTTTACGCCTCCTTCGAAGATCCAGGCTCTCGGACGGGCACAATAGTCTATGACGCACATGACTCGCAAGGCTACGCGCCACGTCAATCAAAATGAAGGGTTGATCTTCGAAAAATCATCTCCCGGTAAGGCCGCGTGGAAGCTGCCGCCGCTCGATGTCCCTGAGGTGAACACAGCTGCACTGCTTGGATCGCAAGAACGACAAGATCTTGGGCAAATGCCAGAAGTCAGTGAGATCGAAATCATCCGGCATTTCACGCGGCTCTCGACTTGGAACTACGCCATTGATCTCGGCATGTACCCGCTCGGCTCCTGCACCATGAAATACAACCCTCGAGTGAACGAAGTGGTTTCACGCCTTGAGGGAATTGCCAACGGTCATCCATACCAGCCAGAGAAGATTTCACAGGGCGCGCTGCGGATTATCAAAACCCTCAGCGACTGTTTGCTCGAAATCACCGGTATGGATGCGATCACTCTGCAGCCAGCCGCCGGAGCTCATGGCGAGTTCACCGGCTTGCTCATGGTGCGCGCGCATCACGAATCTAAGGGCAGTCCGCGCAAGAAAGTTCTGATCCCCGACTCTGCCCACGGAACGAATCCCGCGACCGCCGCCATGGTCGGATACGCAGTCGAGAATCTCAAATCAAACGCACAAGGAATGGTTGATATCGCCTCGCTGCAAGCGCAGATGAATGAAGATGTCGCCGCCCTCATGCTGACGAATCCCAACACGCTCGGCGTCTTCGAGCAGGAGATCCACAAAGTCGCTGACATCCTCCATGCCAAAGGTGGCCTCCTTTACATGGATGGCGCCAACATGAACGCGCTAGTCGGAAAAGTGCGGCCCGGCGATTTCGGTGTGGACGTCATGCATCTGAACCTGCACAAGACTTTTTCGACTCCACACGGTGGCGGCGGTCCCGGCTCAGGTCCGGTTGCAGTCAGGAAAACTCTCGAACCATTTTTGCCCAAGCCGGTGCCGGTATCTAAGCCAGACGGAACTCTCGGCTTCGACTATGACCGTCCCCAATCGGTCGGTCGCGTTCGATCCTTCTATGGAAATTCCGGGATGTTTGTGCGCGCGCTCGCGTACATTCTTGCCAATGGTCCAGATGGCTTGCGCCAAACCACCGAAGACGCAGTGCTGAACGCAAACTACATTCGAAAAGCGCTAGAAGGCATTTTCGATCTTCCTTACTCAAGCCCCAGCATGCACGAGGTAGTCCTGAGCGACAAAGTTCAGGCGAAGACAGGCGCGCGCACCATGGACATAGCCAAGCGCCTGATTGATTACGGATTCCATCCTTACACGACTGCGTTTCCGTTGATTGTGCCGGGTGCGATGATGATCGAGCCTACCGAGAGCGAATCCAAAGAAGAACTGGATTTGTTCATCGAGGCCATGAAGTCCATTGCAGAAGAGGTTGATCAGGACGCAGAACTAGTCAAGACCGCACCTCACTCGACGCGTGTGGCGCGATTGGATGAAACCGCCGCCGCCCGCAAACCCATCTTGCGCTGGAAGCCGGTTTCAGAGTAACCACGGTCCACGTAGGGTCGCAGCCTGCCCTTGAGCGACTGACCGCAGGGAGGAAGCCGAATGGGTGCCCTCACCGCCCATGCAGCTTCACGCACTTTTCTTCGACGTTACCGCGTAGAACGCAGCCGCATCTTGTTCGATGTTTTTGCTGCCGCAGTGCGGACACCTGATCTGGCTCTTATCGTGCTGATGCAGCGTAAGGGTTTGTTCGAAACTCTTGTGGCAGTCACTGCAGTGATAGTCGTACACGGGCATAGAAAACCTCCCGATGTAAGTTTCGAGAGAATTCTACGCCTGCCAGCAACGGCTCGGCAGCTGTGAATTACTTTTTCTGTGAAAGTTTTATCGAAGTCTGAGTATTTTCCCAACTCATCTGCAATGCGCAACCTCCGTCGCTTTGGTTCAAGTTGATTGTGAAGTTTTCCACGGAACCTGAAGTCTTTGATACCGACATGGGCACTCGCGCCAACTCTTCCGATTCATATTTGTAAGGAATGCCCCACTCGCCTGTGTGTTTGTTGACGATTAGCGTCCACTTGTCCTGTGTGGGGACAGTGAAGATCGTGTAGTTGCCGGCGGGAATATCCTTTCCCTCCGCAGTCAGGTCGGCGGTGGTCACAAATGTTGTCGCGTCATTGGCTCCAGTTCGCCAGACCTCTCCGTAGGGCACCAGTTCGCCAAAAATCTTGCGGCCCTTCATTCGGGGACTGGAATAGTCCACTGTGATCGTCTTTCCATCTGAAAACTTGCACTGCGCCTGTGCCGGCGGACTGGGACGCTTGCTCTTGTCCTGTTGAGCGGTGGCAATTACGCAAAGCGTGAGGATGAACAGAATTGGGAGAGCAGTTTTCTTCATGAAGAGAATCTCCTTTGAGCAGTCAGAATTCAACTTGAGAAAAGCGCACACTCTTCAGCCTGATCGTCGAGCGCACCGGATTAGACTATCCCCCGCTAGCTAAAGTTAGCAACAGCGCCAACTCTCCAAAGCTTAAAGCCTTGTTCTAGAATCCCTCCATGCCTGTGTTTGAAGAAAAACGCGAAGAGCTGGAGCATTTTGAAACCATGATGGGCGTTCCGCGCGGCCGCCTCGCCGTCACCATGGACATGATCACGGACGCCATGGCGCTCGTAGGGCAACATGGAGTCTATTGCCAAAGCCAGCGCTGGCCCGGCCGTCCGGTGCTCGATGTCCAGATTGTGATGAAGAGCCTGACCGATGCGAAAGAGCTGATCCAAAGTGTGATGGAAGAATTGAAAAAATCGGCGGTAGAGACGTAGCTCTGCTACGTCTTCGATTCGGAGTAACAACGTCTGCGCGTAACAAGCAAGACGTCGCAAGCAGCGTCTTTACGCCTCGGAGTAACAACGTCTGCGCGTAACAAGCAAGATGTCGGAAGCAGCGTCTTTACGCCCTCGGCGCCACTCCTCCGGAGCCTACCTTAGCTGGACTTCCTTTCATCCCAGCCTAGCCGCGAATATCAACACCAGAGCCCCTACAATAATGCGATAAACCGCAAACGGAGCGAACCCACGTTTGCGTACCCAAGCCATGAACCACGCAACTGCGGCATAAGCGACGAAGAAGGAAATCACGAATCCGATGGCGAGCACCACCCAGCCGTGCGCATTAATTTGCGAAACCCCAATCGGATTCGCTCCCTTGCCTCGCAGGGATTTCAACAGGTCATAACAGGTCGCGACGACCATTGTTGGGATGGAGAGGAAAAACGAGAACTCCAGAGCCGAGGCCCGTGACATCCCCGCAATCTGCCCGGCGGCAATTGTGGACATCGAACGCGAAGTCCCTGGAAACACCGCCGAAAGAATCTGGCATGCTCCAATCCAGATGGCCTGCCCCAAACTCATGGCCTCCATCTTCCATGTGTGAATGCGGCTGCCGGTGGCGTTCGGGCCGTTTCTTTCCGCGCGCGCGTTGAATGCATCCACCGCCCACATCACCACGCCCCCTATCAGAAGGGAAGCGCCGATGAGGTAGAGGTTCTCTAGGTGCTTGCCGATCACTTTGGTCAATAGAAACGCAGGAATCGCAGTTACCACAAACGCAATCGCTGTCAGTCCAAGCGGATGTGTCAGCGCTGTCCGGTCACCATTCTCGCCATGCGGGAACGTGCTGAGAAACTTTGCAATGCGTTCACGAAAATAAATGGGCAGGCACAAGATCGCGCCCAACTGAATGACGATCGTGTACATCTTCCAATAACCATCGCCCAGATTGATGTGGAATAGGGATTCGGCAATGCGCAGGTGGGCGGTCGAGCTAACTGGCAGGAATTCAGTCAAGCCCTCGATAATGCCAAGAACCACAGAAAGAAGGTAGTCGTTCAATATTCCTCCCGATCAGAAAAACAGGTGCAGGACTACGCGCTTTCGCCGATTACAACCGGCCCAGACGCCGGCACCGCTCTTTGCCTTGCCCAAAGTCTTAGCGCTTGGATTTCTTCAGCCCGCGTTGTGGAAAGAGGCACGGTTCGTGCGAGAGCGGCCAACAGCGTCTTCGTGGTAAGAGCTTGCTTACTCGCAAATGCGGCGTATAAACCGCTCTGCACAGCGGCATCAATCTCCGCGCCGGAGAAGCCTTGTGCCGCTATTGCGAGTTGTTCCGAATCGAACTCCGCAGAATTTCGTTCACGTTTTGCCAACTGGATGGCGAAGATCTGCTTGCGCTCGGCCTGGTTTGGAAGGTCAACAAAAAACAATTCGTCGAAACGCCCCTTGCGAATCAGCTCCGGCGGCAGCGCAGTCACGTTGTTGCAGGTTGCCGCCACGAACACTGGTGCCTTGCGGTCCTGCATCCATGAAAGAAACGAGGCCAGAATTCGCGATGAGACGCCAGCATCTACAGAAGCCGAGTCAGGCCCGCTGCCGGCAAATACTTTTTCCAGTTCGTCAATCCACAGCACGCATGGAGAAAGTCCTTCGGCGACACGAAAGACTTGCTGAATGCGCTTCTCTGTCTCGCCAATAAATTTGTCGAAGACGGCCGCCGTATCGAATTTCACCAGCGGCAGCCTCCACTCGCCAGCGACCGCCCGTGCGCAAAGCGACTTGCCGCAGCCTTGCACTCCCAAGATGATCACGCCGCGCGCCGGTTCGAGACCGAACTTGCGAGCGGCATCATCCCACGCTCCTCGGCGTTGGGCCAGCCACCCCTTCAGATTTTCGAGACCGCCGATTGCAGCCATATTCTCGGAGGCGTCCACGAACTCGAGCATTCCCGCGCGGCGCAGCAAGTCCTTCTTTGCATCGAGTACGTCGGTGACGGTTTCAGGCACCAGCCCATAACGGGTCACGACGGCTTGCGAAATCGCGCGGTCGGCTTCTTCCTCGGTCAGCCCGCGCAGATTCGTCGCTACGGCATCGAGCCCAGCATTGTCCAGGCTGCTGCGAAGCGTTCGCGCCCTTCCCAGCCGTACCACGACTTCATCAATGATCTGGCGAAGGCGTTGCTTGTCCGGAAGCGGCAGCTCCATAAATTCGACCAAGCTCCTCAACTCTGCCGGAACCGTAAACGCAGGCGCGGTGATCACGATCGTCCTGCGGTTAGTTGAGAACTTTTGTCCAACATCGCGCAAGCGCCGCACGACGACCGGGTCTTCGATGTGGCGGTGAAAATCTTTGAGAATGAAAACGGCTTCGATCGAGAGCGCCTCAAGATTGCCTAGCGCTTGTGCAGGATCCTGGCTGTGATACAGGGCGACGGCTCCCGCTGCGTCAGTAGTGTGCGCCGAGCCGGGAAAGGCATGTTCGTGGACCACCGTGTCACTTCCGCACCGCACGAGTCCGCTGGCGATGCTCCATTCGAAGACCGCAAGATTCAGCGGAGACGAAGCTGCACGCACCAACCGCACCGCGCGCATCTCCTCGACGGTTTCCATCACGATGATGGGCGTCGAAGAATCAATAAGGATTTTCAAGCGCTCGAGGACGTCAGCCATAGGTATGAACTTAGAAGAAGATTAGCTTATTGTGCCGGTGAAGGGCGATTTTTCGAGTGAAGAAAGGCAGCGAACCAGCCCCGAACCTGGAGGAACACGCTCTATCGCTTCGGCCGGTACAAATCCGTGCTGGTCCCAAAAAATACTTCCGCCGATTGCATGACCGTTTCCGACAGAGTCGGATGTGGATGAATAGTCAACGCCACGTCTTTCGCGAGCGCGGCCATTTCAATTGCCAGCGTACCTTCTGCGATCAATTCTCCAGCACCTGCGCCCACAATTCCTACGCCCAGCACCCGCTCCGTGGAAGGGTCGATGACCAGCTTGGTCATGCCTTCGGTGCGATCGATCGTGACCGCCCTACCGGAAGCAGCCCACGGAAACTTTGCCACTTTGATCTCACGCCCTTCCCTTGCCGCCTGTGTTTCTGTCAGGCCCGTCCAAGCGATCTCAGGATCGGTGAAGACCACCGCAGGAATCGCGTTCGGCTCAAACGCCACCTTGCGACCGGCAATATGCTCAACTGCGGTACGTCCCTCGTGGGAAGCCTTGTGCGCCAGCATCGGCTCGCCGACAACATCGCCGATCGCATAAATTGCAGGATCATCCGTTTGCAGGTGTTTGTTAACTTCGAGGAATCCGCGCTGGCCAACGCGAACCTGTGTTCGGTCGAGACCCGGGATTTCTGAATTCGGCTTGCGTCCGACAGAGACCAGAACTTTGTCGAATACCTTTTCGCGTTCCTTGACGTCTTTGGCGTCGAAGCAAACCCGAATGCCGTTCGATTCTTCTTTCACCGCAGTGACCGTGGTATTCAACAGAATGGATTCAAAGCTCTTTTCCAGGCGCTTGTGGAGGGGCAGAACCAGGTCCCGATCGGCTCCGGGCAACAAACCAGCTGTCATTTCGACCACCGAGACCTTTGACCCAAGCGCGGCATACACCGTTCCCAACTCGAGCCCAATGTAGCCGCCCCCAATAACCAGCAGCGTGCCGGGTATATCTTTCAGATCGAGAGCCGACGTCGAGTCGAGCATTCGTGGACTGTCGAGCTTCAGCGAGGGGATGACCGCCGGACGCGATCCCGTCGCAATGATGATGCGATCAAAACTAAGCTTTTCTTCCCCGCCGCCGTTCTTAGCCACCCGGACAGTATTCGAGTTTTCAAAGCTGGCGTCCCCGCGAACATACTGCACCTTTCGCATCTTTGCGACCTGACCAAGTCCGCCAGTCAGCTTGTTGACCACGCCCTCTTTGAACGAACGCAGCCGCGCGAGATCAATTTTGGGTTCGCCGAATTCAATCCCCCAGTTTTTCGCGTGGCGCGATTCGTCAATCAACTTGGCAATATGAAGCAGTGCTTTTGAGGGAATGCATCCGCGATAAAGGCACACGCCACCGGGATTCTGCTCGCGGTCAATCAGCGTGACCTTCATGCCGAGATCGGCAGCAAGAAAGGCAGCTGCGTATC
>WNFY01004890.1_pt1 | contig 17710 bp, 20 predicted proteins | sample 5400091 | NCBI WGS metagenome assembly WNFY01 (sample SAMN13153364, study PRJNA577476) | soil metagenome | isolation source: 60 cm soil or saprolite under grassland replicate 1 | place: USA:California | collected 2016-06-15
GTTCTCCATCGGCATGTTGGCGGCACGAGCGCGTTGTACTGCCATGCGTAGCCGGAAGTTCGCAGCGGGATCACCACTTCCGCCTTCGCGCACTGCTACCACTATTTCGCGTCCTAGTCGCGTAAAGAGTTGGCCCCTTCTTGCGTCATTGACTCCTTTGGCACGGCGAATTTGTGCCCATTTTGAATGACCTGACATACTATCGCCCCCTGGTTGTTTTTAGGCTGAACATTCACGAAAATATACATCTTGTATGCTTGTTTGTTGTGAGAAATCCTATTTCTAGCATTGTAACATCAAGTACCCCATAGCTAGAAGCTAGAGGCTTGTCCCTCACTGCGAATAGTGGAGACGATAGGCTGCTTGACATGCAGCCCACTAGTCGCGCTCATGGCACGGCTAGCAAGATTACGAGCGGCATTAAGATCAGCGTTCAGCTGGAAGCCGCACTGTTTACAGGAGAACTCACTTTGCGAGACCCGATTCCGCTTATCGATGTAGCCACAACATGAACAGGCTTGCGAACTGTAGTGTGCATCAACAAATGTTACATTGATGCCTCGGTACGCCGCTTTGTAGGCAAGGAAGCTCTGCAACTGGGCAAAGCTCCAATTGCTCATGGCGCGTCGCTGTCTGCGGCGTCCTTTGGGGCGTTCTCGAATGTCCGTCAAATGCTCCATCACAAGGATATCCCCTGGCTGACGCAAAGAGACAATCCGTTTACTAAGGACGTGGTTCACATCGTGCTGAAATCGTTTCAGTTTGCCAGACAGCTTTTTGAGATGCCGCTTAGCAGACTTTGTATCTTTGCCTTGAAGCGAACGACGAAGGCGGAAGTAGCGGTTATTGGCTTCTTTGAGGTGCTTGCCACCATAGTATTGTGCCTGAGAGGTCACGGCAAGTCGATGTATACCCAGGTCGATCCCGATGACTTTGCTCTCTTGTGATGGTTCAGTAGGGGCAACAGCACACGATACTACTATATGCAACCAGAACTTGCCCTTGCGATAGATCAGATCAGCACTCTCCTGTTGCCATTCAGCAGTCAGGTAGTTCTCATAGTAGGCAGGTACTTTGACGGCAATGGTCGCACGGTTTCGTCTCTGCCCAGGCTGTTTCACATGAACCAGCGACACCAGACGACTATTCCGGTCAAAGCGGAAGGAACGGGCATCATAGCGGATGGCACACAAGGTACTGTGCGGAGTCCGCGCCAGTTTCAAGGGCCTGGTGGCTTTGCCTTGCTTTAGCAGTGCTTCGTATTTCCTGCGTTGCTTGGTGCGGCGCGCAATCACGCTCTTGATAGCTTCCATGGCTTTCACACGAGCAGCACAAATCAACTGTGAGGGAAGATGGGTGCTGGCACGTTGTTCAGCATAGGTCAGCCGATGCAATTCCACCCCATTGCTGATGCGTTGTACATCAGCAACCTGACACACGGCATTGAACGAGTCAGTATACTCTTGCATCGTTTGCTGCAAGAGCAAGACCTGCTCAGGTGTCGGCTTCAGTTGGATGCGTATCGTACGTGTCGCTAGCATATTCATAGATTACATCACTGTAGTACAAGAGTCAACAAGAGAAGAGGGGTTACGACTGCTTCTGCATCCACTGTTCGATAGCCTGGTTGACTGCTTCCGGTTGCTCGCGCATCACATAATGACCAGCGTCTGGTATAATCCGCAGTGTCGAGCCACCGATTTTATCATGAAGATACTGGCTATATTTTACTGGTGTCAAGCGATCCTCGGCGCCACAAATAATCAGCACCGGCAAATGGATTTCTTGTAAACGGTCCATACAGTCAAAGGTGTTACATGCAGCAAGATCACGGTAGAGCATGTTTGGCCCTGGCGTTCCCTGCTCTTTGATTAACGCGTCAGGTAGAGTGGCAGTGTTTGTAGAAGCAACAGCCAGATCTTTTAATTGATGCACTGCTATCTGAGGTGTAGCGCGTGCGGATTCGAGCAGGTTGGGATGAACGCGCAAACGCGCTCCTGTGCCGATCAAAATAAGCCCACTCAATGCGGGAGCATATTCTAAGCCCATCATAAGCGCGATAGCGCCACCGAGCGACTGCCCTGCAATGATTGGGTGATCAAGCTGTAGTTCCTTTGTGAGGATCGTATGAACAGCCCTGGCATAATCAAGCACACTGGCTTCGGCTGCAAGCGTGTCAACCCTCTGTCCATGCCCTGGTAAGTCAATCGCTAATGCCCTACCTGCGCCGAAATGCTCTATCTGCAGACGCCAGATGCGTGCAGTATCACCGGAACCGTGAATAAAAACTATGGGTCTGTTTGAGCTATCCATCGATATATTCGGAACGTGTGTCAATATTGTCTCGGTCACGTTGAAGATATTCCTCGACGCTTATGGTTGAGTGATAAGGTAGGGCTGCCATCTGATACCTCCTCTATGGCTTCAATTATAGCATCAGATATGTCAAGCTGGAAGCGTGATATCCTTGTGAGCATAAACAGAGTAACTACAACCTCTTGTAATCACGCGCACTCTGATATATCCTTGTCACAGGCGCGAGCAGAATACAACTCGTTCACTTAAACAGCGTATTACCTGATGAAAGCGTAATCTCTTGAAGAAAGATAGGGTCGGCACAAATAAGCCAGGACAACCGGCTTGTCAAGGTCTTGGTCGTACTGGTGAACGCCTTGCAGCGGATGCGCTGATGAACAAAGGATATCACATCCTCGAGCGAAATTTCCGCTGTCGTCATGGAGAGATTGACCTTGTGGCTGAGGATGAGCATGATCTTATCTTTGTTGAAGTGAAGGCCAGGCGAGGCACCTCCTTTGGTCTTCCCGAAGATGCGCTTACGTTCGTTAAACGTCGCAAACTACTGGAACTGGCATCCTACTACCTGGATCTTCACACTTGTGCAGAACGCTCCTGGAGAATCGATGTGGTGGCAGTGCAGTTTAGCAGCGGCGGCAAGCTTGAAGAGATCCGAATCTATCAGCATGCCGTTACAGATATCGATTAGCATATCCTTTATAATAAGAATTGCAAGCATATACTCAAATGGGAGGTAGTTCATGGCCGACTTCTTAGAATCCGCAAAAAGTATGGTTAACGCGGCAGTCAGCCGCACAAGCTGGGAAGCTCAGAAGCAACTGCGTATACGTAGTAAGCAGGGTGAAATCGATAAACTTTTAGAGCAACACCAGCAGTTACTCGACGAACTTGGACAGGTAGCAATGAACCTTTACCAACAAGGGAGATTATCCGACCAGCAACTCGCGCGCTTATGTGCCAGTATTCAAGAGCTAGATCATGATGTTCAGAATCGTGAAGTACAATTGCAGCAAGTAAAGAGTGAGGTCTATCCAGCGAGTCAATTTGCTCCTGCCTCAACTCCGGACTATACACCACCAGCCACTTCGTCGTCACCTTCGGCTTCTCAGACTTCGAAAGCGGGAACGCAATCTCAGCTGTGTCCCACCTGTGGCACTACAGTACGTCCAAATGCGCTCTATTGTCGTAGTTGTGGTACAAAATTACGTTGATCGGCGTAGAACTATGTTATAATGGTTCATACTCCTGATGGCTATTGTAGCTCAAAGTCAATAGCTTTAACGAGATAGCGCAAGCATAATCATAGTGGATAGGTAAATAGCTTGAAGGGTGCTACATTGACCGAACGTTCTCAGGGAGCGATGACCATGACTCTCGACAGTATCAGTCACAGCGCGGCTCAAACACAGCGGCTGGGTATGCGTGTGGGAGAACTACTGCAAGGAGGCGAACTCATCTTGCTTGATGGACAACTGGGAACGGGAAAGACAACCTTTACACAGGGACTGGCACAGGGTATGGGCATTCATGAGAACATCAATAGCCCCACCTTTACCTTGCTAAAGGAATATGCAGGTCAACCTTGCTCCGATGATCTGCCGAGTAGAAGGCCTGCTCTCTATCACTTTGATCTGTATCGACTGGATAATCCCGAGGAGATAGTTGATCTCGGTTTTGAAGACTATTTTTTCAGCAATGGTGTTTGTGTAGTCGAATGGGCAGAGAAGGCTGGCTCGTTCTGGCCGGCAGAATACCTGAACATCCGCTTGAAAATAATGTCCGAAACAAAGCGAGGCCTATTATTCATCGCAACCGGGGAGCGCTACTGCGAACTGCTGCGACAATTTCAGAAGAACGTGTATGTTACTACTGGCTCTTGATACATCCACTCGCCAGGCAAGTGTTGCGCTCTGCGATGAGGACACGCTTTACGGCGAATATACCTGGCAAATCGGTAGCAACCATAGTGTAGAGCTGCTTGAGAGCATTCAGCGCCTGGTAGCTGAGTGTGATAGTAGTATGCAAGCAATCGATGTAGTGGCAGTTGCTACAGGGCCGGGATCATTCAATGGAGTGCGAGTCGCTGTAGCGACTGCTAAAGCCCTGGCGTTCGCATTGCAAAAGCCACTTGTGGGTGTGAGTACTCTTGAAATTATCGCATTTCAACAGCAACAATGGTATGGGCCTGTATGTGCTATCCTGGAAGCTGGACGATCCAATCTCTACGCTGCATGCTATATCTTCGATAAGATAGACAACTCTGGCGAGATAACGCATCATATACGGCAACTCAGCGATTATCTTCTACTCACACCACGACACCTGGCTGGTTATCTGGGCGAACATCTGGACCAATGGGCTGGAGTACCAGGTGAGCGTCAGATCACGCCATTTCTCTTTTGTGGCGAATTGAGCGATGCTGCTCGTCAAGCGTTGTACGAGCAAATGCCGGACAAAAGCCTTTTTGTCAGTAACTTGCAAGCGACACGACACGCTTCTTTCCTGGCTCTACTTGCGTTACAACGCATGTATGATGGTAGGATTGACGACCCGATGCTACTTGAACCTTTGTATGTACGTCGTCCTTCAATTACCAGCAGTACTCGTAAGCAGCCGCTCCTGGGGCAGAAATCGTATCGGTCGACCGACCTTAGCCAAAAAGAAAGGGAAGAGGGTGCGTTACGTCATTGATCGCATGACAATGTCAGACGTGCCTCGTGTCATCGAGATCGAGCGTCTTGCCTATCCATCAACCTGGCCTCCGAGCGCCTACCGCAAGGAGTTACAAGAAAATCGTTGGGCTCACTACATTGTATTGCGCGATAAAAAGATTGCCGAGGAGCGTATGACTGTTCCTGAGCAAGAACCAGAACGTCATCGTCGTTTCTTTCCGCTCACCCTTTTGCCTGGCCGTTCTACTTCTACTGTTTCAACACCTGGCCTGGCCTCGATCATCGGTTTCGCCGGATTGTGGTTAATGGTTGATGAAGCGCACATTACCACTATTGCAATGCATCCAGATTACCGCCGCAGGGGGTTGGGAGAGTTCTTGCTGGTAAGTCTGATTGATATTGCCTATACTATCAATGCCAGGTGGGTTACGCTTGAAGTTCGTGTCACCAATCACAGTGCGCAAAATCTCTATCGTAAGTATGGGTTCCGGGAAGCTGGTTTGCGTCATCGTTATTATAGCGACAACCAGGAAGATGCCTTGATCATGTGGACGGACGAGATCAAATCCCTCAGCTATAAGCAAAAATTCCAGGAATTGAAATCAACACTCTTGCAAAAACTGGAAGCACAAGTGTAGGGACCAGATTATGTTTATATACGAATTATCACCTATAACCATTGATGGGTAAAAAAATCAGGAACATATACTATGCTCATACTAGGGATCGAAAGCTCATGCGATGAAACAGGAGCTGCCATTGTCAAGGATGGTCGTTATCTGTTCTCAAATGTAGTAGCTTCACAAGCCGAAATTCATAATCGTTATGGAGGAGTGGTACCAGAAGTTGCCTCACGTCAACAACTTACAACCATCATTCCGGTAATAGAAACTGCGCTTGACCAGGCTGCTTGCTGTTGGGAAAATATCGACGCGATAGCAGCCACCTATGGCCCTGGACTGGCTGGATCACTGTTGGTTGGTCTGACGGTTGGCAAAGCCATCGCCCTGGCACACAATCTCCCGTTTCTCGGGGTGAATCATCTCGAGGCGCATATCTATGCTAATTGGCTGCGTGGGCAAACAGAAGTAGCCTCACAGGCGATGGATGATGACTGGGAGTATCAAGATGGTGATCCGCTCTTTCCATTGATATGCCTGGTCATCTCGGGAGCGCATAGCGAGCTTGTGCTTGTGCGTAACCACGGACAATACGAATTATTGGGTCGCACTCGCGATGATGCCGCTGGGGAAGCCTTTGACAAAGTGGCACGCATTTTAGGTCTCAGCTATCCTGGTGGGCCAGCTATTCAGCAGGCGGCCCTGCATGTAGAAGAGGAACTACGGCAGCAAGGGAAATCTGCCACCCAGGCACTTAACGCTTATCGGTTGCCCCGTGCCTGGTTGCGCGGCACCTATGACTTCAGCTTTAGTGGCTTGAAGACAGCGGTTCTTCACCTTGCTGAGGGGGCAACCGAAAACCATAACCCACAGCATGCTCGTTCACAGGGCAGTGCTGGGACACCTGGGAAGCAGGTCAGCCAGTATACACGTATGGGGATTGAGGCAGCCAGGAGAGGTGGCGCGAATATTGAGTTACTGGCCGCGAGTTTTCAGGAAGCCGTTGTGGATGTACTGGCAGTCAAGACGCGTCTTGCAGCACAGGAGTATCATGTAAAGCAAGTAGTGCTCGCGGGAGGAGTAGCGGCCAATGTCAGCCTCCGAACACGCCTGGAGCGAGAACTGCGGCCACTTCATATCCGTCTTAAGTATCCGTCGATTGAGTTCTGTACCGATAACGCTGCGATGATTGCCAGCGCTGCTTTCTTTCATTTGCTTCGAGGTGAACAACATGATTTTGCCCTGGACGTTGAGCCAGGATTGAGTCTACCATTTACAAAAAAGTGAGGGGATTGTATGCCAAAACAAAAAGTGTATGCTCTTGGTATTGACCTGGGGGGAACGAAAACCCTGGCTGCGGTTGTGGATATCACCACCGGTGAAGTGATTGCTTCGGAGCGCAAGCGCACATCTGCCGAAAAGGGGCAGGAATACATGTCACAGCACATCATAAACATCTCGACAGCCGCACTCGAATCTGCAAAATTGCCAAACGGCGCTAAAATTGCTGCGGTTGGTATTGGAGCAGCCGGGCAAATTGATCGCAAAAAAGGGGTTGTCGTAGATGCACCGAACCTGGGAGTCAAAGATATGCCGATGGCTGACATACTCGGCAAGCAATTTGGCAAACCCGTCGCGGTTGGCAATGATGTCGAAGTGGCAGCCCTGGGAGAATACCTGTATGGTGCAGGTCGAGGATATGCTACGTTTGTCGTCATGTTCGTTGGCACAGGCATTGGCAGTGGTATTGTACAGAACGGTCGTTTGTATGCGGGCCTGACAGGTACTGCTGGTGAAGTCGGACATATGACTATTCAGGCAGGTGGGCGCGTCTGTCCTTGTGGCAGTCGTGGCTGTTTAGAAGCTTATGCATCCCGAACTGCCATAACAAAAGCAATCATGGCAGAAATACATCATGGGCGTAACTCAGTTCTGACCGAGGAAGCAGAACTTCAATTGAAAAAAGGCGAGACGATTATTCGTTCTGGATTGCTGGCAAATGCGCTCAATCAGGGTGATGCCCTGGTCACGGAGATTATCACCGAGGCAGCAGACTACCTGGGATATGGACTGGCGTCGGTTATGAACTTCTACAATCCTGAGTGCGTTATTTTAGGCGGGGGAGTCATTGAAGCCATTGACCTGCTCTTTGAGCGTGCTGTTCATCGTGCTCGCATTACAGCTTTAGCTGATCCAGGACGCAAAACGAAGATCATGCGAGCAAAGCTGGGGGATTTTTCGGGTGTCGTGGGTGCAGCATGTCTTGGAGCAGAAGCAGCAGGATTCACATTTTAATAGTCCTGGAAGTGGGGGAAGAAATGAACGGAACAATACCCACAATTGATGTACGGTCTGTAGCCATCACAGATACGCCTGCTCTGCACAAACTGGACTACAGTTTTGAAACAGATCGCATCTACACCCTGCGTGTCTGTGGGATACTTTCACAAAACGAAGACACAGTACATTCTCTGGACAGACCGGCCCTCTCCTTTGAACTTTGGGAAACACCGGTCGACCCGCCTCTCTATAAGAGTTACCGTGAATACAATCATACGCTGGAGGAAGTCGAAACCAGGCTCAGCACCATTGATGGTGGGTATGTTGCCCTTGCCGATGGGCAGATAGCAGGCGTAGTTTTGCTCAAAGTAGAGAAATGGCGTTCAGTGACGCGAATCGAAGATATCATTGTTGGACGCCAGTTCCGTCGCTACGGCATAGGCTCGCTACTGCTCAATTGTGCCTCAGATTGGGCCCGCAACCGTGGCTGCTGGGCAATCGTTTTGGAGACCCAGAATGTCAATTACCCGGCCATACAGTTTTATTTGCGAAATGGCCTTGAAGTATGGAGCATCAATCAACACTTCTATCCCCCCGGGTCAATTGAGCACGAGATTGCGATTTTTATGGGGAAGAGATTGAGGTGAGGTAGCAAACATCTTGTCATACGTACTATAATTTTAACCTGGGAAACCGGTGCGTTTCTTTTCGGCAGAATTATTTGATACGAGCCTGTGTTATTTCGCAAGTAGACTATCTCATGTATGCCTGCGTCGAAGCGTTGACATACATGTATCGGGGGTTTAGATGGAGTTGTCCATAAAAATTCTAGCAGTCATCGTCGGCATTATCTCAATCATTTTCATCATACAAGACAGTTTCGAGTCGATTGTCCTGCCGCGCAGGGTATCAACGCGCTTCAGGCTATCACGCATGTTCTACATCTCAACCTGGTTGCTGTGGTCGTCAATAGCACGTAAGATGCGTCCGGGAAATCGACGCGAGTTTTATCTAAGTTACTATGGCCCAGCTTCGCTCATCATTATGCTTGTTGTCTGGGCCATAGTCCTCGTCCTCTCCTTCGCACTTATCCAATGGGGGCTAAGTTCACCTCTGAATGTGCCAGGGAAGGATGTGACTTTTGGAACCTATCTCTATATGAGTGGGACAACATTTATTACCCTCGGGTTAGGTGATGTCACACCAATGTCAGGGTTGGCACGATTCCTCGTCTTTGCAGAGGCTAGCTTTGGCTTTGGCTTACTCGCCTTGATTATTGGTTATATCCCGGTGATCTACCAGTCGTTTTCGCGCCGGGAAATCAATATCTCCCTCCTCGATGCGCGTGCTGGCTCACCATCAAGCGCAACCGAGTTATTGCGCAGGAGTTATCGAGACAGGAAAATAGACGAACTTTTCCAGTTTATGCGTGAATGGGAACGATGGTGTGCTGAATTGCTAGAGAGTCATCTCTCCTATCCGGTCCTGACGTACTATCGCTCCCAGCATGAACGACAATCCTGGTTAGCTGCGCTTACTACAATCCTGGATACCTGTGCATTACTTATCGTGGGTTTCGAGGACATTTCGGCACCAACGATACGATACACTTTCGCTATCTCGCGTCATGCGGCAGTCGACCTTGCACAGGTCTACGGGACGCCGCCGATGAATCCCAAACTCAGTCGTCTCTCGCATGATGATTTTGCACGCATGCGCGATTCTCTTGCTGAAGTGGGTCTGGTGTTACATCATCAAGAGGATGCTGAACAACGCCTTTACGATATTCGACGGATGTACGAGCCGTTTGTCAATTCAATAGCAGACCACTTGCTGTTGAATCTCCCTCCCTGGATACCGACGACAAAGACAGTTGATGACTGGCAAACAAGCGCCTGGGATCATTTTGCTGAATGGTCGCCTGAAAAGCTCGATGAGATCACACATATTATCATCGATCACAGAAAGAAAACGCCTGTTCGCCATAGTCACGCGCATAGCCATGGCGGGCAGGCTGGCGAGCAACCCTCACATGATGGTGGACAAGAAGCATCTTCAGGGTAGGGACGGCGGGCGACCATAAAGGCCCACCCAGCCCCACGTCATCCACCCTCGCCCCTACGGGAAAGGCAATTTCCTACAGATGCATGGAGTGCCCAGCAAGGCATACTGCACTACTCGACGATAGCTAGCTCTTCCAACTTCGGGAACAATGGCGCTGGTACAGGCAACTTAATCCCCTCTGGTACCCTCTCAAGTCGCCAACTTACTGTATTCACGTCACCCTCGAAGCCCAGGAAATGGTGTAACTTTTGGGATGAGAATGGCAAGTATGGACAGAAGAGCACTCGCAAACCGCTCAGAACTTGCAGCATCACATACACTGTCGTCCCGGCCGCCTCTCGATCTACTTTTATCTGTTTCCAAGGCGCTTGCTCATCCAGATAACGGTTTGCCGCGTGCGTAACAGCCATCGCAGCGTTAATGCCGTCTTTAAAATGGCAATTGGCGATGTTATGTCCTACCACCGTGAAAGCTCGCTCCACCTCTTGCAGTATCTCGCGATCCGCTTCCCGTAGGGTTTGCGGATGTGGTACAACACCGGTGAACTTGCTCTGCAGGAAAGTCAGGGTACGGTGGATCGCGTTTCCGTATGTAGCGACCAGCTCGTCATTATTCCGCCGGATTAGCTCCTCATACGTAAAGTCGGTATCTCGTCCTTCGGGAGCAGTTACTGAGAGATAATAGCGTAGTGTATCAGCGTCATAATGATCTAACACATCTTTTGTCCAGATTACATTGCCTCGGCTACTTGAAGCCTTTGCCCCGCTCATTGTCATAAACTCGTTCGCCGGTACATCATAGGGCAGATTACGATTGCCGTAGCCCATCAACATAGCAGGCCAGATAATGGCATGGAACGGAATGTTGTCTTTCCCGATAAAGTAATAAGACTTAACCGGTGGCTCAGTCTGATCGGGAACCCACCAGGTCTTCCATGCTTCTGGAGTGCCGCGTCTCTCTGCCCATTCGACCGAGGCAGAGAAGTAGCCAATCACGGCATCAAACCACACGTAGATGCGTTTATCCTCGTAGCCATCAAGCGGAATGGGAACGCCCCAATCCAGGTCACGAGTAATCGCCCGTGGCCGAAGTCCTTCTTTGAGCCAGTTCATAGCAAATCCCAACGTATTGGGACGCCAGAAATCTTTATCCTCAGATAGCCAGGCCATCAACGGTTCCTGTAGCTTCGGCAGATCCAGGAAAAAGTGCTCTGTCGAGCGAATTTCCAGGCTGGCTTGAATACTGCCACAAAGGCGACAGCGCGGAGCTATCAAATCGATAGGATCAAGTGTCCGCCCGCAGTTGTCGCACTGGTCACCACGAGCAGATGTGTAGCCACAATGTGGGCATGTGCCTTCGACATAGCGATCGGGCAAAAAGCGGCGATCCGTAGGGCAATAGGGAGATTCCATAGAATCTTTGAAGATATAGCCTTTATCGTAGAGTGTTAAGAAGAAATCTTGCGTAATGCGATAATGATTCTCTGTGCCTGTCTCAGTATAGAGATCCCAGGACATGCCCAATCTATCCCAGATTTCACAAATTTGCCGGTGATAGCGTGCTACGAAATCACGCGGGCTGATACCCTCCCGTTCAGCGTCAACGAGTATAGGTGTGCCATGTTCATCGCTCCCAGAAACCATCAGTACCTGGTTCCCTGCCATGCGGTGATAGCGAGCAAAGGTGTCAGCAGGCAAATAGGCGCCGACGATTTGACCAACATGAGTAGAGCTTTTTGCATATGGCCACGCCACACAAACAAGAATATGTTCATTCATAGAGTCATGAATCTCCCTATTATTAGAGGTAAGGAAAGGTTTTACGTTGACCTTGCGTATTATAACATAGGTTAGGAGGAGTACAAGTGGGACAGTAGCGCACTTTTGATATTAGTATAAGCTCATAAGATGAGCGTTTCATGGGAGTTAAGCAACCGCTTCACTGCTTTGCCAGCTTGGCCCCAACTCTAACGCCAATATTTCAGTGATTTAGGAACGGTTCACGCCTTGAGCACATCACGCGGGAGGAACATCATATCCAACTGAGGGACATGAGTAAAGTCGCTATCAGTCGTGACAAGGGTCAGATCAAAAACAAGAGCCGTAGCCGCAATTAGCGTATCAATGTCACCGATGAGGCCAGATCCATGTGGTGGGCGTAGCATGCGCCGAAGCTCTGCATACCGCTCAAGGATCGAGTAGTTCAGCCCATAGGGATAAACCTGTTGCAGGAGCGCACGTAGCTCTGTTTGACGGCGATCGCATGGCGCATGCGGTCAAAAGCCTCCGCTTCATCATCCCAGGCTAAATCGCGCCATGCCCCTGCAAGACTTCTGCCCTTTCCTCGAGTTCTGTTCGTCTTCGCGTTCGGTATCGCTTCAAAAGGTTCAGCGAGTATCTCAAGCTGTGCTGCAGCTTCTTCTTGGACTTCCGGGGGAAGCTGTTCAATCCGCGTAAGCACCTGCTGTAATCGCTCAATCATTGGTTCTCCTCATTTTTGCAAGCATCACTCCCCGTATCAGTAGTGTATCACATCAGAGGTAGGAACGCTACTTGCCGGTATGCTCTTATGCTCTTTTAAAATCCTCTTAACACCGCTGTTTGTCACTTTTGCACTTACAGTGGTCGTATCGTTGCCGTGAGCCAGAAGATGGAGAGAGTGTCACATCCCAATATAACGCGCATACACCGACCGTGCGACCTGCTCATCGTCGGTTCCCTTGATAATCGCGCGCGCATCGGGAAAAATGGTCAGTTCATACCCATCGACGATGAAGCGCAATAGAAACTCGTTGAAAGAAACCTGCCCGACCGGGCGCAGCCGCTCAGCCAGTTCCGGCAGCTTAAGCTTGTCTCCCTTTTTTCCCCCTCGCACCTGCACTGCATTGCGCCCGCACAGGCTTGTGCTGCTTGTCCCGCTGAGTGAATCGAGGAATTCATAATGATGCTGCCCGCAGGTAGGACAATCGGGCTGGCGTGGTAACTCGATGCGTTCGCTAGTATTCTCCCACACGTCCATCCAGAACATAGAGCGGCTGACCTTGTCACTTTTCAGGAGCAGTTTGAGGGCTTCGGTGGATGCGACACCGGAAATCGCACCTACAATGCCGTTGAGCACACCAGCAGTATCACAGGTAGCGGTAGTACCTGGTAGAGGCATTTCTGGAAAGATACAGCGCAGGCAGGGCGTGTCTCCTGGGACAATGTTCATCGTCACCCCATACGACGCTATCACACCGCTGTATATCCATGGGCGTGCATATTTGACGCACACATCATTGAGTAAGTAGCGTGTCTCAAAATTGTCTGTAGCATCAAGCAGCAGGTCTACATCTTGTACCAGGGATTCTATGCCATCAGCATTGATGTCTTCCACCAATGCCTCTATCTTCGTCGTACTATTCACACGATGCAGTTTTTCGGCTGCGGCAACAGCTTTCGGCAGTCGTCGCGCAATATCGTCCTCATCAAATAGAATCTGCCGTTGCAAGTTATTCAATTCGATATAGTCGCGGTCAGCAATCACCAGTCGTCCGATACCGGCACGAGAGAGGTTATTAGCGAGTACTGTTCCCAATGCGCCACAGCCGATAATGGCCACTGAAGAGTTACCCAGGCGCTCTTGCCCATTCTTACCGATGGGTCTAAATAACGTTTGTCGTGAATAACGGTCGGATGAAGGTATCACAGGCATCCAGTTAGCTCCTAGCGCTCTTGTCCAGATCACTTTTCCCATGCTTTTCACTTACCACTTATCATTCTAGCACAAAATGCTCATACGAAGTTGGCAGTTGCGTATTACTGTGCTACAATGCAAAAAGGCGACCAGAGATATCTGTAAAATTGTATATTGTGCGATACAGTCTTCTAGTGTAGGGCTACAATGAAAAAAGTATTGGTTATCGATGACAATCCTACAATTGTAGAACTGATAAAATATGCTGTGAACTTACAGAGTCCATCCCAGGTTATCGTCGCCTATGATGGTGAAGAAGGGTTAAAACGCATCTACACCGAAAATCCCGATTGCGTAATTATCGATGTGAAGATGCCTCGCATGGATGGATATAAACTGGTTCGCTGCCTGCGTGGCGATGCTCGCACTGCGAACATCCCTTTGATTATCTTAAGCGCAATGACTCGTGAAGAAGATCAGATGACAGGCCTGCTCTCAGGCGTGGATGAGTATCTCACGAAGCCATTTAAACCTGGTGCGCTCAACGCAGCCATAGAGCGAGTTTTACGCCTGACACCTGCGGATCGACAACGTCGAATGGATTATTTACTACAAACGCATGCTGAACGAGAATAATTGTGCATGAACTACAAAGACTGCGTAGATTACACATTCTTTTGGTAGACGATGATCCAGGTGCATGCGATAAGATACAGCAGGCTTTAGGAAGCGGCTTTCTTCTGCATAATGCACACTCTCTCATAGAGGCCAGGCAGCACCTTATAAAGCATATTCCCGACATTGTAATCTGCGAAGTTTTACTTTGTCAGGAAAGCGGCCTGGATCTGTGCCGCTTTATTCGCAACACTCCTTCGCTCAGCCATCTCCCTATTATGCTTCTTACAATTCAAACCACCCTTCAGGACAAAATCGCGGGGTTTGATGCCGGTGCTGACGATTATGTGGTAAAACCATTTGATGCGCTCCACTTAATGGCACGCATCAGGTTGCTTGCTCGTATGAAAGGCCTTGAACAACAATATGATTGAGCAGTCGATTCTATCCGGGGAAGTGACAGGCTGCCCAGTGATTCCGCTGTTTTTCTTCCAATGGAGGAACTACCTCGCGACAGATCTGCTGTGCTTTCCAACAACGTGGATGGAAATTGCAGCCGGGAGGTGGGTTCACCGGGCTTGGCACGTCCCCTTCAAGGATGATGCGTTTGCGCCGGGACTCTTTCTCAGGATCAGGAACTGGAATGGCCGAAAGTAGCGCCTGGGTGTATGGATGTAATGGCAGTTCGTATAGATTTCTTTTGGACTGCCTCTCTTGAAGTTCTCTAGCGGTTCTGCGATAATTTTCCCAATGGTGAAACGGGGGCTGAGCGAACCGAATGGGTCCTGGAACACCATCTGCATATCAGCTCGCTTTTTACGTATTTCACCTGGTGGGAGCGTTGTCAATTCGGTCCCGTTCAGTTTAACACTGCCTGTAGTCGGCTTAATCAACTGTAAAATTGCGCGCCCTGTAGTCGATTTACCGCAGCCGCTTTCTCCTACCAGACCTAACGTCTCGCCACGACGGACGAACAGGTCAACACCATCGACAGCTTTGACATGTGCTACAGTTCGACTGAAGATGCCCCCTTTTATCGGGAAATGAACTTTTAATCCTTTTACATCTACGAGGGTGGTTCCTGTCGCCTCAGGCGTTTGAACTTCTTGTGCCATATTTTCCTTTCTCCTTCCCTTAGTCTGGATAGAAGCAGGCGGCCATTTGATCGCCACGACCAACCGGCATAAGTTCTGGACGTTCCTGTCGACAACGGCTCTGTACCTTGGGACAACGAGGAGCATAGGGACAGCCAGGGGGCGGATTGGTTAAGTCTGGCGGTTGCCCACCGATGGGATTGAGCTTAATACCGCGTTGATCATCCAGCCGGGGGATGGAGTGTAGTAGACCAACGGTATAGGGGTGTGCTGGTGTCTCGAACAGTTGCTTCACCGGCGCAGACTCCACTACATGTCCGGCATACATCACGTTGACATACTCAGCGGTGCCAGCAATTACTCCCAGGTCGTGAGTAATCAACATTACTGAGGTGTTAAATTCTTTTGACAGGCCCTTCATCAGTTCAAGTATCTGAGCCTGGATAGTTACATCCAGCGCCGTTGTTGGCTCATCTGCAATCAGCAGTTGTGGATTGCATGAGAGGGCTATGGCAATCATAACGCGCTGGCGCATGCCTCCGCTAAACTCGTGAGGGTAGTTTTTGACACGTCGTTTGGCATCTGGAATACGCACCAGGTCAAGCATTTCAATGGAGCGTTTCCATGCCTGGTCCTTGCTCACATCTTTGCGATGCCGTTTGACCGTCTCAGCAATTTGAGAGCCAACGGTAAATACTGGATTCAGCGAAGTCATCGGGTCCTGGAAGATCATCGAGATTTTGCTACCGCGCAAATCAGTCATTTCTTCTGAGTTCATCTCCAGGATATTCTCGCCATTGAAGTTGATTTCGCCACCGACGATCTTGCCGGGGGGATTTGCTACGAGACGCATGATAGAAAGCGCGGTAACACTCTTGCCACAACCACTTTCACCCACCACTCCCAGGGTTTGACCCGCTTTGATAGATAGAGAAACATCATCGACTGCCTTCACTACCCCTGCACGTGTAAAAAAAAAGGTCTTCAGGTTATTTACTTCAAGCAGATTCTCCGCCATGTTCGTTACTCCGCTTCTTAATCTTTTGATCGAGGGTCAAAGGCATCGCGCAGGCCATCGCCGAAGAAGGAGAACGCCAGTACGATGATTGCCAGGGTTGCCGATGGAACTATCACCTCCCAGGGATGGGTGTCAATAAGTTGTGAGGCACTTGAAATCATGAGGCCAATACTTGATCCGGGCGGTTGTACGCCTAGACCAAGCAAACTGATACCCGCTTCGGCGACAATAGTGTTTGAAATGTTCAACGTCGCGGCAACTACCACTATACTGAACAGGTTGGGGACGATATGGCGCCGTATAATGCGAGAATTGGTTGTCCCTGCCGTATGTGCTGCTTCAATAAACTGTTGCTCTTTAAGTTGCAGCGTTTGCCCTCGTACATAGCGTGCCATGAGCGGCCAGATAGTGAAAGCCAGTGCAAGTGAGACAAGTATTAAGCGGGCATTTCCATTTGGGCCAATAATTGGAATGTTGGCTAGCGCGTCATCAGCGACGCTTCCAAAGATACCGGTGAGCAGAATAACGAAGAGCAGTCCAGGAAAAGCGAACATGATATCGGTGAAACGCGCCAGGAATTGATCAATCCATCTACCATGGAAGCCGGCCAGTACACCAATGGAGATACCCAATGTAATATCCACTATCTCAACCAGGATGGCCACCGACAGTGAAATGAGCATACCTTGCATAAGGCGGGCCAACATGTCGCGTCCGAGGTTATCTGTGCCCAGCCAGTACATCGCTGATGGCCCTTCATCCAGGCGATTTAGCTCCTCGTGATAGAATGTGTGGTACACATCTGGTCCAATTACTCCGTTCAATGGACTGTTATACGGACCACCAATGTGTTGGTAGATTGGGGGGCCAACAATGGCGATTAACACGAAAAGCCCAATAACAATTACACTGGCCATTGCGCGTTTATCGCGCCGCAGCCGCCACAATGAGTTTTGAAGCGGCGTGGGTGATTTTTCTCGTTTCGCTACCTCCTCTACATCAGGCATCGGTACCCCCAGTACATGCCCTTGCAGCATATCGGACATCTCGGGTGGTGCCGGGATCATTGTGTTATCAGGGGACATAGCACTCATAGCACTATCAGCAGTACCGGGGAGCTGATCTCTCGTATCCATGTATATGCTCGCCTCCTATTGAACCTTGATGCGCGGGTCAAAAACGGTGTAAAGGATATCCGACAGTAAGTTCCCAAGTACCACTGCGACTGCTAACATGATTGTTGTCGCCTGAATCACTGGATAGTCCCGGTTTCCGATAGATGTTATCGTGATATAGGCAATACCGGGGATATTGAAGATCGTCTCGACAAAAAAGGCTCCTGTGACGAGGAAGCCT
>WNFY01004099.1_pt1 | contig 17707 bp, 14 predicted proteins | sample 5400091 | NCBI WGS metagenome assembly WNFY01 (sample SAMN13153364, study PRJNA577476) | soil metagenome | isolation source: 60 cm soil or saprolite under grassland replicate 1 | place: USA:California | collected 2016-06-15
GCGGGTGCCCGTACTGTCGAGATGCTGCCACGGGGAACTTGCCAGTCCCGCTTTCACCACGGCTGCGCTCTCGGCATGGAACTGTTCTTGGTCTTTGATCAGCAGGTCGGAGAGCTGTCCCGCACTGATCGACAGACCCACCGTTTGCAAGAGGTCCAGGATCTTTGGTTCGCTCATTCCATCTGCATAATACAGCGTCAAGACCCACGCTCTGACTTTGGGTCCAAATTGACCGCTGTAGCCGGTTGGAAGAGCCGCCAGATACGTCTTCTTTTGGCTGGGGGAGTAATATTTTTCTTTGCGAAACCGAATGTTCTCCGTGCGGAATTCAACGTCCTGCACGATCACATCTTCGTACCCCTTGAACTGCGCATCGGCAGGCAGATAGTGTTTCTCTACCTCCACCACCTCGACCCGATCGATCTTGATCTGAGCCTGCTTGTTGGTTTTGTGGTGCGGTTTGGAGACATGACGTTCTTTTTCGGAAGACAACGCGGTGTTCGCTTTGCTGTTGGGCTTGATCTTTGGTTTGCCCTGTTCCCCCTTCAAGCGATTGTTTTCATCGCGGAGGCGTTGAATCTCTTCCGCTTGCTGGGCCACTTTGGCCGAGAGCTGTTCCACCAGGTTCATCAGAGAGAGGACCACCTGGCGCAGACGTTCATCTTCAATCGTTGTGGGATCGACATCTTCTATCATATTCCTACTTTACCCATTCCTCTTGGGGTTCGTCTAGGGATCTGCCTCTTTCTAGGAAGTTTGGGCACACAGCCTTCACCATCCATGCCCATTTTAGTGCAAATGGAAGATAAGATTTGCCGCTGCGGCAAACTTTACCTTCCGATTTGGTCTTGATGAAAGAAGAGTCCTTTTAGGACTCGTATCCGAGTTCATGGCGAACCGCGTGCCAAGTAGCAATCGCTTTTGGCATGCGTATGAGGTTGGGATCGGAAAGCAAGGTTCTTACTTTGCGGTGAGTGGGGAATATGCCCTGTTCATGGAGTATGATGACCGCTTGTCGCACCTCTTCACATACTTGTGCTTCACGTTTTTCTCTTCGTTGCCTGCGGTACACTTGAGCTCGCTGAGTAAGTAGTTTACATTCCTGCGGAAAATGATAAACGAGTAGGCGTGTATCATAGCCAAGTCGTCTTGCAACTTGATAGGCCCCGAGGGGCTCTTCCCGTCCGTCAAGGACAGCCTGAATAAATTCCCGACACCGCTCCTGGTCTACTCTACTACGTGTAAATCGGGAAGGTCGTCGTTGTTGTAGGTGCGTTTCATCCCGAACGACCTGAAGGAGGATATCAGAAGTTTTCATGACTTGAAGAGGGGTCACATTGCAGGCGTAGCAGAATTCAAAAATGGTTTCCAGTGAAGGATTGTGAGCATAGGATCGGTTTTTGCGTCCAACCCAGAGATAGAATACATCTCGCGAAAAGCCTGTTAGATCAGCTAGTTTTGAACAGACACCCCACTCCTTCAGGCATAGTGCAAGATTTGAGAAAAACTGTTCCCATGGCAGAACACCAGCATTCACATATTCCTTGCGCAAATCTTCTAACTCGTGAAGCACCCATTCCTGCCAATGAATCGCCTTCTGCTCTACCACAACGTCTAATGGCTTGCCTAACCAAGTATGGCACTGTGTACAATGGCCTGGCGTGGTTTTGAGCGTGATGATTGACTGATATTTCTGGCAATGTGGACAACGATCTTCTAGCTGGATCTGGTGTTGCAGGCACATTGTTACCATCTGAACCATCCAGAGCAGAGGCTGATAGACGGAAAGTCCTTGTTTTCTCCATTCCGTGTAACAGAGTGGACACCAGGCCGGTTTCTTGCGGAGAAGCCCACGCGATGGAAGATTACCCACCCAACTACGCAACGTGAGCAAGTGGAGATCTGACCTCAAGGTAAGCTCTTCAAGGATAGTTGGCCACTCCACCGCCAGGTCCCCAGTTCCATTCATACCCATGGCAGTTGACCGGCTGAACGTTGCTAGTTGAGTAAATGAAGGAATTTGCAGTGAACTGCTGAGTTGCGGGACAATTTCCTGTGCCACCAGTACCCGTGGGCTTACCCGATAGGCCCAGGCAAGCCGATTGATGTAACTGGTCAGGCTTTCAATCCACAGAGTTCCTACGCTGCGGGGTGGCAGGTGATAGAGTCGGCTACGGGGTGGTATCTCCATTCCCGCATGCTCGTCGGTATGCATCTCTACGTCCATCTGTTTCAGTACATCTCCTCTCGCACTTCCATACCTTTCTTAGTTACCCAACTCCTCGCTCAGTGTTTACGTCGCTGCCTGAACCAATGGGATCACGTCCCGGTGACCGATCACCTGGTTTGGTCCCTCCTGATCGAGCAGAGGGCGAGGTGCCCTTCTGGGTCGTCACCTCGGACTCCCGAAGTCCGAGTGCTTCAAGGAGCCGCTCGTCAGCTCCTTCTGGCTCCGCAAGATCTGCTTCACCCCTGAGTGCTTCACCTAGCATTTCCTTCAATCGACCTTCTGACGTTGCAGTCGCAATCAGATGCTCTTTCGTGATGGTCTTAGCCTCTTGCGTGAGTGCGAGTGCGAGTGCCCGATTCAGGTGGAGTTTCAGCAGTCCAATGCAGCCGATACTGCGTGCGTACAGTGATTCCCAGTGCTCCTGTGCAAGGAGAGGTTCTTCTGCCACAGGAAGTTGCCGCTGCAAGGCCCATAGCGCACTTCGGAATTCTTCACGTTCTTCTTTTTTCTTGGCATCGTAGCGGGAGAAATGCACATCGATCCCACGACCCGCCAGTTGTGGAGTGGCTGTGCGAAAACGTCGCATTTCGTAGGTCCCAACCAGCACGTGGCAAACGCCGGTGCGATTTTCCAGATCTTTCAGATGATCGAGTTGATCTTGCAATCCACGGCCGCTCCCAGCCTTAGCAAGATGATGGGCTTCATCTACGATAACTGCATATGGTTGATGTTGGGCAAACGCTTCTTCCATGGCATCTCGCAAGTCGCGTACCCGGACACTTGGTTTTTTGCTGTTCACAAATGGATGATTGACCTGTCGCAACACAGCAACGTAGTAGTCTACCCAACTGAAGCGACCTGATCCCGTCTCAGGAGCGCTCACGCTCACAAATGGTCGATGACCAGGATCACGCAGCATTCGTTCCTTTGCTCGTATGAGCAATCGTTTTTGCAACTCTGCAATGAGGGTCGTTTTGCCGACACGGGCAGGTCCGGTAACGAGCACCATCGTGCCGAGCCGAGCGAGATCCTCCCCTTCTCCTGGTGAACAAATTGTTCGCAGAATGACCTCACACGATTGCTCAAGTCGAGCATGCTCAATGAGGCAATGGTGCTCAAACCAAGCAAGACGCTTTGCTGGGGACTGTGTGAGTAACACGGGGTCAAATCGTTCTGGCCCGTCATCTTGGAATTGTTGTGGGGTTGCGCTGGGAGGTTGCTTCCGCTTACCCATTAGCGAAGCCTCCTCAACACACGCAGCGTATCGCCATCCCCAACAGGGTGGCGAGAAGAAGGTAACGATTGCCCTCTCTCAGGATTTCGATTGAGTGTATGTTGCTTAGCTCCCTCAGCAGGCGAACTGGGAGGAATTGGGACCGCCGTACGCTTTCCACGCCCACCTTCCAATACGACTAATGCAGCCCTGGTTTCCCGATCATTTCGTTGCTGACGAAGGATGGCCTCCTTGGCAGTGTTCTTGCGTCGAAAGTCAGCAAGTTGTTTCTGCGTGATTTCTACCTGCTCTTTTCCATACTGAAGACGATAGTGCTCGCGTAACTCCGAGGTTAAGAGTTGGAGTTCACGCTCCGAGCATCCAACAAGTGCGTCTGCGACGCAGACGCACTTGCGCCATCGCCCACGAATCCGAGCGAAGCCGACGGTTGCATCAAATGGGTCGTAACGCACGGAGACAATCGTGCGTTCGATGTCACGGTCGCGCATCTCATCACACCAATAGTCCAGGTAATTCATCCGCACCCCAATGCCAGGTTGCACCAACGCTGTTCCTTTCCGGGTGGTAGGAAAGGTGGCTTTTACGAAAATATCATCATACGGAATGCGTTTGTGATCGCGCTCCCCATCGCGTTTCAGACTTTGATCATATGCTTCACGTGGACTCTGGCGGAGTGCTGGATGTCGCATCGTATCATATTCTTCATCGGCCCATTGCTGTATGCAATCGGCAAGCGAGGCAAGTGTCCATACGGCATGTCGGCTAGGATCGGTCGCTTTGGTCATAGTGCGAGGCTGCTTTGTCGCCTGGGTATTACCAAGCAAATGGTAGATGAATGTTGTATCCATCGTACCAAACAGCCTCTCTAAAGGAGATCCGAAACGTGGCTCCGCAGATGGACGCTGGTGCTTACGTACTCGGTAGAGCGCTAGCAACTGCTCGAAGTAGACACTTCTGAACTCAGGACCACCATCCACGGTAATGGCCGTCGGGAGCCGACCGTAACGCTTGACACACAGACGCATCACCATCATGCAAGAACGATAGGAAGGTGGATCAAAGGTCAAATAGAAAGCTGCAATTCTTCGAGGATGGGACAAAATCATGAGGGTGAGCCAGCATTTGCCAATTGGCTGACCTGTTTCTGAGTCACAAAGCTCTAGATCGACCTCCAGGTGGTCAATATGAGCCATGGCCCAGGCATAGCTCCCATGACGATTGATGGTCTTTTCACCAGAACGGTGGTAGTCTTTGAATGGGTAAGCTGCACGCGCTCCTTCACGGACGAGCACTTGTTCATACACTGGTCTGTGACGTTTCGCCAGCGTGTAAAAGGTACGTTGGCTTACTGTTGGGAACTTCTTCTGCTCAGACTGCTTCAAGTACTCCCCGTACGCGCCACGTTTGGGTTTGCGTGTCACCGTGTCATAGTGTGTTGTGAGTACTTCCTCAACGAGGTTGATAACTTCCGGCTTGATCTTTCTTGTGCCACCACTGTTGGTAAAGTGAGGAATCAACCCAATGTAGCCGCTTCCATAGCGAGTTTCGGCATCCTGATACAGATGTCGCCAGTAACGCTTGGTTCGTGCAGGAATGGTCGCTGCGCGCACCGCGATCTGCTCCTGCTCGTCATCGTCATATTGATCGGGATTGATGATTCGATTACGGAACTCCGCTGTTGCCAGGTCCACCTCTCGTGCGCTATCTAACCGGGCATCTCCTTCAGGAGTGATACTTGAACGAGTGTCTGTTCGGGCTCCGACGATTTTGCCGTCGTGAACGAGAGCATCAAAAGTAGATCGAGCGAGAGGAAAAGGAGACCCACCCTCTTCACAGACTAAGGTGAGTTCCGTCTGTCCAACCGCAATACGCCAGGGTTTGCCATCCCACAAGACACAACTTCCTTGTTCGATCACGACTGGATGAGCATCGATGCCAAGATCAAGAACTCTCTCACCATGAGGGCGATGAACCCGTGCTGTCTCGCGAGAGCGCCAGACCGGCGTGCGTGATGGTTCTGTCAACCGATGATCACCTAAATCTACGTAGAGCGCATAACTGGCGATAGCAATATTGATCCGATCAGAACTGGTAGGAGACGCGGCAATGCGAAGATCAGATAAAGGAATGCCGAGATGTTCATCAACCAGTTGGAAAAGTGTTTCCAACTCTGCTTCTGGCACAACGAGCTTTTCGAGGCTTTGATAGTAATCTTCGAGATACAGCCAGTTGTCCTGAGCAGCCCAATTAATCTGATCTGACGCACGCACCCGGTAGGTCAGTCCATACTTGGCGGCAAACGCCTCACCCGGAGGACACCGCCACTGTCCCTTTTCGTCGAGTACATAGCGCTTTGAGCCCTGTTGTACGAATTGCATCAACTTTTCAACAGGCTTGCACTCTTCCCAACCTGCCGAAGCGTATCGAAACACAAAGTAGTCAGCAGTATGAAGTGGCCGCTGGAGGTGATTGCGCTTGTCATGGTACTCCAGTGGGATGGGCGGCGGCTGGTCCCAGAATTCTATCACCTCATCCGAATGTTCGGCCTCAAGCAAAAACGCAAATTCGACCTTGGCACTCTCAGCCTTAATGATACAGCGCATTTTCTTGCTGGGATACCAAACAGGCATATTACCTGCTCGGCTTCCAGGCGTACGAGTTGGCGGTGAGGAACGAACTTGCTGGAGCAACTCCTGTGCTTCCGGTCGGAGGCCCAGGCGACGAAAGTAGGTCTGAAGGGAAAGGCCATCCAAGGGTCTAGTCATGGTCTGCTCCTGTCTCAAGTTGTGCTCCTGATGAGATAGGTGAAAGGTCATCAGAAGTACAAGGAGGATCTGTGTCTTATCAATAAAGCCGCAACTTCGCCACATCGGTGATCAGACGACAGACCTCAGGTCTTGTCTGCAGCGAGCGGACCGAATAGCCCCGAAAGTTGCTCTTCGCACTTTTCGCATAGCTCTGCAAGTAAGTTACTCTTTTTGGCTTCGGCAGTAAAGCGATCATTACCCGTAAATGGTGTATTTGGGTCCATCACTATGTTGCAGTCGTTTGCAGTTCTTGAAAGGTCAAGTAAACACGTCAAGAGATCCGCTGGAAGAAGGTCGCAAATATCCGCAAGCACCACTTCTAAGGAACTGGTATCATATCGAGAACTCTGAGCGAGTACCCTTTCCCATTCGTATCCAGATGCCAACTTCCTCTCCCTCAGCGTTTTAATTTGAGCAATTTCTAGGCGAAGCAGCCTGACTTTTTGGAGGCGTCCTTCTGTATACAGCATCTGATCTCTTACCTCATGCCAGTTCATTGGCTCTGCGCTTCCTGTATCGACTCGTTGGTAGAACGTACCTGCGATCATATGGGGCCTCAATGGACTCAAAGGGATGTAGACGACAAAAATGCCGTGTGTGTCGTTGCCAGGGATCTCGATGAGTCTGTCAGGATAGACACAAGGCAGATTTCTCTGAACAGGAGAGATCTTATCGCCAAATTCCTTCAGATACTCAGAGGACTTGGGAATCCCAACGATTCTTTGCTCCGCCGTCAGATCAGGATATTTTTTCGGATCTTTTACTCCGAAAATGATGTATCCACCATCGGCGTTTGCCATAGCGCAGGCTGTCTTACGGATGCTCTCGTTAAGCTGCTGCCTATTTACATCGCTACCTGTGCCGCTCAGCGCTCCCTTGAAATCATAAATACCTGGCTCAGCATCACGCTGAGTAACAAGTCTAATGATCGTATTGTAGTCCCATTGATTGATATCAGCGGAAAAATTCATGCTCGACTACTTTCTCTTCTCATCTGCCACCCGTTTGTGTATATCCGATGTTCATCTCATGATGCCATTCTAAAGTAGCATATTCGCTAAAGCGTGGCAACGTTTTGCTTCCTAATTAGGAATTACGGCAAAGTTTTCCTTCAGGTTTGAAGGTCTACAGACTCGTTTCTGTCGTAACATGTTGTTAAATGCGGCAAATCTTCCTTCCGAAAGCGGCAAAGTTCTGCTTCCATTTGCATTTAGCGCACCAAGTTAGAGGGCAGAAGTGCCTTTTCCATGACCTGATTGCCTCTCTCGGGCTATGCTCCCCCGAATTATTGAGATGATACATCCTGTAGAGTACTATAAAAACTTGTTTAAATGTTACTTACTATAAAGATCATCGCTGGCGTATACTTTAACAAGATGAAGAAAGAGGTGATAAGAAAGATGGATAGATTCAACCAATCAACGTTTCGAATTGGTGTTAGTGGTCATCAACAGATAGGCGATGAGACAACGTTCAAGTTTGTGAGTCAGCATCTTCGTGAGTTGCTCACTCTCTATAAAGAACAAGCATTCCAGCGTGGACACCAGATCGTTGCTTATTCTTCACTAGCAGTAGGAGCCGATCAGCTTTTTGCTCAAACCGCTCTAGATTTAGATATTCCTCTTGAAGCAGTAATACCCTGTGCTCACTATGAAGAATTGTATACTTCTGCCGAAGCTCTTGATGCATATCGTCATTTGCTGAACCTTTGTCAACACGTTCATTCTTTTTCAGAGAAACCTTGCTCAGAAGAAGTATTTCTTCATGCTGGGTACTGGATCGTTGACCATAGCGACATGTTGATATTTATATGGAATGGACGCCCGCCAATGGGGAAGGGGGGAACTGGAGATATTGCCACCTATGCACGCTTAAAGAACCTTCCATATGTTCACCTGCATACTCTCAGGCATACAATAAAACACTATGGTCAATCCACGAACTCATCCACAGTAACCATTCATACCTCCCCCAAGAGAGATTTTACTACCGCCAAACGAACGATCTATCAGGGACCTGTGCTAGCGGTAAATCAATATCGATTGCGTATGCCCACTGGCGAAGAGATCGTACGAGATATTGTCGAACGCCCGGAAAGTGTCCTTATCCTGCCCGTGGGTCAACAGCAGACGGTCCTTCTGATTGAAGAATACGATCTGGGGGCTGGTGCCTGGCAGTTCAAACTGCCAGGAGGGAAAGTGCATGATGCAACCCCTGATGGGTTGAGAATGCAGGCCGAAATGGAACTGCGTGAGGAACTGGGATATAGAGCTGGCAAGGTAGGCAAACTTCTAGATTTCTACAGCCATCCAGGGTATGTAGCTCACAAAGTTCATCTCTTCGTAGCAGAGGAACTCGAGTGGGACCCATTGGAAATGGAAGACCAGGAAGAGGTACATGTGTGGACACTCAAACTAGAGGAAGCGTTAGCTGCCACGCAGAGAGATTATCGCTGCGATCCTGAAGCTGCATTAGCGCTCTGGCTGTATGCTGGATGCGTCCCACATGGTTAGATGGAAACAGTCTGGAAGAATATCATTTTCCACCCGAGGGGGTCAGAAAAAACGGGCATTGCCAGAGTTGGACTACTGATTGTACCTACCCTCTCAAAAAGGCTTCCTAGAGCGATTGTGCATGTGAAACTCTAGTGGTGTAAAATACGGGTAGAAGATGGGACTTACAAGTGGTTTAGGGGAAAATGGCAAAATAGGCATTTAAAAGGATATTTGGCCTTTGAAGGACATGGCCCCTGAATAGCAAGTACCCTGGTAGAATATTTTTGTCCTATAACCATGAGCCTAGCATTTTTAACTCATTAGGTAAAGATATGATATGCAGGATGAACTTGAATGAAACCAGTAAAATTGACAAGAGCTATCAAAGTGTTCTATTCCTATGCTCAGGAAGATGAAAAACTACAAGAGGAGCTAGTGCTCACTTCGTTAAATGCGGCAACAAAATGGATTGGCCTGTAGAGCGCGCCTAGCAGTTTGTCGGAGAGAACATCTGAAGCCCTCACGACAGCCATTTCGACCCTAAAAGCGGGGGCCCCATCGTTCATATTTGGACCTAAAGCGACCCTCCAGTGGGTGAAATTTCGGCGAAAATCGTTGAAAATCGTTCTCTCCGACAAACTGCTAGGTAAATTTTAGCTCGCTCTTATTGTAGCAGCATTTGAGGAATGTAGCACTAGGTATCGATCTTGCAATATTGTTTCCACAATTTCCACAACAATTCTTCCTGCCTCCGAATGCGCATGAGCACCAACACTTCGTCCACTCCACCAAGCGGAGCTTGGCCGCACTGCTGCGCTTCGTTTTCTGCTTCGAAAAGCTCTTTTTCTTGGAGGTCGGCGACTGCTGGCCTCGATGCGGCCCACAACACTGAGCGCCTTTGTGCCGCCGGTGCATGCAGTGAGTCGTGCACACCCACTCACGTCTCTTTTTCGCCTGCTCCGTGCTGCTCTTCACCGCGATAAGGTGGGACCGAGTCTGGCTTGCCCACGCTGATATGATGGAGGCGGGACTGGTGCCTGATGATCTGTTATGGTTAATGGCATTATAAAGCTGATCTCCTTGTCGAGGGGACTAGCCTCGTCAAGAATCAGCTTACCTTACTCTGCCAAGTTACGAAATGCCCTCTGTATCTGTTATAATGTGGATAGCTATCGCATTGTAGTACTGCGTAGACAATAAATGGTAAATCCATCGAGTCTATTTAGTCTGGTGCCGAGAAAGCAGAAATCAAATGAATGCGAATCCCTTTACCTACGGGAAGCCAATATCGGACCCAATTCGCTTTGTCGGTCGTCAACGCGAAGTCAATCATATCTTCAGCCGCCTCTGCAATGTTGAGTTCGAATCCAGTTCATTGGTTGGTGAGCGACGTGTAGGTAAGACTTCGCTTCTCAACTACATTGCTCACCCGAATGTACGGCGTTCTTATGGACTCGATCCAGATATCTATCTCTTCATATATGTAGACCTACAGATGGTAAATAAGAGTACGACTCCAGCGCAATTATGGCAGCAGCTTCTACGGAAAATGATCCACAACTGCCAAAATCTCGAGGCAAAAAAGCGTATACAGGAACAGGTGGACAAGGCAGATCTGAGTGATACATTCGCTCTTGCGGACATATTTAACTGCGTGGATGAAAATGGCCTGTTCATCGTATTTCTGCTCGACGAGTTCGAGAACGTGACTAAAAACCAGAATTTTGGCCTGGATTTCTTCTATGGACTGCGGAGTCTAGCTATTAACTACCACCTATCTCTCATCACGTCCAGCCGTCATGAGTTAATTGAACTCTGCCACTCCGAAGCTATCCGATCCTCTCCATTTTTCAACATTTTTGCTAACATTAATCTTCGCCTTTTTACTAATTATGAAGCTCAAGTTCTTATCTCTGACTCATTAAAAAAAACTGGAATCAACTTCACCAATGAAGAAGTTGTTAGTATTCTCGATATTGCAGGCTACCATCCCTACTTTTTACAATCAGCATGCTTCTTTATGTTCAAAGCGTACTCTGAGAATCTGGCTTCAAGTGAACATATAACATACCTACGCAAAGCATTTCGCGAGGAAACTGCACCACACCTGAATGACTACTGGTCTACCTCAACTGATCGAGAGAAAATAGTCCTTACTATACTAGCTTTACTCGAGCGAAAGGGCAAAGTTGATGATCGAAAATTCAGTACAAAGCAATTACAAAACCTTTATTCGCGTTCTGACCAAGTACTTGTACGTCTAGAAAAGCGAAGTCTGCTCTCGTCTAAAGATGATACATACAGTTTGTTCAATACCTCCTTCGGCGAATGGATATGCAATGAGATTACTGACACTATGCAAGACAAACAGAGCTACGATGAGTGGCTTGGATCGAACAAAGGAGTCATGGAGCGCCTTTCAGGTACCATCAGGAAAAACATGGACGAGATTCTGCCTCAGGTTAGTGGTAAGTATCGTGAACTCATTATTACATGGATAAGTGATCCAAAAAACCTTAGTACAGTAGCGAGTACAGCGGCCTTTCTTTTCAAGGCGGCGTTGGGAATGTCTTGACATTTTATGAAGGATATTGTCATGAGCCCTCATATTAATCCCTACATTGCAGGTAATCCAGTCACCGCTCCTGAAATGTTTTTTGGTAGAGAAGATGTCTTCTCATTCATTCAGCAAAATCTAATGGGGCAACATCGTGATAGTGTAATCGTCCTGTATGGTCAGCAACGTACAGGTAAAACTTCCGTATTGTCTCAAATGCGCCATCGTCTCGATACTGCTCGCTATCTTTGTGTCTTTACAGATCTTCATGGTTTCGCACTTGACGGTTTAGGCGGTTTTCTTTGGGATCTTGCAAAAAATATCACGCGCGTTCTCCACCGTGACTATCAGATCGGCCTACCAGATCTGAATCGTAGTGAATTCATGACTGATCCACGTCATTCATTTGAAGTTGAGTTCCTCAATCAAGTATGGTTGGCCATTGGTAAGCGCCATATCTTGCTCATGCTCGATGAAGCAGCACGATTGCAGGAACAGGTACAAGCAGGAAAATTAGAACAAGGCATCTTTGAATATATGCGCCATCTCATGCAGCATTACGAACAACTTAACTTTTTGTTCTCACTTGGTAGTAGTCTAGAAGAGATGGAAAAGGAATATACATTTCTGTTTAACGTTGGGCTCTACAAGAAGATTTCTTTCCTGCATAAGGATGCTGCCAGCGCTCTTATAACGCTACCTATCAAAAGCTTGTACCGGGTCACTCCTCCCACACTAGAACGGATATTTCAAGTAACATCTGGTCACCCCTATTATACGCAATTACTGTGCCATTGCCTGTTTAATTGTTGGCAGCAGCAGCATACTTCAGAGATCGAAATAAAGCATGTGGAGGAAGTTCTTGACGAGGTAATAGAACTTGGACATGCAGTGCTTAAACAGGCTTGGGAGGAGTCTTCCTCAGGAGAGAAAGCCGTCATGGCTGCTATGGCCGCTGTTATGAGCGAGCAAAATGGTCATATTGGGATTGAGAGCCTCAGTCAAATCTGGAAGAGCAGAGACGTTGACATCCCAAAAGGCGAGATAACAAGATCTGTCCAAAGTCTCACTTCACGTGAAATAATCGCAGGTCTACATGAGTACATATTTACAGTTGACTTGCAGCGATTGTGGGTACGAAAACATAAACGACTTGAAGGGGTGAAAGAAGAGATAGCTGCCGCGATTCGAGAATGGGCGTCCCACTCTACTAAAGAGGGTTCTTACCACATAGAGAATATCTTTGCTTCCATCGCTAATGGTGCCATTACTATAAATTCGTCTGGTATCATCACGGCATTTAATGAAGTTGCTGGACTTATCTTGAACCAGAAGCCAATAGAGTCTGTGGGTAAACACTACCAGGAGGTCTTTAAAACAGTACCTCAGCTTGAACAGATTGGGCAACTGCGCAACATTCTCATTCAACACGAAAATGGTACTGTCGTTCTCCATTCGGCTACGTGTGAAATTCCAAGTCATGGATTAATAAACCTGAATTTCAATGATTTCTCATCACAAGACGTAGAAGATACATCTACTGCTATAGCTCAAGTTGTGGACGATCACCATGAGCGGAAGCTTTCCGATGTAGAAACCAAACAGATTCGCCGTCTATTCGAAGGCTATGTCCATCCCCACGTAATACAACAACTGATCAGAGATCCAGCAGTGCTAGATTTAGGTGGTGAAACCAAAGAGATCTCAGTCGTCTTTGCTGATATTCGTGGCTATACCAGCTTGAGCGAGCGCATGGCTCCCGAAGATGTGATGAATTTGATCAATCGTTACCTGCAAATTATGTGCGAGGCGATCTGGGAAGAGGAGGGGACGATCACGGCATTCCAGGGCGCTGCGTTGATGGCAATTTTCAATGCGCCGTTACAGCAAAAAAATCATGCTTTGCGTGCAGTACGTTCGGCCTGGAAGATGCGAGAGGCCGTGGAACTTTATCAACACTCACAACCGGAAGAGATTATTGTCAGATATGGTATTAGCGTCAATACCGGACTGGCAACCGTGGGTAACGTTGGTTCACAGGGACGCTTACAAAATTATACTGCGATTGGGGATGTAGTGAATGTCGCATCCCGTCTCCGGGATGCGGCAACGGATAACAACATTTATCTGAATGACTCAACCTATATTCAGGTCTATCGGCATGTAAAAGTCAGCCAGGCTTTCCCCTTGCAGGTGAAAAATAAGGGCAGGACAAACCCCATCTGCTTGGTGCGGAAGAAGCCAAACCATTCGTAAAGGCGGTGTGCGTGGGTATTGTTGTTCTGCGTATTGAGCATGATACGCTCAACTCTTGCCTGCGCAAAGAAGCGTATCGCCTCGGCCATTAGGTGTGCGCCAATGCCCTGCCTATTCGCTGACAGATGTTACCGCGATACGTACCAGGTAACCAGAATCGGCATCCACTGCATTAAACTGATAGCCCACGACCTACTCATTCAATTCGGCAACCACAAAGTAGGGATGCGTCTCAGCGATGTCGCTGAATGCAGTGCTATCGTAGCGCCACAGATCCTCGAAACATGCCTCATCGTGGACAAAGGAAGCATAGTAGTGTCCCTGTCCATCCCTGGATATCGCTACGTCTTTGTAGCCCGTTGGTGCTTCCTCGGTAAGTTTGGCAATAACATCAGGGTAACGCTTGTTCTTGCCTTTACCCCCTGTTGGAAGTGTGATCGACAAGCCTTCTACCTCGATGTACATCGCCGGGTAGATCAACGTGAAAAAGCAATGTCGTGGTCGCACACGAGGGAACCCCGGTTTTTCGCCGTTCTTTACCCGGCGAAAGAAGGCTTTCATTGATCCATCCAGGCGGAAATAGACCTCTGCTAGACACTTACCATAGACCCATTTCAGTTCAGGATCGTGTTCTTTACTGGCTTGCAGTGTCTTCTTGGCCTCTTTCCATCCAGGCCACTTTTCACCATCCCGTAAGCGCATGACCCACCAGTTGTACAAGCCCCTGCACTTTCCCTGCATAAACTCCAGGGTAGCAGCGTCTTGTGGACTCACCTCAAGCCTGATCTTTTTGCTTATTAGCATTTCTACAGCCTTTTCTAGTGTCTGTTATCGAGGGACTATCCCTCACACCAACCCACTCTCGAATGGACTGGTGTGAGGGAGCCGCCTTGTGAGCGACTCTCTCTCGGCGACTACTGTGCCGCTCGCTGAGCGACGATCGCATACAGTTCCTGCTCGTTTTCCGTTGCCTGCTCACGCGTCCCTGGATGCTCTTGCAGCAATTGGGAAAGGTGGATGAGCACTCCGAGCTGCTGTGCGTCCAGATGCACAGTGTTCTCAGTGGTAAAATGTTCCGGTTCCATCTTGCCGTTGCGGTTCATGGTTCCTGCCACGGTTCGTGTCCCTTTCTGGCTTGCGCCACGATGCGAGGGAGTATCTCTCCCTCGCATCAACCTACCTTGATAGGCTGGTGTGAAGGAGCCTCGCGACCTAGTGCGATGTTGACGGAAGTACTGAGAGGAGAAATAAGCAGTGTGTGCCACATCGTTCTACCCATCCTTTCCTGTGGCTCACCTATGCTTGTGAACGGCCCCGCCGTTGCTACTGCCAGCGCCTGCCACTGCCTGTCGACATGTGGCGCATTGCCCCTGGTTGATACGCTGAACGTAGGGCCTAAGCATCTCTATCTGCTCTGCTCTTGCAAGTCAGTTGTGTCGCCTCTCGGCACGTTCCTAACGTACTCAGTAGCCACTCTATTCGGTTGTCAAGGTGCTTAACCGCGCGTACCACGCGGATCTCTACTGCAAGTATGAGGTGAAATGAGCTCTACGAGAATGACGACCACTTGCCAAAACTTGCCGATCTCTTGCCGGGTTCATGACAGATAAAAATGTGTGTCTAGAAAAACAATTTCCAAAATAAATGTACGCCTAAAAACACATTTTGTCAAGGGTAATCGCGTTCAATTTGTATGCTATACTCAAGAAAGAGGAAATTGTTTTTCTAGACACACAGGTATGGTGATAGTGAAATGCCGCAACGCGTTGAAGGAGATCGGGTACTGCTGTCTACAACTGAGGCGTGTGAGATGGCCGAAATTAGCCTTACATATATTCAGCGTCTTTTGCGCGATGAGCGTGTAGAGGGCGTCAAAATGGGCCGAGATTGGTTCGTTTATGAGGACTCTCTCAAAGCGTTTATGGCACAGCCACGTAAGCGCGGTAGGCCGCATAAAGATGCTGCTCAACAGGTTGCTTCTCAGAAAGGCTTAAATACTCCACAGCCTATTCCGTAGATAGGAGTGCAAGTTATGGACGGGCAGTTAAATAAACCTGAAAAGCCGAATGATCTTTTACGTCGAGAGCGCAAAAGGCGCGGATTATCTCAGGAGAGATTAGCCGAACTTATAGGTGCCGATCCTAGTATGATCTCTCGTTGGGAGCGTGGTGCAAGAGGGACTGACCTTTTTTATCAGGAGAAGCTTTGTGAGCTTTTCGGAAAAGATGCCCTTGAACTTGGATTTCTCGACGCGCAGGATATGACTCCCACTGCACCTTCTTCTACAGATGGGGATGCACTTTCTGATAATCCAGTTCATAAATCAAACTATAACAATCAGCCTCAGCTAATCATCCCCGTATCGCAATCTTCGATATTAGAAGCAGGAAGTACGTTGAATCGTCAGGATTTTCTTCATGGGGTGGTACGCGTCGCAGGTACAGCACTGTTTGCTTCAAATGATCTGCTCATTGCTGAGCTGTTGGAGCGATGCACAAGAGCATTAAAAAAGCCTTCAACCATTGATGAGTCACTTCTAGTCTATATTGAGAGACGTACAGCAACTCACTGGCAAGAACGTCATGGCGCAGTATTGTCATCATACGATTTACTCAGTTACGTTCTGGAACACTTTCAAAGAGTTGTTTCCTTGCTTGAAAGTCCCTTGCTTCCATCAGTGCGGGAGCGTCTTTGTAGTACATTAAGCGAAGTTGCACAACTTGCAGGCCATCTTCTTTTTGATATGGGAGAGTATGTAAAAGCAAGAGAGTTCCACAAAACGGCTATCACTGCGGCGCAAGAGGCAAACGATCCTGCGCTACAAGCCGTTGCCTGGGGAAGAATGAGCTTCACGTGGACGTATAGTGTATAATATCCCCCAGGTCCTGGACAGACAAATAAGATAGAATGAAGCCATCAAGTGGAAGTCAGGAGAAGGAAAACGATGTCTGTTCAACGAAAACGGTATAGCTCAGAAGAAAAGACCAAAGTAGCAGTAGAGGCAATTAAAGGGCAAAAAACGATCAACGAGTTAGCAGCAGAATATGGGGTTCATCCAACCCAGATCACGCAATGGAAAAAGCAAGCGTTGGATGAGATCCACACAGGGTTCTCGGGAGGGAGAGAACGACGGGAGCGCACAGATGAAGCATTGGTGGCAGCGCTGTACCAGGAGATCGGGCAATTGAAGATGGAAATGGATTGGTTAAAAAAAAGCCAATCGGGAGCATTGAGGAGAAGAGGGCGTTGATCGAGCCGGAGCACCCAAGCATCAGCATCGCACGACAGTGCGAGCTGGTAGATCTGGCCCGTTCCAGCTATTATTACCAACCGATGCCTGTGAGTGAGGAGAATCTGCTCCTGATGCGCCTTTTGGATGAACAATATACCCGAACACCTTTTTATGGCATCAAGAAGATGACCGCCTGGTTGGGCACGCAAGGCCAGGAGGTCAATCACAAGCGTGTGGCCCGACTGTTGAGGCAGATGGGTTTGATGGCGGTGTATCCCAAACCACGGTTGAGCCAGCCGGGAGAGCAAATCGTGCGGTATCCGTATTTGTTGCGCGGGCTGACCATTGAGCGAAACAATCAAGTTTGGAGCACAGATATCACGTATATCCGCCTGAGAGGAGGTTTTCTCTATCTGGTCGCGATTATCGACTGGTTCAGTCGCTATGTCCTGGCCTGGCAAACCTCCAGCACTTTGGAGGCAGCCTTTTGTCTGGAGGCACTTGACCAAGCATTTCAGACCGCGCAGCCAGAGATTTTCAACAATGACCAGGGATCGCAGTTTACCAGTAACGAGTTTGTCAACCGGCTGAAGGCTGCTGATGTGCGTATCAGTTGGGATGGAAGAGGAAGAGCACTGGACAATATTTTTGTTGAGAGGCTCTGGAGGAGTGTAAAGTACGAAGAGGTGTATATCAAAGATTATCAAACGATAGGAGATGCGGAAAAAGGGCTGAACGAGTATTTTCAGTTCTACAATCAAGATCGTTTACATCAGTCTTTGGAATATCGAACACCTGCACAGGTGTATTATCGATCATAATTCATCCATTTGTTGTATGGCTGAGCTCACTCTTAAAGTTGGTCGAGTTTTGTCTTGACAATGGGGGATAGCATA
>WNFY01006110.1_pt1 | contig 17694 bp, 13 predicted proteins | sample 5400091 | NCBI WGS metagenome assembly WNFY01 (sample SAMN13153364, study PRJNA577476) | soil metagenome | isolation source: 60 cm soil or saprolite under grassland replicate 1 | place: USA:California | collected 2016-06-15
TCCCATTCCTGGTACCAGGACGACGACCGAAACATCAGCGGCCTTGACTATCTCCACTTCGTCCTGCCCGACTCCGACAGTTTCTACGATGATCTTTGAATAACCCGCGGCATCCAGTATCGCAACTGCATCGACGGTGGCCCGTGCCAGTCCGCCGAGGTTGCCGCGTGTGGCCATCGAGCGAATAAAAACGCCCTTATCAAGTCCCAGTGCTTGCATTCTTATGCGATCACCGAGAATTGCTCCACCAGAAAAAGGGCTCGAGGGATCGACGGCGACGATCCCAACCCTCTCGCCGCGCTGCCGATAGAGCAGTGCGAGCTTGTCTACCAACGACGACTTTCCTGCTCCAGGCGGGCCGGTAATACCAATCACCAGGCCGCCACGACTGAGCGGGTAAATCTGCTTCATTAATTCAGCAGCACCGTCAGTTGCATCCTCAATCTTCGAAATAGCGCGTGCCACCGCGCCTACTTCTCCGCTCTTGACGCGATCAACCAGGCTGTTGTTTAGAGATGTCGTCATAGAATCAGGAAGGGACTGGGGCTCTTTCACTCCTTCGTGGCTCATCAAACTTGCCTCAAAACCTCGCGGGCGATGATGATGCGCTGGATCTCCGAGGTGCCTTCTCCAATAGTGCATAACTTCGAATCACGCCAGTACTTCTCCGGCGGATAGTCTTTAGTGTAGCCATAACCGCCGTGAACCTGGATCGCCTCTTCGCAAACATTTACGCTTACCTCAGAAGCAAACAGCTTGGCCATCGACGACTCTTTAGTCGTTCTCTTGCCCTGATCTTTCATCCAGGCAGCGCGATACATCAGGAGTCTCGCGGCGTCAATTTGAGTGGCCATGTTAGCAAGTTTGAATTGAATCGCCTGAAACTCCGAGATCGGCTTGCCAAACTGCTGGCGTTCCGTCGCATAGCGCACGGCCGATTCGAAAGCGCCCTGGGCAATACCCACGGCAAGTGCGGCAATCGAGATGCGCCCCCCGTCAAGTATCTCCATCGCATTGACGAAACCTTGCCCCTCCTCGCCAAGACGATTCTCATCGGGCACGAAGCAGTCTTCGAAAACTACACTGGCCGTTTCCGAAGCGCGCAAGCCCAACTTGTTCTCCTTCTTGGAAGGCGAGAAGCCTTTCATCCCCTTCTCAAAGATGAAGGCCGAAATGCCTTTGCTGCGCTCGGCCCGGTCGGTAACAGCTACCGCAACACAAGTGTCAGCATGAATCGCGTGGGTGATGAAGTTTTTCGAGCCGTTCACAATCCATCCGCCTTCGCTGCGCACGGCAGTGGATCTTGTTCCGGAAGCGTCCGATCCCGCACTCGGTTCCGTCAGCCCCCATGCTCCTAAATGTTCTCCGCGTGCCAGTGGCTCGAGAAACTTCTTCTTCTGCTGTTCGGTACCGAATTTGTAAATGTGATTCGAACAAAGCGAATTGTGTGCTGCGACCGATATCCCAACCGAACCGTCTACCCGGGAAAGTTCCTCAATTATCGTGGCGTATTCCACATAGCCCATTCCCGCGCCACCATACTCCTCTGGGAACAACACTCCCATAAGACCCAATTCCGCGAGCTTCGGCTGTAACTCCACGGGAAAGTGTTGCGCTTCATCCCATTCCATGACATAAGGCGCGATCTCCGACTCGGCAAATTCCCGCACGCTCATCTTGATTTGGTTTTGTTCTTCGCTTAACTCAAATTCCATCGTTCTTTCCTAACGAAACCGAACTTGACGCACCACAGGCATCCTCGCCTGTCCAATTACGACAGGCCAGAATGCCTGCCAACAAGACTCCAAATGAGGAAACTTAATTTTACCTCAAGGCGATCCTCAACCGTCATTTGCCGCGGGGGATAACTTTGGCGCTAACTTTCTTGTTGTCCGGGACCTTCATCATCCTTTTGATTTCTGACGGGGTGAGCGAGCGCCAGTAACCGACTCTCAGATCTTCGTCTGTCAGAAAACCGATGCGCACTCTGCGCAACTTCACAACTGAGTAACCAATCAAATCAAACATTCGCCGGATCTGCTGGTTCCGACCCTGGTGAAGTTTTATTTCGAACCATGAGTTCGTGTTCGTTTCCTGAAGTCTCTTGATCTCTGCGGGTGCCGTGCGGGTGCCATCGTCGAGCGTAACGCCCCGCCTAAGCCTCTGGATCGCAGCCTCAGGAGGCACTCCCTTGACCTTCACTTCATAAACCTTCTGGACTCGATTGCGCGCTGCGGTTACGAAGTTGGTGAATTCCCCATCATTGGTCATCAGCAACAGACCTTCGGTATTGAAGTCCAGACGTCCAACGGGATACAGCCGGCCCAACGACGGTGGTAGTAAGTTCACCACTAGCGGACGATTTTCGGGATCGGACACGCTGGAAAGGTAGCCTTTCGGTTTATTGAGAAGTATGTAAACTTTTTGACGAGCGTCGAGTTTGGGATTGATCAGCTTACCGTTTACTTTGATGTGGTCCTTTTCAGGATCAGCTTTAGTTCCAAGTTCAGTCGTAACCTTGCCGTTGATCGTGACCCGGCCGGCGACGATTAGTTCTTCGGCGTGCCGCCTGGAAGCAATGCCGGCAGTCGCAATCAGTTTTTGTAAACGCTGTTCCATGGTTACGATCCACCGCTCAGATCTTGAAAGTCCTCGACGCTCGGCAGTTCTGTTAAGTCCTTCAATCCAAACTGCACCAAGAACTCCTTGGATGTACCGTACATCATGGGACGTCCCACGGTGTCCTTTCGTCCCTTGGCTACAATCAACTTCTTGTCGAGCAGCGTCTTGATAGCCGACGGAGATTGCACGCCACGAATCTCTAGAATCTCAGGCACTGTCACAGGTTGCCGATAGGCAATGACGGCCAGTGTTTCCAGCGAGGCCAGCGTTAGCTTTGCGCTTGGCCGAGTCTTTAGAAATGCCCGCACATGTTCGTGATACTCGGGCCGGGTGGCAAATTGCCAGCCGCCGGCGACCTCACGTAAATGCATCCCTCCGTTCCGATCGTTAAACTCCTTGACTAGCACTGCCAGCGCCTCATTTATGACCTCTCGATCTTCCTTGAGGACTTCCGCGATTATTTTGCTGCTCAACGGTTCCTCGGAAACAAAGATCAAGGATTCAATCACCCCCGTGCGCTCAGCCTGGCTCTGTAGCGTATGGGGAGCAGGTTCTGCTCCGGCATCGGCGCCGGCGACTAAGGATGCTGATTCAGTCTCTGCCACCATCGCCGCAAGTTCGCGGCTCGCCTCTTCATTGAGGGCCGCTTCATCGATGGCTTCTATCGGCTCTTGCTTCTCGCTCTTGTCTTTCATTGCCCGTGTCCTAATCAACTTGCTACGCGCGCCACAATGTCGCCGAATGTTTCGCGCTGAAAAAGTTTGATCTCAGTAGTTCTTACCAACTCCAGCACCGATAGGAATGCAAGCACGAGTTCGCGACGTGACTTGGCACGCTCGAAAAAGAGACGGAGATTCAGTTCACTTGCCGACATCACCATGTTGCGCAATCTTTCGAGCATTTCCGCCATGGAAATTTCTTCACGCTCAATCTCCAATAGGACTTCTTCTTTGTGCCTGGCAAGAATATCCTGGAAAACTTTCAACAAATCGAAGAGGCCAACGGCAACCTCTGGATTATTCTTGTCAGTCTCAAGTTCAGCGCGTTTGAAAACAGCCTGCTCAACCGTCGCGCGAGACCAGAGCATTTGAGCAGCAGCTTTATACTTCTGATATTCCAGCAATTGATTAACCAAATCGCTACGCGGGTCTTCTTCTTCTGCCTGATCCGCGAGGGGATCGCGGGGCAATAGCATCTTTGTCTTCAACTCTATCAGGGTCGCCGCCATAACCAGGAAATCGCCGGCTACCGCAATATCCATTTCCTGCATGACACGAAGATAGCGGAGATACTCCTCCGTAATGCGGGCGACAGGAATATCGTAGATGCTGACTTGCTCCTGCCGAATCAAATGCAACAAGAGATCAAGCGGCCCTTCAAACTCGCCGAGCAGAATCTTCAGATCATCCGTTAAGTCGTCCGAAACAATTTGCGGCATCGCCCCAGCTACCTTTAGGGGGCCTGACGGCAGATCTGTTGCCTCCAAAGTTGTTTTCGGTGTGTCGTCCATCTGCACCTTTCTCTTTTATGCGCTCGCGATTCCCAGTTTCTCAAACACTTGTTTCAGAGTAACACTGGCGACTTTCCACGCTTTCTCACGGCCTTGATTGAGAATATGATTCAATCTCTCATCGGTAATCTCACGCACCCGCTGCTGGACCGGCCGCAGGAATTCGACAGTGACCTCCGCCAGCTGGCCCTTCAATTGAGCGTAGCCCTTGCCGCCAAAATGCTCCTCAACCTTCTGAGGCTCCTCGCCCGTAATCAAATGATAAATCGTCAGCAGATTGGTAATTGCCGGCCTCGACTCGTCAAAGCGAATTTCTGTGCCCGAATCGGTTACCGCGCGCTTGAACTTGCGATGAATAGTATCTGCATCATCCAACAACATCACACAGCCATTGGGGTCATCGTCAGACTTCGACATTTTCCTGGTCGGGTCTGACAGCGACATTATCCGCGCACCAACCTTGGGTATATAAGGTTCCGGAATACGAAAGGTCTCGCCATAGTCGCGGTTAAATCGCATGGCGAGGTCGCGAGTCAGTTCAAGATGCTGTTTTTGGTCCTCGCCCACCGGAACCAGGTCGGTCTGATAAAGCAGAATGTCTGAGGCCATTAAGACCGGATAATCAAACAAACCAACCGCGACGTTCCCAGTCTGCCTTCGCGCTTTATCTTTGAACTGGGTCATACGCTCCAGTTCAGACATCCGCGCCACGCAGTTCAAGATCCAGGTTAACTCCGCATGCTGAGATACATCCGATTGAACAAAGACGGTTGATACGTTGGGATCAATCCCAACCGCCAGATAAATCCGCGCCAATTCTCGTGTCTTTTCGGCGAGGAGCCTGGGATCCTGCGGCACCGTGATGGCATGAAGATTAACGATGCAGAAAAAGCTCTCGTATTCATGCTGTAGCGCCACCCAATTGCGCAATGCACCCAGATAGTTTCCGAGATGTACGTTACCGGTGGGTTGTGCTCCACTAAAGATTCGCTTGGGCATGTTTCTTTAAATCTGCGACAAGGAGGATGCGCTCCCTGCCTATCCCCCTCACAAAGACAAGAGGTAAAACACAAAAGCCATCACCGGTCTGATGATCGCATTGAAAAATCCCATGTAGATCAAAACCATCAGGATGAGGTAGCCGTACCGCTCGAGGGTCACCAGGACCGGTTGCATACTCGCAGGAAGAAATGTCTCCAGAATCTTGCTGCCGTCAAGTGGGGGAAAAGGCAAAAGGTTAAAGACGGCCAGCGAGACGTTCATTGTCAAAAGGTATTCCAAAAACAGCGACACTGGCTCTCGTAGCGATTCGGGGATTGATTCAAACCCCTGAGTAATCAAGAGCACTTTGATAATGGTAAAAGCACAGGTGGCTATCAGTAGATTAGCCAAAATACCCGCCAATGAAACCATTACGTTGGCCAAGTCCTTATTCCGCCATCGCAGCGGATTTACTGGCGTCGGCTTGCCCCAGCCGATGAGCGGAATTCTTCCCAAACCGCCCATATTCCCGATGACAAAGCTAACGATAGGAATAAGAAGAGTGCCAATGGGGTCCGTATGAGCCACCGGGTTGAGGGTGATCCGACCAAGCAGACGCGCTGTATCATCACCGAATTTGTAGGACATCCAGGCATGAGCCGCCTCGTGTGCTGAGATCGCAAGAAGCAGCACGACCATGTAGATAACGAGTTGGGGAATCAGTTGTTCTGCGCTCAATAGGATACCCGCGGCAATGAAATGCAGGGAATTAACAGATCGATGAAGGTAGCATTCTGGTTAGCGAGAGTCAAAAACAGTCTTACCGCAGGATACAGCTTCATCTGTCTCAGTAAAGAGTTTGAGTGAGTGATCTGGTGGAGCACGCAGTAATGGTCTCGCTATGAAGGAAGAACTATCCCTTTAATCCCCGCCGGTAGACTGTAGACAGAGTCAATCGAAACAACGGCCATGTCACCGGCCACACTAAATGCCAGGCCCACAAGATTGACGCCTGCCACGAATAGCTCCGCCTTCTCCCCGTCAGGCGAAATGCGAACGATGCCACGCCGGCCATGTAGCGACGCCGCCACGTGCAGGCTACCTTCCCTATCGAAGGCCAGACCCTGCGGACGGCCCAGTCCTTTGAAAAAAACTGTGGCCCGTCCCTCTTTGTTGATCCGCCAGATGGAATCGAAACTGGTCACCGTCGGGCCGCTTGTGTATAGATAGCCCTCGGGCCCAAACGCCAGGTCGTATGCGGACACCGAGGGTTCCATTTGCGCCCAGGGCTTCTCTTCGCCAATGCCGTTGACCCGGTAGATTGTGCCGGTCCTGTCACCAACATACATCATTCCTTCGCTGTCAAAAGCGAGGCCCGTGGCAACCCCAAGATTCCGTGCGAATGAGATTGCCTCTTTGAAAGGTGTCAGACGATAAACAACCCCGTCATGCCGGCTGGTCACGAACATCTGCCCATCGCCGCCGAAGGCGATGGCAGTGGGGTTCGTAATATCACCGGAGTACTCAGAAACTTCGCCCCCCACGTCGACGCGAAAAAGTGTGACGGGTAACTGCTCCCCACGTGATCCAGAGCGAGTCACAAAAAGAGCGCCATCGTCAGGATCAAAAGCAGGGTTCGTAACCGGATGCAGGTCTCCGGCCAACCGCTTACCCACCGTGAAGTTGGCAGGTTCGCTTTGCTCGAACCCGCTTTGCAGGATTACGTCAATTACACCACTCTTCTTGGTTTCGGGCACAAGAACTAAAATGCGCTTCGTCGAAAGTGCAACGACGGGAGCTTGAATATTATCGAACCAGACGGCGCAGGTTGAGGGATCGCTAGTGTCGAAACCAGCGCACTCGATTGTTACTTCACCTCCGGCAATTCCGAATGACGGGGCGATGCTGATTATGATACGACGCCGTCAAAATGATGTCTAATTGGGCAAATCCGGTGGCGCGGAGTCGATCTATTAGTTTCCGGATCCGAACCATCGTGGGCGTGCAGTAGTGCTTGACTCAATCGGGCCTATGTTATAATCGCCCTCGTCAGACAGGCGTCGTGCGGACGCAAGAAGTTGTCATTCTCCTGAGAGTTTTGGAAAGCAGGAAGTTGCGCACGACAGAAATCATAATGCTCAAGCGACTCAGCGACGCGATATCGCAGAGCAACATCCTCAAAATTCTCCCGGCGCACGAAAACTTCCGCTCGCGACAGTCCCCCTGTAACTGCAAGCCTTTGAACCCACTCGCGGAGTTCCACCTGCGAGGATTCCCCACTACATCGACCAGCGGAGGAAAGAACGATTACTAGCGCTCTTGGCAACACACTCGGACTTAAGCCGAATCAGCTTCGCCGCATAGAGAAGCTCTATACGCGACGAATTCCTCCGGACCAGATTGTCACGCTTGAGTTTGCCAGGCAGTTATGTGAGCTTTCGCATGAGACGCGCCGGCAGATTGGCGTGCTCATTGATCGAAAAGGCCATGTTCAATACGTAATGGTTGGCGACAACCGGCGCATTGAGCTGCCGGATTTCAAGCGCGTCCGTGTTGACACGGGACGCTTTCGAGGCTTGCGCTGCGTCCACACGCATTTGCGCGGGGAACATCTAACCCAGGACGATCTTACGGACCTTGCCCTTCTGCGCCTGGATCTGATGGCCGCCATTGACGTCGATGGTGAAACCGGGTTCCCCGGTGTAGTTCGGGCTGCGCATCTGCTCCCCCTCCATGCGGGAGAACTGGACGGCACCGGCGCTCCCGAGCCCTACGCGTTCCTGGAGCCCAGGGTGACGTCCCAAATCGATCTTGATTTTCTTGCGCTCATCAACTCGCTCGAAGATGAGATGGCGAGAAACCGTCTGACGACAAGGCGAGCAGAGATTCGCGACCGCACCATTCTCGTCGGTGTGGCCACGGGAGCTCTTGCTGATGCCGAAGAATCTATGGCTGAGCTTGCTGAACTGGCGGCGTCGGCCGGAGTTGTAGTGCAGGACAAGGTCATTCAACGCCGGCAGGCGATTGATCCCCGCACAGTGCTCGGGCGCGGCAAGCTTGATGAGCTTCTTATTCGGGCTCTCCAGTTGGGCGCCGATATGCTGGTTTTCGATCGTGAGTTGTCGCCGGCGCAAGTGAGGTCATTGTCGGAAGCGACCGATCTCAAAGTGATTGATCGCTCTCAACTGATCCTCGATATATTCGCGCAACGAGCACAATCGAGTGAAGGAAAAATCCAGGTAGAACTGGCACAGCTGAAGTACCTTCTGCCCCGTCTGATTGTCGGGCACGACTCTGCATTTTCTCGCTTGGCAGGCGGCATCGGCGGACGCGGCCCAGGTGAAACGAAACTGGAAACTGATCGACGGCGCGTGCGCGATCGCATCAACCGACTCGAGAAGGAAATCGAGACGCAGCGCCGGCGGCGACACGAGCGACGCAAGGGGCGAACGAGACATGGACTGCCAGTTATCTCAATCGTTGGTTATACAAACGCAGGGAAATCCACGCTGCTTAACTCTCTGACCAAGAGTGAAGTGCATGCAGAACAAAGGATGTTTGCCACGCTCGATCCCACCTCCAGGAGATTGCGGTTGCCACGCGAACAGGAAGTGATCATCAATGACACTGTGGGTTTCATTCGAGATCTTCCTCCGGATCTGCTCTCGGCATTTCGTGCCACGCTGGAAGAGATCAGCGACAGTAGCCTGCTAATGCATGCGGTTGACGTTTCAAACCCCCGCTGGCCCCAACAAATAGAATCTGTGAAACGAATTCTGGCCGATCTGAATTTGTCCGAAATCCCCAGTGTTCTGGCCTTAAACAAGGCAGACTTAATTGAACCTGCGAGCGTAGACGCCATCGTCAGGCAAGCGCATCAGCAAGATGGCAGCGAAACCGTAGTGATCTCTGCCATCAATCCAGAGAGCCTGGCGCCTCTACTGGAGAAAGCAGGCTCTGTTTTGGCTCGGAATCTTGGAGCATTGCCTTGGGACGGAAACGTTGACGAACCGGAGGCTCTGATTCGCATCGCATAATGGGACTTCGCCCACGATTCAAAACTCCTCTAGCTCAAGCACGCGACAAGCTCGTAGGCTACGCGATTCGCCCTTTCACCGTATTTGATCGCCGCACTCGCTTTTTCATTGGCTACGGGATACTGGTGATAGCCACTACGCTGCTACTGGTCAGCAACTACTCTTCCGGATTCAGCGAAAACTATAAGGAGGGCGATGTCGTAGCGCGAACGATTATCGCGCCTGCGGACATCACGACAGTCGACATTTCGGAAAAGGAAAAGCGCCGTGCCGCAGCGCGAGAAGCGACTAGGCCGATTTTCAATTTCGATTCCAGTCGGGCCGAGAGTTCTGCGCAAAGTTTTCGTGCAGGCTGGGACGATCTAAAAAAGCAATTCGCAGCCGGACAGAGCAAGACGCAGCTTTGGAATGGTGAAGGCGGAACAGCAGTGGCCAGCGCCATTATCTCTCACAACTTCGACGAAGACGATCTTGACCGTCTAACGGCAATCATTCGCGAAATTGGAGCAGGTTATATATACGACGACAACGATGCCGAGCACCTGAAGCAGGAGATTGTTCTTGTCGACGTAAGAAATCCCACCGCCCAGATGATCATGCCCGCGCCGCAAACCAGGATGACTGCACTCTCGGCGGCGCGGCGTAATCTTGAACTTCGCGTCCTGAATCTTCAAGGTTGGTCACAAGAGCAAAAGGCCGCACTGGCTTCAGTGTTAACGACTCTGATTCGTCCCAACGTCGTGCTGGACCAGACAGCGACCGCGACCGCCCGAGAAACTGCGGCAGACACGGTAACTTCGGTAGCGATATCGTTGAAGCGAAATCAGGTGCTGGCACGGGAAGGAGATACAGTTAACTCCGGAATGTTGGCTCAGTTTGCGGCCATAAAGAGTACGGGGCACAGTGGCAAGCCTTGGCACAATCTCTTCGGCTTGCTGCTTATTGTGATGGCAATCTACTGGGCAGCCTGGAAATTTACCGAGCACCGCACCACAAGTAGTTCCCTGGCTCTCAGCAAGCGCAGAGCTTTCGCGTTGGTAGGATCGGCAATTGTCGTGCAGACAGCATTGATGCGAGTCGGGTTTATAGTCGGTGATGGTGCTGCGGCCCGCATGTCCAGAGCACCATTCAACGACCCGACTATCTGGAACTTCGCTATCCCGTTCGCAGCCGGAGCCTTGCTGGTGTCAATGCTGGTCGATACAGAACTCGCGTTTTTAACGGGCATCATCACGTCATTATTTGCCGGGATGCTGGCCCCCAACGGAATGCAGGAGGCTCTCTTTGCCATGATTTCCTGTTCCGCCGCTGTGTACGGAATAGGTCGCTATCGTGAGCGACAGTCCGTAACGCTTGCTGGACTCTTCGTTGGTGGAATTAATATCCTGATGGCGCTTGCACTGCTCGCCTATGCGGAACAACCATTCACACTTAATACCATACTATTGGGAATGTGCTGCGGTTTGGTGGGCGGCCTTTTAACCGCAATCTTTACCGGCGGCGGTCTCCCCGTAAATGAAACACTCTTTGGAATCCTGACTGACGTAAAACTGCTGGAACTCTCAAATGCCGATCTCCCCGTGCTGGGCCAATTGGCTTTGCGAGCACCGGGCACAAATCAACACTCTCACGCAGTCGGACAGTTGGCAGAAGACGCTTGCCGCGTGGTCGGCGCAAACCCACTCCTTGCGCGAATCGGTGCTCTATATCACGACATCGGAAAGCTCGCGGCTCCGGAATACTTTGTAGAGAACCAGCAGGGTAATAACCCACATGATCGACTGCGCCCCAACCAGAGCGCGAAAATTATCACGAGTCATGTGACCTATGGCTTGAAACTGGCTAAGGAAATAGCTCTTCCGAAGAAGATCGCTGACTTCATTCCCCAACATCACGGCACACGCACGCTCCATTATTTTCTGCGCAAAGCGCAAGCGCAGGCTAAAGAGAACGAGACCATAAATGAGCACGAGTTCCGCTATCCGGGTCCCAAGCCACAGTTTAAGGAGTCTGCGATCATGATGCTTGCCGACTCCTGCGAAGCTGCGGCACGTTCTCTGTCTCGACCTGACCCGGAGAACATTCGCACAATAGTAGTAAAAATTGTTGATGCTATTGTTAGTGATGGACAACTCGACGAATGCAATATCACCTTGCAGGAATTGACCACTATTAGAGAAGCCATGATTAGCGCATTGACGGCAATCTATCACGCGAGGATCGATTATCCGGGATTCAATCCACCACCTCTTTCCGGCCCGCTGCCTTCGCTTCCCGCCAGCGATCTCGATAGCGAAGAACGAGGCATCAGCTACAGCAAACCTTCGGAAGTCCCGATAAGCCAGGGAGGCGAAGTTGAAGATGAGGCGCTGGTCCACAAAACGGTCAAGCGCTGATCAGCCTTCAACTTCACTCAGAACTTGTCTCTCAATCTTGAATAAGTCGTTGTCAGGTCTTCGGAGATGACTCGGGTTTCGCCGATTGTGGACATGAAGTTTGTATCGCCTGTCCAACGCGGAAGAATGTGAAGATGTATATGTCCAACGATACCAGCACCGGCAGAGACGCCGAGGTTCAGGCCAACGTTGAAACCAGCCGGATTATAAACTTCGCGCAGTACCTTCTGTGAGCGTTTGGTGAGATCCATGAGCTCATCAGTGGTCTCCTTTGCCGCAGCGTCAAGCTCAGCTACATGTTCATAGGGAACGACTAATAGATGACCGCTGATATAAGGATAGAGGTTGAGGATTACAAAACAGTGCAGAGAGCGGTAAAGTACGAAGTTCTTTTCGTCGTTTTCCACATCCCGCGAAATATCGCAGAAGACGCAGCCGCTTGAGTCAGAGTCGCTACCGCCGCCAGAGGCAGTATATTTGGCACGCCACGGGCTCCACAATCGCTCCAAGTTTCGATTACCTCGGGATGTTTGTCGGGCTAGAGGACGGGAGGTTGACGAGGCTCATCGGTTCCCAGGAGCGTCGCGCTTCCAGGTGAATTGGAGGAGTTGTCGTCATTAATCAGTTCTTTCAGCTCCTTACCTGGTTTGAAATAGGGCACTCGTTTGGCAGGAATGCTTACTGGGTCACCGGTCTTTGGATTTCTACCACGCCGCGCTCCACGCTCACGCACGCGAAAACTACCAAAACCGCGGAGTTCGATCTTCTCGCCCTGGTTGAGAGTTTCAATGATGCTTTCAAAGACAATTTCCACTAACCGTTCAGCGTCTTTTTTCGTGAGTTCTGCCGCTCGGGCTACGTCTTCGACGAGTTCCGCTTTTGTCATGCGTCACCTCTGATTTTTGCTTAAAGAATATCCGAGCCAAGAAAACTATAAGTCCTCAAAACAGAGAATTTAATGAACGTCGTTAACGTGGCGAGGTAAGCTCTCCGTACACTACCAGAAAACAATCTCGTGGGGCAAGACTCTCAACGACAGCGCATGGACCGGGTTCCGAGGGCGGGCAGATAGCAGCAAGAGGCCCTGCTCCAGACTGTTGCAAACAACAGATCAGAAGCAGGGCCACCGTCGCGACGAGTTCAAATACTTATTCTTCGTTTGATTCGACCTTACCAACGCCGAAGTCAGCAAGTTCGCCGAGGGAGGCCATGCCGCCACCAGCCTCTGATGAATAGACCTTCGTATCGACTATGGGATCGTCCTTCCCAACCGCTCTGGCTGAAAGTCCAATCTTCTTCGTCTCCGGATCTATCCTCAGAATCTTGAAATCCATCTCTTGTCCCAATTGGACAACATCTTCGGGTTTCGCCACGCGTTCCTCTGAGAGCTCGGAAATGTGGCAAAGGCCTTCGAGATTGTCGTCGAGTTCTATGAACGCGCCAAAGTTTGCAAAGCGAGCGACTTTTCCGTGCACAACGTCGCCCGGCTTATGCTCGTTTGTGAATTTCTCCCACGCGTTCGGTTCTAAGTCTTTGATTGAAAGCGAGAGTCTGCGATTTTCAGTGTCGATACTCGTAATGACGGCATCAATCTCCTGACCTTTCTTCAAAACCTCACTCGGGTGCTTGATTCTTCTGGACCAAGAAATATCCGAAACGTGGACGAGCCCGTCTACGCCGTCTTCGATTTCAATGAAAGCTCCAAAATCGGTCAGGTTCCTAACGCGTCCGTGGACGCGCGTACCCATTTGATAACGCTCGTGAAGCGTTTGCCAGGGATTTTCCTGCACCTGTTTCATGCCGAGGCTGATACGACGCGCCTTGGGATCGATGCTGAGAACCTCAACTTCAACCGCATCGCCAGGATTGACGACTTTACTGGGATGCTTAACACGTTTGGACCAGCTCATTTCAGAAACGTGAACCAAACCTTCCACGCCGTTCTCCAGTTCCACAAAGGCCCCATAATCGGCCACGCTTGCGACACGACCGCTAACACGGGTACCAATCGGGAAACGCTCCTCTACACTCGACCAGGGGTCGGGCAATAGCTGCTTATAACCAAGCGACACCCGTTCACGTTCGCGATCGAACTTAAGAACCTTGACCTGGATGTTGTCACCGACTCGGAAAAGTTCGCTTGGGTTCTGCAATCGACCCCACGACATATCCGTTACGTGCAGCAGGCCGTCGACACCGCCGAGGTCAACAAAGGCGCCGTAGTCAGTCAAGTTCTTAATCTGGCCCTCAACCACTATGTCTTCCTCGATCTGCAAGAGTGTCTGATCTTTTCTACCGGTGTTTTCCTGTTCGATGACAGCCTTGCGCGAGAGCACTACATTTGAACGTTTGCGATTCAGCTTGATGACCTTCGCTTCGATTATCTGATTGCGCAAACTATCCAGATTCCGTACGGGCCGCACATCAACCTGTGATCCGGGTAAGAACGCCGCAATACCATCGATGTCCACGCGGAGTCCGCCCTTAATTCGATCAGTGACACGGCCTTTGATGCTCGTGCCTTCTCTGTAGGCTTTGTCAAGATCGTCCCACGCTTTCATGCGCACAGCGTCGGCGCGGGAAAGCACAGGCAGCCCATCGGCAGTTTCCATACTCTTAACGAGCACCTCCACCTCATCGCCTGGCTTGACGGTGATTTCGCCGTGCTCGGTAAACTCAGCGGGATTAACAATGCCTTCCGACTTATAACCGAAGTCAATTACGACTCCGCGTTCACTGATGCCGACAACCGTTCCGCGAACAACCTCACCTTCCTGCAGTGTGGCTTGCTCCTGCTCGAACTGATCAAGCAACTGACCAAAGTCAACATCGCCGCTGGCGCGCGAGTCTTCAGCGTCGTCTGCTCCTTCCGCTTTCATGTGTGGCTTTGTTGGTGAGGGAATTTCGGTTTGTTGCGACGAAGCCTGTGGCTCGCCTGAGGTTGATTTATTGTTAGCCTCGCTGTCACTCAGCTTGGGTTCTTCGCTAGACATGCATACTCCTGTAGTTTGCCCGATAACTTTTTCAGCGCGTTTGAGATCATATCGCGCTTCACTGACCGGAACAATCATCGCAGGTGTCGACGACTGCCTGACAGCGTTTCAGCGGCCTCTTGGTTGATTGACCTTAGGGTTGTCGGGATTTGAAGCTGGCGAGGATGCGAGCCGTTTGGATTTGTAAGTGTAGGTTTAATTTGTTTCGGTTACCGCCCTGCCCGTAGTCACCTGCTTGATCCGACAAACACCCGCCGCTTTTATCGGGTAGGGCGGCAATGTACACGCCAGCGCAAGCGCATGTCAAGGCGCTGAGAAAAGAACAACTTCCAATCCCTGGCCAATTGCAGAGCCAAAAACCCGGTTGGAAAACCGCTTCACTTCGCAGTCATTGGCTTGATGAAAGTGACTCGGATGTTCTCGGAACTACATAAACGCCAGCAGAATGAGAGCCGACAAAGAGAATGTTCTGATCGTGTGCATCAAAAGCCAGAGCCCAAATACGCTGGCTCGGTAATCGTCGCTCTTTAGGGTCGATGCGTGCCCAGGTGATGCCGCCGTTTAATGAGCGGAAAACGCCGCCCCCTATCTCCCCCGACTGATATGCATTACCTACAAAGATCTCGTCGCCGTTGCGTGGATTGATCAGGATGCTGCTGAAATCACCAAAAGGAAGATTGCCCCCACGACGGTTCCAGGTCGCACCACCATCGTGCGACATATAAAAGGCCTGCTTTGTTCCCACGTAGACGCTATCCGGTTTTTGTGGATCCTGGGCAATCGTGTTTACAGGTGCATCGTGCGGAATACCGTCAACCTGGCGCCAGGTCTTGCCAGCATCCTGCGACACGAGGATGCCGGAGGCGGCCGTACCTATCCAAATCGTTTGAGGCTCGCGGAGGTTTGTCGAGATACATGTGATGCGGGGATCGACACTCAACCCACTGGACAGCTTTTGCCAGCCCTTGCCTGGATTGAAGCTGCGATAGAGTCCCGTATTTGTAGCTGCCAGCAATCCGGGTGTTCCTTTGTCAGGATCAACAGTATGAACCAAAGCGTTCACAGCATCGGCCAGAATAAGGTTGGTCTGTTCTCCGGACGTCGCGCCGTTGCCCTTCGCTACTCCTAAAGCCGCTAGGGTTATGTCGTCAACCTTTCCAGTGACGGGAAGATGTCTGTCTCCTTGAAATCTTTTCAAGGCGACCAACGTTACCGGGCCAGCTTTACCGTCCGGTGTGCCCAGATGATATCCGGCAACGTTAAGTGCGTCCTGCGCGCGAAGCACCGTGTCGTCAGGTTGTGCGGGGACGGTGCTCTTCGGAACAGGAGCGACCGCCGCTTTCTTAATCACGCGTTTGACTGTAGTTCTCTTTTTCGGCTCAGTCGGAGAGGTTGGTGCCCACACTGGAGCCCAGGAAACACCTCGATCCAGCGAGCGATAAATCCCGAGATTCGTACCCAGATATATAAGGTTCGCGTCAAGGGTGTCCTGCAAAATCGAATAAGCGATTAATCTGCTGGGCATACTGTGCATCGAAGGACGCCATGACTCACCATTGTCGTTGCTGACGAAGAGAAAACCGCCACCGGTTGCAGTATTGATGGTTGAAGCGTAAATACGATTTGGAGTTTCTCTGTCAGCAACAATCGCGTTAGCAAATCTACCGCTGTAGCCTCCGTTCGTGGGGATAAATGTCTTACCGCCGTCAGTTGAGATCATGACGCCATAATTGTTGGTTCCTATGTAGATCGTATCGGGGCGTGATGGATGAACGGCTATCGAGTTGATTTCAAGCTGTCGCGAAGTGGTTACCATCCAGGAGTCGGCATCTCCACCTCGGTCCGAACGCCAGAATCCCTCAGTAGTTCCTGCAAAGACGAGGCCGGGAACCGAAGGGTGCTGCATGATAGCGCGAGTTCTGCGAGACTGCGATGGAATGCCCTGCACTTTACGCCAACTTTCCCCAGCTGACTTGCTCTCGTAGATTCCGCTACAGGCGGAAGCAATGATGTGGTTCGGATCTCGCGGATCGATATCAATCGCAAAAATGTCCGAGTCGTCGATGATACCGTTCTTGATCGACGTCCAGGTCTTTCCACCGTCCATCGATTTATAGGGCAAGTACCAGGTCCCAGCATAGATGATGTTCGCATTGCGCGGATCCATCGCGAGTGACTCGACGTGCACCAACCCAGGGGTGCTATATGTCGGGAGCTGTTGCCAACTATCACCGGAGTCGTCAGAGCGAAAGATACCGTTGAAAGTCCCGGCTACGAGCACATTGGGGTCCGCCACGGACTGTGTAAGCGAATGAATGGCCTCATTCTTCAGCTGGGGGTCTTCACGCCACGTCAAGCCTCCATCGGTGGATTTAAAGAACCCTCCCGGCTCTTTGTGGCGATGGGCGCCCACATACAACACTTTAGAATTGCGCGGGTCGACGATAATGTGATCAACGAATAATTTTGGACGATTGAAATTGTAAAGAAGCCTCCATTGCTTACCTCCGTCCGCCGAGGTGTAGAGCTGACCGTCTAGTGTTCCAAAGTAAAACCGATCCGCATTGTTAGGATCAACTACGAGCCCGCGGACATCGCCGCCCGGAGGTCCCGTAGTACGCCAGTCGTCTGAGTACTTCGCGGGATCCGTCGAACTGACGTCCAGAGCAAAAGCAGGTTTAGCGACAAACGCTATAGCGGCGAGGGTAAACAGCGTAATTAAAAGGGGGAGGCGTTTCTTAATTCTATTCATTTGGCATTCATCCAGGATTAGTTCAAGGGTGAGCAATAGCGCTCCACGACAGTTTATTACAATTTTCTTGCTTTGTGTCTAAAACCTCGGCCATGGGTAGGATGCGCAGCAGTTGTTGGCCAGTTGTACGTCATAAATCTCGCTGAAGCATAGGCAAAACTGAGCGGGCGATGTTTCTCCAGAAGAGAAACATCGCCCGCTTTGAAGGGTTTGGCGCAATGGGAAGCCGCGCCAACCGGATTAGCCCCTACTCGTCGTCGCCCCGACCCCGCTTCTTACGCGGAGCCTTCTTGCAATCAGGACACGGCGAGATGATGTTGTCAGGACTGGCAGCGGGCGCCGTCGCACCCTGCGGCACGATCCAGAGCTCAACCGACAGATCAGACCGGCAACCGCCATCGAT
>WNFY01002992.1_pt1 | contig 17687 bp, 15 predicted proteins | sample 5400091 | NCBI WGS metagenome assembly WNFY01 (sample SAMN13153364, study PRJNA577476) | soil metagenome | isolation source: 60 cm soil or saprolite under grassland replicate 1 | place: USA:California | collected 2016-06-15
CAGCAACGGCGGCACGTGCGCGGCGTCGATGATCGAACGGACTGCCACGTCCGGTTCCCCTTGCTCGTGGGCTCGAGACGCGGCCGCAGCGATCACCGCGCCCGTCACGAGGCCGGCCAACCCGCCGGCGAGGGCTCCCCCGAGCAGGCGTCGCCGCCTTCTCGAGCGTTCCATGGCAGAGCACCTCCTATTTGACTCATCGCGACGTTAGGCGACCCAGGCACACGCATGGGTGACGAGCTCGTGACGAAAGTTGAACGTTCTCTCCGCATGAAGGCCCGCTCGTGGCCCACTGGGACGGCGGTGTTACGCTGGCTGGGGCTGCGGGAACAGCCAAACGGAATGGTCGTCGACGAGCGACTTCAGACGCTGCTCGAGCAGGGCGAGGAGGCCGGCTGTCTCAACCTGTCGGCCGTCAACGAGTTCCTGCAGGAGGCGGATCTCGACGAGGAGCAGGTCTCGGGCTTCTTCGAGCAGCTCGAGGAGCGACACATCCCGCTCACCGACGACTGCGCACGGGCCGACGCCCCGGAGGGCGTCTACGTCAACGGCGACCTTGCCGTGGCGACGACGGACGCACTCCAGCTCTTCCTCAACGAGGCCGGGCGGTACAAGCTTCTGACCGCCCAGGAGGAGGTCGAGCTCGCCAAGCGGATCGAGCGGGGCGACAAAGAGGCGAAGGATCTGATGATCAACTCGAACCTCCGCCTGGTCGTCTCGATCGCGAAGAAGTACCAGGGCCATGGAATCTCCCTGCTCGACCTGATCCAGGAGGGGATCATCGGGCTGATCCGCGCGGTCGAGAAGTTCGACTGGCGCCGCGGCTACAAGTTCTCGACCTACGCGACGTGGTGGATCCGCCAGGCGGTCGCGCGGGCGCTCGCGGACAAGGCGCGGACGATCCGGATGCCGGTCCACATCGTCGAGCGGATGCAGAAGCTGAACCGCGCCGAGCGGACCCTCTGGACACAGCTCGGACGCGAGCCCACGCTCGAGGAAATCGCGGAGGAAGCCAATCTCCCCATTGCCCAGGCACACGAGGTCAAGGCGGCGGCGCGGGCCTCGACCAGCCTCGACCAGCCCGTCGGCGACACCGAGGACGCCGTCTTCGGCGATTTCGTCGCCGGTGACGGGCCTTTGCCCGACGAGCAGGTCGAGGTCTCGCTCCGCTGTCAGGCTCTCGCAGAGGCTCTTGCGGCGCTCTCGGAGCGCGAACGCAAGGTGCTGATCCTCCGCTACGGGCTCGACGACGCCGAGCCCAAGACTCTCGAGGAGATCGGCCGGCGGCTCGGCTTGACGCGCGAGCGCGTGCGTCAGATCGAGACCGAGGCGCTCAAGCGTCTCGCGCGCCTGCGCGAGATGGAAGCGGTCGCCGGTCTCTCGTTCTGAGGCCGGAGCCGTCGAAGAGCGGCAGCGCGGCCTCCTCCCCCACTCTGGCGCTGACGAGCTCGTAGGCGTCGTCCAGGCGCGCCGGCCGCGTGAGCCGGTGCCCGTCCGAAGCGACCACCTTCGCATGGCCGTTTTCGATCAGCCGCCAGGCGAGCGCTTCCGCCTCGGGCCCGTGCCGGCCGCTGATGCTCGTCGAGTTGACCTGCAGCGGCCAGCCGCGCTCGGCCAGCTCCTCGGCGAGCTCCGGGAGCGCGCGGACGGCCTCGGTCCGCTCCGGGTGCGCGACGAGCGGGACGAGGCCCGCGGCCTCGATGTGCTCGGCGAGCGCCCAGAGCTCGTCCGCCGGACCGGCGAACGGCACCTCGACGAGGACGAGCCGGGTTCCTTCGAGCACGTAGCGCGCCGGGTCCTCCTCGAGCAGCGGCGGCGCCGGAGTCAGCTCGAACCCGAGTCGAAGCTCGAGCGGCGCGTCGCGTCGAAGCTCCTCGAACGCTTCGCGGATGGCACGCTCACGCTGCTCCGTCAGCACGAGATGAGGCCACACGTGCGGAGTTGCATAAAGGATCTCCGTTCCGGCCCGCGCCGCCAGCTTGCAGAGGTCGATTCCGTCCGCGTGTGACTTAGCGCCGTCGTCACCCGAGGGGACGACGTGCGAATGACAGTCGACGAACCGGGGCCGCACCCCGAAGAGGCTACTCGCCGCGCAGATAGAGCTGGAGGCCCGGAGCGACCATCCGCAGCTCGCGGAGAGCGCGGGACTCGAGCTGCCGCACGCGCTCGCGGGTGATGCCGAGGTCGGCTCCGACCTCCTCGAGCGTCTGCGGGGCTTCGCCGTCGAGGCCGAACCGCCGCGAGAGCACGTGGCGCATCCTCGGCGCGAGGCGACGCAGCGCCTCGGAGAGCTCAGCGGACTGGAGTGTCAAAGCGGTCGCCGCGTCCGGGCGGGCGGAGTTCGTGTCCTCGATCAGGTCGCCGTAGAGGCTCTCGCCGTCGCCGACGGGCGTCTCCAGGCTGACGGGGTCCTCGATCAGCTCCAGCAGCGTGCGGACCCGCTCGGGCGGGAAGCCGCTCTCCTTTGCGATCTCCGGCAACAGCGCCTCGCGGTTCAGCTTCTGGGCGAGCACGCGGCGGGCGCGCATGACCTTGCGCACCTGCTCCGCGACGTGGACGGGCAGGCGGATCGTCCGGCCCTGGTCGGCGAGTGCGCGGGTGATCGCCTGGCGGATCCACCAGGTCGCGTAGGTCGAGAGCTTGAAGCCAAGCTTGTAGTCGAACTTCTCGACGGCACGGATCAGGCCGAGATTGCCTTCCTGGATCAGGTCGAGCAGCGGGACACCGGCCTTCGTGTAGTTGCGCGTGATCGACATCACGAGGCGCAGGTTGCACTCGATCAGCTTCCGCTTTGCGGCCTCGTCGCCCTCGTCCTTGAGGCGCGCGAGCTCCCGCTCTTCCTGCGGAGTCAGCAGGCGGCCGTCGCCGATCTGGCGGACGTAGAGCTTGAGCGGGTCCGCGGTCTGCGGCTCGGTTTCCTCGACCTCCTCGACCTCGTCGGCCTCGACCTCGACCTCGACTGGGTCGGGAACGACCTCGAGCCGAGCTTCGGGCTCGGGTTCGGGAAGTGCGTCAGGAAGCGGCCGCTGCGCCATGCAGGCTCTATCGGTAGGCCCCCTCCCTCGCTTGAGGCATGCGTCCACCCGCAAGAGGGATCAGGCGGTCGCGCGGCGAACCGAGAGTCTCAGAGTGGCTAACTCTCGGCGGCGTGTGGCGTCCCAGTGTGTGGCTACCGTTGTTTGGGTAGCTGATCTCGTTCTAGGGGTCTTCTGAGAACCATGTGTGGCATCGCCGGATACAGCCTGAGCGGCTCCAGCAACGTGGAGCGGACGCTCGCTGCCCAGGCGCTCCTGGCGGGGATCGCAGAACGCGGCGCCGACGCCGTCGGCTACGCGCATCGCTGCCCGGGCGGCCCGGTCGAGATCCACAAGCAGCGCTCGGGCGCGAGCGCGCTGCTCGAGCAGGTTCTACTTCCGGACGCCGCGACCGAGGTTCTTGTCCACGTCCGCGACTACACCAAGGGCCACCCGCGGATCGAGGCCAACAACCACCCCATCCGCCACGGCGCGGTCGTCGGCGTGCACAACGGGATCATCTTCAACGACGACGACCTGATGGACCAGCACGGCTTCGAGCGTGCCGAGCCGCTGATGACCGTCGACTCGGAGGCAATCTTCGCGCTGGCGGAGGCCGCCGAAGGAGCCGCGTCCGCCCTTCAGCAGCTCAACGGCTCGATGGCGACCGCGTGGATCGACGAGCGTCGGACCGGAACGGTCTTCCTGGCCCGCGGAGTCGGTCGTCCGCTGTGGATCGGGACCGGCCCGGAGGAGCTCTTCTTCGCCTCCACGAAGGCCGCGCTCGAGGTGGTCGAGAAGTTCCTCCAGCTGAAGCTGCGCAAGCGCGAGATCCCCGAGGGGACCGTGGTCGTCGCCGCCGATGGCCGCGAGCTCCGGCGCGAGCGCTTCAGGCCCGACCGGAACTTCGAGGAGAGCCCCCTGCCGGCCGTCCGAGCTCCGCAGGAAGGCCTCTCCTGTCTGCGCCAGCTCGCCGCGCTGGCCGCGCTTTAGACCAGCCGGCCATCCGCGGCGATCTTCGCGCCGGCTTCAACCAGTCGCTCGCGGATCAGGAACTGGAACGTCGACCACGCACCCCGGCGGCCCTGGAACATGCGGTAGATCTGCCACTCGGTCATCAGCGTCTCGTCGTCGTGGCGGGCGTCGGCCCAGTCGGCGAACTTCGGCAGGCGCTTCAGCTTCCGCGCCAGCACAACGCCCTGCTCGAGCGCCCGCTCCAGCTTCTCCTCCCCCACCGGCACGTCGAAGCCGGCCTCGCGGAGCGCGTTCGCGAGCGACCCGAACGTGTGCCAGTAGAGCGACTTCGACGGCATCCGGCCGCGGTTCGCCTCGATGTCGCGCGCCGTCGGGATGCGGTCGAGCTCCTTCCCCAGCTCGCGCAGTAGCTCGAGCAGCTCCTCACGGGTCGCGAATCGGCGCGGAACCAGGCCTGCCTTGCGCTTCGCCTCGTTCCAGCTCCCGAAGTGCTCGATCACCGTCTGCGGGTGGACCGAGGTCATCGGGTCGTCCGCGAACTCGCGCATCGTCGGAGAGCGCCCCAGGCGCTTCGCCGAAGCGGTGAGCTCCTCGAGGATCTGCTCGTCGGAGTAGCGCTTGCGGATCCCGGCCTGGAAGGCGGCCAGCGCCTCCCGGTCGATCCCCGCCAGCGCGCGGTACTGGGGCTTGCGGGGCACTCGAACCAAGAATGGTAGAGCACCCGCACCGAAATGCAAGCCGCAGGCTAGCGTCTGCAGGAGTTTGCTACGAAACCGGACTCAGGAGGCGGCGGCGATGCGAGGCCGCGCGGGATCGTCGTCGATCCCCTCGAGCGGCAGGATCCGCTCCAGGGCCGCAACGCACCGGGGGCAGAACTGCGTCCCAGAGGCCCTCCTGAGCTCTTCCAGGGCCTCTGAGGCGGGCCTGGCGGCCCGGTAGATCCTCGTCGTCAGCATCGAGTCCAGGGCGTCCGCGACGTGGATGATGCGGGCCCCGAGCGGAATCTCCTCCCCGCCGAGGCCCTCCGGGTAGCCCGTCCCGTCGAAGCGCTCGTGGTGGTGCCTGATCGCGGGCACAGCGTCGTTCAGGAAGCCGAGGCGGTCTATGATCCGCGCGCCCTCGTCGGCGTGCCGCTGCATCAGGTCCCACTCCTCCATGCTCAGGCTCGCGGGCTTCAGAAGGATCGCGTCGGGGATCGCGAGCTTGCCGATGTCGTGGAAGAGGGCCGCGTGCCCGAGCAGGTCGAGCTCCGCCTGCGACAGCCCAAGCTCGCGGCCAATGGCGAGCGCAAGCTGTTGCACGCGGCGGGAGTGGCCCGCGGTGTACTTGTCCCGGGCGTCCACGGTCGCCGAGAGGCTCTCCATGGCCGCCGTCGACCGTTCTCGGAGCAGCTTGTTGGCGTGCTCGAGGGAGACGTTCTGGGTCTGGATCGTCTCGGCCGCCTGGCGCAGCTTCTGCGCGCTCCGCTGCGTGTGGCGGAGATAGGCCTCCTGGGTCTTGCGCATCAGGAGCAGCGGCAGCGCGAAGACCGCGAGCGCCCACAGGCCGGCCGTGTCGTGGCCGACCCAGATCACGCCTGCGATGAAGCCGTAGACCAGGTAGTGGGTCGCCAGCCAGGCGAATCGCTCCTTGAACACCGCGAACCAGCGCTGGTGGCCCTCGATGGCGACGGCCATGCTGAGCAGGCCCATGTTGACGGCGTAGTAGGTCGCGCCCGCGGCGAAGCCCGAGGCGACGTATACGACACGGCCGAGGTCGCCGGTGAAGCCCGCCGTGAAGACGCCTGCGGCGGCGAGCGAGGCCAGCGTCAGGGTGCCGATGTTGAAGACGACGTAGTGGAACGGATCGCGACGGGCACTCCAGTCGACGGCCGTCGTCGTGATCGCGAGGGCGAGAGCGGCACGGGGGCCGAAGAGCGCAGCACCGGCAATCGCGCCGACCGCGCTGACGGAGATCGAGCCGTCGTCGACCTCGAGAGCGAGCGCCTGCCCCGCCCCCACCAGCGCGATGATCGCTGCCAGGCCGATCCAGTCATGGCTGTTCCCCAGGATCGCGCCCAGGACGCCGGCGGTGATCCCGGCGATGCTGACGAGCCCCACGAACGCCGCCAGGCTCCGCGAGAGCGAGAGGAAACGCGGTCCGTGGAGCGCGTGCGGGCGAGGATGCCTGCGCTCGCGCTCGGGCAATGCCTCGACCGCGGGAGGCAGCGGCGACACGTGATCGCCGTTCTCCGGAACCGCGACCAGCAGCGCCTGCCGCTGCTCGGGAAGCTCGAGCGGGTCGGAGCTCGCGTCGAGAACGCGGTTGCGCCCCTGGAGCTTCGCTCGGTAGACCGCGAGGTCGGCCTGGTGGATCAGCTCGTTGGTGTCGGCGCCGTCGCGTGGATAGGCGGCAACGCCGATCGAGATCGTCGCCCGGATCGGCTCGCTGGACGTCTCGACGTCGAATGTGGTCGCGGCGACAGTCCGGCGGATCCGCTCGGCGATCTCGAACGCCAGCTCGGGCGGCGTCTCGGGGAGCAGGATCGCGAACTCCTCACCGCCGAAGCGCGCCGGGACGTCATAGTGGCGCAGGTGTGAGCGGAAGACCTCTGCGATGCCCTGCAGCACGGCGTCGCCCGCGAGGTGGCCGTACGTGTTGTTGATGTCGCGCAGGAGGTCGAGGTCGGCCATCACGAGGGACAGCGGCCGCTCGAAGCGCGCCGCGCGCGTCAGCTCCTCGTTCAGCGCGAGCGCGAAGTGCCTCGCGTTGAAGAGGCCGGTCTTCGGGTCGACGCGCGCCTCCTCCTGGAGCTGCGGCACGGAGAGCGAGCGGTGGATCAGGAAGAGCGGGGCGACCGCGAAGACGATCAGCCACGGATTCGCCTGCCAGAAGGCCGCCGTCGCCACACCGAGCATGGCCAGCACGAGGTCCGTCGAGAGGCTCTGGAACGAGAAGAGACCGGAGTCGCGGATCGAAAGGCTGCGGGCGAGCTTCAGCATCGGCGCCATCAGGACGTGGTTGACCGCGACAAGCGCTACCGCTGCGGCCGCGCCGGCGAATGCGTAGGAGACGCGGTTGCCGTGCGAGAAGCCGTGGAAGCAGGCCCAGGCGGCGAGCATGGCCAGCGTCCAGTTGAAGATGTTGAAGCTCTGGATGTACCAGGCTGCTCTCGTCTTCAGCCATTCCGGAAGGTGGTGGATGATCCCGACGAGCGCGACGAGCCCCGGCGGGAGCAGCATGACTGCCGGGATCAGGAAGACGATCGTCGTGAAGTACGCGTAGTGGCGCGGCCCCGAGACGACGAACAGCTGCGCCGTCGCCGAGAGCGCCGCCAGGATCGCGAAGGTCGTCCAGCCGGGCGTGCTCGCCTTCAGGTGGCTGATCGGCAGGGCGCACGCGAGCACCGTGGCCGACGCGACGAGGAAGAAGTAGACGGCGGCCTTCGGCGCGAGCTTCGGCGCGCCCGGCCCCGAGGGCACGACCTGGTGCTCGAGGGGCGTCTGAAACATGCTCACGCGCGCGCCCCCGCCGTCCGGATCAGGGTGAGCTCGTCGCTCGACATCGCCTCTTTGCCGTCTCCAATCTCCGCGTGCTCGCGGGCCGCAAGGATCTATGGCGACGCATGGCCGCTTTCCCGCAAGCTACGCCACGGTTTCGGGGGTGCCATCCCCCTTTTTGAGGACACCCTCCAGATCCCCCGAATGAGGGAGGGGCCGGGTTTGTCCCCGGCCCCTCCGTGAGCGGTTGGTTCGGCGGGGCGGCCGCCGTCTGCCCCGTCCGTCGAATCAGCCTCCCGGCGGCGGGACGTCAGCGGGGACGTCTGCCGGATCCGGTGCGATGTTCGGGTCGGCCATGATCGCCGCGAGCTGGTCTGTGGTCAGGTCGTAGCCGCCGGCATCGTTCGCGTCGCCTTCGGCCGCGTCCTCCCAGGACACGTCACTCCAAGCGACGTCGCTCCAGGCCACGTCTGCCCAGGAGACGTCGCTCCAGGCAACCGTCTCCCATGACACGGTCTCCCAGGAGACGTCCGACCAGGCGACCGCGTCGAAGTCGGCGCCCGACCAGGCCGCCGAGCTCCACGAGACGGCATCCCAGTTCGGGTTGACCTTGGCGTTGGCGAACCAGGCCTGGGCGTTGAACGACTGGTTCGCGACGAACTGGTCGAGGCCGAGGTTCGGGTTCGGCGGGCTGAGCCGGAGAACGGCTCGACCCATCTGCATCTCGCCCACGCCGAGCGAGCCCGGTGCAGCCGCTGCGGCCGGCTTGGCCGACACCATCAGTGCGCCCTTGACCTGGTCCGGCGTGTAGTTCGGGTGTGCCGCGAGGATCTGTGCGGCTGCGCCCGCGACCACCGGAGCCGCGAACGACGTCCCCGAGAGCTGGATGTAGCCGGGGGCGACGACCGCGTCGGCCCGCTGAGTCGCGAGCGTCGAGCTCGCCGGGACCGGCCCGACGATGTAGCGGCCGGGAGCCGCGATGTCGGGCTTCGAGAAGCCGTCGGGTGTGTAGCCATACGCCGAGAATGGAGCGTTTGTATGCGTTGCGTTGCCCGCGTTTCCGTTCAGGTCGGATGCTCCGACGGTGATCACGAACGGATCGTTGCCCGGTGCGTAAAGCACGCCGCTCCGCTGACCATTGACCGCGTAGTTGCCGGCGGCCGCGATAACGACGACGCCGTTGAACCAGAGCTTCTCAACCGCCTTGTCGAGCGGATCGTTCAGGAAGCTCCCCTTGTTCGCCGAGTGGAGCGAGAAGTTCGCGACGCGGATGTTGTACTGCGCCTTGTTCGCCAGGATCCACTGGCAGGCGGTGATCACGTCGCTCGTCTTCGCCATGCCGTCGGCGTTCATGACCTTGATCGCCACGAGGTTCGCCTGAGGCACCGCGCCGGCATAGCCCTTGGCCGCCCCGGCCGCGACGCCCGCCACGAAGGTGCCGTGGCCGCGCTCGTCGCCCGGTGCGCTCGTCAACGTCGACAGGTTGACGTTCGCGAGCACCCTGCCGGCGAAGTCAGGCCGGTCGGCCTGGATGCCGGAGTCGACGACCGCGATCGTCGGAGCATTTGCGCCGGTGGGCGGAGCGTTCGCCCCGTTCCAGTCGGACGCAACGCCCGCTGCGTACGGCCAGAGCTGCGTCGAGTTGTAGCCGCTGACGTGTACCGGCGCATCCGGTGTCACTGTCAGGCCCTTGATGCCGGCGAGATCCGCGAGGTGCCTGGCCGGAATCGTCGCCGCCACGCCGTCGATCAGGCGCAGCTTCTTGAGCTTCTTGATGCCCGAGCGCTCGAGGACCGTCCGAACCTGATGGTTCAGGACGAACCGCGAGTTGGACTGGACGATGACCGACATCGTCGAGTTCGGGCGCTTGCCCGCACGCTTCTCGAGCGCGGGGGCGATGTACGTCCGCTTGACGAGGAACACACCGGACCGGTGCGCCTTGGCGCCCGGCTTCTGGCTGCTCGAGCTCGAGGCGAGGGGAACGCACACGGCCAGCGCCGCTACAAGAGCGGTAACGAAGCCACGGCCTCCCTTGCCCCAGAGCGCGTTGGAGCGAGTCTCGCCGCCGCGGTTACCACCGGTACCCCACAGCGCACTCGACCGCTCTTCGTTTCGCTTGCCGCTGTCCATCCGCACCTTCAGTTCTCCCTTCCGCGCCTTCGCGCGGGCCGCAATGACTTGTCATTCGCAGCGCCTGAGTGCTCTGCCGGCGCTGCAAAACCAGGCGGACGGTATGAGGGGACGGGGTACGCCTACATCCCCCTGCTGGGGGAGACCGACCCAAAGTTCCCTCAGTCGAGGGATCAGCACTCCGCGCAGGCGGTAGCTTCCGCGGGTGATGGCTCTTCGCGTGCCTTTGCCCGCAGAGATCGCGTTGGCGCGGGCGGCTGCCCGCCTCTCCCGGCTGGCCGGAACCGGCGGTGGGACGACCCTGCCCGGCAAGCTCCTCTGGAAGCTCGATCCGGGTGCCGTCGACCGGCTTGCGGACCGCTTGCCGCAGGGCCGAGCTTTGGTCTCCGCCACGAACGGAAAGACGACGACCTCGGCGATGGCCGCGCGGATCCTGGGGCCGTCGTTCCGGCTGGCGCACAACCGTTCGGGCGCGAACCTCGTCTCGGGGGTCGCCTCCGCTCTCCTGGCTGCCCGGGACGCGGAGCTCGGCCTGTTCGAGGTGGACGAGGGGGCTCTGCCCGAGGTCGCGCGGCGGCTGCGGCCGCGTGCTGTTTGCCTCGGAAACCTGTTCCGCGACCAGCTCGACCGTTACGGCGAGCTCGAGCTGCTCGCCCAGCGGTGGCGGGCGGCGGTCTCGTCGCTTCCGGAGGCCGCGACGCTCGTCGTCAACGGCGACGACCCGCAGGTCGGCGACCTCGCCTCCGGCCGCCGGGGGGCGGTTGTCTTCGGGCTCGACGACCCGCGGCACGCCTCGCCGGAGCTCCAGCACGCGGCGGACTCGAAGTGGTGCATCCGCTGCGGGACGCCCTACGCCTACGCGGCGGCCTACATCGGGCACCTCGGCGACTACCGCTGCCCGAGTTGCGGGCACGCGCGGCCTGCTCTGGACATCGCTGCTCGCGCGATCGAGCTGAACGGGCTCGAGAGCGTCTCGTTCGAGCTCGTCACGCCCGAGGGCGCTCGTCGGGTCGAGCTCGCCGTCCCGGGGCTCTACAACGTGTACAACGCCCTGGCGGCAGCGGGACTGACCCGCGCACTCGGAAGCGGGCTGGATGCGGTTGTTGCGGGTTTACAGGGTTTTTCTGCCGCGTTCGGCCGGTTCGAACGGATCGTGCTTGGCGACCGGACGCTACTCGTCCTCCTGATCAAGAATCCGGCCGGGGCCAATGAAGTCGTCCGCACGCTGGTCGCGGGAGGCTCGCCGCGGCTGCTGCTCGTGGCGCTCAACGACGAGATCGCGGACGGCCGGGACGTCTCCTGGATCTGGGACGTCGACTTCGAGCCGCTGCTCGGCGGCCTGGAGCGGTTGGTCGCGACCGGCGAGCGCGCTGCGGAGCTCGCTCTGCGGTTCAAGTACGCCGGGCTGCCGGTCTCGGCGATCGACGTGATTCCGTCGCTCGAGGACGCTCTCGACCGGGGACTGGAGCTGACCGCTGCGGGGGCTGAGCTCGTGGCGCTGCCGACCTACACGGCGATGCTCTCCCTGCGGGACCTGGTGGCGCGGCGCGGCTTTGTCAGGCCCTACTGGGAGGCGGCCGCATGAAGATCGTCGTCGGCCACCTCTTCCCGGACTACCTCAACATTTACGCCGACCGCGGCAACATGGCTGTGCTGGCGCGCCGTGCGGCCTGGCGCGGGCACGAGGTCGAGGTGCGAGGGCTCGGTGCGGACGACGCCGTGCGGCCCGGCGAGCACGACCTCTACTACATCGGCGGCGGGCAGGACCGCGAGCAGGAGCTGGTCGCGCCTGCCCTCGCGTCGCACGGTGAGGGGATACATGCTGCGGTCGACGGCGGCGCCGGGCTGCTCGCCGTCTGCGGCGGCTATCAGCTTCTCGGGCGCTTCTACCGCGACCAGAGCGGCGACGAGCTGCCCGGCGTCGGACTGTTTCCGCTCCACACCGTGGCCGGTGAGCGGCGCATGATCGGCGACGTCCTCCTCGAGTGCGAGCTGGAGCCCGGCGATCGCCGCACCCTGGCGGGCTTCGAGAACCACGCGGGCCGCACGTACCTCGACGGGGGCGCCGAGCCCCTCGGCAGAGTTGTGGCCGGCTTCGGCAACGACGGCGAGAGCGGCTACGAGGGCTGCCGGGTCGGCCGCGCCGTCGGCACCTACCTCCACGGGCCCCTTCTTCCCCGAAATGCGTGGCTCGCCGACTGGCTGCTGTCCCAGGCGATCGCGCACCGCACCGGTGAGGTTCCGACCTTCGAGCCGCTCGAGGACGACCTCGAAGCCGAAGCGCACGAGGTCTCAGCGCGCCGGGCCCGCACGCGAGGCGGCCGCTACTAACTGTTCACGCGCGCGCGCCCCTGGGTGGGTGGGGGTTAGGGACGGTACCGGCTCGGTGCGCACAGAAGTGTGACGGCTTCGTGCCGATTCTGTGCCGTTGTCTACGGCGCCCAGAGAGCGCCCAGATAGACCACCGGATCGCCGGGGCTCCAACGCTGCAGGAAGCGGTGGATCGGCGGGTGGAGCACGACGTCGTCCAGCTCGTCGGGCGCGAACAGCCGATGGCCACGGACCGCCGCGTCGGCGGAGGTCACCGCCTCGAGCGAGCGGCCGCCGAGGTCGCCGCCGAAGATGATGTGAACCACGTGCTTGGCCGCGAACGAGCGCACGGGTGCGATCGAATCGACGATCGCGACCGGACCCTCGACCGGTAGCTCGTCAGTGATCCCGAGCTCCTCGACCAGCTCACGGTGCAGCGCAGTGACGAGGCTCTCGCCCGAGTTCACGCCGCCTCCGGGCAGCAGCCAGTAGTGGCGATCGCCCTTCTCGTGCCGGCAGAGGAGGACGCTCCCGCGCCAGCGCAGGATCGCGGAGACGCGGATCCGCGGCTCGGCCATCAGCTCCCCGACGACCCGTGGCCGCGCACGCCGCGCTCGGTCACGGGCAGCTCGTTCGTCTCGGCCAGCTCGAGCTCCGGCACCTCGAGCACCACGAGCTGCGCGATGCGCATCCCCGGCTCGACGACGAAGCGCTCGGACCGGTCGGTATTGAGCAGGATCACTTTGAGTTTATCGTGATATTCGGAGTTGATCAGTTCGGGGGCATTGACGATCGAGATGCCGTGGCGGTCGGCGAGCCCGGAGCGCGGCTGAACGAACCCGGCATGCCCCTCCGGAATCGCGACCGCCAGGCCGGTGCCCACAACCGCCCTCTCCCCCGGCCCGAGCTCGTGCCGCTCGCAGGCAGCCAGGTCGAGCCCCGCGTCCCCCGCGTAGGCCCGCTCGGGAAGCACCGCGTCCTCGCGCAGCCGCCGAATGGGCAGCTCGATCATGGGCTCGTGCGCGCTGAGAGCTCGCCCGGCTCGGCGATCAGGTACGGCGCGAACCGCCGGATCTCTCCGCGAGGCAGTCGGGCCCGGATGAAGACGCCCTCCGGGCGATCGGCGCGCTCGTCGACGGGTGCGCCGAGTGCGTAGAGCTCGGCCAGCCGCGAGCCGTCGGCGTAAGGAATCAGGAGCCGCACGGGCTCGAAGCGCTCCGCGAAGAGATGCGCAATCCGCCTGCGCAGCTCGTCCAGCCCCTCCCCGGTCCGCGCCGAAACCTGCAGCGCGTCCGGAAAACGGTTCGCGAGCCGCCGCCGACCGAGCGCGTCCACGGCATCGATCTTGTTCAGGACGAGCTCGACGGGCAGCTCGCCGGCGCCGATCTCGCGCAGAACACGGTCGACCGCCTCGAGCATCTCGTCGAGCCGCGCCTCGGCCACGGACGCGTCGGCCACGTGGAGAACCGTGTCTGCGACGAGCGTCTCCTCCAGCGTCGCTGCGAAGCCTTCGACGAGCTCGTGCGGCAACCGGCGGATGAAGCCGACCGTGTCCGTCACGAGATACCGGCGACCGTCGACCTCGAAGCCGCGGGTGGTCGGGTCGAGCGTCTCGAAGAGGCGATCGTTCACGGACGCGCCCGCGCCGGTGAGCGCGTTCAGCAGCGTCGACTTGCCCACGTTCGTGTAGCCCGCGAGAGCGATGGTCGGCGTCTCCGAGCGGCGGCGCGACTTTCTGCGCACGGCGCGCTGCTGACCGAGCCCGCGCAGGCGTCGCCGCAGCAGCGCGATGCGCCGACGCGCCAGGCGCCGATCGGTCTCGAGCTGCGTCTCACCCGGGCCTCGCGTCCCGACTCCACCGCCCAGGCGCTCGAGGTGCTGCCACAGGCCGCGCATGCGCGGGAGGTTGTACTCGAGCTGCGCGAGCTCGACCTGAAGCTTGCCCTCGGCGCTCACGGCATGCTGGGCGAAGATGTCGAGGATCAGCTGCGTCCGGTCGACGACCCTTGCCTCGAGGGCGTTCTCGAGCGCTCGCTGCTGCACCGGGCTGAGCTCGCCGTCGACGAGGAGCACCTCGGCCTTGGACGCGGGATAGGCCTCCTTCAGCTCCGCGAGTTTGCCTTTGCCCACGTAACTACGCGGGTCGGGCTGCGCCCGGTGCTGAGTCAGCGCGTCGACGGGCTCGACGCCCGCGGTGCGCGCGAGCTCTTCCAGCTCGGCCAGCTCCTGCTCTGGAACGACGCCCTGGGCCAGCACTGCGAGGACGAACCCGCGCTCGGGCTCTGCGCCCGGCGCCGGATCGGGCTGGTGTGCCGTCACGCCTCGATTATGCCTGCTCGCAAGGAAGATTCGATGCGGCCCACAGCCTCCTCCAGACGGTCGTCAGGAACCGTCAAGGAGATGCGGAAGAAGCCTTCTCCGCTCGGGCCGTAGGCCGGCCCAGGCGAGACGACGACCGCCGCCCGCTCCAGCACGAGCTCGGCGAACGACTCGGAGGTGTAGCCCTCCGGCACGCGCACCCAGAAATACGGTGTCGCCTTCGGCGGCTCGACCACGAGGTCGATCGCGGCGAGCGCTTCCGCGACGAGGTCGCGCCGGCGCCGGTAGACCTCGGACATCTGGCCCGGAAAGCTCTCGGCCTCGGTCAACGCGACAACGGTCGCCCGCTGAACCGCCTCGAACATGCCCGAATCGAGATTCGTCTTGAGCTGCCGGTAGCGCTCGACGACCTCGGCATTGCCCGCGACGAGGCCGGAGCGCCAGCCGGTCATGTTCCAGCCCTTCGACGGGGAGAAGATCTCGATGCCGACCTCCTTCGCGCCCCGCGTCTCGAGGAAGCTCGGTGCGCGATAACCGTCGAAGGTGATCTCCGAGTACGCGTTGTCGTGGACGACCACCAGGTCGTGCTCGCGGGCGAATTCGACGGCTCGCTCGAAGAACCCGGGCTCCACGACCGCGCCGGTTGGGTTGTTTGGGTAGTTGAGGAAGAGCACGTTCGCCCCGGCCGCTCTCTCGCCCGGGACCGCATCGAGGTTGGGCAGGAAGCCGTTCTCTTCCTCCAACGGCAGGTACTCGATCTCGGCCCCGGCGAAGAGCGGTCCGGACGTGTAAGGCGGGTAGCCGGGATCGGGCGAGAGGCAGACGTCGCCGGGATCGAGCAGTGCGAGGCAGACGTGGCCGACCGCCTCCTTGCCGCCGAGTGCCGGGATGACCTCTGTGGCCGGGTCGAGCTCGACGCCGAACCGGCGCCGGTAGAAGCCGGCCGCTGCCTCGCGGAACTCCTTCGAGCCCTGGTTGCTCGGGTACTGGTGCGTAGCCGGATCGCCTGCCGCCTCGGCGAGCGCGGCGACAACGGGCTCGGGTGTCGGCACGTCGGGATCGCCGATCCCGAGGCTGATCACGTCGATCCCCGCCCGTTGCTTCTCGGCGATCTTCCGCTCGAGCTCCGCGAACAGGTACGGCGGGACCTGGTCGAGCCGCCGCGCGAACTTCACAGCTCGAACTCCGGGGCAAGCTCAATCAGGCAAATCTCTTCGGCGGGCCCTGTGAGAACGGCGCGACCGTCGGCGAGCTCGACTTGGAGGTCGCCGCCGACGAGGTGGACGGTGACCGGGCTCTCGCACCAGCCCCGCGCGACGCCTGCTGCGGTCGCAGCTACGGAGCTCGTTCCCGACGAAAGCGTCTCCCCCGCCCCGCGCTCCCAGACGCCGACGGTCAGCTCGTGCGGCCCGTCGACGCGGACGAGCTGCACGTTCGTCCGGTTGGGGAAGCGGTCGTGGTTCTCGACCAGCGGCCCCAACCGGCGCACTTCGTGGCGGTCGGGCTCGCGCCTGATCACCGCGTGCGGGTTTCCGACGGAAACCGCCGTCAGCTCGACCTCCTCGCCGGCCACGTCGATCGTCTCGGGCTCGTCGACCTCGACCTCGCCGACGTCGAGCTCGACGTCGCGCCCACGCACCTGCGCAGCCACCTCGCGCGGCCCGCCCGTTCGCGGAGACGACCTCGAGGATGCCGTCCGAGCCCACGCCGAAGTGGTAGTCGCAGATGCGGCGAACCCGCTCAGGTGTCAGCGGAACGTCCAGCTCCGCCCGCTCCACGAGCAGGTAGTCGTTCCCGAGACCGTGCCATTTCGAGAATCGCATCCGCGAGCTCGCCCGGAGGGCGCAGGGCATCCAGGCTAACAACGGCCGGAATGCGGCGCATCCAGCGGAGCTGGTAGATCGCGTAGCGGCTCGTGCGCGCGATCAGGGCCTCCAGCGCCTTCTCGCGTGGGAGCTCAGCGATCTCGCTGAGGCCGTGGACGTGACGCGCCGTCGGTGAGATCGGCCCCGCAAGCGCGACTCGGACCTCCTCCTCCACCCCGCGCTCGAACATCTCGTGGGCGCGCTTCGCGATGCGGCGCCGGAGCTCCTCGCGCGGGAGCTCGAGTCCCACGACCAGCGTCGGGTGTCGAGTCTCGCCCGCCCAGAGCCGGTCTTCGGACGGGCGCAGCGAGGCGCCGGCCTCCGCAAGCTCGAGCGCGCGGACGACGCGGCGGCGGTCGTTCGCGTGCACGGCCGCAGCCGCGCCTGGGTCTCGCTCAGCGAGCAGCTCGTGTGCGCGCTCGCCGCCGACCCGGTCGTAGAGCCGTTCCAGTCGCTCGCGCGTGCCGGGCTCGGGCGCGGGCGGCAGCTCGAGCTCGGCGAGCGCGGCGCGGAAGTAGAGGCCGGTCCCGCCGACGACGACCGGCGTGCGTCCAGCGGTCAGGATCCCATCGATCGCCGCGTGCGCCAGCTCCTGGTACTCGCCGAGCGATGCCTCGTGCTCGAGTGCCCAGATCCCGACGAGCCTCGCCGGCGACTGATTGGTCAGGATCGGCAGGCCGCGATAGGCCTGCATCGAGTCGGCGGAAACGAGCTCGGCGGGAATCCGGCGCGCGATCTCCTCCGCAACGGCGCTCTTGCCCGACGCCGTCGGCCCGAAGATCGCGATGACCCGGTCAGCCACGCAGGCGCGACCGAGCGTGAGCGATCTCCTCGTCGCTCACGCCGGCGGAGCGCAGGTAGGCGTCGATGCTCCCGTAGCGCCTCTCCAGCTCACCGAAGACGCCCGTGATCACCTCGGGCGGCGTCTGCGTGATCCGCTCGAGCCGTCGCCGCTCCGCTTCCGTCTCGGCGGCCTCCAGCCAGACGTCGTGGCGTGGACGCAGGCGCTCCTCGCTGAGCGCGTAGTCCGCGGCGATCTCCTCCGTGGCGACTCCCGCGACCTGGAGGAGCAACGCCGTCAGCAGTCCGGTGCGGTCCTTGCCGCCGACACAGTGGACGACGACACCACCTTCCGGGGCCTCGGCGACGGCCCGCACCGCGGCTCCCACGTTCGGCTTGAAGCACTCCAGGAAGATCACGTAAGCCTCGCGCGTGGCGTCGGCGACCGGCAGCCCGTCGAGCTTCTCGAGTTGCTCCGCGATCTCCTCCCATTCGGCCTCGCTCGCTTCCATGAACGGGACGTGAAGGACGTCGACCGGGAGCTCGCCGGGCGGGTCTTCGTCGCGTTCATGGTCGCCGCGGAGGTCGATCACCGTCCGGATTCCGTACGCGACCAGCGCCTCCCAGCCCGCGGGCGAGAGCTGCCCGACGCTGTCCGCCCGCACGACCGACCCGAATCTCGTCTCGGCCCCGTCGTCCGTCGGATGGCCGCCGAGGTCGCGGACGTTCAGGCAGCCGTCCCAGATGAGGTCGCGGCTACGCTGCAACTGCTGCGAGCTCGACGCCTCGGAGGGTCGTCGACGTGGCGTCCTCGA
>WNFY01005506.1_pt1 | contig 17684 bp, 18 predicted proteins | sample 5400091 | NCBI WGS metagenome assembly WNFY01 (sample SAMN13153364, study PRJNA577476) | soil metagenome | isolation source: 60 cm soil or saprolite under grassland replicate 1 | place: USA:California | collected 2016-06-15
TGGCGGCGGCGGTCAGGGTGGCGGCGGCGGTCAGGGTGGCGGCCGAGGTGGAGGACGCGGGTAAGTCCCTGGCTAGGCAGTCGAATCCAATCTACTGCGGCGCCCGAGGAGGCGTATTCGGGATCGTCCCGGCGCCTCCTCGTTGCTATTTCTCCTCGAAACTAGGCAGTGGCATTTTCGGTTCGGCTTTTGACGCAGGGCTTGGGGAGGGCGCAGGCTCGGGGAAGGCCGAGTGCGCGTAAAACAAGTTGCACATCGCCCGGCGGACGCGCGCGCTGAGGGCTTCCATGTCGCGCGAGTGCAGGCCGGCGGTCGGGATGGGTTCGCCGATGACGAGATGGAACGGCGTGGGGCGGATGACGTAGGAGTTCATCGGCAGCGCCTCGAAGGTCCCGATCAGCGCCGTGGGCACGATCGGCACCTGGGCCTTGATGGCCGCATAAAAGATCCCGCCCAGGAAGGGCTGCAGATGACCGTCCGTGCAGCGTCCACCTTCCGGGAAGACGACCAGCGGCATGCCGGCCTTCATCGACTGCGCGGCGTGGCCCAGCGACCGCAGGCTGTGGCGGGCGTCGGAGCGGTCGATGGGGATCTGCCCCGAGCGCGTCAGGTGCCAGCCGAGAAAGGGCAGGCGGAAGAGCTCGCTCTTGGCGAGGATCCGGAACTGAAACGGCAGGCCGACGTAGAGCGCAGGAATGTCCAGGGCCGAAGAGTGATTGGCCGTGTAGATGGCCGGCTGCGAAGCGTCGATGTGCTCGAGGCCCTCGACCGTGAGCGGCGTCGAGGAGGTGCGCAGGATGAGCCACGACCAGAGCCGGGCGAAGCCGTGCTGCAGCCGTCCGGAGTGATCGAAGAAGCTGCTGAGCAGTGAGAGCGTGCCCAGGACCGCGGTGTAGAGGTAGATGAGCGGATTGCGCACAAAGTACGAGGCCAGGCGGATGGACAGGCTTTGCTTGGAGCGCGAGCTCATGAGAACAGGATAAAGCAAGGTTTCAAAGTTTCAATGTTTCAAGCTTGCTGGTAGTGTTCCAGTTATCAGGTCCACGGCCTTATGGAACAGAGAAGTGGAAATTTCGAACAGAATCGGGCCGACCCTCCAAATTTAGTACCCGCCGCCTCAGCATCCGGGCAATCCGGAGATCAGGAAAAAGCAAGCAGCAGCAATTCCGCTGGCAATCGCGAAGGCAGTCCACCCGGTCCAGCGGGCTGGAAGCGAGTGACCGGCCCGGGTTGGATCACCGCGATCGCGACACTCCTGATATTTGTCACCACCGCTACTTATACCTATTACGCCAAAAAACAGTGGGCGACGATGCAGGCGCAGCTCGACCAAATGGCCAGCCAGCTCCCAGAACTGCAGAGAGCTGCCAACGCGGCAGAAAAATCCGCAGTGACCGCTGAAAATGCGCTGAAGTCCGGGGACCAGACCACTACCAGCACGCTCGCTCAGATGGCGATTCAGAGCAAAGCGATGCGGAATGCCGCCAAAGCCATGAAGGAACAGGTTGCTGGAATCAAAGATTCCAATCGGATCAACCGTGACGCCCTCATATCTGTTCAGCGTGCTTTCATTACTGTTCCAGGGCTTGACGAAAGATTGAATGCCCTCGATCCTTCGGAAACAAATTGGATGTGGGACGTGAGTGCCAGAATTGAAAATAGCGGAGCTACGGCCGCTGTTCATGTGGTTCACAATTTCATTACTGCGCCCCGGATTGATGAGCCGGACGATGACGCATTTGTCGGGAAAAATTCTGCCAACGATTACGGTGAGACTATTGGTCCGAAAGCTACTGGATTCAGCGCGCGACTTCAGGTTCCCCATTTCATTATCAAATCTCTCAGCGCACATCGAATTACAGATAAGAAATTGTTCCTGTGGGGTTGGATAATCTACAGAGATACGTTTGAGGGGACTCCTCCGCACCTCACAGAATTTTGCGAGCAATTTAATAGGGCAATCCACAAATCTGCCGGTGATCTTGCCTGGACGTGGCAGACTGAGCATTGTGCAACTCACAACTGCATAGACGAGTATTGCCCAGACTATCGGCAAATCGTTCAGGCGGCGTACCCAGATCCATCTCGCAAATCCAGAGAGCCGAATTAGGACTCACAAAAGCAAAGTCAAGAGACCCGCTGCTGCCAAATAGAGGCAGCGGTTGGGCAGCGGTCAATTTTTTTGCGATCCACGCGTCACGCGTTGCCGCCGGCGATGCGTTTGAAGTCCGTCTTGAAGGCGGGGTCGGTGGATTTTTCCGCGGCGGCGGCGCGCAACTCGCTGGCGGCGTCGGAGAGGCGTCCCATCTTCTCCAGCACCAGGCCCAGCTTCCAGTGGGCGGAGGCCCGGCTGGGAGCGCCGGCCTCGGGCTCCTGTCCCAGATATTTGCGCAGATAGCGCTCGGCCCGCGTCAGGTCACTGCCTGAATCCAGCAGCGCAAGCGCAGCCGAGTACAGAGGCGCGAGATTGTCCGGCACATGCCGCTGCGCCGCGTCGAGTGCGGCGTCCAATTCGTTCCAGTGCTGCTGGCGGGCGCAGGCCTCGGCCAAAGAGATGTAGCCGGCGGCGCGGTCAGGATCGGCGGCAATGGCCTGGCGCGCATAGTACGCCGCCTCGGAGTAGCGCCGATTGCTGTCGCTGGCGAGGACCGACGTCAGGTCGATGAGCGCGCGGTAGAAGCGCGGATCCAGTTGCACGGCGCGGCGCAGAGACGCTTCGATCTGCGGCATCGGGCGCTTCTGCATTTGCAGCAGGGCGGCCTCGGCGCGTGCGCCGTCGGCGGGATTGATCTGATCGATCTGCTGCAGGATCTCCCTGGCCTTGGACTTGGAGCCGCCGGCGAATGCAGGCGCCTGCTCATAGAGGCCCATCGACTGGCGCAGGCAGCGCAGATTGCGCGGATCGAGTTGCAGCGAGCGGTCGAGCTCCACCCGCATCTGCTTGGCAAGTTGATAGGCTCCGTGGAGGACGCCTACCTTGATTGCCTTGTCGCCAAGGGTGTCGGCGAGCTGGCAGTGCGCGTCGCTGCTGTCGGGTGACACCCGGGTGGCGCGGCGGGCGCTTTCGATGGCGCGGTCCAAGTCTCCGGAGGCGGAGTAGACCACCGACATCCAGATGAGGGCGTCGGCGTCATTGGGATTGCGGGCCAGGCGGTCCTGAGCGAGCTTGGAGAGCTGGCGGTAGCGCCCCTGTTCCAGCAGGGTCTGGCCGTCTGCCGGCTTTGCGTCGGGAACTTTTGTGTCCACCGTCAAGGCGAAGCTGGAGCTGAACAGGAGAAAGAGCAGGACTGCGCGGAAGGGAGCGAAAGGCGACATCTGACCTCGAGCGAAGTCCCCGCACGGAGCTGGTGTCCCAAATTCGGCTTCCCACATTTGCCAGGAGAAGGCAAGTGTGGCCACCGATGGGTCCGAACCACCTTGACGCAATGACGGCCAGTGGGGCATCCACAGCGTTAGCAGTTACAATGCCGCAATTGCCGGCAGGCTGGCGGCGGGCTTACCCGCAGCGGGCTCTCACCCCAGCAAGCCAAATACGGGCTTGTTGGGGACCCCGACTTCCGGCAGGCCCGGGAGACCTCGATTAGTACGTTATTAAGGAGAATACCACGAAAATGTCAGCGGCCGACGCACGAAAGGGCCTGATCATTGTCAACACCGGGCCCGGTAAGGGCAAGACCACGGCCGCGCTGGGGACGGCGCTGCGGGCCGTGGGCTGCGGGCTCCGGGTTCTGATGCTGCAGTTCCTCAAAGGCTCCTGGCACTATGGCGAGCTGGACGCGGTGGAGGCCTTCGACGGCCGCTTTGTCATTAAGCAGATGGGGCGGGGCTTTGTGAAGGTGGGCGGCGCCGAGACCGACCCGGAGGACATCCGGCTGGTGGAGGAGTGCTGGCGAGAGGCCGAGGAGGCGATCTTTTCCGGGGAATGGGACCTGCTGGTTCTAGATGAGATCAACTACGCGATTGCGTATAAGATGCTCGATGCGGAAAAGGTCGCCGCTGTGCTGCGCCGCAAGCCTGAGCTGCTGCATGTGATCTTGACGGGCCGCAGCGCGCACCCCACAATACTTGAGCTGGCCGATACGGTGACGGAGATGCGCGAGGTGAAGCACGCCTACCAGAAGGGCATCCAGGCACAACGCGGCATTGAGTACTAGGACCCGGTACTGTTCAGAATCAAACGGGCAGAGCGCGAGACGCGAATTGAATTTGCGATTGGAAGAGAGGGACCATGGCTTGGTTTAAACGGGAAACGCCGGGAATAGCGGGAGAATGGGGCGACCGAAAGTCGCGCAGCCAGGGGCTCTGGGTCAAATGTGACCAGTGCCGGGCGGTGATCTGGAAGAAAGACTTGGAACAGAACATGAACGTGTGCTCCAAGTGCGAATGGCACTTCAAGCTCGATACCAGGACGCGCCTGGGCCATCTTTTCGACAACGGGGTGTTCACCGAAGAGGACGGAAACCTCGAGACCACCGATCCTTTGGGCTTTACCGACCTGAAGCCCTACAAGTCACGCGTGAAAGACGCGCAGAGGAAGACCGGGCGCAAGGACGCCATCATCAACACGCGGGGCAAGATCAATGGCCGCGAGGTGATCATCTCCGCCATGGAGTACGGCTTCATCGGCGGGAGCATGGGCGCCGTGGTGGGCGAGACCATCACCCGGGCGTGCGAGAAGTCGCTCGCCGGGCGCACACCGCTGGTAGTGATCTCGGCCACGGGCGGCGCTCGCATGATGGAAGGCGTGGTCTCGCTGATGACGATGGCCAAGATCTCGGCGGCGCTGGCCAGGCTGGACGAGGCCAAGATCCCCTACATCAGCGTGCTGACCGATCCGACGACGGGCGGCGTGACGGCGAGCTTCGCCATGCTGGGCGACCTGAATATCGCCGAGCCGGGCGCGCTGATTGGCTTTGCCGGACCGCGCGTCATCGAGCAGACCATCCGCCAGAAGCTGCCGCCTGGGTTCCAGCGCAGCGAATTCCTGGTGCAGAAGGGCTTCCTCGATGCGGTGGTTCACCGGCGGGAGATGAAGGGCTACATTGCGCGGGCCTTCGACTGGATGGCGGGTCCGGTGGCGGCCAGCGCGTAGGAGCGGGCCGCTACCCGCTTCTACCGAAGCAGAAGGGGCGCCGAGAGGTTGAGCGAATCAAGTGAGGGCTGCCGGAAGGCGGCCCTTGCCTTTCCAGTGGCCCACTCACAATGGGTACCCGGAAGGCGAGGGTGCCCCACTCAAACTTCTGTTGCTTGAGTGGGGCTGTTGCTTTGGTTCGTGATTCATACTGCACATTGAAGCTCGGCTACCGCGGCGCCGATGCGTTCTTTATGATGCTGGCCGAAGAGTTTGATATGGCATTGGGCGAGCTAAATCGGGATGGATATAGGGCCGCGCTGCGGCTGCGAAGGCGGCTAAGCTTCCGCTATGCCTTCCGGGTGATCATCTCCGGGAGCATCGTGTGGTTTCTGCTCGCGGGGCTGGCGCATGCCGATCCGCTCTGGGGCCTGATCTCCTGCGTTGTTGTGACCGACCTGAAGTTCGAAGGAGCTGTGAACAGCTTCGTCTCCCGCATGCTCAACACCCTGATCGGCTGCGGAACCGGGCTGCTGTTCTTGCGCGCCTTTGGAAGCTGGGGCGCGTCGCCCCCAATGGTGCTGCTGGCAATGGCGCTGGCCATCATCGTCTCGGCCGATTTTATCCACGTGCCGATCAGTTGGAGGATCGCGCCGATCACTACGGCCATCGTGATGACGCCGGCCTATCTGTCGCACTCGACTGAGGCTGCGTGGCGGGCCTCGCTGGAGCGCACCGGAGATGTAGTAATCGGCTCGGTCTCGGCCGTCGCGGTCTCGGCCGTCGCGGCCTGGTGGCTGCACTGGCGAGGAATAGAAACGGAGAGCGCCGGCACAAAAGAAAAGCCGGCTACCCCGCCCTGACCGACAGAAGGTCAGGACGCGGCACCCTCGGAATTTCATACACAGCCACATGGTGCACCCCATCTGCCCCACTCCGCAGATGTGAGGCTGTTTTGCTGCCTCTGCGGCTCTCCCGCGTGGTATAATCGAGCTGTGCTTCTCGGTGGCTAATTCCTCACATTACAGATAGTTAGAAGCGGACGGAGTACCTCCCAGGCTGGCCAATGACTCGGCAATCCGCGGGCCTGGCCGGAGAACCATCGAGCTCTGTTTGCCCCGAATGCCGGACGAGAAGCTGAAGACTTTATGGCAGACGAAATCAACGAACCAAGGCTTCCGCTGGAAGGCGGCGGCGGTCCTCCGCAGAACATTCAGCCGATCAACATTGAAGAGGAGATGCGCCGGTCGTATCTCGATTACTCGATGTCGGTCATCATCGGCCGCGCCCTGCCCGATATCCGCGACGGCCTCAAGCCGGTGCATCGGCGCATCCTGTACGCCATGCACGATATGGGGCTGTTGGCCAACCGCAAGCACGTCAAGTGCGCCAAGGTTGTGGGCGAGGTGCTGGGCAAGTATCACCCGCACGGCGACAGTTCGGTCTATGACGCATTGGTGCGCATGGCGCAGGACTTTTCGCTGCGCTACCGGCTTGTAGATGGTCAGGGAAACTTCGGCTCAGTGGACGGAGATCCGCCGGCGGCCTCCACCGCCGGCATCATTCATGGACGCAAGGGATTGCAGGAGGCCTACCGCACGGGACGCGGTCGCTTCCTCATGCGGGCCAAGGTCGCCATCGAGCGCCTGCCCAAGGACCGCGAAGCGATCATCGCCACCGAGATCCCATACCAGGTGAACAAGGCGAGGCTGATCGAGCGCATCGCGGAGCTGGTGAACGACAAGATCATCGAAGAGATCAGCGACATCCGCGATGAGAGCGACCGCGACGGCATGCGCATCGTAATGGAGCTCAAGCGCGGCTCGCAGCCGGAGATCGTGCTGAACCAGCTCTATAAGCACACCCAGATGCAGGACAGCTTCAGCATGATCTTCCTGGCCGTGGTCAACGGCCAGCCGCGCGAGATGGGCCTGCTGCAGGCGCTGCAGTACTTCATCGACTATCGAGTCGACGTAATCCGGCGGCGCACGGCCTATCTGCTGCAGAAGGCAAAGGACCGCGAGCACATCCTGGAAGGCTACCTGACGGCGCTCGATCACCTGGACCACGTGATCGCCATCGTCCGCGGCAGCCAGAACAAGGCCGATGCGCGCGAAAACCTGGTCGCATACTTCGGCGGCAAGAAGATCAGCATCAATCTCACGGGAAAGCGTCCGGAGGTCGATGCGGAGCGTCCCTTCACCGCAAAGCAGGCCGATGCCATCCTCGAACTGCAACTGCACCGCCTTACTCGGCTCTCGATCGACGAGATCGTCAACGAGCTGAAAGAAAAGCGCGAACAGATCGCGGAGTACGAGCTGATCCTCGGCTCGGAGAAAAAACTGCGCTCGGTCATCATCGAGGAGCTGAAGCAGATCCGCAAGCAGTACGGCGATGAGCGGCGCACCGTGATTCAGGATGAGGCCAAGGAGCTGCAACTCGAGGACCTGATCGCCGACGAGCCGGTGGCGGTGACGGTGAGCCACGCCGGATACCTCAAGCGCACCAACGTCAGTACCTACCGGCAGCAGCGGAGGGGCGGCACGGGACGCAAGGGCATGAGCACGCGCGAGGAGGACTTCGTCGAGCACCTCATCGCCGCCAGCACGCACAACTACATCCTCATTTTCACCAACACGGGCCGCGTCTACTGGCTGAAGGTCTACGAGGTCCCCGACGTGAGCGCTGCGGGCAAAGGCAAGCACATCGGCAACTTGGTGAGCTTGCAGCCGGGCGAGTCGGTGCGCGCCTTCCTGGGCGTGAAAGACCTGGAGGAGGAGGGCAAGTTCATCTTTTTCGCCACCCGCAAGGGCACGGTGAAGAAGACGCCGCTGAAGGACTTCTCCAACGTGATGTCGCGCGGCATCATCGCCATCGGCATCGATGCGGACGACGAGTTGGTTTCGGCGCAGCTCACCGATGGCGAACAGTACATCCTGCTGGCAACGCATCTGGGGTTGGCGGTGCGCTTCGACGAGGCCGACGTGCGCTCGATGGGCCGTCCCGCCTACGGTGTGCGCGGCATGAACCTGTCCGAGAAAGATTATGTCGTGGGCATGGTCGTGACACCGAAGAACCTGCCGCCTGCAGCCGAACAAAAAGGCCGCAAGAAGAAGGACGCGAGCACGGAGACGCCGCCGAACCTGATCCTGACAATCTCGGAGAACGGCTACGGCAAGCGCACTCCGGTCGACGATTACAGGCTCACCGGACGCGGCGCAAAGGGCGTCATCAACATGAAGACCAGCGAAAGGAATGGCAAGGTGGTTGCGGTCCTGCTGGTGAGCGAGGACAGCCAGGCGATGCTGATCAGCCAGTTCGGCAAGATCATCCGCATGGGCACCGACACGATCCGCGAGGCGGGCCGCGCCACGCAGGGCGTGCGCCTGCTGCATCTGGAGGAAGGCGACCACGTCGCCGCCGCCGTCGTGCTTCCGAAAGAAGAGACCAACGGCAACGGGGAGGAACCTGCCCTTCCGCTGGCGTAAGCTGATTCACTTTTCATCGTGCAGCAACAGAGAGGAGCGCTCTTGGCGCTCCTCTTTCTTTCCCGCCAGCATACAATCGTCACATGCTGGGTTGGCACTGGGCCGGGATGCTCTTCGCGGTGGCCGTGGTGAGCGGGGCGATGAACGCGGTGGCCGGAGGCGGCAGCTTTCTCACCTTTCCCGCGCTGCTCGCCATGGGTGTGCCGCCGATCTCCGCCAATGCCACCAATACCATTGCGCTGTGGCCCGGCGTGCTGGGCAGCATCGGCGCCTATCGCAACGAGCTGCGCGGCGAAGAGGCGCGGCGCGTGCTCGTTCCTCTGCTCGCGACCGGAGTGGTCGGCGGACTGCTGGGCGCGGTGACGCTGCTGTTGACCCCCGAGCGCACCTTCGTCCGGCTGATCCCGTACCTCCTGTTGGGGGCTACGTTGCTGTTTGCCTTCAGCCGGCGCCTCACGGAACTGCACTCCCGGGGCGACGCGCCGCTCACCACGCGAGGCGCGGCCGTGGCGCAATTTTTTGTGGCGATCTACATCGGGTACTTCGGCGCGGGCTCCGGCATTCTTATGATCGCCTTGCTGACGCTGCTGGGAATGACAAACATTCACCGCATCAACGCCTACAAGACCGTGCAGGCGGCGGCGTGCAACGGAATTGCACTTCTGGCGTTTATAAGCAAAGGCGTTATCTACTGGAGGCACGCCGGAGTGATGCTGGCGGGCGCCGTGCTCGGCGGATACTTCGGCGCGCACTATGCGCAGAAGATGAAGCAGGAGCACGTGCGCTGGATCGTGATCGCCATCGGACTGGGAATGTCCGCTTACTTTTTCTGGAAAACACTATGACGACGATAACGATGACGGCAATTCATACATGGCTGGGCTATGCGGCGGGAACCCTGACCACGATTGCATTTCTGCCCCAGGTGCTGCACGTCTGGCAGACCAAGCGCGCCGAGGACCTGCACATCGGCACACTCGTGAGTTTTACCGTGGGCGTCACTCTATGGCTGACCTACGGACTGCTCACGCACCAGCAGCCGGTGATTCTGGCCAACGCCGTGACGCTGGCGCTGCAGGCGGCTATTATTTTCTTGAAGTTGCGCTATGCTCGCGCGGCGAACAGCGCCACGGACGCCGCAGAGAAAGTCTCCTAGCGCGGTCCGGTCATTTGCCGTGCGGGCTTTGCCGTTCCCCATTATGGGCCTCAATCCTCGCCCTAAGCAGTTCCCCGTACTAAGCGGATGGTGCTAAGCTGCAAGAGTGGGGTGGGGGTTCCTCCAATGAAGATCCAAAATCCTGCAGGAGAGTCGGGGAGCGGAAGAAGCGGCAACGGCCACCGCCGCAAGATCCTGGTGGTGGATGACCAGCGCGTGATTGCCGATACACTTGTGGCGATCCTCAATGCCAGCGCATGCTCCGCCACGGCAGCTTACAGCGGAGAAGGCGCCCTGGAGGCGATCGCGGCCGATGTGCCGGACCTGCTGATCACTGACGTCTGCATGCCGGGAATGAATGGGGTCGAGCTCGCAGTAAAAGTTCGGGAAACATATCCCCAATGCAAGGTGCTACTTTTCTCCGGACACTCCTCTGCGGCCCACTTGATCGAAGAGGCGCGAGCAAAGGGGTACGATTTCACCTTGCTGCACAAGCCGATCCATCCGCGCGACCTTCTGGAGTGCCTGAAGACCGTCTCCTGAGCGCTTCGCCTCCGCCTTCCTGTCCCGCAAGGCCGGCGCGCAACGGCCAGTGCGCGGAAGCACAGCCTGTTGATACAGCCCAGAGCTTCGTTTGACCTGCGCTGGGGCAGACGATAGAATTGAATGGTTTGCCTTGTACTGGCCGGCCTCGTCCGAGGCGGCCCGCGTTCCCTGATCTTACGATCTGCGGCGCCCCCAGCGAGCCCGTATATAGCTTGCTGGGGCGAGACGAAAGCGCAAGCGCACAGAATGATTTTTCGGCACTCACTCGGAGAGCGCGGCCACTGCGGCCCACGTGGAGAGTGCCGGTGTATGGAGGAAATATTATGTACGCGGTGATTCGCGCTGGCGGGAAACAGTATCGGGTGTCGCCCGGCGACGTTGTGAAGATCGAAAAGGCGTCCGCAAGCGGGCCAAACATCGACTTCGAGGTGCTCGCGGTCGGCAGCGACGAGGGCAAGATCGCCAAGGCCGACGACGCCAGGGTTGTGGGCGAGATCCTCGGCGAAGGCCGGGCCGACAAGATACTGGTCTTCCACTTCAAGCGCAAGAAGCAGTACAAGAAGCTGAACGGACATCGTCAGCCGTTTACCCAGGTGCGGATCGCCGAGATCAGCGCCGGCGGCCAGACGTTCAAGGCGCCTGCCGCGAAGCAATAGCGCCCCCACATTTGGCCGACTGATGGCAAATGTGGGCCACCAGGTTTTGATTGCCCGGGAGCGGGTAACGAGCGAAGGAAAAAGTTATGGCACACAAAAAAGGTCAAGGAACATCGCGCAACGGGCGGGACTCGAATGCGCAGCGGCTGGGCGTGAAGGCCTTCGGCGGTGAGACGGTCACCGGCGGCACGATCATCGTGCGCCAGCGCGGCACGCGCATCAAGCCCGGGTTGAACGTGGGACGCGGCAAGGACGACACGCTCTTTGCCAAGACCGACGGCAAGGTGAAGTTCGTCGATCGCGGCTCGATGGGCCGCTTCGTCACCATCGAGCCGATCACGGCGGAAGCGTAAACAAAAATTTTTTCAGTGATGGCAGAGGCCTCGCCCAACGGCGAGGCCTTTCTGCGTGCGCGCAGAGCACAGCAAGAGAAAATCAACCATTTCAACGCCGAGGCCGCCCCATTTCTGTCTCTTTCGGGCAGAAGTGGAGCAGTTGCGTTGTTCTTGCGCATACACGATGCCGGCACTCAGGATGACGAACTCAGTCCTCAACCACGGCACAAACAATAGATTTACATATACCAATCTATCTACTTTTGTCATTTCGCATCTATGCATCTTGCACTACTTGTGGTGAAATAGCACAGTTGCGCGGAACGCGCAGCATCGATGTTCGTTGACGAAGCGAAAATTCGAGTCGCATCCGGTGCCGGCGGCAACGGCTGTATGGCGTTTCGCCGCGAGAAGTTTGTTCCGCGCGGCGGGCCCAGCGGCGGCGATGGCGGCCGCGGCGGCGACGTCATGATGGAGTCCAGCGAGCGGCACAATACGCTGGTGCATTTTCGCTTCAACCCGGAGTACAAGGCGCAGCGCGGGCGTCACGGCGAGGGCTCCAACCGTACCGGCGCCGAGGGCAACAGCATCACGCTGAAGGTCCCCGTGGGGACCGTGGTCTATAACGATGAGACCGGCGAAGTGGTGCACGACTTTGCGCAGCCGAACGAGCGCGTGGTCGTGGCGCGGGGCGGACGCGGCGGGCGCGGCAATCAGAACTTCGCCACGCCGACACATCAGGCACCGCGCGAGCACGAGCCGGGCAGGCCGGGCCAGGAGCTGCGGCTGCGGCTGGAGCTGAAGCTGCTGGCGGATGTGGGACTGGTGGGCTATCCCAATGCGGGCAAGTCCACGCTGATCTCGCGCATTTCGGCGGCCCGGCCCAAGATTGCGGACTATCCGTTCACCACGCTGCAGCCGAACCTGGGCGTGGTGGCGGTTGGAGAGATGCCGGATGTCGTGAGCTTTGTGGTGGCCGACATTCCGGGCCTGATCGAGGGCGCAAGCAGTGGCGCAGGGCTGGGCACTCAGTTCCTGCGGCACATCGAGCGCACTCGCTGTTTGGTGCATCTGGTCGATTGCTCGGATGCGAGCGGAAGGCCGGATCCGGTGAAAGACTTCGAGGTGGTCCTGCGCGAGCTGCGAAGCTTCGGCGCCGGGCTGGAGCGCAAACCCATGATCGTGGCGGCCAGCAAGATGGACGCCGCGAATCCGGCGAAGGTGGAACGGCTGCGGCGCCACGCCCGCAAGCTGGGCCTGGAGTTCCACGCGATCTCCGCCGTGACCGGGACTGGCATTCCGGAGCTGACATGGGCAATGGCGCGCAGCGTGGAAGAGTTTCGCCGGCGTAATGCCGGCGATGGACCGGTCGCTGACGCCGCATCGCTGGATGCGGAGCCGGTCATCGGTGAGAAAAAACAAACAAAAGGGAGAATACCAATGGCGACAAAGAAAGCTGCAAAGAAGGCTACCAAGAAGGCTGCGAAGAAGGCCACGAAGAAGGCCGCGAAGAAGTCTGCGAAGAAGGCCACGAAGAAGGCCGCAAAGAAGTAGTCGTCCATTCCGCCTTCGGCGCGGGCCATCGCGGTCCGCGCCGCAAGTTTTTTCCGCATCGAATCTCCACAGGCATAATCTGTCAGCGCCAAGAATCAGCCACAGGCATGAATCAGCCACAGGCATGAATCAGCCACAGGAAAGCATCGCGCTCTTTGGCGGCTCCTTCGATCCGGTGCACCTGGGTCATCTGGCCGTGGCGCGCGCTGCGGCCGAACGCTTCCACCTCGCGCGCATCTACTTTGTCCCCGCCTGCCTGCAGCCGCTGAAGGCGCAGCAACAGGTGACGAGCTACAATCACCGCTTTGCCATGCTGGCCCTGGCCTTGCAAGGCGAGCGGAACTTTTATCCTTCGCTGCTGGAGTCGCCCGAGATGGTGCGCGCCTGTGGTCAGGAGGCCAGCTACTCGGTCGATACCGTGCCGCGCATGCGCAAGCAGATGAGGCCGGGCACGCGGCTCTACTTCCTGATCGGGATGGACGCCTTCGCGCACATCGCAAAGTGGCGCTCGGCCGTGGAGCTGCTGCGATCCGTGGAGTTCATCGTGGCCAGCCGCCCGGGCTTTCCGCTCGACGAGGTGTCGCACGCATTGCCCGCGGAGCTGCGTCCGGACAAGACGGAAGAGAAAAGGCTGCAGGAGACCGGATTACTGGAGACCAAGGGTGTGCGCCTGCACCTGCTTCCCGATGTACACGAGGAGGTGAGCGCGACAGCGATCCGCGAGGCCGCCCGCCGGGGAGTTGGGCTCGAAAGCCTGGTGCCGGGCGCAGTGGCCGAGTACATCCTGAAGATGAAACTTTACGCAGAGGACAAAGCCTTCCTCTGACTCGCATTCATCTTGCATCGCGCCACGCGCCAAAGCACAATAGGTGCGACCAGAAAGAGGAACGCACGCATGCCGATGCCGGAAGTTCGCAGGCAAGTCGCAGTTGCCCTTGAAGCGGTGAACAGCAAGAAGGCCGAGGATGTCACGCTGCTGCAGTTGCCGAGGGAGTCGAGCACCTTCACCGATTATTTCCTGATCTGCAGCGGCCACAATCCGCGGCAGGTGCAGGCGATCGCCGACGAGGTCGATGAACGGCTCTCAAAGGGCATGGGCGTGGAGCCGAACAATCGCGAAGGCTACACGACGGCGGAGTGGATCCTGCTGGACTACGTCGATTTTGTCGTGCACATCTTTAACGCGCAGCGGCGTGCCTACTACGACCTTGAGCGGCTGTGGAAGTCGGCGCACAGACTCACCGCCCAGGACTTACTGGCGCCGCAGAAGGAACCCATAGACGAAGCGCCTGCGGCCCGTAAGTCCGCGGCAAAGCCGCCCGCAAAGAAAAAACCAGCCGCGAAGAAGAAGTCGTCCGGAGTGCGCGCTGCGGCCAGGCAGAGCGCGCGCGGAGCGGCGAGGACATCGTCGGCGAAAAAGGCCGCGGCAAACAAGAGCGGAAAAAAGGTAGCGGCCAAGAAGTCTCCAGCAGGCAGGGCCGGCGCAAAGAAGAAGTCGCGGTGAACAAGTCGCGGTGAAGATCCGGCTGGTTTCACTCACCAAGAGGCGGGGCGCGAGCAAGCAGTCCGCGGTCGACGAGCTGACGGCCGAGTATGTGAGGCGCGCCGCTCGCTACGGGGCGGTGGAATCGGCGGAATACGCAACTGAGGCGGCGCTGCTGAAAGGCCTGGAGCGGCCGGGGCGTACGGCTGCGGTGCTGGTAGCACTTGACTCAGGCGGCAGGCAGATGAGCAGCGAGCAGCTGGCCGCATTTCTCGAGCAGCAGATGGAGCGCGGTACGCAGGAGCTGGTGCTGGCCGTGGGCCCGGCCGACGGCTGGAGCGACGCAGTGCGCGGCCGGGCGCAGATGCTGCTCTCTCTGGGAAAGATCACATTGCCGCATGAGCTGGCGCGCGTGGTGCTGGCCGAACAGATCTATCGGGCTTTCACGATCCTGAACAGACATCCGTATCACAGCGGGCATTAGCCTCCGCAAAGCACAACAAGGCAACCGCCCCACATCTGCTGACGTAAATCACAAAACCAGGCAGATGTGGGTCACCCGCTTCGCACCAAGGTTGACACTAACCCACGCGCTGCCGGATGCGAGTGCGCTGCTCGAGCAGCTGGTCGAAGGTGATGTGGCGCAGGATCTCGCCATCATCGGGCACGAAGCCGTGCGCAAAGTCCTGTGGCAAGTAGGAAGGGGCCTCGGCTTCAGGCTCGATCACCAGGCCATCGCAAAGGATGTCCACCACGTGTCCGAGCTGCGCGTGACGGCGCACCGTGAAGTGGGTGCAGGGAAAAAATCGCATAGGGCCGGCACCGGGTTCGTACTGGTAGAGATATGGGCCGGAAAGGTGCAGGATGCCGCCGTTTTCAAGTTCTAGGAAGTAATGTGGGCCTTCGCCATTCAGCTCGGCTACGCGAAAGGCGCGCTCGATTTGATAGTGGGTATAGACGAGCAGATTTCGCCTTTCCAGTTCCTCGGCAATCTCGCTGGTCCGGGGCTGGCGCGGCAGGCGCGGGTAGTCGAGCAGATTGGCAATGGTCAGCATAAGAGCGCTGAGATAGACGAACGCCACAACCGCGATGATCCCAAGGCCCGCATGATAAAAGAGCTTCAGCAACGCGAGTGCGGCCGAGGCGAACGCCACGCCGGCGAAGAGCCACAACTGAGAGATGAACACACAGCCTCCAGCGGATCGAGTCTTGATTCGCCGCCTGTCTCGGCGCATGGAATGTTCACCGCTTAGGATTCTGCTCGGCGGGGCGGAGATGGCCGGTGTCACACAACAAGCCGCAATTTCGCACCGGGCTCAGGAGAGCGCTGGGAGTACCTCGCCAGCGAGGTAGATGGAGCCGGCGATAATCAGCACAGACTCTGGTCCGAGCTGCTGCGCACGCTGTATGGCCAGCATCAGTCCCTCACTGACGCGGGGCGCTTCGGAGTGTGGGATGCCAAGCGATTCCGCAATGCGCGCAAGCTCGGCAGTCTCGGCAGCACGCGGAGTGCCGGAGACGCGGGTGAGAACGACGTGCGCCATTCGCGGCCAGAGTATCCGCGCCATCCCTTCCAACGCTTTGTCGGCCATTGCCGCGAAAAGCAGGACCATCGGACGATCGGCAGTCAGCCGCTCTGCATCCGGCTGCTCTGCTCTGAGCTGCTCTCCAGCCATTGCATCGCCAAAATCACTGAGAGCAGAGAGCAGCGCCCATGCGCCGGCTGGATTGTGCGCCACGTCGACGACGATCTCCGGCCGGCGCGCGGTGCGGGCAAAGGATTGAAAGCGTCCCGGCCAGGCTGTTTGGCGAGTACCGCGCGCGATGCTCTCCGCGGTGATGCGGAAGCCTAGGGCGGCAAGCTCCTCGGCGGCGGTGATGGCCAGCGCGATGTTTCGGAGCTGATGGCGGCCGACCAACGGCGAGACAATCTCCACCTCGCGTCCCATCACGCTCAGCGGAAAGCGCGTCGTGAACGCGCGGCCTGCCTGTCTCGATTTTTCCGCAACCGGCCGGGAATTGGGAGCAAGCGATGGCACGTTGTGCGCGGCGTTCACTGCACGCGCGCCAACCTGCATCATGCGTTCACCCAGTACCTGGTTGGCCTGAGGATGTTGTGGCAACGTGACGGCCGGAACACCGGAGCGGAGGATTCCGGCTTTTTCGGCGGCGATCTCGGCGATGGTGTTGCCCAGATGCTTCTGGTGGTCGAGATCGATATCGGTGATGACGCACAGAATCGGCTCGACGATGTTCGTCGCGTCGAGACGTCCACCCATGCCGACCTCGAGCACGGCGATGTCCACGCCGGAGGATGCGAAAAAGTCGAATGCGATGGCGGTTATCGTCTCGAAGAAACTGGGCCGGTGCGGGAGAGCGCCGGAGTCCACCAGATCGGCGGCAATCGCTGTCACGCGCTCATAGATCTCGGCGAAGTCGCTGTCGGGGATCGGCTGGCCGTTCACGACGATGCGTTCGTTGATGCGCAGCAGATGCGGCGAGGTGTAAAGACCGACGCGGTGAGCCGAGGCCTGCAGAATGGCGGCCAGGGTTGCGGCGGTAGAGCCCTTGCCATTGGTTCCGGCGATGAGCACAGACGGAAAGCGGCGCTGCCGGTCCCCCAGCGCCTGGCAGAGCAGGCGCATGTGCGCCAGGTCAAACTTGCGCGCCGAATGGAGCTCGTGGCCGAGGGCATAGAGCGACTCGACCGCCGATTCATAGGAGATCATCTCGCTCCGATTATCGCACCCCAATCAAAGCGCCTTTTACGGGCATTGGATGCAGAAGGCCTGGGAACTCATGGACCCAGGGGATGGGAGTGCAGGCGCATCAGGCTCGCGACGCTGTAGGCGGCCTGTGCCGCGAGGAGCGCGAAGATCACCGCATGCGCCGGCGCCTGCAGGCGGCCCTCGACCAGGTCGGCAAAGATCCCCGCGATGAAGAGCATCAGGAACGGCAGCGTGGCAAAGAGCGTCGCGGTGGCGCCGCTCTGCGGAAAGAGCATCGAGATGGCGAGCAGAAATACTAAGACGATTAATGGCGCCGTGTTGCCAAAGAAGCGGCTGCGGCGCGATGCGCACCAGGCCGGAAGCGCAATGCCGAGGGCGATGAGCGCCGCCGGTGCAGCGTCGAAGAAGAAGTTTAGAAGCATGCGCGCCAGCAGCCTGGGCGAGAGCGACTGCGGGTCCCAGACGGGCAGGCTGTGGTGCATTGCACTGCGAACCAGCGCACGCAGATCGGAGAGATAGCAGGCCTCGAGCAGGACGAATGCCACGGCGCTGCCGGCAAGCAGAATCAGCAGCGCGGCGGGCCGGCGATGCGGCACAGCCCACAGCATGAACGCAGCTGCGAGAACGAGCAGCCAGAGCAGCGGCCAATGTGCTCCAGCGGCAAAC
>WNFY01004137.1_pt1 | contig 17681 bp, 17 predicted proteins | sample 5400091 | NCBI WGS metagenome assembly WNFY01 (sample SAMN13153364, study PRJNA577476) | soil metagenome | isolation source: 60 cm soil or saprolite under grassland replicate 1 | place: USA:California | collected 2016-06-15
ATAAGGACGGATGTTTCCATCGTGGTCGCGCGTTTGTCCATTAAATTCGTCGGAAACGAACGTGAACGCGATGTTATCAGTGCCGTAAAACCTGCGCATGATTTGGAAGACCGTGCCTCCAAAACCGGCGTGACCTGAAGGATAGGCGGGGAACGGCGGCGTGAAGTTCGGGCCGGTGAGATTGCTGGCGGGCGCGCCTAACGGCATGAAGTTCGTATCGCCAATGGTCTCGGGATTGCCGTCGCCGAGGCCGGTAGGCCCTGTGCCAGTATCAGATTCTCGAATGCCCGCAATCGGACGCCACAAATCGTAGTGGTATTTCGATTCCCAAACCGTCATTGCGGTATCGGCCATCGCGGTGTTTACCAACGCAAGCAAGCGCGCGAATTGAATGCCACTCAATCTCCGCTGGTCGGCAAGTTGCACTGCGAGCTGATTGTAAAGGCGCGGAGGCGCGCACAGGCTCGGGGTGGCATCATAAGCCCAGAAAGTACCAATGAAGGTTTGCTCTTCAGTGCGCTGCGTAGGCGTAATGATCCCGTCACCGCCCACATTTTTCACCTCGTTGTATGCAGCCGTGTAGTCGGCGCTAGTCATGTCGGGCGGAGGCGGCGCGCGGAATTGAGTCGTCGAATTGATCACGAACGGTATGCACTCACCCCAGTGCGCCCCTATCGCGAGCGGAAACAGACTCACGGGGTCCTGCCGCCAGTGCCCGGGCAGATCGCTCGGAAAATAATCGACGCCAAGCTGCGGATCAGGAAATTGCGAACCATCATTAACACGCATCCCCAGAATGGCTGCAGCTGCTCGGTGCCCCAAGTCGATCCCGTTTGCTTTTTGCTGCGCGTTCCTCACAGCAGCCAAATCTTCTGCGAGGTACGCATCAAAAGTCGCTGTTTGCGATGGAAACAACGCCGCCAGAGTGTCGCGCCCGGCCTGGCTAATCGCCGCGTCCACTGACGTCGGGCCGCGCGCAGCCTGCGTCCCAGTATAACTGGTGTAACCGCCGAGGACCGCCTCAAGCACGTCGAACATGGCAATGTGGACAATCGCCATTGCCCGGCTGGCGCGCCCGGGTCCGAACTGTTCTCCGAAAACGCGGTTCTCTCCCGGAGGGACAGGGGTGTGATCGAGACCGGTGGCATTAATAGCGATCACGTTCCAACGGTGAAGAGCGGGCTGAAACAGGGGGCCAAAGACCGCATTAAATCCGTTATCCCGAACCGCAGCGAAGGTCAGAACAGACAGCATCAAGCCAACGAGCAATATCGAAGCTTTCTTCATGTGATTTCTTTCCGGGCCAGTCTTTACATCGACATTGTTTTCCCAGCCAGAACAATCTTCCTCGTTGAACTTCCAAGTCCGGCAACTTTATCGGCGGCCGATTCGTCGAGCCGCTCCGTTGTTTGTCATTCCGAGCGAAGTCGAGGAATCTCTCGAAATTTCTTTAAGTCTTCGCAGTGCTCGTTGAGCAGATCGTGTTAGACGTTTACAATCTCAAAGCCGTGCGAACAGAACCAATTCAAATCAAGAATTTCATCGACGGCCAATTTGTTCAGCCGATTAGCGGGAAATACCTCGACAATATCGAACCGGCGACTGGCAAACCGTATTCGCAAGTTGCGGACAGCGATGCGCGCGATGTCGATCTTGCCGTCGCCGCAGCTGAGAAAGCATTTCGCGACTGGTCAAAACAACCGGCAGCCGAACGCTCCCAGTTTCTACTGCGAATAGCCGATTTGATTGAACGCGACCTGGAGAAATTCGCCCGTGCCGAATCAATTGACACAGGCAAGCCGATTTCGCTTGCCCGCACACTCGATATTCCTCGAGCCGTAAGCAATTTCCGGTTTTTCGCGACTGCGATTCTGCACACCGAATCCGAAGCGCACATTACCGACAGTGTCGCGTTCAACTACACTCTGCGTCAGCCTCGCGGCATTGCCGGATTAATTTCCCCGTGGAATTTGCCGCTCTATCTATTGAGCTGGAAAATCGCGCCCGCGATTGTGGTTGGTAACACGGCCATCGCCAAACCGAGCGAGCTGACGCCCATGACCGCTTACATGCTGTGCGAGATCGCCCGCGAAGCCGGATTGCCAAATGGCGTGCTCAATGTCGTGCACGGCACCGGACCAAACGTTGGCGCCGCGATCACTGCGCATCCAAAGATCAACACCATCTCGTTTACCGGAGGCACCGTGACCGGTCGCAAAGTTGCCGAGGCATGTGCGCCCCTGTTTAAGAAGGTTTCGCTCGAGCTCGGCGGCAAAAATCCAAACATCGTTTTCGCCGATGCCGACCTTGACGCGGCAATCGCTGGCAGTGTGCGCTCGTCATTCGCAAACCAGGGGCAAATTTGCCTGTGCGGTTCGCGAGTGTTCGTCGAGCGCTCCGCTTACAATGATTTCGTCGATCGATTCATCGATAGGGCGTCGCAATTGAAAATGGGCGATCCGCTCGATGAGAAGACCGAGCAAGGCGCGATCGTGAACAAGGCGCAGCTCGATAAGATCAAGTTCTACGTCGATCTCGGCCAGAAAGAAGGCGGTAAAATCGCGCTCGGCGGCTCTGCGCCAGAACCACCAAACGAACGTTGCCGCGAGGGTTATTTCTTTCCGCCAACCGTCATCACCGGTCTGCCTGTCTCATGTCGCACAAATCGCGAAGAAATCTTCGGGCCGGTCGTAACGATCACTCCGTTCGACAATGAAGAAGAAGTGATCACGTACGCGAACGATTGCGATTACGGGCTGGCGTCCAGCGTCTGGACACAGAACCTGAGCCGCGCCCATCGTGTCGCTGAAAGAATTGATACTGGCACCGTTTGGGTAAACTGCTGGCTGCTGCGCGACCTGCGCGTTCCCTTCGGTGGAATGAAACAAAGCGGCGTCGGCCGCGAAGGCGGCGAAGAAGCGTTGCGGTTCTTTACTGAACCGAAGAATGTCTGCATCGCGAAGTAGTTGATCCTGGATCAACAATTGCCGATGGTCGGTCATGTGCCGAAGCATCAAAACCCTGCATAATTTTGAGCCGCCGGCGACGAATGACGAAATTCGCGCATCGTCGCTGCAATTTGTCCGGAAACTTTGCGGATTCACCAAGCCATCGCACGCGAACGAATCCGCGTTCAATCGAGCCGTCGATGAAGTCGCCCACGCTGCACAGCATTTACTCGATTCGTTAGTGACGAACGCGCCGTCGCGTAATCGCGAAGTTCAAAGGATGAAAGCGCGCGCGCTCGGTGAAACGTTTTGGCACAAGTAACGGCGCCGTTGTTGCCGCGCACAACCATCACTAAAGCCGGTGGCGAATGAACGGGCCTATTCGCGGCAGTTGTCTGTGCGGCGGCGTGCGCTTTGAAGTAGATCCGCCTTTCCTTCAAGCCAGCCATTGTCATTGCGATCGCTGCCGCAAGCATTCCGGGACCGCTGTATGCACGCAAGCACGTGTGCGGCGGGAACAGTTCCGCTTGTTGCAAGGCGAAGAGTTGATCAAGGTTTACGGAAAGGGCGAAGGCGCGGTAAAGGCGTTCTGTATAAATTGTGGCTCCAGTTTGTTCGGCGGTGATTGGCCGGACGGACCGCAGGTGTCGATTCGCATGGGCGCGTTCGATGACGATCCAGGAATTCGGCCGCAATTTCATACCTTTGTCGATGATCGCGCGCCGTGGGACACCATCACCGATGACCTTCCGCAATATTCTGAAAGGCGGACGTGATTTGATCTGTGGATCGAAATAATCCGTTTTTATCCGCGTGATCCGCGGTGAAGAATATGAGTGGAGCATCATGAAAACGGCGCTGTGCGAATTGCTCGGCATTGAGTATCCGATTATTGCCGCGCCGATGGGTCCGGATCTGACTGGCCCTGAGTTGGTCGCGGCGGTCAGTAACGCTGGCGGACTTGGGATTTTGCAGTCGCAACTTGCGCCACCCCCGTTGTTCCGCCGGGAAATTCAGCGCATTCGAGAACTGACTGACAAACCGTTCGGCGTAAATTTGATTTTGCATTTCCCTGCCGATGACCAGGTCGCGATTTGTGTGGAGGAACGTGTGCCGGTCCTCTCGTTTTTCTGGGGCGATCCGACGCCATACCTAGAGCGCGCCCATAGCGCCGGAATAAAAGTCCTGCAGCAGGTCGGTTCCGTCGGCGATGCACAGGCCGCCGTCCGAGGAGGCGTGGATGTTATCATCGCACAAGGAATTGAGGCGGGCGGCCATGTGGCCGGCAAAGTTTCCACTATGGCCCTTGTGCCTCGCGTCGTTGATGCGGTCGCGCCGCTCCCTGTTGCTGCTGCTGGTGGGATTGGAGATGGCCGCGGAATTGTTGCCGTGCTTGCGTTGGGCGCACAGGCAGCTGTCCTTGGGACCTGTTTCATTGCGAGTATCGAGTCGCGTGCGCATCTCCATTATAAAGAAAAATTGTTGGCGGCTAACGAAGAGGACACGGTTCGAACGACACTTTTCGGCTTTGGGTGGCCGAACGCCCCACATCGAACTTTGCGAACCGCATTCGTCGAACAATGGCTCGGCAACGAGGCTCGCGGCCAAGAATCGCGTCCTGACGAACCGAAAATTGGCGAGACAGTGATCGGTGGACAACCGATGCCGGTGCTACGCTTCATGGGATTCCCGCCTAATTGCGATGCCAAGGGAGATATCGACTCAATGGCCTTGCTGGCCGGTGAAGGGGTCGGCCTAGTGCGCGAAGTAAAGCCAGCGGGTCAGATCGTTCGAGCGTTGGTAGAGGAAGCGCAGCAGATCATCTTGCAGCGTTTGACTGGGATTGCAGCAACCGAAAAATGAGCATCCAAAATCCTCGCCCCGCTCGGGTTGACCTGCGCGTTCCGTTCGGCGGAATGAAGCAAAGCGGCGTCGGCCGCGAAGGCGGCGAAGAAGCTCTCCGATTTTTCACCGAGCCGAAGAACATCTGCATCGCAAAATAGAAATCCGATTGAGGGTTGAGAGTTGATTGTTGAGAGTAGGTGATGCCTGCGAAATGTACCGGTGGCCGCGCGTGCGGCGAGATTCGCTACGAATGCACCGCCGAACCGATTGTGATGTTTAACTGCCACTGTCGAGACTGTCAGCGTGCCAGTGGGGGGCCATACACTGGAGTTGTCTATGTGCCGGCAAAGGCATTCAAAATCACGAAAGGTTCACCCAGTTATTACAGCACTTCGAGCAAGGCCATGGGGAACAACAAGCGCGGCTTTTGCCCGAAATGCGGTTCCCGCCTTTTCGGCGGCATCACCGACGAGGGACACGGCATCACCGCTTCAAGCTTGGACGACCCGACGTTGTTTCGTCCGCAGTTCGACATCTTTACTTCCCACGCTCAGCCGTGGGATCACATGGATCCGAAAGTGCCGAAGTTTGAGGAGTATCAGCCATCAGGCAGCTGATGGTTGGGAGTTGATTGTTGAGAGCCTAGAACAAATGTCCTTTATTCGCGTAATCCGCGGTTACAAATCAACTCAATGAGCGAAACCTTCGAAAGCGAACGCGCGCCTGAACCTGTTGGTGCGTTCCCACACGCAAAACGCGTAGGCGAACTTTTGTTTCTATCCGGAATCGGGCCGCGCGTGCGGGGCAGCAAAGAAATTCCCGGCGTGACGCTCGATTCTTCCGGCAGCCTCGTGACTTACGACATCGAAACGCAATGCCATGCCGTATTCGAGAATGTGCGGCTCGTGCTCGAAGACGCTGGCGCGACTTGGCAGGACATCGTCGATGTCACGGTCTTCCTGACGAACATGAAAAAGGATTTTCCGATCTACAACAGCATTTACGCGGAATATTTTGCCGGGCCTGGCAAACCAAATCCGACTCGCACGACGATTGAAGTCGGCGCATTGCCAACACCAATCGCAATCGAACTAAAAGTAATTGCCGCGGTGGGATAAAGACGCGTTCTACTTCCTGTCATTCCGAGCGAAGTCGAGAATGGAGCTGCGAGGGACGCCGCGACATGGACGGAAAGGCCGAAGGCTGAGCGAACGGGAAGTGAGCGAATCAAATCTCTCGCTATATTCCCAATTCGGCGTTGGATCTTTTCTGGAACGTTCGCCAATTACGAGCACGAGCACGAACACGAATAAATCATTCTGTATCATCTCCGCCGATCACACCGGCATAACAGTTTCAAATCTCGAAAAAGCCTTGGCATTCTGGCGCGACGCGCTTGGCTTTGAGCTTTCGCACACTGCGCATCAAACCGGCGAACTAGCCAGGGAAATCACCGGCGTTGAAGGGGCTGAGATAAAGCTTGCGGTCCTAAAAACGCCGGGCGGTCATAAAATCGAACTACTCGAATATCTCGCGCCGGCGGATCGTAAACGCGCAGATATTCGACCGTGCGATGTTGGTTCAGTGCATGTTGCGTTACTCGTTCACGATCTCGACGCCGTGCTCGAAAGGATTGCAGCATCGGATTGGAAAGCCGCCGGGAAACCGCAGATGCTGCAATCAGGACCGAATGCCGGTAAGCGCGTCGTCTACGTGCGCGACCCTGACGGGACAACCATCGAATTAATGCAGATTGCGAAGCAAAGTTCATCCACAGATGTCGCAGATTAATACAGATTTGAGCGCAGCCGGTGCTTACGGTTGTCGGTGATTTCAATCTGCGGAAATGGATTCGACTTTCGCTCACCACGGCGTCTGCGTAATCTGCGGTTAATGACTTTTTCATCCGACGAAAATTTCGCGCGGCAACTCGACCGCGAGGACCCGCTTCGCGATTTCCGCGAAAAATTTTCTCTGCCACTCGGCAAAGACGACAAGCCGGCCATCTATTTCGCCGGAAATTCGTTAGGCCTAATGCCAGAATCCGCGAGGCAAATCGTCGACGATGAGTTAGACAATTGGGCCAAGCTTGGCGTCGATGCGCATCACGCTAGTGGGACGCCATGGTATTCGTACCACGAAGCGCTGCGCGAACCGACGGCGCGGCTCATTGGCGCAAACTCAGTCGAAGTGATCTGCATGAATAGTCTCACGGTGAATCTTCATCTGATGATGGCGACGTTTTATCGACCAACCAAATCGCGCTTCAAAGTCCTGATGGAAGAGCCGGCGTTCCCTTCCGATACCTACGCGATTAAGACGCAGCTCATTCACCACGGGCTGGATCCGAAAGACGCGCTCGTTCTGGCGCGGCCGCGCAAAGGCGAATTCACTGTTCGCACGGAAGAAATTCTCGATCTTATCGACGAGCACGCCGATGACCTTGCAGTGGTGATCATGGGCGCGGTGAATTTTTTCACCGGTCAATTAGTCGACATCGAAATGGTCACGGCTGCAGCGCAGAAACACGGAATCGTCGTTGGGTTCGATCTCGCCCACGCAATCGGCAACGTGCCGGTGGCGCTTCATGATTGGAATGTCGATTTTGCTGTGTGGTGTTCATACAAATATTTGAACGCCGGTCCGGGCGCGGTTGCAGGCGCGTTCGTGCATGAGCGTCATGCGAGTAACACAAGCTTGCCACGTCTCGCTGGCTGGTTCGGAAACGATCCGAATACGCGATTCCGGTTGCATCTGGAGCCGGAGTTCGTCCCCGTAGCGTCCGCCGACGGTTGGCAGATTAGTAATCCGCCAATTTTTTCGATGGCACCGCTGCGCGCGTCGCTCTCAATTTTCCACGAGGCCGGCGGGATGGAACCGCTGCGCGCAAAATCGATGAAGCTCACCGGCTATCTCGAATTTTTGATCGAACAAATCGGTTCAAAGAAATTCTCTCTCATCACTCCGGCGGACCCGAATGTGCGAGGCGCGCAATTGTCGATCCAGGCGCACGAGCGTCCAAAGCAGTTACACGAAGAACTTATCGCCGCTGGTGTGAAATGCGATTTTCGCGAGCCAAACGTGATCCGCGTCGCGCCGACGCCGCTGTACAATACCTTTCACGAAGTGTGGCGGTTCGCCCAGATTCTCGCTCAGCACCAGTAGACTGATCCGCCGATCGTCGAGATCGACAATTTTCTGCCAGAGCGTTTCCCATGCGATCTGTGAAATTCTTTCTGCTCGCTGTGTTGCTGTTTACTGCAATGGCACGAATCGCAGCGGCGGATCGGGTCAGCGATTTCGCAAACGAATACCTGAAGAAAAACCAAATTCCTGGGTGCGCGGTCATGGTCCGGCACGATGGCAAAATCGTGCTTTGCCAGGGATATGGTGTTGCGAACGTTGAGGACGGCGTACGCGTCACGAGGCAGACAGTGTTTCAATCCGGCTCGATCGGAAAGCAATTTACCGCGATGGCGATCATGATGCTGATTGAACAGAAAAAACTCGCGCTCGACGATCCGATTTCGAAATACCTCGACGTGCCGGAAAACTGGTCTGCCATTCGCGTCCGGCATTTGCTGACGCATACCTCCGGGCTCGGCGATTATCCTGAAAGTTTCTCGCTGCAGCGAGATTACACTGAGGATGAGCTACTGAAGATGATCACAGCGCAGCCGCTCGCTTTCGCTCCTGGCGAAAAATGGAGCTACAGCAATCTCGGCTATGTCACGCTCGGAATTCTCATTCACAAAGTAGGCGGCGAATCCTGGGGCGACTTTCTCCAGCTGCGCGTTTTTGCACCGCTCGGTATGAAGCACACACGCGTGATCAGCGAAGCCGACATTACCCCGAATCGCGCCGCCGGTTACGTGCTCAAGAATGGCGCGCTCAAGAATCAACAGTGGGTATCGCCCACTGTGAACAACACCGCTGACGGGAGCTTGTACTTCACTGTCGAAGACCTCGGGAAATGGGATGAAGCGTTGGACACGCGAAAATTAATAAGCCGCGCCAGCTATGAACAAATGTGGACGCCGGTCAAACTCAACAACGCCACAACCGCCCCTTACGGTTTTGGTTGGCGAATAGCAAAAACTGGTTCCGGTCACAATGTGCTCGAGCATGGCGGCGCCTGGCAGGGATTCGCTTCCTATATCGTACGCTATCCCGACGATCGGCTAACCGTCGCGGTGTTGTGCAACCGCGCTGGCGCGAGCGCCAGCTACATCGCGAAGCATATCGCCGGACTTTATGTTCCATCTGTAGCCCCGCGCCTTCGCACGGCGATCAAACTCGACCCTGCAATTCTGAGTTCGTACAGCGGCGAATATCGTCTCGAGGATCGCTTCACTATCAAGGTGAGTTTGGCCCGTGATCGGCTCGAGACAATGTGGCTTGGTGAAAAAATCATGCTCCTTCCCGAATCCGAAACGGACTTTTTCCAAGAAGATTCAGATCGCACATTTCGTTTCGTGAAAGACGCCAGCGGCAAAGTCATGTCGCTGATTATTTCCGTCCCGGAAGAGCTGGTGTTGCGCAGAGTGCACTGAAGCAGACTGCGCCAAGCAATTTTCTCATGGAAAACTTTATCTGCGTGCAATGCGGAATGCAGTTTGCTGAAAGCGCGCAGCCTCCGCCGAGTTGTCCAATTTGCGAAGATGAGCGGCAATTTGTGCGTCATGGTGGCCAGGAATGGACGACGCTCAAACGTCTGGCGGCTGATCATCACAACCGCCTTGAAGAGGAAGCGGCACGCCTTCTGGGGATCGGCACGCAACCGGAATTTGCCATCGGCCAGCGCGCATTGCTCTTGCAATCCCCCGGCGGAAATCTGCTCTGGGATTGCATTTCATTGCTGGACGAAAAGACCATCGCCGAAGTGAAAGCCCGCGGCGGTATTCGCGCGATCGCCATTTCACATCCGCATTTTTACTCGTCGATGGTCGAATGGGCCGAGCATTTTGATGCGCAAGTCTTTTTGCATGCAAAAGATCGACAATGGGTCATGCGAGAAAGTCCTCGCATCCACTTTTGGGAAGGAAGAACCCTGTCACTCTGGGATGGGCTCACGTTAATCAATTGTGGCGGACATTTCGAAGGCGGCACCGTGTTGCACTGGCCCGCGGGCGCAAATACCAAAGGCGCGTTGCTGACAGGCGACATTATTACCGTGGTGCAGGATCGCCGGTACGTCAGCTTCATGCGAAGCTATCCGAATCTTATTCCGCTCGGAGCCGTGGCGATCCATCGCATTCTCGAAACGATTGAACCGTTTTCCTTCGATCAAATCTACGGCGGCTGGTGGCAGGCCAACGTCTTATCCGACGCGAATGCAGCGGTCGCGCGATCTGCCGACCGTCATCTGCGCGCGATCGGACAGATGTAGCGTCTAGCCCGTTTACCGGAAGTCGTCCGTACTCAAGCCACTGCCTCGCATGATGCTTTTCAGCGTGCCAATCGGGATCGGTTTGCTGCCGTGCATCGGAACAATGACCTGCCGGCCATCTGGATGACGCCATTTCTGATGACCGCCGCGCTGGCCTAGGAGGATGAATCCGTGACGGCGTAGAACACGAACGACAACGTGGGCGTTGCAGACGGGAAAATGCTGGCTCACGGAAGAGCCACTTCCATCAGCTTGGCTCCGTCGCGCAACTCAACGGGCGACGGCTCAAACCACAGTGCCAGCGCCTCCTTCGCATTGGCAACGGCCTCCTCTTCCGTGTCGCCAGCGGAACCGCAGCCGGGCAGCTCGGGAAACACCGCCGACCAACGCCGGGCAGAAGAATCAAACTCAACCAGCAATCGAAGTTTCATCCGATACATGATAACGGAAACCGTGTATGCCGGCAAGGCGGGACCATTCTCGTTCGACCAAATTTACGGCGGATGGTGGAAAGCGAACGTCTTATCCGACGCCAAAGCAGCAGTCACTCGATCGGCCGAACGTTATCTGCGCGCGATCGCATCCACCGGGAATTGCGGTTAAATTACAATGAGAGGCCGCGTTGCTTTGCGCCTTGGAAATGGCCCCAGCGGGTTTATCTGTCATTATCCGCAGTAATCTGGAAAAATCCGCGGCGAGATAAGCCGTGAATCCGCGCAACTTCTTCTCCGAGCTAAAGCGACGTAACGTTTACAAAGTCGCGATCGCCTATGGAGTCGTCGCATGGCTGCTAATGCAGATAGCGACGCAGGTTTTCCCGTTCCTCGAGATTCCAAACTGGGCAATCCGCCTGGTGATAATGCTGATTGTGATTGGTTTTCCCATTGCTCTCGTGATCGCGTGGGCGTTTGAGCTGACGCCGGAGGGCTTGAAGCGAACGGAGTTCGCGGACGAATTGCCGAAAAAACCAGCCCGCAATCGCGCATGGATTTACGTCGTAGTCGTTGCGGGCGCGATTTCGATAAGTTTGTTTTTCCTCGGGCGCTATACGGAGCGCAATAAACAGAGCCGGCCAGCAGAGGTCGCAACAAAATCGATCGCGGTTCTCCCATTCGAAAACCTGAGCCACGATCCTGACAACGCCTACTTTGCCGATGGTATTCAGGAAGAAATACTGACGCGGCTCGCGAAGATTGCGGATTTGAAGGTAATTTCGCGCACTTCAACGCAACGTTTCAAAAGCACGCCGGATAATTTGCTCGAGATCGCCCGGCAACTCGGCGTCGCGAACATTTTGGAGGGCAGTGTACAGCGTTCGACCGATCAGGTGCGAGTCAACGTGCAACTGATCAAAGCTGCGACTGACACTCACTTATGGGCGGATACGTTCGATCGCAAGGTAACCGACGTTTTCGCCGTCGAGAGCGAAATTGCAAAAGCAGTGGCGGACACTCTACAGGCCAAACTAAGCGGAGCCGAGCAGAGTGCGATCGCCGCACGACCCACTGAAAACAGTGAAGCACACGAGCTCTATCTCAAAGGACGCTATTTCTTCGGAAAACGAACCGTTGACGATTTTAAGCGAGCGATTGACTACTTTAATCAAGCCATCGCGAAAGATCCAAACTATGCTCCCGCGTATGCGGGGCTTGCCGATAGCTATGCTCTTTTGCCGCAGTGGTCCACCGAATCGGCAGGGGAAGATTTGCCAAAGGCAAAGGCAGCAGCAGACAAGGCCCTCGCGCTGGATAGCAATCTGGCCGAAGCACACGTCTCGCGCGGACTGCTCTTTGCGGACGCAGACCTTAATTTAAAAGGAGCGAAGGAGGAATTTGAACGCGCAATCGCGCTGAACCCGAACTACGCTAACGCTCACTACTTCCTCGGGTTTACCGTCCTTACGCCGCTCGGTCAGTTCGACCAAGCCATCGCTGAGCTTAAGCGCGCAGTCGAGCTTGACCCCTTTTCGGCAGTCATTAACTTCAATCTCGGATTCTGTTATTATTACGCGCGGCGCTACCCCGAGGCGGTTGTGCAAGCTCGCAAAGCGGCAGAATTGGGCCCTAGTTTTTTTGGTCCGCACGCACTACTCGGTCTGGTGCACGAAGTTTCCGGGCAGCGCGAACAAGCGATCACCGAATATCAGAGAGCGTATGACTTGAGTCGGCATTCTGGGAGCGAAGCAACTTATACTCTGCCGGTAGTGATTTACGCGCTGAAAGGCGATCGAGCTAAGGCATTACAGCAACTCGACGAGGTAAAAGCCCTTGCACAACGTGGCAAAGTTCCCGCTTCCCGAGTCGCTGGAGTATGTGTTCGTCTCGATGACAAGGACGAAGCTATCAAATGGCTCCAACGAAGTTACCAGAACAAAGAGTATGATCTTATCACGACGATAAATGTAGACCCGCTGCTTGATCCGTTGCGAGGCGATCCGCGTTTCGAGGCGCTGGCGGAGAAAGTTATTCCGCGTGATGCGAAATAGTTCATTGTGAACCTGCGCAAATTCTTTGCCGAGCTGAAGCGCCGTAACGTTTATAAGGTTGCGATTGCGTACGGCGTCGTGGCATGGCTGCTGATGCAGATAGCGACGCAGGTTTTCCCGTTCCTCGAGATTCCAAACTGGGCAATCCGCCTGGTGATAATGCTGATTGTGATTGGTTTTCCCATTGCCCTCGTGATCGCGTGGGCGTTTGAGCTGACGCCGGAAGGCTTGAAGCGGACCGAAGTTGCTGATGCGGCGCCGACCCGCTCCCCCGCGCATCGTGCGTGGGTCTACATCGTGATCATCGCAGGCGCGATCGCAATCGGCCTATTTGCCATTCAACGATTCACGGGCCGGACCAAAGTTGTGAAACAGAGCACTGTTCCGGAATTGTCTGCCAAATCAATCGCGGTGCTGCCGTTTGTCGATCTTAGCCAGGCAAAGGACCAGGAATATTTCTGCGACGGTATCAGTGAAGAAATTCTCGATGCGCTGGCGAAAGTGGAGGGACTACGAGTTGTCGCGCGCACTTCGTCATTTTCATTCAAGGGAAAAAACGCAGATGTGGCCGAGATCGCGCAGAAATTAAATGTGCAAAATGTTCTTGAAGGTAGTTTACGCCGCGAAGGCAATCGCATTCGGATCACGGCCCAGTTGATCAACGCGCGCGATGGTTTTCACATTTGGTCCGACACATTCGAGCGCGAATTGCAGAGTATCTTTGCCGTTCAGGATCAAATTACCCGGGCGATCGTTGAAGCGCTGAAGGTGAAGTTGGCCGTCGCGCCACCGGCGCGGCCGCGACCGGACACGGAAGCGCACGATCTTTATCTACAAGGCCTCTTTTTCTCGAACAAGAGTAGCGAAGAAGCCTTGCGCAAAAGTTTGGATTTTTTTCAACGCGCGCTGCAGAAAGACCCGAACTACGCAAAAGCCTGGACCGGGACAGCGAAAGCGTGGGAGTGGCTGGCCGACGCTTACGTGAAACCGCTAGAAGCATATCCGGCGATGAAAGCGGCGGCTTCGAAGGCCATCGAACTCGATGAAACCGAAGCCGAAGCGCACTGCTATTTGGGCGACAGCAAACGCGTGCTCGATTGGGACGTCGCCGGTGGGGAGGCGGAATTGAAGCGCGCTCTCCAACTCGATCCCAACTCGGGGACAGCGCATTTTTTTCTAGCCCTTTCACTCTCATCGCAAGGAGAAGCGGCGTCAGCGCAGGCCCAAATGAAAGAAGCTGTTAAGCTCGATCCGCTTTCGCCAATTATCGGCAGCTTTGCCGGCATCATTGATCTTGCTTACGGACGCTTCGACGACGCGATCGCGGAAGGGCGGCGCACACAACTGCTCGACCCGAATTATTTTTATCAAGGTTCGGAACTGGCCGCGGCCTATCGCGACAAAGGCATGTTCGCGGAAGCTTTGGAACTTTATAAAAAAGCCGGCGAAGTCACCGGTGTTCCGCAGCCCGGCCTCGCAATCACATATGCGAAGATGGGTCGTCGAAATGAAGCGGAACGGGTATTTGACGAGGTGAAAACATTTGCAGCGACGCATTACGTTGCCGGCGAAGCGATTGCCAGTATCTGTGTCGCACTAAAAGATAATGACTCAGCGTTCCAGTGGCTGGAGCGCGCCTATCAGGAACATTCTGGCTCGCTTCAGGGCATTGCGGTGCGTCCGGAATTTCGTCCTCTGTATTCAGATCCACGATTCGCCAATTTGTTGAAGCGAATTGGACTTGATCCAACTAAAGTGCTTGCTACGGCCAAGAGATTTTGAACCCGGCGCTTCTATGCTCGAAGCGATGTCGAAAGCTGCGTCAAAACCGTCCGCGGTTATCGACACCCGTGTCATCTACTGCGGAGACAATCTCGAGCAGCTACGAAAGCTGCCCGACGCGTGCGTCGACTTGATCTACATCGACCCGCCGTTCAATTCGAACCGCAACTATGAAGTCTTCTGGGGCGAGACGAAAGAGAAACGCGCGTTCGCAGATCGGCATGCATCAACGCAGGCTTACATCGAGTTTATGCGCCCGCGCTGTGTCGAGTTGCATCGCGTCCTCAAGAAAACCGGTAGCTTCTATTATCACTGCGACTGGCACGCCAGCCATTACGTCAAAGTTATGCTCGACCAGATTTTCGGCGAGAAAATTGTATGGAAACGAACCTTCGCTCACAGCAGCGCAAAGCGTTACGGCCCTGTCCATGATGTCATCTTTTTCTATACCGGCTCCGACACATATACGTGGAACAAGCTCTACCAGCCATACGATGCCGATTATCTTGAGACATTCTTCGATCACGAAGATAAAGATGGCAGACGGTGGATGAGAATGGATCTGACCGGCGACGTCACTGCAAAAGGTCGCCACTGGGCCATCCCCATCGAAGCGGTAGAGGCCTTCAGTCTCAATCCCGATGCGTCACTCGACGAAAAGTTAAATGCCTTAGACGCTGCAGATGCAATTCATTGGCCTGCTAAAGAAGGGGGAGTGCCACGATTGAAACGGTACGCTGACAAAAGTTTAGGTGTGCCCCTACAAACAGTTTGGAATGACATTAGGCCAATCCACAATCTGTCTCCCGAACGGCTTGGGTATCCGACGCAGAAACCGCTGCCATTGCTGGAGCGAATCATCAAAGCGAGTAGCAAGGAAAATGACATTGTGCTCGATGCATTTTGTGGTTGTGGAACGGCGCTTGTTGCCGCTCAAAAATTAAAACGTCAATGGATCGGCATCGATGTTTCACCAACCGCCTGTCGAGTGTTGGCGAAACGCTTGAGGAAAGATTGCGGCCTAAAAGAAGATGAAAAACTTTGGGAAATTGGACGCGGCTTCATCGTGCGCGATTTACCCAAAACCGAAGCAGAACTTCGCAAGTATCCAGCTTTCGAGTTTGAAAACTGGGCCGTCGTCGCACTCGGCGGTATTCCGAACAAGGCGCAAGTTGGCGATCTCGGAATTGACGGTCGGATCTATCCGGTCAGCGCACTGCCCGAAATGCGGGTGAAGGAAAACGTCGAGATGGATTTCATGGATGTCTGGTATCCGATCCAAGTTAAGCAAACTGACAAAGTCGGCCGCCCCGACATCGACGCCTTCGAGACTGCAATGCAACGCGCAAAGCGAAAGCTAGGCTACTTTGTTGGTTTCGAATTTAGCAAAGACGCGCTGTTCGAAATGAACCGCTTCCGCCGCGCAACTGGCTGCGAGATCAAAGCGCTAACCGTCCGCGAGATCTTGGATGAGGAAATTGGTCGAAACGCCAAATAGACCTCAAACCTAAGAATATGGTTCGCGATCCAATTTCCGAGATCTTAAGCAAACGCTCAAGAGTCCACCTTCATGGCGCTCGGTGGGAGAGGTTTAACCGCCGCATGATGCCGATCATGAAGGCATCACTTGAGCTTGCGAATACGACGGCGCTTGCTCAGAAATCTAAAGAAGAGCTTTTCCGATATTTTCCTATTGCCGTCGTGGGCGCGCTGGAAGGTTACTTTCGCATCGCTTATGCGGACCTCATCAACAGTGGCGAGCCGTACGCTGGCAGAGTCAGGGATTTTCAAGATATGAAGTTCCGCCCGAGCGCGGTGCTAGCAATTCAAGGGCGCCGAATCAGTGCCGGGGAATTGATCGCGCATCTGTTGCCGCACAATTCGTTTAGTGACATTGAGACGAATATGAGTGTCCTGTTGGGCAACAAGTTTAGTTCCACACTGAGCAGCAAAGAGTTTTCTGGAATCGCGATTCTCGCGCGTGGTCTCAACCCTTGGCCCGCTTTAGTCTCCGATATTACCGAGATGTTCAAACTGCGACACATATTCTGCCACGAGTTGGCTACCAAGGTGAGGCTGTCCACCAGCCGCAGCTATCAACTCTGCCAAGCTGGTGTATTACTGGCTATGATGACAGACATACTATTGACGGACCTGCTGGACAAAGGAAAGCCACTGCCGACGATAACCGCTTAGTGAGAATTTCGGAGTTCCTAGTCCGATTTGCGAACGATTAATCGCGTTCTTCTCTTGCCGTGAATTCGGCGGCGTTGTCTCATGGTTGCTCCCAATGATGGCAGCGAACAACTCTAAGGATTCTCCGCCCCTTATCGTTCCTTTCTTGATCCGCGTTTTCACATGGTTTGCAGCATTGGCCGCTGCCGGGATGTACTTGTCGATCTTGCTCGCGATTCTCGACATCGGACCGCACATCATGGGCGGCGAGCGCGTTACTCGTGAGGAGTGGCTGCACATCGCTGCGCCGCTAGTCGCCGTGATCGGTGTTTTGATGGCCTGCATTGCTTACGGATTCGCGACGCAAAAATATTGGTCGCGTTATCTCGTGCTTGGGATGTTCAGCCTAATCATTGTTTATGCGTCGATCCTTGGAGCGCTGAACCTGATTCATCAGGCGATCATGTGGCGCGCGCTTGTCAACGCCTCGGTTTTTGGTGGCGCATCCGTTTGGTATTTCTACTTCAAACCAAACGTAGCCGCGTATTTTTGCGAGCTCGCGAACCGATGACCTAACGGCTCGCAGAGCCGTGGCTACAACTTACTTGATCGAGAAATAACCAGTTCATCCACAATCCGCGGCAATGCCAGGGCGGCCCGCTCGCGCACTCGTTGCGTCGCGAATTGTGAAAGCGGCGTTTCCTCCGGATTCACGTCGACCAGTTCGCCATCGCTGGCTATGGCGCGCAGCGCCCAATCGACGATGTATCCAAACGTGGCAGTTGTTCCGGCTACGATCACGAGATCGCAAGGTCCGCGCTCCAAATAATTCTCCACCCGCCGAAGCTCGTTCCGAGGTAATTGTTCGCCGAACCAAACAACCCCGGGTCGCATCAGCCCCTCGCATCGCGGACATTTCGGAAGATCGATATCTTCGCTTTCATGCTCGTGCTCATGATCGTGTCGGCTAAAATCGCAGCGCGAGCACCGCGTGACAAAAATATCTCCGTGAATTTGCACCATCTTCTCTTTCGATGAGCCAGCGCGTGCATGCAGA
>WNFY01002433.1_pt1 | contig 17680 bp, 14 predicted proteins | sample 5400091 | NCBI WGS metagenome assembly WNFY01 (sample SAMN13153364, study PRJNA577476) | soil metagenome | isolation source: 60 cm soil or saprolite under grassland replicate 1 | place: USA:California | collected 2016-06-15
CTGACGCTTTCGCCGACCAACGATGGCGACTGGCAACCAGACGTAGCTCAGAAAGCGTGGGCCGAAATTCAAGGCGACGAAGTGACGCTGCACAACGTACGCAACTGCGACTACAGGACCGATACCGACTACACCCCGCATTGGGAAACGCGCACCGTGCGACTCTCGCAGATCACTGGCATCGACCTCGCCATCGATTACTGGGGCTCGCCCTGGATCGCGCATCCCATCGCCAGCTTCCAATTCGCTGATGCGCCGCCGCTCTGCTTCTCCATCGAGACGCGCAAGAAACTTGGCCAAACCTACTCGACCATCGGCGGGCTCTACCGGCAGTTCGAACTCATCTACATCGTGGCCGATGAGCGCGACGTGGTCCGCGTGCGCACAAACTATCGCAACGAGGATATCTATCTTTACCGCACGACGGTTTCGCCAGCGCAGGCGCGCGAACGTTTTCTTGAATACATCCATTCCCTTGACGCTCTCCGGAACAAGCCGCGCTGGTATAACGCCATCACCACCAACTGTACTACGAGCATCCGTACGCAGCACCCAGCCAACGAGCGCGTGCCATGGGATTGGCGCATCTTGCTTAATGGCAAAGGCGACGAACTGCTGTATGAACGCCATGTCATCGTCACGAACGGACTTCCCTTTGCCGAGCTCAAAACCCGAAGCCTGATCGACACCCGCGCCCGCGCAGCCAACGACTCTCCCGATTTCTCAAAGCTGATCCGAGATGGTCTGCCTTTCGTGGTTCCGTCCGATCGGTGAGGGCGACAGCCGCCATTCGTTACGACCGAGTAACCCAACGTCATCTCGCATTGCCCAGCCGAAACAGAATTCGCACGCGTAGCTTCCGCTTCCTAATTACTTGGAGCTCTCTTGACCGATTGCTACTTGTTATTTTTGTCTTACTCGCCGCGAGGGTGTCAGCCGCAACGGAAGATGCGTCGGTCGATTCCGCTACGGCCGCGGACCAACTTAAGGCATTACGCGACCGAACCATCATTCAGTCCAGCGTGTGGCTGGACACAGAATGGGACCAATTCAAGCATGGTGCGGAAAAGGCGAAGTGGACGATAGGAGAATTGTGGGGATGGCGCGTTGGCGGCCGGCAAGACTGGGCTCTGCGGCTTAAGCTGCCAGTAGTATATGATCGGAGCGATGAATCATCCGGCCACGCCGACACAGGTGGTCTGGGTGATATCGAGATTGCGACCGCCACCGCATTTCGGTTGACCGAAACGTGGCGCACGGGCGGCGGCATCGAGCTGCATACCGACACTGCTTCGGATCCCGCCCTTGGCGACAGCGTGTGGCTCCTGCACACGCTTTGGGCCGTCGCGCACGACGTCACAAAGTGGCTCACGGTTACACCAACTGCTGAATACAGCCATTCCATCGCTGAGGAGCACAATGTCCCGCCGCAGCGTTATCTTGAATTATCTCTGCCTTGCACTTTTATCCTTCCGTACGATTGGTCGATCGGTACGCGATACAAAGCGAAGATCGACTTTGAAAACCGCGACCGCTGGAGCCACACAGCAGACTTGGGGATTGCCAAACGTCTCTCAGGCATTCCGGTTGTTCTCAGCGCTACCTTGGAAAAAACGTTCGACGGCGGCGATAAGGATTTTCAGGTCAATTTCACAATGACTTACTATTTCGAGAGGTACTATGCGCCAAAATGACTGAATTACGATGCGAGCCGTGCTCGTGTAGGCCTAAAGTCCAATATTGCCATCGCACAACGGGGGTAAACTGGTACGATCACAACACCAGTGAGGCTAACCGGAAACGAATTGGAGTCTCGTTCACTGACAAACTGACCAAGTATTACGATTTGAAAAGTGATATTCTGATTGCTTGTTTATGTATCTGCGCCGCCGTCGTTCACGCGGAAACGTCCGAGTCGTCTGCGTTCGCGCCGACGATTCCGAACAGGAATTCTCCGCCAGGCAAAGCGCCGGAGGGAATGGTGTGGATTCCCGGCGGTGAATTTTCCATGGGCGCAAGCGTGAGCGGAAAGGGCAGCGCTGAAATGCCGATGGCGTCGAACGACTCCGGGCCGATTCACCGCGTTAGAGTGGATGGATACTGGATGGATACAACGCCTGTAACCAACGAACAGTTCGAGAAATTCGTTAAAGCGACCGGTTACGTCACGGTCGCGGAACGCACGCCAACAAAGGAAGAATTTCCCACTGCGCCGGCAGAAAATCTCGTTGCCGGCTCGGTCGTTTTCGCGCCGACCGACCAGGAAGTGCCGCTGACGGATCACTATCAATGGTGGAGTTACGTTAAAGACGCCAACTGGCGGCATCCGCTGGGGCCGCAGAGCGACATCAAAGGAAAGGAAAAATATCCCGTCGTCCAAATCGCTTATCCGGACGCGGAGGCATACGCAAAATGGGCGGGCAAACGTTTGCCGACCGAAGCCGAGTTTGAATTTGCGGCCCGCGGAGGATTGTCGGGAAAAGTCTATGTTTGGGGCGATGAGTTTCGCCCCGGCGGAAAATGGATGGCGAACACGTGGCAGGGAAAATTTCCGGTCAAAGATGCGGGCGAAGATGGCTATACTGGAATCGCACCGGTGAAATCATTTCCGCCGAATGGTTACGGTCTTTACGGTATGGCCGGAAACGTCTGGGAATGGTGCAGCGATTGGTATCGCCCTGACTACTACAAGACGCTGGCGGATAAAGGCGGAGTTGCAAACAACCCGCAGGGACCGGACTCGCCATTTGATCCTTCCGAGCCGAACGAAAAAAAACGGGTGCATCGCGGCGGCTCGTTCCTGTGCAACGATCAATATTGCTCACGATACATCGTCGGCACCCGCGGCAAAGGTGAGGTCAACACCGGCACAAATCATCTCGGTTTTAGATGCGTCCGATTGCCCGAGGAGATCGCTCAGCGAACGACACAGAATTAGCTTTGCTATCGAAGGAGCAGCCATAATTAAGCCTGATCCAAAGTGAAAACTTCTATCCGTATATGAGACGATCTTTGCACCTGGGCCCGGCAAATGCTGGATATGTTCTGCCCTCCGGGGCAATGCCTGCAGCCTCAAGGTCTGATTCACTGTTGTCGGCGCAAAGAAGACAAGATATACTTCTCGACCACTTGCGTGATGAAGCAAACGGCATACAGAAAGCCAGTAAACCTATGAAGCCATTAACCTCTCAATACAGATTCCGTAGAGAATTGTTTCACGGCGTGACCGCCATTTTATTCATTGGACTGTGGCAATCGACCTGTTCGATCGCGCTGGCACAACAGGCCCAGTCGCAGGAGATGACTACTACGACAACCTCAGACACGGAACAGGCTCCCAAGCTACCTAATGACCAATTGGATTCGTTGGTTGCACCGATCGCACTTTACTCGGATCCGCTCCTCGCCCAGACCCTGGCCGCTTCCACTTATCCACTTGAAATTATCCAACTTCAGCAATGGATGGATCGGAACAAGGGTTTGAAAGGCAAAGCCCTGGCGGACGCGGTGGCAAAGCAACCGTGGGACCCAAGCGTACAGGGACTGGTAGAGTTTCCAGACGTGGTGCAGCGTATGGCCGGCAATGTCCAATGGACGACGGATTTGGGAAACGCATTCCTGGCGCAGCAGTCTGACGTGATGGACGCGGTTCAACGCATGCGTGCAAAGGCCCAGGGCACCGGAAATCTAAAAACCAGCGCGCAGCAGGTCGTACAGACCGAGACAGTCCAAAGTGGTAAACAAGTGATCACAGTCGAGCCAGCTCAACCCGACGTAGTTTACGTCCCGTCATACGATCCGCAGGTCGTTTATGGGGCTGCTCCTCCTGCCTATCCCTATTACCCTTATACCTATCCAGGCTACGTGCCAGGAACGGCTTTGGCGTGGGGTGCGGGAATTGCGCTGGGTGCCGCTGCCTGGGGTGCTTGGGGCGGCAATTGGGGCAATTGTGACTGGAACGGTGGCAACGTTAAGATCAACAACAATTATAATTACAATCGCAACAACAATTTCAACCGCAATGTCAGCCGCCAGGGACAAGGTAATTGGCAACACAATCCGCAACACCGCGGAAATGCACCGTATGGGAACAGGCAAACAGCGAACAAATTCGGGGGTCAGGGCGCGCGTGGGCCAGGTGGCGCCGGTCGTCCCGGCGGTGCGGGTGGCGCTGGTGGTGTCGGAAGACCCGGTGGAGCCGGCGGTGTAGGTGGCGCTGGTGGTATCGGAAGACCCGGTGGAGCCGGCGGTGCAGGTGGCGCTGGTGGAGTCGGAAGACCCGGCGGAGCCGGCGGTGCAGGTGGAATCGGAAGACCCGGCGGAGCCGGCGGTACAGGAAAGCCCGGCGGTGCCGGCGGCGCCGGAGCGGGAGCTCGTCCAGGTGGAGGCAGTGCCGGCACGAGAGCATCCACGCGCCCGGCCGGCGGTAGCGCTAAGAACCAGGTCGGTAACCGCAGCGCATCGTCGCGGCCTAGTTCCGCTTCTCGGGGCGGAGGATTTGGCGGCGGCGGCAGCGGAAACTACGCGCGAGCCAGCAGCAGCAGAGGCGGTCATAGCATGGGAGGTGGCGGAATGAGTCGCGGTGGAGGAGGAGGCGGCGGACATCGCGGCGGTGGCGGCGGCAGAGGCGGCGGCGGCGGCAGAGGAGGAGGCGGAGGCGGCGGTCGGAGATAAGCAAACCATCAATTAAAAAACAATGAGAACAAGACTACACATTATGAATTCATTGAAAATTTCTCTGATTGCTTCTACGATGCTTTTCTTTTGCTTGTTAGGCTTGGCCTCCCAAGGGGCGCCGGAGCCAAAACAAGAGTCAACTGCGGCGGCATCGCAGCCACAACAAAAGCAATTCGATACACCAAAACAGGCTGCCGACGCTCTTATTCAGGTAGCGGCGAATTTCGATGTCGCTGCCGCGAAGGAAATTCTGGGCCCGGACAGCGATGACATTGTCACTTCCGAAGATCCCGTGATGGACAAAAACCGCGCGCAGGCATTCGCAGCCAAGGCAAAGGAAAAGAGCTCGACTCAAATAGACAAAGGAGATCCGAACCGCGCCATTCTCCTGGTGGGTAACGACGATTTTCCGCTTCCCATTCCCATCGTTAAGCGCAAAGGCAAGTGGTCGTTTGATACAAAGGTAGGCCGTGAGGAAATATTAAATCGGCGGATCGGCGCGAACGAACTGAATGCCATTGAGATTTGTCGTGGTTTTGTCGAGGCACAACACGAGTATGCCCAGGAGAAGCACGATGATTCGAAGGTGAACCAGTACGCACAGCATATCCTCAGCACGCCCGGGAAGCACGATGGTTTGGCGTGGCAGAATCAGGATGGCACGTGGGAAGGTCCGGTTGGAGAAGAAGTCGCCAAAGCGCTGCAGGAAGGTTATTCAGCGCAGCGAGGTCAGCCTTATCATGGTTATTACTTCAAGGTCTTGAAGGGACAAGGGCCTGCGGCGCCCATGGGAGAGATGGACTTCGTGGTGGGCGGAGCCATGATTGGCGGATTTGCCCTTGCCGCTGCGCCAGCTGAGTATCGAGTGACCGGAGTGCAGACGTTCATCGTTGGCCCCGACGGGGTCGTTTACGAGAAGGATCTCGGGCCCGATACCCTCAAGACATTTCAGAGCATGGACCGGTACAACCCCGATAAGAGTTGGAAAGTAACTGAGGATGATGTGGAGGACGACTCACAAGATTAGGGGCCGAATCGCAAGAACGAGTGCGGCCTAACAAGTGAGCAGTAAACTTACCGGCGCTGCACTAAGTCTCTTTTTTGCAATTGATTTTGGGTCCTAAGGGTCGTCAGAGTTTCGGTTAATCGCGGTGGCTGACTGCGTCCTTTCCGGATACCGCATCCCATCGTCCACGTTTGATTTATCCGACGCGCTGGCTTCGGGCTTGACCGAATTTCATAAAGCCGCTCAACCCCTCAAGTGATCCCGCGCGTCTCTGAAATGTTTAGGCGACGGTTTGCCGATCTCCTCCTGTTCTGCGTCACCTCGACAGAATTGGTCATCCTCTTTTTACTGACACCCACCTTCACGATCACAGACTGGATCTACGTCCTTCAACATTTCATCGTCCTTGGGATCGCGCTAACACGGCCCCAGCCGAAGGTGCGGGATTACTCCATAGCTTCCAGCATAGCTGTCGGGATCGCTTATGCTTATCCCTATGCGCAGGTCATCTACCTACGCTGGTCACCTGGCCATGTGGCATCGCCCACAGCCGGGCTGGTTCTGGTAACGCTCGCGGCTGGTCTTAGTCTTGTTAGCCTTCTCACTATGGGGAGACTCTTCGGGGTACGCCCGGCTTTGAGAGGTCTGGTGACGAGTGGGCCCTACAGATTCGTCCGCCACCCGATGTATCTTTCGTACATACTTGCAGATATCGGTTACAACCTACAGGAATGGAATTTCGTCACGCTCCTTCTGGTATTGGTTGGTTGGATGTCTCTGTTCTACCGCATTTATGCTGAGGAGCGAGCAATCTCTCAACATGCCGAATGGCCAGTCTATGTGGTTTTGGTGCGCTACCGCCTTTTCCCCGGTATTTGGTGAAAGCCCGCACGCACGCCATTCTTCCAGAGTCAGGGCCGGCTGAGGCATGTGAACTTTCGCATGGGTTGCATCAAAAAGACATTGACTGGGGCAAACCCGATCGAAATCATCGCCGGAAACCAATTAATTATAGGATTCAACTACGATGAAGTTTTTGTTATTCGTAACCTTTGCCGCTGGTCTGCTCGCTCTTGAGCGGCCAATCATTGTTGGCGAAACTTTCACCGAGGGCGCACGCGTCTCTCCGGAAACGGTGACGCTGAAGCCCGGTGAATACGTTTGGGAACCAGAGCGCGCCCCGGAAGGACCTTTACTGATCGTAGCCAGCGTTACTGATCAGGTGGCATATGTGTATCGTAATGGTATCCGCATCGCGCGGTCGAGTGTTAGCACGGACCGGCCGGGTCATCGAACTCCGACGGGTGTTTTCACAATCCTGGAAAAGGAGGTGCACCACACGTCGAGTATTTATAAAGGAGCCGAGATGCCTTACATGGAGCGCGTGACTTGGGGCGGGATTGCGTTGCACGCAAGCGACCTGCCGGGGTATCCAGACTCGCACGGCTGCGTCCGGCTCCCGTTGGAATTTTCGAAATTGCTCTTCGGCGTCACTATGAAAGGCGCGACAGTGATCATCGCTGACCAGCATTCCGCACCCGTCGAAACGGTCCATCCGGGTCTGTTCTTCACGCAAAGCGGCGAGGAGAGCGAGCCAATTGCTGCTGGCAAGTTCGAAAGGGGTCCTGACAAATTTCCCAGCGGTCCAGTGTCCGTGATCGTCAGCAGCGCGGACAAGACAGCTTATATCTATCGCAATGGTGTCGAAATCGGGCGAGCGGGCGTTGCGAATCCTCAACTTGTCTTGCCGCTGAACGATCGCGTTTTCACCGCGCCGAATGGATTGGATGCAGAAGGACATTTGGGCTGGGTGGAAGTGACGTCAGCAGGGAAAGAAGGCTCAAACCAGAGCCTCTTTTTAGCGGCACAGAAGAGTGGGATTCCGAGTGAGTTCCTGGAGAAAGCGAGGGGAGTCATCACACCTGGCGCAACCATCCTCTTCACCGACAAGCCGGTGGATCCAACCACGCAGAGTCACACCCGGTTTCCAGGTTCTCGTCGCGCAAAAAGACAAGCCCTCCAGAACGACCGAATGAAATGCTATCGGCTAAACCGAGCCGCAAGATCAGAGCAAGCCAAAACAGCTAATCAGCGGGCGTGGGACTGAACAGCGTCTTTGATCGCCTGTTGACGAATTGCCTGTAGCTTTTGGTACTGCGCGGGTGACAGAATCGCCTTCATCTGAGGGTCGGTCTGCTGGTGTATCGCTCTGAGCTGTTGCACTTTTTGAATTTTCGAGAGCGAATTATCGTTCTTAATTGCTTCCACTTTCGGTGCTTCATCTGCGAGAATGGGCAGAACTTTTGCCTTCTGTTGAGGTGTGAGATCAAGCTGTTGCGAAATTGCCTGAAGCTTAGCAGCCTTGTTTTGAGCAAACGACGTTGGTCCCGGCAGCAAAAACATGGCGACGCACAGAGCTGCTGCGATTTGGCGGATATAGATGTTCATATTATTTCTCCTTATTTGTTTGGCGGGATCGTGGGCAAGGCCGCCAAGCACGTCAAGTCAAATCAGGGCGGGGAGCGAGTTCAGGGCGAGAGGACAACTATTGTCTTGAAATCGGCTCCAGTTTCGTTGTAGAACCAAAGACTCAAAGAAGACGCCTAAATAGGCATGACGAAACTGAGAGCCGTAACTACAAAGAAAGCCGTCGCTCAAACAGGTTACTAACCCCATCTACAGCGAACAGGTCACGATGATTCTTATCTCCAGTATTTTGTTTGTGGTTCTTGTCGGCGCCGCCTTACTCGGAAGGCGTGTGCATCGTTACCTTCCTGAGGCTCATCTGAGCGCTGACTCGAAGGACGCCGTGAAACTAGCCATGGGCCTTGTTGCTACCATGACCGCCCTGGTTTTGGGATTGCTTGTCAGCTCGGCCAAAGGCACCTACGACACTGCACGAAGCGAAGTGATCCAGATGGCCGCAAAAGTAGCCTTCCTCGACCGCGTTTTGGCCCTCTACGGACCAGAAGCTGCGGAGGCTCGCGGAGAGCTTCGCGCCGCTATCATCGACGCTGTTCGACGTATTTGGCCGACAGACCGAAGCGGGCCTGCTCAGTTGGCCCCGAACCAACAGGCGGGTGACGCGCTTTATATCAGTATCCAGCGACTCTCCCCGCACGATGACGCACAACGCACCCTTAAGGCACAGGTGGCGAACCTCATGGTGGATCTCGGTCAGCTTCGGTCGCTGCTGGTAGCTCAGTCGATACCGTCAATTTCGAAGCCGATGCTGATCATTCTTGTCTCGTGGCTTGTCGTGATATTCTTTGGCTTCAGCCTGATTGCGCCGCCCAACGCCACGACCACGCTCGCCCTGGTCGCCTCAGCCTTCTCAGTTGCGTGTGCCATTCTCCTGATTCTCGAGTTGGATCAGCCTTTTGGCGGCTTGATACACATACCGAGCAAGTCGATGACAATGGTGTTGGAACATCTGGCGAAGTGAAGGGTGTTAAGGCTGGAGCCGCGTCAAGGTTTTATCCTTTGCTTGCGACTACTCGCAACCTGGAAGGCAAGCTTGGGCACCGATTATAGCTATTGCGGTTGATTTTCCTAGTTACCTGGATTTGTCACTCGGTTCTTCTTTTTTACGTGCGTCTTTCTTACTGCGTGCGTGAGTCCTTATGTCCATAATGAAACGTCTGGTGCAAGGGATTCGCTGGATTGGTAAAGTGCTAATTCTTTTTGCGGCGATGGTCGCTATTGCATGGTCATTTGGTGCCGTATGGTTTGACGCTCCGTTCCGCAACGCAAACAAGGTTGCAGCTGGAATCTTGGCGATTGGATTTGCGATCGTATTTGCATTCGTTAGGCGGTGTTGGCGCAAGATGGCTGCTGTTGCTCTCCTTTTCGGTGGTGTGCTTGCCTGGTGGTTGACGCTTTCGCCGACCAATAATAGCGACTGACAGCCGGACGTGGCTAAGGAAGCATGGGCCGACAACGAACGTCATTTCGCATTGCCGACCTGAAATAGAATTCGGTAGCACAGTGTTCCAAGTGGTCGCCGGCCCCAAACAATCATGGGACAGCGGACGCCGGATGTTATGGCGTAGGAAGGATATTAAGTTTAGCTGTGTAATTTGTCGGAATGGCATTGTTATTTTTCCACCAGTTGCCATGTGCCATTCCAGTCCTTCCCGGGAGGATGTTGGCGCAGTATTTGGGTGCGCTCAATCAAGACCTGTGATGGCCCGTCATTCGGTCGAACTTGGAGACATTCGCGAAAGGTAGCCTCGGCAAGGTCCCATTCTTGTGCGAGAAAGGCTCGGCGACCTTGCTCATAACGTTCTCGCAAGCACTCCAATTCTCCGGATAACTGTCCTTTTGGAGCGAGTAACTCAAATATCCGCGTGCTTTCTGTTTTGCCTTTGACGGAAATAACATCGATTTCCCTGGTCTCGAATTTTTGGGCAACGGCTTGTGCAGTTGTTTCGGCGATGAGAATTTGTGTGCCATAGACGCGATTAGCGCGTTCGAGTCGGGCCGTGAGATTTACGGTGTCACCAATGACGGTGTAACTGCGGGTGTTCTCCGACCCAATATTGCCAACTACGACTTCGCCTGTGCAAATGCCAATGCGCAGCTCGACCGTCGGCGCGTCCCGGCGTAATCCGGTAATCTCGGGCAGTTCGCGACGCAGGGTGTCCAGTGCTTCTAACTGCACTTTCGCGGCGCGACATGCCAACACGGCGTGTTCTTCCGGCTTCACGAAGGGGGCGCCCCAAAAGGCCATGATGGAGTCGCCCACGAATTTATCGACTATTCCGTGATACTCCTGTACTGCGGCTGCCTGGAGACCGAAATGACGGTTAAGCAGCGTGACCATGAGCGATGGAGTCAGTCGTTCTGACAAACTGGTGAAGCCAACCAGGTCCGCGAAAAGCACAGTCATCTCGCGCCGTCCACCTGCCACTGTCTCTGCGCCCGGTTGCGCAAGCACATGCTCTAATATTCGGGGATCGATGTACCTGCCGAAGATTTGTTTCATTTGCTCCTTAGAACGCAGTTGTTCGGTAAAAAAATTGAAGGAATCGGTGAGCCGGCCGATCTCATCGTGGGAACGCACGGGCAACTGGACATTGAGGTTCCCTTGCTGGACGTCGTGCATGGCGCTCACCAGCGACCGTACGGGACGAGTCACACGGTCGGCAATAAGCGCCGCCACTGTCAGGCCTAGTAATACAGTTGATACTGTCGCAGCAATCGTCAGCCAGAGTACGCGACGTTCGCGTCGTTCGGTATCGTGGGCGGCAGCCGCACTCCACGCTGCCATTTTCAAATTCACCGACTCACGCTGATTTTGGACGGTGCGCTGAATATCGTTAAGCAGATCCACTTGTTGATTTGCCTTCTCATGTTCGCCAGCCCGTTGTATGTCGAGCAACTCGCGCTGGCGAGTACTGATGACCTGATAGGCAGGTTCAATTTGATCCAACAGGGTTTTTACTTCAGCGAGGGTTTCGCGCCAGGAGCAGCGACGTTTGTTGGGTACGCTCCGATGATTCGCCGGGCGGCGGCAAATCCATCCGCAAGCTCGCGCGTAAAAAGCGTGTAGTTTGCGCTGGCCTCCGCGATGATTTGCTGATTTGGCTCAGCTGCGTTGAGAGCTCCGAACCAGCGCTCAAATGCCAGGCGCCGTCGAAGACCGAACTCATCCAGTCGCGCTACCGACTGGGTAAGTGGGACATCGAAATGTGCCACGACCTCGAGAGACTGCTTGGTCCGGGTCCCCTCATGGAGCAGAAAGACCGCAAGCCCGATCGTTAGCAGCAAGAGAAACACGGCCAGCCCGAAAATCTTTGCTGCAATGGTTTGCCGGAACGACATGGGAGAGGGACATGTTATTCGGCACAAGGCCGCTCAGGCGAGTTGAAACGGTGAACTTTACAAGCCGGTCCAGGCCACCGCATCAATCAGGTGCGCTGCATTACTTAATTGCTCACCGCTTTGGCGAAGAGCTCCAGATACCTGCGCTGTAGGTCTTCGTTACTAAGTTTGTCCGGACCAAGGTCGAACTCGATTTTTTCAATCGTGCCTCTGAAATACTTCGGTAGCACCCTGGCGTATTCGAATTTTGGGACGACTGGGAGACCATTGTCGGTGCCGATGTCCATGCCAGCATAAGAGGCGAACCGGAAAGGCACAGTGTGCTCCATTTTTGCCTCGGCTTGCTGTTTGCCATTGATGAAAAGTCGGCTCGTGCCACCGGTACCGAACTCGCCGGGTTTATCGGCGGTGAACTCATAGCGCACATTCACTTTGCCCTCGGGCAACGCATCGCGTGAACTGATGGTATCGAGCTTTAGACCGAGCAAGCTATAGGTGTGCTTGAGGTGGCCATTTTCGACATAGAGCGAAAAGCCGCCAAGAAAGCTGCCCTCGGCAACGATCACGCCAGCGATACCGGGACGCAGTCCCAGACCTGATCGACCCGGATTGTCGAGGCCCGCGCTGATGCTGTAAGAACGATTGTATATCGGAGGAATCATCCCGGAAGAGATGTTTTCCGTTCCGTTGTAATAGGTGAACTTCGTCTGTTCCGGCAAACCTTTCGGAAAGCCCCACACAGTCGCCATCTCTCCGAGTAGTGGCAGCACCTGATATTTCTCGGCCTCCGCCCAGAACAGCGCCGTTAGGTCGCGCACTTTGTCCGGATACTTATCGGCGACATCGTTAGCCTGCGAGAAATCTTCGTCGAGATTATACAATTCGCATTTGTCCTTATCGGGGTCCCACTTGCCTGGTGCGAATTGCGCGAGTGTTTCGGGATCAATCTTCCACGGAATTCGGTCTAGCCGCCAGCATGCCAGCCAGCCGTCCTTGTACATTGCGCGGTTTCCAAAAATCTCGAAGTACTGTTGCGTGTGTCGCGAGGGCGCATTGGCATCATCGAACGTGGAGAGAAAACTTACGCCGTGCATCGGCATCTGCGCGACGCCGTTCACTTCGTTTGGCTCTGGCAGGCCAGCGGCTTCCAGGATCGTCGGAGCGATGTCGGTACAATGAGTGAACTGACTTCGCAGACCGCCTTTGTCCTTGATGCGTTTTGGCCAGGCAATGACCATTGGATTGCGAATACCGCCGAGATGTGAGGCCACTTGTTTCCCCCACTTAAATGGCGTGTTACCAGCCCACGCCCACGCGGCTGCGTAATGCGGAGCCATGTCTGGACCGCCCCATTTGTCCAAGCCACCGTAAGCTTTGATCGCTTTTAATTGCTCTTCGTTTGTGAGCGGAACGCCGTTCAGAGTAGTCATTTCGTTGAATGTCCCGCTCTCCGTGCCTTCCATGCTCGCGCCGTTATCACCAAAGATGTAAATAATGAGCGTACTGTCTGCGAGGCCCATCTCCCCAATCGCTTGCACAACGCGCCCTACAGCGTGATCGGCGTTTTCTTGATACCCGGCATACACCTCCATTTGATGCGCATACAATTTCTTTACTTCCGGCGGTGCGCTGTCCCAGACGTGGAACGCTGGATCACGAGGGGTGAGCTTGGCGTTGGCTGGGATCACGCTGAGCTGCTTCTGCCGCGCGAACGTCTCCTCGCGCAGCTTGTCCCAGCCCTGATCAAACTTGCCTTTGTATTTGTCGCTCCATTCCTTCGGTACTTGGTGCGGCGCATGAGTTGCTCCAGTCGAGAAGTAGAGAAAGAAAGGTTTGTCCGGCGCCTGCGCTTTTTGATCACGAATCCAAGTAATAGAGTGTTCTACCATTGCGTCGTTTAGATAGAAATTCTTTTCCTTCGGCACGCCGATGATGCTGTTATTCTCTGCAAGGACCGGATCGAATTGACCGCTTTCTCCGCCGAGAAACCCCCAGAAATAATCGAAGCCAAGTGCGTTCGGCCAGCGGTCAAAAGGGCCTGCAGGCCCCTGTTGCGCGTCAGGTGTCAGATGCCATTTGCCAATCGCAGCCGTGTTATAGCCGTTGCCCTGAAGAATCTGTGCGATGGAAGCGGCGCTCGTTGGCCAGTTGGTGCTATAGCCGGGCCAGCCACCGATCAACTCACAGATCGAACCGAATCCGACTGCGTGATGGTTTCGCCCCGATAGCAACGCTGCGCGCGTTGGCGAACAAAGCGCCGTGACGTGGAATCGATTGTAACGAAGTCCCTCGGTCGCTAGTTTGTCGAACGTAGGTGTCGCAACCGGCCCACCGAACGTGGATGGATTGCCGAACCCAGCATCATCAATCAAGACGAGCAGGATGTTCGGTGCGTTGAGTGGCGCCTTCACTGGCTGAGTAAAGGCTGCGACAGAGCCTTCCAGCGTACGCTTGGTCACGCCTTGAAACGTCTGAAGTGGACGCGGTAGCGCGGTTCGATCCCATTCCGCATCACCCGCGATTGACCCGGTTATTTGTAACGCAACTAGAAGTGCGATCGCAATGAAACAGCTTATTGATTTGAACATACTAGTTCCTCCGAGAAACACCGCGAGCGTACACAAAGTGGTTAGTCGCCACACGCTAAAAAACTGAGCAATCCAGCCTACAACTTCGTCGTTGAACGATTTGAGGCGCTCTTAGAGAATAGAAACAGAAAATGGGGCTGGAGCTGAAAGGCGTATGTGAAAAATGCGGAGCCACGCTTGCACCGAGCGGAGTCGCATACATTTGCAGTTACGAATGCACTTTTTGCCCGAGTTGCGCCGGGCAAATGAAGTTCGTTTGCCCGAACTGTGAAGGCGAACTTGTGCGGCGACCGCGGCGCAAAGAGACGTCTAGTTCCGGCGCCTCCGCTGGTGTCTGATTCGATAGGTGAGAAAGCACTCGTCGCCGATGGTGCGCAGATCACTCAATGAACATTGCACGCTGGCGGGCAGGAATTTCTTGCTCACGCCTGTCAGCGTCGGGGCCTTTGCTCCACCGAACATGTAAGGCGCAATGGTTAGATTGAGCCGATCGATAAGGCCTTGTTCTAATAATGACCGAAAGAGAGTTGGTCCGCCTTCGCATGCAACTGTGCGAACCCCGTTTTTCTTGCGCAACGTTTCCAGCATGTCGGCAAGATCGACACGCTTTGAATTGCTAAGATGGAGGGTCGCCTTCTTCTCCAAGGCTCGCTGATATTTTCGCGGCATCCGTTTCGTAGAAAAAATAATAATCGGCGAGATATCCGACTGAAAAATCTTCAGACGATGGTTGATCCTGCCTTCATTGGAAATAATCACGCGTAGCGGGCAGCGGCTTTGACCACGTTTCACTCTGGCCTCCTGCAATTCCACCGGAAGGCCGAGCCGTACATTGTCACGCTTCAAACTAGTGTGCCCGATTAATACGGCGTCGGCCAAAGTGCGCTGCCGAAATAAATGCAACTTGTCTTCGCGTGAAGTGAAATCGACTGGCGACAAATTTTTGGTGGTAACCTTGCCATCGACAGTCATCGCGAAAGTGGCGACGACGAATGGGCGCTGACGTTTGCGCTTTATCATGAAGAAAACGCCCAACGCTCAACGTCCGATGTCCAACATCCAACTGTCTGAATTGAGCTTTGAGTGTTGAGTATTGAGTATTGAGCGTTGGAAATTTCCTTCATTCCGCTTCGCCAATCTCATGTTCCAGCGTGACTACTTCGTGTTCCATCTCGCGCATTTTCACACGCGCGATTGCACCACTCGGTTTGTAAAACAGATACACGAGCGCGCCTGGCAGACAGCAGACGAGAATAATGAGGAAACTAAGGGAGCCGATGAGAATCGCTTTTGCTTCCGGCACTCCGCAAAGGCCGCTAAGCATGATCTGCAAGACTTTTTCCCGAAGTCCAATTCCCGCGAAACTGATGGGTAATGCCGAGATCGTGCGTTCCACTGGCATCACAGCAAAAAAGTTGACCAGTGGCACGGGCGCACCCAACGCGTAAGCCGCACAGAGAAAAGTCGCGAACGTGGCGAGGTGCGCTACGAGAGACGCCCCAAACGCAACGAGCGTCGCGCGCCAGTGATGCGCATAAAGATGATAGGCTGCGGAAATCTCGATCAGTTTGTCGCGACCAGGGAACTTCTCAGGCAACGAATGGAACAAGTTAAATCCGCTGATTACAAAAGTGGATATCAATGTCAGGACCGATGTGCCCAGAAGAAAGAGCAGGAGCCAGAGCAAGTTTCGCGTCTCGGTAGTTTGTGCGAGGAAATCATAACGCAATCCGATGAGCGTGACGGTAATGGCGACCAATGCAACAAGCCCGATGAAGCGGTCAAACACGACGGCTAGCAGGGCGCCCGCTTTTTTGTCCGGCGTTTCCTTGAGTAGATAATAGCTCTTTATGATATCTCCGCCCGTGCCTCCCGGGAGAAACTGGTTGTAAAACATCCCGACAAAGAACAACCCAGCCAGGCGCGGAAGAGTCAGATGAATCTTTTGGACCTTCAGTAAAACGTACCAGCGAAAGGCGGCAGCAACTTCCACGACCACGTATGCGAGGATGCCTAACGCAACCCAGCGATACTGAGCATTTCGGATCGCCTCGACCATCTGCGCGCGCCTGTTGGGATCGTGATAAACCCAGTAAAGCACCGCGATGGTGACGCTAAGCTGGAAAAGCGTGACCAGGATTTTTTTCATTCGCCGAAGCGTTTCTTCCACAGTTGGACTGACTGGCGAATTGCATCAGCTGTCCTGTTCGGGTTCATCTTCCAGACAAATAAGCAGTTTGTGGGAAGGAGCGGAACAAGTTTCTCAAAATCGACACCTCCGGTAAAGGGTAGTTGATCCTCTCGCGCAGGCCAGATGCAGTCGTGCACATGGCAGCCAAAGGTACGCGGACCGACCGCGCGCAGCCACTCGGCGTGATCAACGAACCCAAGATTCTCTTTAATCTGAGAGTGACCGAAATCATGCCAGTAACCAAGTTGCGGGGAATTCATCTCGCCCAGTAACTTCCCCAATTCGCGCTCGGTTGGAATCTCTTCATAGGCGCGGCGACTCTCGATTCCCAAACGGACGCCTTTCGAACCGGCATACTCGATCACACGGCGCAGGCAGTCCTTCACGTGTTGCAGGTATTGGGGCGAATCTCGTTCTCGCTCTTGCACGACTTTTATTTTCAGTTTCACGTAATTGCGCGAAAGGTATTCGCCGGCTTTCGCCATCGCAATCAACCGATCAGTAATGGGCGGCATGTTGACCTGTCCCAGATGCAATACAACGAACGGGGCGTTTAATTGTCGGGCGAGATCAATCGCCTGAAACGCTTGCGTGACAGCGCGCTCGCGTTCCTCGGCTGACGCGGCGGAAAATTTGTAACAGTCGGGCGAAGCCACCGCCGCTTCGGCAGGCAACAGACAAAAATTATGCAGACTGCTGAAGCGAACTTCTCCCGTATCGAACATTTTTTGAATTCCAGGTATCAACGACATGCGGATACCGTGGTCTAGCTCAATCAAATCAAACCCAAGTTTGGTTTTGATTTCGCGCAGCATCGTATCGCCGCTGGTATGGCGTTTGGAGTTCCAACACGTTGAAAACGAAATCATCGGCCTAACGAATTGTAGGGCTTTTCTGTGAAACGCCATCTCTATAACTAGCAAACCGGCTCGATCTCGGGCGCGGGCGCAGGCGAGACTGGACGGTCGCAAACGTGCCGACCGGCGAGGCTCAAAACTGACGCTGCGGCGATGCCATAAATCACCGAGGCGATACCGAGCGTGGGTCGCATTCCGATCAGATCGGAGAAGCCAGGCGCGATCAGACCGGCAATGGGCATTAAGCCGAAAAAGCTCATGCCCACGACCGCAGACACGCGACCCCGCAAGTGCGCTGGTGCCTGCTCCTGCACGATGGTGTTAGCCAGACCAAAGTTCATCGAGAGCGCGATGGCAATGGCTCCCATGGCACACGCCGTGAGCAAGAAACTTTGCGACCAAGACATGAGGAAAACTCCCAAGGCGATGGCCGCCACATTTCCGCCCATGAATTTCAAGCGGTTTTCGCGCGCGACGCTAAACAAGCCAATCGAGCCAAGGAATGCGCCGCTGCCAGACACCGCCATCAATCCTC
>WNFY01009523.1_pt1 | contig 17680 bp, 27 predicted proteins | sample 5400091 | NCBI WGS metagenome assembly WNFY01 (sample SAMN13153364, study PRJNA577476) | soil metagenome | isolation source: 60 cm soil or saprolite under grassland replicate 1 | place: USA:California | collected 2016-06-15
TGAGGTCCCTGATGCCGCCTAACGGATCGCGCTTAAGCTGCGGGCGCAACGCCCGCCGGCGCAAGGCGGTGGAACGGCAGAAAAAGAGGCTCGCCGGCGAGGCAACGCAATTCTTCCCACACGAGCGCCCGGCAGCTTCAAGCGCATGTTAGGCACCGGCCAAGTGAACGGACAGATCACGGTAAGACGGGATTCGAAAGCTTGAGTAGCCAAAGCACCGTCGCCCACATGATTACGACGCAGGTGCAAAGGGCCCAAAAGAAGGGGCGGCCAGCTGGCAGGTATGAGGACGGGAAGAGGCTCCTGGGGCCAGCGACTGGCCAGCCGAAGGGGCCCTTAACGGGACGGTCCGTTCGATACGATGAGAGCCGCAGCCCGAGGACGACAAGGATGCAGAACTCGAGAAGCAAGAGGGTGACGAGTACAGTAGACATGTCCGCGAGAGATGGTGGACGGTGCCTAACGGATCGCGCTTAGTTGGTATGAAGCGGTAGCTGGACCTCCACGGTCTCGTGGTGGCAAGCTGAGCCCCACACTCTGTTTCACGCACTCACCGTCTCGCGACGGGGTGCACACCGGGAGGCCAGCTACCATGGATACGATAGGCGTGGATCTGCACAAACGCGAGACCCAGCTCTGCATCGGGCAGGTCGACGGGACGATCACCGAGCAACGGATCGTAACGAGCCGGGAGCGGTTCACGGCGGTGCTGGGGCACCGGCCGCCGGCGCGGATTCTGGTGGAGGCGAGTACCGAGAGCGAGTGGGTGGCCTGCCACCTGGAATCGCTGGGCCATGAGGTGATCGTGGCAGACCCCAACTACGCGCCAATGTATGCCACGCGCTCGCGGCGGGTGAAGACCGATAAGCGGGATGCGCGGACGTTGATGGAGGCGTGTCGGGCGGGGACCTATCGCCCGGCGCATCGGCTCTCGGCCGCGCGGCGGCACGTGCGCGCCGAGCTAGCGGTGCGGGATGCGGTGGTGCGGACGCGGACCCGGTACGTGGCCCTGGCCAAGGCGTTGGTCCGGCGCGACGGGCTGCGGGTGCCGAGCAGTGCGGCCGAGCGGGTGGGCGCTCACCTTGAGGGGCTCGCGGTATCGCCGGCGCTCGCGGCCGAGCTAGCGCCGCTGCTCACCTTGCTGCCGCCGCTCAATGCGTCGATCGCGGCGGCGGATCAGCGGCTGGCGGAGCTCGAGCACACCGATCCCAGCGTGGCGCTGCTGATGACCGCGCCCGGGATTGGAGCGGTGACGGCCAGCGCCCTGGTGGCCACGATTGACGACGTCCAGCGGTTTGCCTCGGCCCACCAATTCGAGGCCTACCTGGGGTTGGTGCCCGGGGAACGCAGCTCGGGGGAACTGCGGCGCATCGGGCCCATCACCAAGGCTGGGAATAGCCGGGCGCGCTGGCTGCTGGTCGAAGCGGCGTGGCGGATTCTGCGCTCGAAGGACGCCGCGGGGGCGCCGTTGCGCGGGTGGGCGCGGCCGATCGTGGCCCGACGGGGGTCCCGCATCGCGGTGGTGGCGGTCGCCCGACGGCTCGCGGGCATCCTCTACGCGATGTGGCGAGACGGCGCGCCCTATGATGCCGGCAAGATCCGGCGGCCACGCGCGCGGCAGAGCCCCGCCGCCTGAAGAGATGAGCCGCCGGACAGCGAGTGTGACTGACTGGGGAGCGGCGAGCGCGTCGCAGCTTATGGCCGCCGCACGAGGCCGTCGCTTAGTTGGCGCCGTCCGCTCCTTCGCACCACCCCCATGCGCCGAGGCCACCGCGCCTCATCGCCGAGCGCGCACAGAAGGCTGAGCAGCACCTCGAGCGGGCGGGACAACAAGGATGCGGGCGACTCGCCCGCCGCGCGCCGTGTCGTTGAACGATAGTTCGTGCCGGCCAGGGCACAACACTCCAGTTCCGTTAAAGCGATCACCGCCCGCCAGCTTCAAGCGCTTGTTAGGCAGCGCGGATCTGGATGACCCAAATGAGTACCCGCGTGCGGTGGTGACCACTAATCGCATGGAAGAGCTCACCTGTCACTCGGAGCCGGGGGCTGTGGACCGCGCGGAGCTGCGCCCACAATGAGTCCGTGCCAATTGCGAGCTGCAGTTCGCGCACCCCCGATTCCAGCTGCTTGTCGCCTTCGTCCGATGAACTGTCGGGGGCGACACATATCGGCTTGGGGATGCTCAGAATGAGAGCCGTATCAGGTTGGTCGCCTTGACGCACGCTCTCGTAGTTTGGTGGACCAGCGTAAGCTCGCCGAACGAGGGATCCCTCGAGCGTCACAGCCGCCGGACCGTAGTGAAGACATGATTGCGGCCGGAGCTCGGAAGGCCGCCCGGCCAGAAGAAGAGAGGCTAGAAAAACCGGAGCTTGCACTTGCATAAAACTCATGGCGCCGCCTAACGGATCGCGCTTAATCTGCGGCGCGCTGAAGAAAGATTCATTTCCTAATCTACGCGCGCCGCCAGCTTCAAGCGCTTGTTAGGCGGCTCGGGCAGGGCTCATTGCCCGCCCCGGGACGGCTGCGCGGCGCACGGATGCGGCGGCCGGAATAGCTCCTCGACGGTTGCATTCTTCGCGAGATACGCGGCCTTACTGGAGTCGTCGGCCGTGCCGGTATCGGAATCCGAACGAGGTCTCGACGAATGGAGAATGAAGATTTTCGACACGGGGCGGTCAGGACCGAATAGAGGCACTGTGATCTCAATCGTATCACCGCGCATTGAGAAGGTATCAGCAGGGTAAGGCCCCACGGGCACTCCCTCGTAATCGGTATAGAATGCGGTGAATCCTTCTCGCGTCTTAACCACCAAGAGCTCATCTCCGAGAAGGTCGCCGGACTCCCGGTGCATGCGGATGGAAGCATAGACGCCCTCCAACACGCTATCGGCGTGGCTCGCCTTCGTGTCTGTGCTGTAATAACGGAATTCGGTGGGGAATGCTCGCCGTTGGTAGGGACGGCCGTTCATCACGAGCACGCCCTTCATACCCGTTGGCGTGAGCCTTCCGAGAAAAGAGAATGTAAAGCGATCCCCCGTTTGCCAAAACGGGAGTCGGTCGGTTGTGAACCCGACCGAATCGCCACGGATCTTGAGGGTGCAGAGCGCAGTCACCTCGGCCGCATCGTAAATGACCGCGTCCAATTTCGAGTTGACGTGGAGCAACAGCCAGCGGGTCTGGTAATCGTCGTTCCACGGTGCGATGTAGAAACCGGGCTGCAGAGTTGCCTTCGGAAATGCTGAATCTCTCCGTGACCCCGAGCTAGCGGATCGAAGAGAACCGGAGTAGCCAACGACCGTCGCAAGAAAGGCGAGGAAAACTCGTTGTCGGCGAGGCAACGCAATTCTTCCCTGCTTGCGAGCGCCCGCCCGCTTCAAGCGCTTGTTAGGCGGCGCTCCTGCGACGAGCGGCTCGCGGCGAGCCAGCCTCATTTCCAGAACTGCCACCACGCCGACTGGCTTCGTTTGGACCACCGACTGATTGCCTGTTCGAGGACCCACCAATCGTGCGTTCCATGGCGTTCAGCATTAGTGCGCGCCGTCTCGAGGAACGCTGACAGCTCCGAGCCGGGGACAGAATCGCGGTGAATGAAGTTGCGCCAAGTTCGAGCCGTACTCAGCGCTAGATCCCAGATCTCCTGATCGGGATCTTGGTGCGTTCTGCGCTCGAAGTGCTCGACGAGAATCTCGGCAGCGTGTGCAGGAGCAAGCCGCTCGCCTAGCGCCTCTCGAGACCAATCCCTCCGGTCATAGAACTCTTCGAATGAGGGCACTGCGAAGCCGCACTCCCCTGCCCACGAGCGAATTCCTATCGCCATGACATTCCAGCCACTCCCCCGGTGCTGATTCGCCTGGGCGATGCCAACTAATGATGATACTTCCTGCGGTGAGGCAGACGGAGCGTTGATTAGGCGCCGCCACTCGCGAGCGGTGTTCAACCCCCGTTGAAAGTTGTCGCGGGCGTCTGCGGCCGCGACCGTCTCGAAGTACCTGACACACCACTCTGCAAACGGTGTTGGCGTCTGAGCTGACGAGTTATCGTCCGGAGCCAGGGTCATGCAGCTCGGTGTTCGCGGGGATGGGTAAGCGCGGGCGCCGCCTAACGGACCGTGCGTAAGCTGCGGGCGACCCGCCTGCCGGCGCAAGACCAGTGGACGAACGTCCCGTGCCCGCCAGGACACGCCACAACGGCTTCCTTTAGAACGAGCGCGCCCGCGAGCTTCAAGCGCTGGTTAGGCCGCCACACGAATTGCGAGCTCGTCACCAAGCGCGAGATGCTCACGAAGCCATTCGGTCTTCGCACTGTGATCTTTGCCAAATGACCTGACTGACACGAAACCGCGATCAGGATGCCACTTGTCCCAACACAGGGAACAGAGAAGATGCTCATCGTTTGGATTCAGTGTTGCAACCGTAGCCGCTTTGCCGTTGACCCGACAATGAAAGGCCAACTCTGGAAAGTTGCGAGGCGAGGGACTGGTATCCGGTACGAAAGACTTCTTATAGGCCTCGAAGTCGCGTTGTTCGTCGATGTATGCTGACGAATCAGTGGGAACGATCCGCTCCGGTGGGGTGGGAGATCCACAGGTCGTAAAATCGAAAGGTCACCTCAGTCCCGGTCTTCAGTTCGAGTTGATCTGGCCCCCAATAGACGTGTGCCGCTCGGGCTACGGGGAGGTCGCACATCCCGCTGAGGCTCAAGCGCGCCGGCGTTTCGTCCCCGACGAAGCCCGAAAGTATGGGTGTAATGAGCGACGCATCCTTGATTCCCGCCCTGCGAAAGAGGGCGCCGTCCAACTTTACCTCGACGCAAACCATAGAGTGGCGGCCTAACGGATCGCGCTTAAGCTGCGGGCGACGTGCCCGTGGGCGCAAGGCGGTGGAGTGGCAGAAAAAAAAACTGGCCAGCGAGGCAACACAAATCTTCCATACTTGTGAGCGCCCGGCAGCTTCAAGCGCTTGTTAGGCACCGGCCGGGTACGGTGGTGGGACATAGCTAGCACTCGACTCGCGGTACATCGCTAACACCTCTACCGTCTGCGGCTCTCGGTCTGGAGACCGTCATGCCGTGGCAGGAGGTGTCTGTGATTGACGCGCGACTGCGGTTCGTTCGCGACGTCCAGCGTGGCGTCTTTTCGGTCAGCGAGCTCTGCCGCCGCCATGGGATCTCGCGACCGGTCGCCTACAAGTGGCTCCGCCGATTCGAGCAGGATGGTACAACCGGGCTCGCTGATCACTCCCCGCGGCCGCTGTCCTGTCCGCACGCGACCGATCGTGAGCTCGTCGCCGCGCTCTGCGAGCTGCGCCGGCGGCGGCCACACTGGCCAAAAAGCTCCTGGTCAAGTTGCAGCGCCTGCAACCGGACTGGAAGCTGCCCATCCAGCCACCGCCCATGCCATTCTCAAGCGCGAAGGCCTGATTCCGGGGCCGCCGCGGCGGACCGGGCAACCGCATCCGGGCCGGCCCACGAGCGCGATGACCGCCCCCAACGAGGTCTGGACCATCGACTACCAGGGCCAGTTCAAGACCCGCGACGGGCATTATTGCTACCCCCTGACGGTCCAGGACGGGGCCACGCGGTTTCTTCTCGGCTGCCAGGGTCTCCTGCATCCGTCGATCGCGCTGACCCGCCCCGTGCTCGAGCGCCTCTTCCGCGACTACGGGCTGCCCGAGCGGATTCGCTCCGATAACGGTACCCCGTTCGCGGCGAATACCCCCGGCCGCCTGTCCACCCTCGCTGTCTGGTGGGTCCGGCTCGGCATTCGGCCGGAGCTGATCGAGCCCGGCCGACCGCAACAGAATGGCCGACACGAGCGCATGCACCGGACCCTCAAGCGGGAAGCCGCGCGGCCCGCCGAGGCCACCCTACGCGCGCAGCAGCGACGGTTCGATCGGTTCCGCGTCGAATACAACTATGACCGTCCCCATGAAGCGCTCGGCCCGCGCACGCCCATCAGTCTCTACTCCGCGTCCCCGCGGCCGTATCCGCGCAGGCTGCCGCTGATCGAGTACCCGCCGCATTTCGAAGTCTGCAACGTCAGCGCCAACGGGGGCATCCGGTGGCATGCGCACCGCGTCCCGGTGAGCCACCTGCTCACGGACGAATACATCGCCTTTGAAGAAATCGACGACGGCCTCTGGACCGTCTACTTCGGCATGATTACGCTGGGGTGGTTTCACGAAGACGACGGCCAGATTGCGGACCACCAAGGCCGTCGCTACCGGCACACCAGGTCTTAGCGATGTCCCACGAGTGATCCGTTAGCTATGTCCCGAACCGCTCAGTCCCCTCACACCTCCATGCAATGGCCAAGCCCTTGCCCACGATGGGCGAAGGTCCACTGATCTGAGCGGAGAAAGAAGATCGAAGAACAGAAGAGACCGCCGATCATGAAGACAGTGCTTGCTGTGTGATGGAGACGCCGAGAATAGGCCCACTCTGTTTGCACACCGATCTCAGCGCTATCACCAAAGACGTTAGGCGCACCTACAGAAATGTAGACAAAGTCCCCGTATTTATCGGCGAGCGCCTGGATCTCCTCCTTTGAGAGGAGCAGGTACTGGAGCGAATCAGACGAGGACAGAGTGTGGGCCGACACTTGATGATCGCTGGAGGTGTCAACGACGACCCGCATATGGTCGAACACGGGTGGGCCCTCTCCGCACCGAGGTCTCGGTTGGGCGGTCGCGCAAAGAAGCGCCGCCGCGATGACGCGATCCTCGTCGCTCGACGGCGGCAAGGGAGCGGTGGCTGGCAGCGTATCCAGTGCTCGGGCTAGACTTCTTCCGCAGGTGCTCAAGGCCATTGCAGACGCCGAGAGCAGCCAGGTCACCGAGCGGAGGGTTCGCATATCGGTTCGCGCCGCCTAACGGATCGCGCTTAAGCTGCGGGGCGAACGCTGGCGGGCGCAAGCGCCCTGCCCTGCGGTACCAGCGTGTAGGGGCACAAACATACGCTTCAATTGAAGGCGGCCCCGTCACATTCAAGCGCATGTTAGGCTGCGCCGGTGGGACGACCCGGCGGCCGCTCGAGACCTAGTGCCGCCCAGGCTTTCCCTTCCGTGAGCTCCCGCGCTCGCCGCTTCACGGGAGCCGGGACCCAGCGCGGGAACGGGACGAGCCGCAGGGTGTGCGCGCCGCGCGCCGTGTGCACCTCGCGCAAGGCGGCGAGATCGGGGCGTCTGAACGCGTGGGCCAGCCGGACCAGCGCTGGCCAGAGGCGGCGATGCACGTAGGTGATCTTACCCCGCAAGAGGCGACAGACGAGGACCTGACTGGAGTTGCGCACCGCACGCGTAAGCCAAAAAATCTCTTTGCCTTTCGCGTGGCCCCACCAGCTTCCGCGAATGGGCGCACCGACGACGGTCTCGACGAGGTTGGGCACGGGTCCGTGAGCGCTCTCGAGCACGACGCCCTGACGCCGGACGAACGACAAAGCAGCTGCGGAGTTCACCTCGGTCCCGTCTCCTTAGGCGCAGCCTAACGGATCGCGCTTAAGCTGCGGGCGACCCGCCTGCCGGCGCAAGACTGGTGGACGAAGTCTGTGCTCCGCCAGGGGCACAACACTCCGATTCCCTTAGAGCGATCACCGCCCGTCAGCTTCAAGCGCTTGTTAGGCCGCACTCTTTGGGAGCATCTAACCGAGTTCTGCGACCGCAGCCTCGTACATCCGAACGGCGTAGGTCTCGGCAGGCGCCGCCAGCTTCACGCGCTTGTTAGGCAGCGCGCTAGTCGCGCGGTTACGAGGAGCAGGTCTGAGGCGCGGCAGGGCCTGCCTGGCAGAGCTCCCACCGCACGACGGTGAGGGGGTCCGAAGGCGTGATGGGGTGCTCGAAACGGTATCTGATCCGCGCGCCCGCTGCGATCAGCGCGCGGAGGTCGGCACAGGTGGTGCCACCGGAACAGACGAACTCGGCAGCGGCGTAGAACCGAAAACGGTTAGGCGCGACCTCTACCACCCGACCGCTGCCGGCGGTCAAGACGAGGTCGAACTCAGTCCCGGACGGGACACGCTCCTTCGAAACGACCTTGCGTAGGAGCGTCTGGATTGAAGAGGCGTCCGCCGGTGGATTCGCGACTGGACGTTCCTCGACGTCGATTTCGTAGACGAAACCCCACTCGTAGTGGAACCCCTCGATAGCACTGTAGTGGTAACTGAACTGCTGTGCGCTGGGGTCTTTCACTAGGAGGCAGAGTTGGAGGGAGACACCGGTGCACTCGACCGCGTGATCCTGCACGATCAAAGTGCGCTCCATTGAGCCACCGAGCCCGATGGCATCACAGCCGATCAGTGTAGCGAGCAACGCAGCGGTGAGCGAACCTTGGAAGTGCGTCATGTCACTCATTGATACCCTCGCAGCACCCGCGCAGGTCACGGAACCGCGCGCTGCCTAACGGCTCGCGCTTAGGCTGCGGGGCGAGCGCCAGCCGGCGCAAGCACCCCGCCCTGCGGTAAGAGCTCGTTGGCGCACAAACGTGCGCTTCCTCTGAAAGCCGGCCCCGCCAGCTTCAAGCGCTTGTTAGGCAGTGCGCCGCTTGCTACCGCTTGACCCGGGTCTTGAGAAGCGTGCGTAGGGCGTCGTTGACCGCCTGAGAGTCCTTGAACTCCGCGGCGACGTCGGGATCGAGGACAACGATGTTCGTACCTTCCCGAAAGCGCTGGGCGTACTTCCCGCGTACCCCCCCGCTAAAGTCGTACTCGGGACGGAGATCGTCGCCTGAATCGGAAGGCTTATTGGTCTTCTTCATAGGTCTGGCGTTCACGGCGCGTGGCCGGTCGGGCGTTGATAATGCGAATCTCATCACCGCGTTCTGTATGCGCAACTACCACGAGACGCCGCGCCACGCTCTGACCGACAAGGAGCCACCGCTCCTCACCAATTGAGTGCTCCGGGTCGGGGATTGTGATCGAAAGGGGATCACCTGGAATTGTAGACCCAGAACACGTACCTACTGCTCTCCTCGGCTTTGGGCGTCCGCTCCCAGCCTATGTCCATCTGCTGAGATCGGAGCTGTTCAGCTACGGGAAGGAAATAGATGAGGACTTGCGCCTCCCGTTCAGAAAGCTTGGCACAAGGCGTGGCAGCTTCCTGAACCGTCGACCACGGGCGTGGAGCAAGCACCAATACCGGAAGGGCGCAGAGAAGCAGGCGGAGTGACGTCATGTTCGGTCTCCGGCGCTGTTGGGGTGTGGGTGCCGCCGCCTAACGGATCGCGCTTAAGCTGCGGGCGCAATGCCCGCGGGCGCAAGGCGGTGGAGCCGCAGATAGAAAGGCTCGCCGGCGAGGCAACGCAATTCCTCCCACAAGAGCGCCCGGCAGCTTCAAGCGCATGTTAGGCGGCGTGGCTGACCGGGTCACCGCCTGAACCAAGCACCAGTCCACAAGCCGCGTAGGAACCCGACGAGCCGCTCGAAATCGTCGGGCCTCGACGGGGGCTTCTCCTCGCCAATGAGCTCCAAGAGCTCTGGGCGGAACCACAGGGTCTCCGTCCCGCCATCAAACCATACGGCTAAGGCGAAGTCGTCGGGAGCTGGGCCCACGACCGCCACTCCGCTCGACGACGGTTGGCTCTCTCCAACAACGATGCCGGTGCGGCCAGCGGCTCCCACAGCCTCTGTTTCTGGGGCACTGAGAACGCGCACTCGACTCCCAGGACTCATCGGCACGCCGCCTAACGGATCGCGCTTAAGCTGCGGGCGCAATGGCCGCGGGCGCAAGGCGGTGCGGCGGCAGACAATAAGGCTCGCCGGCGAGGCAACGGAATTCTTCCCTACTTGTGCGCGCCCGTCAGCTTCAAGCGCTTGTTAGGCAGCTGGTATCCGGCCTTCAAGGGCGGGCGACCGAGAGCTCAAGAACCTGGAGGTGCCCGCTCCGATCAAACATGAGCGTGAGATAGTCCTCCAATATGATCTCGCTGGAAGGAGAGCACGTACCGATGTCGACGGTATCTGCACGTTGCTTCAGGACGATGCCTTTAGTCTTGAGCAAGGTATTGGCTGGACCATGCCTCGAACAACATCGATCGACAGAGCGGGATAGTGGTAGGTCTGTATCTCGTAACGCCCGCCGTCGTCCTCACCAGTGGTAATGGTCGTGCGGGCTGGGCGGCCCAGTGTTGAAGCGGGGGACCCGCCATCGGCGTGGAGCTCGATTCCTTGGAGCTGGAACTCAGAAGGCGGAAGACACGAGTCAGCAACAATCCGCCGCGTGCCTGCAATGGGTCTTTGGGCAACCGCGGAGCAGGGCCATAGCAGAGGCGAGAGCAGGAGCGTGCAAGCGGTGCGGAGGAGAGTCGAGCGCACGTTTGAGCGTTCTGAAAGATGGTAGCTGCCTAACGGATCGCGCTTAAGCTGCGGGCGCAATGCCCGCTGGCGCAAGGCGGTGGAGCGGCAGAAACAAAGGCTTGCCGGCGAGGCAACGCAATTCCTCCCTACTGGTGAGCGCCCGGCAGCTTCAAGCGCTTGTTAGGCAGCCACAGGGAACCAGAGGGTGCTACTGCCATTGCAACGACGCGACAGCAGCGAACAGGCTATCACGCATTGGAGCGCTGGGAGTCAGGGCGAAGACCTCGGCGAAGCGTCGTCGTGAGAGGGCCACGGTGGCGGCGAGACCGAACACTGTGTCGGTCTTTGCACTGTCGACGTGTTGGAAGGCATTCATCAAAGCTTCACGGCCCGCGACTCGCAAGCGGCACACGTGCTCAAGATGATAGCTCGGCCTCCGTAGACGCGGCATCAATGATGAGTGCTCCACGATCACAGAGCTAGGCTCAGTTGATACGACGTAGGCCACTTCAGTAGAGTCCACACCAACCCATAGAGTCTGGGTGCCGCGAGTGCCCGCGGCGCGAAACGTCGATGGGAGGTGAAGCTGTCCCGGCGGCGAGGTAACGGACCGAAGGGGCCAAGTCGGGAGAAGTAGGGGTGGCGTCGTACACTCAGCGCTGTGCGTGAGCATCTCGCGCCAGGCTGCGACCGTCTCTGGCGGCCGAGAACACGACCATGAGATGCACAGCAGGATGCCAGTCGAGGTGAGGCGCATGTGTGGCTGCCTAACGGACCGCGCTTAAGCTGCGGGCGCAATGCAAGCCGGCGCACCGCGGGCCGATTGTGTTGGCTAGACTCATAGGGCGCACAACTGGAATTCTACCCTACTTGCGCGCGCCCGTCAGCTTCAAGCGCTTGTTAGGCCGCAAACGACGACGCGCACCCTTGAGTGACCAGAATCTCTTCGCATTAGGTCTCGCGGACAGGCTCGTAGGTAAGGAGGGCGAGGTCGCCCGCGACGGTCTTGTTTCCGACGAGGCGCATGGGTTTCTTGTCGCCGGTCTCGGCGAAAAGGCGCTTGCCCATCCCCAGTACGACTGGGTAGATCATCAGTCGCAGCTCGTCGACGAGATCGTGGTCGAGCAGTGTGTGCACGAGCTGGAAGCTGCCGGCGACGACGATGTCGCCGGTTACGTGCTGCTTCAGTCTCGAAGCCTCACTCACCACGTCGCCCTTGAGCACCGTCGTGTTATTCCAAGCGGGATGTTGGAGGGTCGAGGAGACGACGTACTTGGCCTTGCCGTTCAGCCTGTTCGCCAGGGCGCCAGTCCGGGTTGGCCACCGCGCAGCCAAGAACTCGTAGGTGCGTCGACCCAGCAGCATGGCCTCGGTTCCCAGCGCCTCGTCGAGCGCGACCTTGGCTACTTCCTCACGGCCCCCTTCGCCGATACGCCCGACCCAACCGCCATGCCTGAGGCCCTCGTCACCGGCCGGGTCCTGGATCACGCCATCGAGCGTTACGTTTTCGCTGATGATGATCTTTCCCATTTCGGTTCTCTGCTCGTCGCTGCCGTTGGCTAGATGGTATCGTTCGTCTGCACTTGAGAGTCCGTCGTGAGGGGCGATCTGGGGTGCAAGCACGAAACAGGTTTAGGAGGCATTGCTCGCGCTCCTTCGTGCCTGATAGGCCTTTTGCGGCCTAACGGATCGCGCTTAAGCTGCAGCGCACTGGTGAAAAATCAATTACCCCTAGGTGCGCTGTCAGCTTCAAGCGCTTGTTAGACGGCGCGGTCACTTTGTCGGAAGTGAACCGGCGTACTTCGCAGCCACCTGCACCCATTTGCTCAGCTTCGCCTCGGTTTTGAGGCCAGCCTGCTCGACCAGAATCCAGCCCTTCATCGGCCGCCCGGTAAGATCGAAGCGTCGCGTGTGGGCCCGAGCCAGCGCAGCGTCCGTCTCCTCGGGCGCGAGACGCACGATCAGCTCAGACTTATGCACGCCGACGCACATGTTTCCATTAAGAAGGAACGCGATGCCGCCGAACATCTGCTTCTCGGCGAGCCCTTTGCGCCGCCCAAGCGAGCCGCGAATTCGTTCTGCTAACCGTTCATCAAAGGCCATGGATGGGTTCTCAATGAAGGGAATCGCGCCGCCTAACGGATCGCGCTTAAGCTGCGGGCGACTCGCCCGCCCCGCGCTATGTAGTTGAACGATAGTTCGTGCGCGCCAGCGCACAACGCTCCGTTTCCCTTAAAGCGATCACCGCCCGCCAGCTTCAAGCGCTTGTTAGGCGCCAACCTCACACACAGTCGACGGCGGATGAAACGTGTGCTGATGTGAGGGCGCTTGCGGTCATGTGGCTTCACGTGCCGGTCAAAAGCCAGTTGGGCATGGCTCGACATTACCGTGAACGCGGATCCAATCTGTCGGGGGCGGACGGACATCAGTGCCATAAATGGCGCGACCGTCGAGGCTGTCATCCCTCGCTGCGGCGTACAACTCGCCGATAATGCCGAAGAGCTGACGAGGAGCGGACCACTGAACATGAATGGAATCGGCGTTGAGGAACCGCCACTGAGCCGTGAGCCGGTAGACATGGTCTCGCAAATGGAAAGAGTCTGGCCTGATCACTGCTGACCGCCAGCCGGCACTTCCAGGGCCGGGCTTGTTGGCAACGAGGATCAGGTGATCAGGCAAGAAGAATGAGGGCGTAGTGTCTGGCAAGATCGCGTAGCAGCGCCAGGGGGCGCCCAGAGCGGACACGCCCGACCGGGCCAAGTCGGGAGTCTGACCCATAACCGCGGTCGAGGAACGGAGCAAGGCAATCGAGAGCAGGGAGAGTCTAACGGATCTCATCCGGTGCTACCCATGGCGTGAATTTCGCGCCTGCACCGCCGCTCGAAGGAACTGGCGAGCGTTCACCGCACCTCCAGATGTTGGCGCCTAACGGATCGCGCTTAAGCTGCGGCGCGCTGACGAAAGATTCATTCCTTAATCTACGCGCGCCGTCAGCTTCAAGCGCTTGTTAGGTGGCTGCGCTGGACATTCAGAATAAGGTCCGGTCATAGACGCGCCCCGTCCGGGCCGTGATTACAGAGCGCACTGCGCATGAGAAATTGTCCCGCGGTAGTGGGCTAAACCGAAACTCAAGGCGCACAGCTCTGACGTCTTCGCGGCTCAAACCATACGTCGATAGCATCTCGAAGAACTTCTCACGAAGAGAGGACAATGCAAGCTCAAGCGGCTTCCGTGCCGCCAGTCCCCGCGGACAAGAACTCATGAGCAGTTCCACACTCGTATCGAGCACTCCAGCCTCGGCGCAGGCCTCGCCGAGATGAGGATGGATCCAGCTCAGGGAACTCTGGGCATGGTGTGCGATATCATGCGCGACTGCCTGGAGCTTTTTGAGGGATGCCATTGCCGATTGCAAAGCGTTGCAGCCACCTAACGGATCGCGCTTAAGCTGCGGGCGCCATGCCCGCCGGCGTAAGGAGACGGAGCCGCAGACAAAGAGGCTAGCCAGCGAGGCAACACAATTCCTCCCTACTTGTGAGCGCCCGCCAGCTTCAAGCGCTTGTTAGGCAGCCGCTTGCTTACCGATGCCATCCGGGAACAATGGCCACGGCAACCAGTCCTGGTACGGGAGTAGCACCGGACGGTATCGCATCACCCTGGAAGATAGCGGCGAACCGAGCTCCCATTGCAAGGCGAGTCATGACAGCGGCATGTTCGGAAGAGTCGACGAGCATCTCTCGCGCACGACCAGTCAACTCGAAGACAGGAGGATGCCCGTCCGAGCCGATGGGGACGACGACATCGCGTCCACTGGGCATCGGGGCCAGCCACAAACGAGTACCGTCCCATCGAGCACTGGCAGCGAACGCGTACTGGCGGACAGGGTCCGAGGTTGAAATGATCACGCCGACGAACCGCTCCCCGTTGAGGGAGTCAAGTGCGGTCCGCGCGACTGCGAGACGGTTATCCCGCCCGCAGGCGATTGCGAGTCCGCCGAGGAGATGGTAGTACGAGGGGAAGCGCATGGGTTCGCGGCTGCCTAACGAATCGCGCTTAAGCTGCGGCGCGCTGAAGAAAGATTCATTCCTTAATCTACGCGCGCCGGCAGCTTCAAGCGCTTGTTAGGCTGCGCCGGAGCGGCGACCCGGCGGCCGCTCAAGACCTAGTGCCGCCCAGGCCTTCCCTTCCGTGAGCTCCCGCGCTCGCCGCTTCACCACGGCCGGGACCCAGCGCGGGAACGGGACGAGCCGCAGGGTGTGCGCGCCGCGCGCCGTGTGCACCTCGCGCAAGGCGGCGAGATCCGGGCGTCTGAACGAGTGGGCCAGCCGGACCAGTGCTGGCCAGAGGCGGCGATGCACGTAGGTGATCTTACCCCGCAAGAGGCGACAGACGAGGACCTGATTGGAGTTGCGCACCGCACGCGTAAGCCAAAAGATCTCTTTGCCCTTCGCGTGGCCCCACCAGCTTCCGCGAATGGGCGCGCCGACGACGGTCTCGGCGAGGTTGGGGACGGGTCCGTGAGCGCTCTCGAGCACGACGCCCTGGCGCCGGACGAACGACAAAGCAGCTGCGGAGTTCACGTCGGTCCGGTCTCCTTGGGCGCAGCCTAACGGATCGCGCTTAAGCTGCGGGCGCAATGCCCACAGGCGCAAGGAGGTGGAGCAACAGATTGAGCTGGCCGGCGAGGCAACGCAACTCTTCCCTACTTGAGCGCGCCCGTCAGCTTCAAGCGCTTGTTAGGCAGCCGATCTTCCGATCTACCCACCCTGACCCAAAGCAAGTGACAAAAGAATCGCGCCGATAACTACGACAGTGGCTCGCTGGAACAGGCGCTGCCTCTGCGAAAAGAACGCCTCCTGCATATACGGCGGCCAAAGAACCCCGAGAACGATCAGAGTAGAGCCAGCCGTGAGACCCACATCGGCCCGGAGAGGTATGAGGCCAAGCCTGTTGTATATGACGCCTAGGGAGAGCGCCATGACCCAGAACACGAGGACGTAGAACCACTCCGAGCGGTCCTTGGACTTCAGAGCGCCTTCTACAGTAGCAATTGTCCGGGATCGGAACCAAGTGGTAGCTAGAACGGCGAAGAGCGCCCCGAGTATGGTCGTGGCGATTTGTGCTGGGAGAGAGAGTGAATGGGTCGTCATTACCATCCGGTCGTGGCTGCCTAACGGATCGCGCTTAAGCTGCGGCGGACATCTCGAACTCTAGGCAACATACCGCTTCCTTTAAGAGCAGCGCCGCCAGCTTCAAGCGCATGTTAGACGGCGGCGTGAACGGATATGCTTATCTGGCCGCCCGCCACATGATGATACCGACCAAGAGTATCCACAGAGCCCCACCGATCCGAATGCCCACCGTGGTTCGCGGGACCGTGACTCCGTCTGCATGGAACTTTGAGTAAAATCGAATGACAGAGTTTGGCCAGACAACCCACCAGAGCCCGAAGGCTGAGAGGGCCAGCGTTCCTATCCAGTCGCCAGTGTGCATCTTGGACAACCGCCGCCGCCTAACGGATCGCGCTTAAGCTGCGGGCGCAAGGCGTGGGGGCGCAAGGCGGTGGAGCGGCAGATAAAAAGGCTCGCTGGGGAGTCAACGCAATTCTTCCCTACTGGTGAGCGCCCGGCAGCTTCAAGCGCTTGTTAGGCAGCGTGCACGGCAGGCTCACTGGTATAAACGCAGAATCATGGGACAGAGGGTCTCGGCATCTACCCAGACGAGACCGCCCCCACCCCGCGTGTGGGGATTGGCCGCTACCAGACTGACTATCACTCCCTGCTCCAATGAGGCGGTCTTGATGACTTGAAAGTCGTCCACCTTGAGTCCGATGCGGCTCCCTGCTGAGTCGGTGACGACCTTGATCGCTCGGCTGACGATAAACGCGCTATCTCCCTTCTGAGTGGCATCAGTACACCAACCCGGTGCCGGAGGACGGCGCCGCGCCTGCCCAAGACCTATCGTCGGGAGCAAGAGGAGTGGGGTTAGGATGAGAAGTAGCGCTGCTCGCATCGCTTGCACGCTGCCTAACGCATGTTGAGAGCGCGCCCCTTGCTGTTACCATGGAGTCGACCAAGACCCGTGGACCACAGCAAGGAGCGGCTCTCATGAAACGGACTACCAAGTATGTCGCGTTGGACGTCCACCAGGCAACCACGAGTGCGTCGGTGCGGGAAGAGAGCGGACGGGTGATCGCGCGGAGCGTGCTGCCGACCGACGGCGCCGCGATCACGGAGTTCGTGCGCGGGATGCGCGGAGCGGTGCACGTCGCTCTTGAGGAAGGCACCCAGGCGCAGTGGTTGCACGATCTGCTGGCACCGCTCGTGGATCGGGTCGTCGTCTGCGATCGCCGCGGGGCGCCGCGGCAAGGGAACAAGGCCGATCAGGTCGATGCCGACCAGCTGTCCGAGCAACTTCGCCGCGGCGGGCTGCGCGCGGTCTATCATGGGAGCGTCGACCGCACGACGCTGAAGGAGCTCACCCGGACGTACCGGAACCTGGTCGAGGACGCGACTCGGGTGATGCTCCGGCTGAAGGCGTTGTTTCGGGCCCGCGGGATCCCGGCCTCCGGCAAACGGGTGTATCACCCCCGGGCGCGAGCTCAGTGGCTCGCCCAGCTCCAGGACCCCGGCGCGCGGCTCCGGGCCGAAGCGCTCTATGCCGAGCTCGACGTCCTGCGGACGCTCCGACCCAGGGCGAAAGCGGCCATGGTCACGGAGGCACGGCGCGATCCCGCGTGGCCCGTGCTGCGGACCATCCCGTTCTTCGGATCGGTCCGCGTGGCCCTGCTCCTGGCCACGATGCAGACACCCTGGCGGTTTCGGACCAAACGAAACCTGTGGGCCTACGCCGGCCTGGCGGTCGTGACGCGGTCCAGCGCCGATTATGCGCTCGTCGCCGGCCAGGCCGTGCGTCGGCGGCGGCCCCCGCTGACCCGCGGGCTCAATCGCAACCACAATCGCGTACTCAAGGATGTCTTCAAAGGCGCGGCCACGGCGGCCACGGCGCGGCCTGGCCCGCTGCAGGACTTTTACCACAGCGTGATCGCGCGCGGGACGCGAGAGGAACTCGCGCGGTTAACACTCACGCGCAAGCTGGCGGCGCTCACGCTCCGACTGTGGAAGAAAGGAGAACGCTACGATCCGACGAAGCTGACAACGCCAGCGCGCTAGGCTGGTGCCTCGAGGCGGCGGTGGGAGCGTTCCTCTCGCCAGCGGCTCCCGGTACCAGGACGAGGGTGCGGAGGGCAGTCTCGATAATTCTAGTCCGCCCGGCGAGCAGTCACGCCGAGGCACTCGCCTAACTCTAGGCCCCTTCGCAGAACCCGAAGAAGCGTCAGGCCGGCTCCGTGCCGAGTCTCAGATAGAACCGTGGTTTGCGCGCGCGCGAAACCGTCGTGC
>WNFY01003338.1_pt1 | contig 17674 bp, 14 predicted proteins | sample 5400091 | NCBI WGS metagenome assembly WNFY01 (sample SAMN13153364, study PRJNA577476) | soil metagenome | isolation source: 60 cm soil or saprolite under grassland replicate 1 | place: USA:California | collected 2016-06-15
TCGCTAACATCGCGCGAATGATCCAACTTTGTGAAGCACCCGTACTGGTGCTGCTTGACGAGGTCGGAACCGGAACCGATCCGGAGGAGGGTTCGGCTCTGGGCGTAGCCGTTGTCGATCACTTCCGGCATGCTTGTGGAGCGCACGTTATCGCCACGACGCACTACAGTGGACTGAAGATGTATGCAGGCAATGAGGAGAGTGTACTCAATGCCAGCGTGGAATTCGCTGAGAAGACTTTGCGCCCAACTTACCGATTGGTTGTGGGTGTTGCCGGCTCGTCATCGGGCCTGGAGATTGCACGGCGTTTTGGTATTCCTTCTGGAATAACGGACGCAGCCGTCGAGTCAGTAAAAGATTCGTCACGACAAGCCTCCGAGTATTTGCGAAGAATCAAGCAGGAGGCGGAAGAGGCCGCAGGATTGCGAAAGGCACTTGAAGAAGAACGTGTGGCGGTGGCGGAAAAATTCGCCTCGCTTGGCAAGGAAGCAGACAAACGCGAGCAATCAAGGCAGGCTACCTTTCAAAACACGCTCGCCAAAACCGTTAGCCAATTCGAGGATCGGGCTCGCGAGTTCATTGCTACGGTCCAGGACCGCTCGGAACGATTGAAACTCGAGCGAGAAGCGCAGAGACGAGTATCAGAATTGAAACGTGAAGCGCAGCACGCAGCGCAGGCAACCCGACCGCGGCCGCGTTCGTCTGTCTCCGTAGACGAACGTCAACCACGCGGAGTGCGGATAGTGCGCGATGGTCAGGTCGTTAAGGCCGAGAAGCATGGACAGTCGCAAGATCTTGCGGGGGAAGAGCGTTACGTCGCGGCGTCCGGCCGCGAAATTGCTGTGGGAGACAAAGTGAACCTCCGATCTTTTGGATCGATCGGCATTGTTGATCAGATCAAAGGCGATGAAGCCGAGGTGCGCGTGAAGTCTCTGCGCTTCAGGGAGAAGCTCGAAAATCTGGAGTTGATGGAAGTCGAGCCGGCGTCAAGAACCGAAAAAGGAAAGTTAGCAAAATTGCGGGAGGCAGGCGGCACTGAAGTTCATTTGAAAAGCGCGGACCAAAACGGTCGTTCAGAACTAAACGTGATCGGGCAAACTACCGATGAAGCGGTTGACGCCGTAGATAAGTTTCTTGATGAAGCGTCGCTGGCAGGTACGAGCCAGGTCCGGATTGTTCATGGGCACGGCACCGGTGCCTTGCGACGCGCGATTGGTGAATTGTTGAGTGGCCATCCGCACGTTGCCCGCTTCGCGCCCGCTCCCCATGATCAAGGCGGTGGTGGTGCGACCGTGGTTGAATTGAAGCAGTGAATGGATCAAGTCTTCCGGTAGAATCGACTACCGCTCCTGACTTTGACAAGCGTGCTGATTTCGAGCCCTCAAGATGCGTTACCCACAAACATTCATCGATGATCTAAAGCGTCAGGCCGACATCGTGCGGGTGATCCAGGACTACGTGCAACTTAAGAAAAAGGGCGCGAACTGGATGGCGTGTTGCCCTTTCCACAAGGAGAAAACGCCTTCATTCTCCGTTAGTCCCGCGAAAGAAATTTTCTATTGTTTTGGGTGTCACAAGGGTGGAAATGTTTTCAGCTTTGTGATGGAGATCGAACGAGTAGCGTTTCCGGAAGCAATTAAAATCGTTGCGGAGAAAACCGGGGTACCGTTACCCAAATTGGTGGATGATGGTCCGTACGAAGCACGACGGCAGGAGGCAGACGAAGTAGTCCAGCTCAACACCTGGGCGCTCGAATGGTGGGAACGGCAACTCGAGTCGGGCGCGGAAGCAAGTATTGGTCGCGACTATTTACAGCGACGCGAAATCACCGAGGAAACCTGCCATGCCTTTCGCCTTGGCTATGCGCCAGACAGTTGGGATGCGCTTTCGCTGCACCTCCGGCAGAAAGGTGCGAGCCAGGGACAGGTTGAGCGAAGTGGATTGGTGGTCAAGAAGGACGGAGGTGGTTCATATGATCGCTTTCGCGGCCGGCTCATTTTTCCGGTGCTTGATACTCAGAACCGGCCCATTGCTTTTGGTGGTCGCACGCTGAAGGATGAGGACGCGAAATACATCAACTCACCGGAGACCGCAGCGTATATCAAAGGTCGAAATCTTTTTGGACTAAACCTGACTCGCGATGAGATCCGGCGTCAGGAGTTTGCCATTCTGGTAGAAGGATTTCTCGATCTTATTGTTCCTTATCAATATGGCATTCGCAACGTTGTGGCGAGTCTGGGAACGGCATTAACACCGGAACAAGTGAAGCTATTGGGTCGGTTTGCGCGCAAGGTCGTAGTCAATTATGATGGCGACCGCGCGGGTGTGCAGGCAGCAAAAAAGTCGATCGAAATTCTCCTCGCCGAAGATCTTGAGGTCAAAGTTCTGGTGCTTCCAGAGAACACCGATCCTGATGAGTTCATCAGAAAATTCGGTGTGGCGGAGTATCAGCAGCGGCGAGCAAAGGCACAACCCCACATCCAATTTGTAATTGAACAAGCAGTAGCGGATCGCGATCTTCACCGACCGGCGGAAAAAGCTGAGGCAGTCGAAGAGGTGCTTCCCTACGTTCGTGCAGTACGCAACCGAATTCAGAAACGTGAATATTTTGATATGGCAATGGACGCATTGCGTATTGGTGACGTTGCGCTGCGACGAGAACTATGGCAAACGCTTCGCACAGGCACCGGTAGTGCGAGCGCGGGTCAGAAAGTGCTAAGGCGGACGGCTGTCAAACCGACAGTTGCGGAGCGAAAACTGCTTGAATGGATTCTCTTTAATGCGGAAGTGCGTCGTTCCGTGTTGGCCCGGATAAAACCTGAGGATTACGAAGACTTACCCACCGCTTCTATCTTTCAAGCGTTGATAGAAATCGACAAAGAGGGCACTGTGCCTGACTACAACCTCCTGTCAGAGCGGACTCAGTCGGATCCACTGGCCATTGAATTGCTACCAGCGCTGCTGATAAATGAACCTCTGAGTGATGACGCGGGTCAACTAAGCGACGGCCATACAGCAGAGAGTTGCCTGGCTGAATTGAGAGTGCTGGCTATCGGCCGCAGGATTGGCGAAATCTCCGCAGAAATGAGTGAGGCGGAACGTGCCGGCGACTTTGAGAAACGTGACCGTATGGCACTTGAATACCTCGAGTTAACAAAGCGCCGAAGCCTGCTGCTACCGGGTGCTGAAGCCGCAGGAACAGGTGTCCCATGAATTTTTTAATGTCAGCCGCAATTGGCAGTCGCGCGACCGTTCTTCCTGAAGGCGAACACAGGGATGCAATATTGTTGCGGAGAGCAGTCTGGTCAGGCGATCCCGAGGTTTGGTGGAGCGCAGAGTGAGCATAGAAGACAAAGATCGTGACGACGTGATGGAACGCCTGCTCGAATTGGGCGGCGATAAGAAGTATCTGACGTTTGACGATCTGAACCGTGAACTGCCGGACAATGTCGTGTCTCCGGACGACATAGAGGATGTGCTGCAAAAACTGGAGGGTTCGAATATTCCAGTGGCGGACTCCGACGAACGTTTACTCGAACAGGCGGCAGTAATAGTCCCGGATGACGAAGAAGAGGGACTCGACGAGGATGTTGAACTTGATCTTTCGGCCGGCGCTCTGGAAAAGACAAATGATCCGGTGCGTTTGTATTTGCGCGAAATGGGTGTCGTTCCGCTTCTGACCCGCGAAGGGGAAGTCGCAATCGCAAAAAGGATTGAGCGAGGACAACTAAAAACCAAGAAGGCGATATCCCGTTCCCCGATTGCTGTCAGGGAGGTATTGAAAATTGGCGAGGAACTCGAGGCGGGGAAGGCTAACATTCGTGAGATCGTAAACTTCTCGGAGCAGGCTGAGCTAACGGGTGATGAAGACAAGGACAAGGCAGACGAATATCGCAGTTGGACCATTGAGGGTATTCAGACCATCAATAAGCTTTTCAAGCAGGGACTGAAAGAATGGGACAAGCTGCGCGCTGAGCAAAAAGCTACCCGCGGAAAGAAAGGCAAAAAGCTGATGCGCTTGCGGCGCAGGGTAGCCCGTATTCGTCTTGAGATAGCCCAGGAGATTGGTCGCTTAAACCTGACTGAGCGTGCCCGCCAACGTTTAATCAACGCGATCCGGGCTGTCCAAAAGTCGGCGCGAGAGTCAGAGCGCGAGATCGAAAGTGCTACGGAGAAGCTGAGCAGGAAGCGCGTCAAACCCGACGATCAGAAAGAGTATAAGCGAAGAATCCTGGCGGCAAAAAAGCGCCTCCAACAGGTTGAGCTTGATAGCAACGTTGGTCCGGTAGAGATCAAGCGGTCGCTGCAGGCGATCATCATTGGTGAGCAACAGACTGGACAAGCCAAACGCGAGCTGGTTGAAGCTAACCTGCGACTGGTTGTTTCAATAGCCAAGAAATATACAAACCGCGGCCTGCAATTCCTGGATCTCATTCAGGAAGGAAACATCGGTTTGATGAAAGCCGTCGACAAGTTTGAATGGCGTCGCGGGTATAAGTTTTCGACCTACGCAACGTGGTGGATTCGGCAGGCGATCACTCGCGCCATCGCTGATCAGGCGCGAACGATCCGCATTCCGGTCCACATGATTGAAACGATCAATAAGTTGATTCGCACATCGCGCGCACTGGTGCAGGAGCTGGGACGCGAGCCCACGAGCGAGGAAATCGCCAGGAAGATGGATATACCGGTCTCGAAAGTGCGGAAGGTTTTGAAGATTGCCCAGGAACCGATTTCGCTCGAGACACCAATAGGCGAAGAGGAAGATTCGCATCTCGGAGACTTTATCGAAGACAAGTCGATTTTGAATCCAGCCGACGCTGTGGTCGCGTCTAACTTGCGGGAAATCACCGACGAGGTTCTTGCTACTCTTACGCCGCGCGAGGAAAAGGTAATCAAGATGAGGTTTGGGCTCGGAACCACCGGATCCGAACACACACTCGAAGAAGTTGGGCAACACTTCGCAGTTACGCGCGAACGTATTCGCCAGATCGAGGCAAAGGCCCTACGAAAGCTTCGTCACCCTTCGCGATCGCGCAAACTAAAAGCGTTTTTAGACGGCGCGCAAAGATAAGAATTTGCAGTCGGACAGTACGGGAGGGCGCGGATTTCAGAACTCCGCGCCCCCGTGTTGTGTTCCTTTGAAGACCCGAGTTTACTTGATCGATATGAAAGGCGTGCTCCTGGCAGTATGATCAAATTCGTACTGATATGTGTAGCCGGGAAATTCAACTGCGCGCATGAACTGAACCCTGGCCTCGATTCGACCATCTCGCTGGATTGGTGTGACAACCGCATTTGCGGGAACGTCGTATTCAGCCTCACTCTTTGTCAGTTGGTCACCAACCCACGACGGTTGATAACCCTGAGCGGCGGCAACATCGACGTAATGTTGCATCAGGTCTTTGTAAAGATAGGCCTGATAAGCAACCGGGATATAAGAGTATCCGGCAATGCCTACCGCGGCGACAATGGCCGCGAAAATCAAAAATTTAAGTCGTGCGCCGCCGCGTTCGTTCGATCTTTTCATGTCCATCAATCCGATATCTTTCTATTTTGATGATCTTTGTAACCCGTCCCGCAGCGAGATGCGTAGCAGCTTTGCGTCTATCTTCTGTCCTGCAACGATTCGTGGCAAACCTATCTTCTCAAGTAAGACCCAATTGACCTGACCGCCAACACTTTTCTTGTCATGTTGCAGTGCGCGCATGATCTCGGTGAGATCCAGATCTTTCGCGCTTGGGAGCGGGCCACACAAAGCGACGGCCTCGCGCAAATATTCTAACTCCGCGATGCTGAGTAAGCCCAGGTTTTTTGAGATTTCCCCCGCCACGATCATACCGTGTCCTACTGCCTCGCCATGCCGGAACCGTCGATAATTGGTAACAGTCTCGAGCGCGTGGGCCGTGGTGTGCCCAAAATTCAGAATGCGCCGCGACAGACGATCGGAGCGACCTGCGGACTCACGCTCATCATTGCTGACAATAGAGGCCTTGAAGGCACAGTGACTGGCAATCAACTCTTCGAGTTCTGTTGATTCCACAAGGCCTTCGACCTTTGCTTCTCTGAGAAAGTTAGTGGTCCTTGCAAAGAGCCTGCGATTCGAGACTAGAGACTGCTTTACCATTTCACAAAAACCAGAAACCAATTCTCGTCGTGGCAGTGAGGCCAATGCCTGAGTGTCAACGATTACGATACTTGGTTGATGGAAAGCTCCAACAAGGTTCTTGCCGAAAGGAAGATTGACCGCGGTCTTGCCACCTACGGAAGAATCGATCTGGGCCAGAAGCGTGGTGGGGATTTGTACCAGTGCCACGCCGCGAAGGTAAATCGCGGCGCAGAATCCCGCGAGATCTCCAACCACGCCACCGCCAAGGGCGACCACCATGTCATTTCTTTCAAAAGAGTTCTCGCCGAGAAACCTAACCGCCAACTCGAGCACGTCAAAGGACTTATTCGGCTCCCCCTCAGGCATGAGCCACTGGAAAACTTTGTAGTTTTCTCGTCTTAAGGCGCCGGCTATTCCTCTGCCGTAGAGATTGAAAACGCGCTTGTTGGAGATAATACCGACACGACGCGGTCTACAATCTAAGTGTTCTCGGATTAGTTTCCCTAAACGCCGCCGGATATCCCGGCCAATATAGATTTCACAACGTTTCGCTTCTTGCTTTAAGGAAATCTCCAGATGCTGCATATTGAAACTGAAATCTTTCCACGAAACAGGCAATTTGCAAGCGACACGGCGCGAATTCTAGCACGCAAGGGATCCATTCGGGGTTTGGGAGAAAGTGCGAAGGAACTAATAAGGAGCCACAAAAGCGAATGGGCGCGACATACGTGGGAGTGCGTCGCGCCCATCCATATTCGTGGTTACTGTCCTCACCCCAGCAACCACTTGAGACGGAGGATTCACCAACCGTCTCTCTTGCCCCACAATATACATCGCAACGCCTGTGCCGTGCAAGAGAGTTTTTGGTAGAGACTTTGCGGGCTAATGTTTTGATATATGAAAGCTGTAAGCATAGGATCTTGCATAGTAGGGCAAGCAAAATAGAGTGTAGATTTTTCCCAGGTGGGCGTGTAGAAACTGCACAGGGACGTCCTAATTACCGAGTTCCTGCCTGATGGCTGCCGCTATCTTACTCGCATAGCTTTCAATCTCATTTTGCCTTTCACCCTCGATCATTATTCTTGCGAGAGCTTCAGTTCCAGAGTACCGCAAAAGCAGCCGGCCTTTGTCGGAGAGTTTCTCCTCAGTCTCATTTATCGCCCGCTGAACCGACGGAAGCTCAGCAAAAGGACGTTTTTCTCGCACTGGAACACTCACTAATATTTGAGGAAAACGCTCAAATCCTGCGGTTAATTCCGCCAGTGACCGTGCCTGCTCACTTAGAGCTCGCAACAGTGAGAGAGCAGTTATCATTCCGTCCCCCGCCAGACTCAACCGTGGGAAAATAATGTGGCCAGACTGCTCCCCGCCAAGACTTGCATCTCGTCTCAGCAATTCCTCTAGCACATACTTGTCCCCAACATCGGTCCGAACCATCCGCAACCCCTTGGAACGAAGTGCGATTTCAAGCCCAATATTGCTCATGACCGTGGCTACGACGAGGTTGTCTTTCAGCTGACCCCTGGCGTGAAGGTGATTGGCCAGAACCCATAACGTGGCATCGCCGTCGACGAAGTTGCCCGCGTTGTCGACAAACAGAGATCGATCGGCATCCCCATCAAAAGCTACGCCAAGGTCGGCCTTTTCAGCGACGACTCTTTGCTGAAGAGCTTCAATGTGTAATGAGCCGCAATTCTGATTAATGTTCCGGCCGTCCGGCCGATTACCAATTGCAATTGTTCGCATCCCCAAGCGCTTAAACAACTCTGGGGCAAGTGCGAAACTGGCGCCATTCGCGCAGTCGACCACAATGGTCAGATCCGTTAACGACAATCCCTTCCCGATCTCGTCGCTTAGGAATGTCAGGTAACTTTGCTGCAGGTCTGCTTCTGCCTCTGGAGTTGAAACCGTTAGGTTTTCGGGGAGTTGAGAAACAATCTGTTTCGACGAACTGAGGACGTTTGATTCGATCAGGCGTTCTATTGAATCATCCAGCTTGCGCCCCGAAGGCGAGAATATCTTGATGCCGTTGTCATGATAAGGATTGTGGGATGCGCTGATTACGATACCGGCATCAGCGTGCAAACTACGTGTCAGAAACGCAACACCAGGTGTGGTAATCACCCCGGCCGATCGACACTCCGCGCCTGCTGCGACGAGTCCCTGGATTACGGCGCGCTCGAGCCATCCGCCTGACTCGCGAGTATCCCTCCCGATCACAATAGCGGGTCGCTTGCCGGCCTCGTTTGCCAAATAGCGGGCGAGCGAAGAACCAATGATGCTGACCGTTGCGGCGTCAAGAGGAAAGCGCCCGGCTTCGCCCCGTATACCATCGGTACCAAAAAGAGCCTTCATCGAGTGTATGACTTTGGTGTTTTCAGAAACATCAGGCTATTTAACTCTTGAGAACTGTGCCGGCTTTACTGATTTCAAGATGATCTTTCCTTGAAAGGTTGATGGCAGGTCAAGTCGCGGCTCGAGTGTCTCCCCGCTGGTATCCAGAATAATTTTGACGTCCTGGGGTTGGAGCTCTGCCAACAGACGAGCGGGACCTGTGACTGTGACCGTTGCCGTACGAGGCTGAACTGCAAAGCCTTCACCTGCACTCGCTGGAACACTCGAAAAGCTTTTTTCCGTGCGCCGCTCTCCTATTTCTATCTCAACATTAACAACCGGATCCTCGACGTCAACTTTAAGATCGGGAATATCGATGGCAACGTTCGACGCTATGAAGCTTTCCTTCCTTTCCGCAACCGAAATAGTCTCTGTCGGAGCAGTTTGCAATACACTTATGTGACCTGTCGGACCGTGAACAATGACGGTGCTCTTCAGGGGACGAAACCCATAGACTTCATAACCTTCAGCAGGCTTGTCTTCAAGCTTCGCAACAATTGCAAGTTGCTTTTCCACGACTGGCTCAAGGCGAATGGGAATTGCGCTGGGCCGAAAAGAATCAATCTTCACTCCATCGGGAAGCTCTATGTGAGCCCTATCAGAGAGTCGTAAAACTCGCTCGCCCGGCTGCTGATCGCTTATATCGACCGTCGCCACCAGATCAAGCAGACTAAGACTGTTCAGCTTGTTTCTGCTGGCCGTCAATAGCACATCAACGCTTCGGGGTGGGTCGTTACTAATCTCCAAGGAAGTGGGTCTGATGAAATTGAGCAGCACACTTGCATGAATAGTTACCGGCTTATTCTGGCCCGTTACAGCTAGCCAGAGTGCGAGTGTTATCGCCAACGCCAGCAGCTTCAGGCTCCAGTCTTCAACAAAGATCCTGCGGAAAGATTTTTCCAGCGTACTAGGAGTACGCGGCCGATCTGATGTGGAAATTTCCTCTATGTCTTGAAACGGCATAATGGCCCTTACAAGTGCAGATTTGATTTTCGAACTCTTTCTGATTGGTTGCTTTCCCTTATCGAGATAGTCAAGAAATGAATTCTAGATTGATGCTATCTCCTCGGTTTCAGCGTCGGGTTCAGGAAGTTTCGATTGCTCTTTCTCTTTCTCTTTCTTTGCGGAAACATTCAGCGCCTGAAAAATTGCGCCGCGTAACTTAGTGGCATCCAGACCGCGTTTGATCTCGCCTGCCTGGACAAAGGAGATCAGGCCGGTTTCTTCCGAAACCACCACCACAACCGCATCCGTATCCTCTGTGACGCCGATAGCCGCTCGATGACGCGTGCCCAGATCCTTTGACAACCGCGGGTTCAGAGTCAGGGGAAGAAAGCATGATGCGGCGGCGATCCGATGTCGGCGGACGACTACCGCTCCGTCGTGGAGCGGGCTGGCCGGGTTGAAAATACTCACCAACAAATCATAGCTAAGTTCGGCATCGAGGTTTACTCCGCCATCGGAAACGTTCTTCAACCCTACGTTTCGCTCGATAACAATAAGCGCGCCGGTCTTGGTTGAGGCAAGAGTTGTCGCCGCCAGCACGATTTCATCATAGATGCCTTCGCCGAATTGACCATGATGAGCGCGCGTAAACGGCATGCGAAAGCGATTACCAAAGGCGATCAAGGCCTGTCTGATTTCTGACTGGAAGAGCACAATGATGGCTATACCGACGTAAAGCAAGCCGTTGCGCAAGACGAATTCCAGGGTCGCCAGATCTTGTTTGATGGAGAGCCAATAGAGGAGAAAGATTGCAGAAAGGCCTGCTGCCATAGGCGCGGCCCGAGTGCCCCGCAGGAGTTTCAAAACTGCATACACAAGCAAGAAGACAAAAACGATGTCCGCGATGTTGCGCGGTTCACCGACTCGTCTCAGATACTCTGTGTATGGCAGCAGCAGCAGCATTTCGTTTTGTATGGTATTGGATTTTTGATTTGCGGTTTACTCGTGACAATTTAGTTTCTCCACACGCAATCGAAAATCCGGAAGCCTCAACCAATATGTTCCGCAATTGGTTTGCGGTTAATCTTGTGGTCCGTGCGCGCCGCTTCTAGAAAGATCATTTCAACTTTAGGCTCGGCACGCTTGATTAGTCCTTCTATCTCTTCAATGGTTCTTTCAATTTCGTTGGTGACAAGACCGTCACGCAGGCTTACGTGGGCATTGATGAGTATCTGCTTCGGGGCGAGATGCATGGTCAGCAGCTCGATAACACACTCAACATTCGGGTGGCTCTCAATTGCATGCTTGATTGCCTGCAGGACTTTCGGACCTGCTGCCTCACCAAGCAACAGGCCGCGCGAGGTACGCGCCAGCGAGAATGCCACGACAGAAAGAACCAGACCAATGATAATAGAAGCTAGTCCGTCCCAGTAAGCACCGGCCGCGCCGCCGACTCGATAATCCGTCAGGAGCAGGCCCGCAGCCGCGATCAAGATTCCCAGAAGAGCGGCCGAATCTTCAAAGAGCACAGTCTTCGCGGTTGGATCTTTCGACTCGCGAAGATAATCGAGAAACGTCAGACCTTCATGATGCGCCTCTCTCAGTTCCTGATAAATGGCCAAACTTATGGAGCCAGTCTCCAACAGGAAGGAGAGTCCAAGTACTAAATAGGCCCACTTTAAGTTCGAAGGCGCCTGAGGATGATAGAGTTTTAGTATCCCCTCATAAATTGCGTAGGTCGCGCCTACACCGAAAATGAAAATGGCCGCAATGAAAGACCAGAAGAACCGCTCTTTTCCGTAGCCGAAAGGGTGTTTGCTCGAAGCCGGTCGTTTGAAGAAGCGCAGTCCCAACAAAAGAAAGATCTGGTTTGCCGTGTCTGCAACCGAGTGGAGGGCTTCCGCCATCATGCCGGACGAGCCTGTAACGAGGGCGGCCACCAGCTTTAACACTGCGATTATGGCGTTGGCAAAGAGCGCACCCAGTACGGCCAACATGCAGAATTCCTTCAGCTACGAAATGACAGCGCCCTTCGGATTATCGCGGAAAAAAGTAAAGGTGGCAATGGTGACCGTCCGTCTATTGGCACCACTGCCCGCTTTGAATGTGAATGGTTGAACAGAAATTGATAGCGAGCGCCGAAGACTAAGCGGGGCTTTGCCGACGCTGGTTTATCCCCCTGCGCCGCCGTTTGAAATTGCCGCTGTGCAGGAATCCTACGAGTTCACCGTTCGTCCCGACCACGGCGAGTGAACCGACGCCGTTGCGCTTCATTAGCTCGCGAGCGTAGTCGATGGTTGCTGTCGGCTCCACAAAAAATCGTGGGGCCACGGGCCGCATTACATCTCGCGCCCGAGTGAGTCTCCACCGTTCGCGCGGTAGCGTCTTTAGATCCTCGAGAGAAAGGATACCGTGTAGTCGTCGCTCCACTGCAACGGGAAAAGTCGTCTGGCGGTGCAGTGGCAGGACCGAGTCGATCACATGACTAATAAGCATGTCCGGCTCAATCGAGAAGGGAGCCGACATGGCCTCTCCTACTATGTGCTTACTTGTCCCGCGAGCCTGGCGAACAACGCTATAGGCGGCATCAAACAGAAAAACTCCGACTAGCACAGACCAAAGTCCCATGAAGTAAGAACGAAAATTTGGCGCGATTGCCATATACACGCCGAAGATGATCAGAATAGCGGCGATCAACATGCCACAGATTCCAGCCATGCGCGTGGCTTCCGCGATATTGCCGGTCTTGCGCCATAGAATTGCTCGCAACACGCGGCCGCCGTCAAGCGGGTAACCTGGAAACAGATTGAAGATCGCCAGCAGCAGATTCCCCGCGCTGATTAAGAATAAGACGCCGGCTATAGTGACATAACCTGTAGCCATCGCCATGAACATCGCAAAGAACCCTACTAGCGCAAACAGAAAACTGGCGGCTGGCCCAGCGACTGCGATTCTGAATTCGGCGCGAGGACTGTCGGGTTCATTGCGAAGCCGCGCCAGTCCGCCAAAGGGATGAAGCACAATCTCTTCGATTTCGATACCCTCGGCACGACCCATCAGTGCATGAGAAAGCTCATGACCAAAAACGGATAGAAACAGACCGATCGTGGTAACTACTCCGAGAAACCAGGCCGACGCCGGGCCGACGGGAAGCAGCTTGATCTGGCCCACCCACATGCCGCCGCGCGCCAAATTTACGGCGATTAACCATACGCTAAGAAAGAAAACAACAAACCACCGATAATCGATACGCACGGGAATACCATAAATGCGCGCCACCGTGATTGTGCGTTTGTAAAACGGGAGGACACTCATGCCAGAGTCAATAGGCCTCAGATTCGAAGGCAGTAGCCTCATCATCGATTAATGGGTGCGCCTCGGTGCGCGCCACACGGCGCAGCAATAGCGGCTCCTCAAACAGTTGTGAGAGCCCGCGTACGATTGCGAAGCGAGGATCCGCGGCGACTCTGACTGGAAGTTTGAGCTCCTTTTGTAAGTATTGGGGCAGTCCTTCCAAGAGTGCGCCGCCGCCGGTCAGAATTATTCCCCGCTCGAAAATATCACCCGCCACTTCGGGTGCCAGCTCTGTAAGCGTTGAGCGCACCTCGTCGGCAATCCTGCGAATGATGGGCAGTGTCACCGCGTAAATCTCCCCGGCTGTAATATCCACAGCACCCGGGCTGCCGGTCTGAACGTCACGCCCGCGCACATTGATCTTTTTATTGGGATCTGGGGGCTCGATTGCCGAACTCAATTCAAGTTTCAGACGCTCCGCCGTTTGAATCCCGATCGTTAAACCCCGATGCCGTCGCAGGCGGTCCATAATTGTGTCATCGATGTCACTACTCCCGATCCTTTCGGCGCGCGAAGCTACTATCGATCCAGTTACGATTGCGGCAACATTTGTCGTGCCGCCTCCGATGTCTACTACAGCCGACGCGTGGTCATCATCGATGGGCACGCCTGCACCAATTGCTGCAGCTTGTCCTTCCTCAATCATATATACGCGGCTGATGTGGGCCTCCTCGGCCGCGCTTAGTAGGGCGCGTTGCTCCACCTGGGTCACTCCTGAAAGCACACTCATGATCGCCCGTCGGCTGAAGTGGGAGATCCCGCTTCTTGCCTCGCGTACAAAGTGGTCAAGCATGGCCCGGGTTCTTTCAAAGTCGGCCACAACTCCGTCGACCAGCGGAGCGATTACGGTGACGTCGCGAGCTTCCCTGCCTTGCATTTTCCGAGCCTCGTCGCCAACTGCAATTACCTCTCCGGTAATCTTGTTAACCGCCACTACCGAAGGCTCGTCAATGACCACGCCGCGTCCCCGCACCGCGATGATTGTGCTGGCCGAGCCCATATCGATGGCCATCGAATCAGACACGAGACTTCGCAACGCATTTAGCCCCATGAACGATCCGGTCCTGCGAATAAACGACATAAATAAAAAAGTGATGGTGAACAGAAACGAACGGGCTAAGACTGTCCGCCTCTATTCACCAGACTTTCGCCTCCTTGATTGTGTTACTCCGGGTACCGTGGCACGCAGCCAAAACTAGAATGCGCCACTGGCGCGTTGCCAGTCTACCTCCCACAGGACAACAGGCTGCTCACGATTCTTGACTGTGATGGGTTCGCGTGGTTCCAGCTTGTAACGGCTACGCGCAGCTTTAGCCGTAGCATCGCTGATTAGAATCTCACCGCCTCGGGCGTTTGACTCGAGCCGGGACGACGTATTTACGGTGTCTCCAATCGCCGTATATTCGGATCGTCGCTCCGAGCCGATATAGCCGACGATGACTTCTCCGGTGTGCAGTCCCATGCCTACGCCAATCTCAGACAAACCTTCATCACGCAATTCCCGGTTAATGCCCAGAAGCCGCCGCTGCATCGCAACTGCTGCGTTCAGCGCATTGGAGGCATCTTCCGGCGTGGTTGTAGGAGCGCCGAACAGCGCCATTAGGCCGTCGCCAAGATATTTATCCAAGGTTCCACCATGCGCGAAGATAATATCGGTCATCGCCGAAAAATAACGGTTGAGGAGACTGACGATTTTTTCCGGGGGCGCGTGCTCGGAGATACGCGTGAAACCGCGAATGTCGGCGAAAAGAATGGTAATGGTCTGACTAACGCCACCGAGTTTGAACGACTCAGGGTTTTCCAACATCTGCTTTACAACATACTCGGGAAGAAATCGACTGTAGTTAGCGCGAGCCACTTCTTCTCGTGCGAGGCGTTCGTGGGCTCGAGCGTTCTCAACAGCGATTGCGGTCTGGGCTGCTACGGCGCTGATCAGTTCAAGGTCGTCCGGTTTGAAGGCAGCAAACGGATCGAGGCGGTCGGCATACAACGCCCCATGGACTCGTGTTTCGGCGACCAGCGGGGCGCAGATCGTCGAACGGACACCTTGGGACACGATCGAGTCAACACCGGCAAACTGTTCGTCGGACGCGGCGTCCTGCGAAAGAAGGGCCACACGATCCTTCATCACCTTGCGAGTGATCGTCCTCCCGATCGACAGTCTGCGCGCATGGGCCTCGAGCTTGCTGTCGCGCGCGCGCACGGCTATGGGTGTTAAGTTAGATGAGAAGCTGGGTATGTCCGAGAGGTTTGTCGTCATAACGGACATCGGTGGTCCGTTCTTCTGCTGCCTGCTCAAAACGCAGAGTGCTGGCGCCGATTGTTATGCGATCACCGTTCTTTAACTGGTGTTCGTATTCAGCTTCGCCGTTGATAAAGACTTTGTTTGCGCTGCGGCGCAACTGGCCGTTGATGACGTTGCCATCAACGATAACGAAAGAAGCATTGTCTGCCGGCTTAATGTGCGCGTGATAGCGCGACGCCCGCGGATCATCCAATACAACGGCGTTGTCCGGGGCGCGGCCAATAGTGCAGAGCGCCGGAGATTGAAAACTATATTCCCATTGGCGACCGCTGGCGTCGGTGATTTTAAGGTGCGCCATAAAAATAGTCAGAACGAAGGCCTGGAAGAAGCGGTTCCAGTGTTCGAAGAAGTCTGATCCTGCAGGTGGATCGTGGTTACAATGAACCGCCGCCCGATCCTAACAGCAGGAAGTTAAGCTGACAACCGGTAACTTGGCTTGATGAACGGATGATCAAGTCCGCATATGTTGATCGGTCTCGGAGTAAACGAGATTGACGTTACAAAGCTGTGACCTTGCGCTATGATGCGCCCGCCTCGCGCACGTCCAGGAGTTACCTCGATGGGTTCTCATGCTCGCTATGCGTTAGCGATTTTGTTCGCGCTTTGCTGCGCTACTACTTCTTTTTGTGCTCAATCACAAACGGCGAGAGCGAAGAAAAGTCCGTCAGGTACGATCTCCGGGAAAGTGACAATCAAAGGCAAAGGCACACCGGGGATAGTTGTGACCCTGCGTGCGCGTGAAATGAACAATCCCTATGGGGCCACCTCCTACAAGGCAACAACTGATCAGGATGGAAACTATCACATCATTGATGTGCCGGCCGGAAATTATCAGGTGGTGACAGTGGCACCGGCTTTTGTGCTTGCGGAAGTAAACAATCCGCAAGGTATGAGCGTGGTGCTGGGAGAGGCTGAGAACGTCGAGGACATCAACTTTTCCCTGGTTCGCGGCGGTGTCATCACAGGGAAGGTAACGGATGCGGACGGACGTGCGCTTGTTCAACAACAAGTCAGTATTTACCGGGTAGAGCCGGCTGGGCCACGCAACGGCAACAATCCTGTGGCTTACCCGGCAGCGAACACTCTAACAGATGACCGCGGCATCTATCGCATGTTTGGCATTACCGCTGGGCGCTTTAGAGTTGCGGCGGGACAGGGTGATAACGCTTTCTCCGGAGTGACTCAGCCGGGTCGGCCTTCATACAGGCAAGTCTTTCATCCGGATGTAACTGATCCGGCAAAAGCAACGATCATCGAGGTAAGTGAGGGCAGCGAGGCCAAAGACGTGGACATCGCCTTGGGTCATGCGGACCAGACTTTTGCGGCTAGCGGACGCGTTGTCGATGGTGAGAAAGGTTTACCATTGCCGAATGTCAGGATTGGTGTAGAGCGAATCAGAGGCGAAAATCATGAGTTCACGAGTAGATCTGCTGCTTCAAATAGCCAGGGAGATTTCAGAATCGAAAGTCTTCCGCCGGGCAAGTACGGAGTATTTCTTTTTCCTGAGCCGGGAGGCGACATGCGAGCTGACTCAGTCACTTTCGATATCGTCGACCAGGATTTCAATGGGCTGACTGTCAAAGCAGTAAGAGGAGCGAGCCTGTCGGGAATGGTTGTGCTCGAGAGCGAAGACAAAAACGCATGGTCCAGGCTGACGCAATTGCACGTTCAGGTCTCCGTTTCCAGCCGAATTGGGGGATCCGGTTTCGGGCAATCCGGCGCTGTGGGCGCTGATGGAGGATTTCGGGTGGGAGGATTGCAAACGGGCACGGCAAACTTTTCGCTTGGTGGCGTGATGGATCGTAGCCTGTTGAAGGGATTCAGTATTTCACGTGTGGAGCGAGATGGGGTTGTGCAGCCGCGAGGCGTTGAGATTAGGGAAGGCGAACAGCTCACGGGTCTGCGTCTCGTAGTTAGTTATGGAACCGCTACACTGCGTGGAGTCGTCAACCTGGAAAACGGAACACTGCCGGCGGGTGGCTCAATATTTGTCAGGCTCGTTAAGCTGGGCGACTCGTCTTCCTTTCAGCAACCATCATCTGTTGTAGATGCTCGCGGCCATTTTATCGCCGAGGGACTGGCCAGCGGCCTCTATGAGTTGTATGTCTACGTTTCAGTGCCTGTCGAAAGTGCACGACGTCCCCCACCAGTTAAACAACAAGTTAATTTACAGGACGGCACTATCACCGACGTGACGGTGACCGTCGACCTGGACGCGAAGACCGGTCCGAACTCGCCCTAGAGAGGCACCCGGGTTTTCATAGGACCATGTGATGCTCGAAGAGAATTACGTCAGGGCCAAAGCGGCTGCAATTCTGCTGGTCTTAATGTCCTTCTCCGTGCACTCACAGCAACCAACGGCGCCTTCAAAACCCGATGAGCCCGCAACGGGCACTCTCGACGGTAGGGTTGTCAATGAAAGTGGCCAGCCACTTGTTGGCGCGGCGGTTTATGTTCGTGCCGTTGGTTTAGCAAATCTGGCTCGTACAACGGTGACTGACAGCGATGGAAACTTTCAAATAAGCGGCCTGGATCCGGCCGCTTATACTGTTTCCGCTTTGCTCCCG
>WNFY01002436.1_pt1 | contig 17666 bp, 10 predicted proteins | sample 5400091 | NCBI WGS metagenome assembly WNFY01 (sample SAMN13153364, study PRJNA577476) | soil metagenome | isolation source: 60 cm soil or saprolite under grassland replicate 1 | place: USA:California | collected 2016-06-15
GTTCCTGCAATACGAGCGTCGCTAGCTCGGGATTAGGGTTGCTGTAGGAAATGAGGATGATGTTGCTTCCCTTGTTTGAAATCACCTTCAAGCCAGAAACGATGCTGCTAGCCGCGTCACTCTCTGTTGGCTGTTTAGTCGTCGGCAGCAATCGCCGGGGGCCGATTGCTTGGGCGACCTGCAGGGCCAGATCCCAACTAGTCAGAATCTCCATTTCGGCGCCGATCACCCTGTCTCCTGTGGTATTCGACGCAGTCGCGGCTTTCTCCGCCTCGACCGGATCGACACCGCTTCTTTCCAAGACATACCGCACCAGCAACTTGGCTTGTGATTCGTAGGAAGGTGTGTAGAAACGATAAAGCGCTGCAGCGGCAACAATGCCCAGCGCAGCGCACACGATAATTGTTAGCTTGCGCTTGAACAGAGCGAAGAGAATGTCGCCCAGCTTCATTCCGGAGTGATGTTGCGTTTCGCGTCGTATTTCAGCCATAATTTTAACTCCTAGTCGAGATGCGGATAAATGATTGAGCCTGCCAACCGGTTAAACACCAGCGGTAACCTGCCGAAGACCTTCTTGTGGAAACCCGAGTCTCGGCGGACTGGCGTTACACATTGCCGACCCGATGAATCAACTCGGTAGTAATTAATTACTTCTTCTTGCGTGCCCCAGGAAAGCTTGAATCGCCGCAGACCGTCGTTTTCGCACTCGGTGCGCCCAAAATGTAATTTTTCTACACCGGTGCGTACCAGAAACTGGATGCCGTGCCACATGACAAGATTATTCGCGCGGAATTCCTGAAATCGCTTGTCGGAAGCACCATACTTGTAAAGAGCATTCTTTCCGAAACGGAAGAAGATCGCCGCCGCAATTGGGCGTGAGTCGAGTTGTGCGAAAACGGTGAAACCCAGTCCGGGTTTGATGATGTGCTCGTAGATGTTCAGGAAAAAGGAGGCCGGCTGTGGCGGAAGACCGTGTCGCCGGCGCGTTTGAACGTGGAGCCGGTAAAAATCGCCAATGGCCTGGCGATTGCGTCCTACGAACACGCTCACATTGCTCCGTTCTGCTTTGCGAATCGCGCGGCGGACTGCGCTATCGAAGCGACCGGCCAGTTCATCAACATGGCGGCGCAAATCCAGAGTATGCCCATAGAATGTTGCGGCTGAACTCGAGACGGATTGAAAGAATTTGCCGCCGCGAATTTCGAGATGTTTCCATCGGCGTTCCCGCGCGAAGTGTACAATCCGAGCTCTTACTAAATCGATGGCGTCTGGATCAAAGATGAGTGGCTCGCAAGCATCGCTGAATGGGAGGCAGACGCCGCGGCAGCCGGTGAACGGACTGCGCACTTCCATCAAGGGTATCAGCGCCGCCAACCTGCGTCCGCGGGAAAACCGCAGGTAAAAAGGGTGATGCTTATAAGTTTGATGAAGCACCTTAGCCCAGGCACTGGTGTGGAAGCAGCCGGCATCTCGATGCAAGGCAACCAGATGGTCCCAACCCGGGTTGTGGACAGGATCGTAAATCCGCATTTCAAGCGATTCGTCGCTTGGCTGCCGCTCGACAAAGGAATCGCCGCCAGAGAAAGGCGCCGTTTCCATGTCTTGTGAGTTGGCTGATTGGAGAGTTTTCAAAAGGCTTTTTTCTAAGCGAGCACTTCTGCACCCACGGCTTCGCCGACGCAGCAAGCGACATATTCAATTTGCTCTTCGGTTAATTCCGAAAACATCGGCAAAGAAAGAAATTCATCGGCCAGATTTTCCGCGATTGGGAACGCGCCCTTCGTGTAGCCGAGATTTCGGCACGCCTCCTGGAGATGAATTGGAACCGGATAATGCACAGCGCAGCCGACTCCTTTTTCTTGTAGATGTTGTCGGACTGCGTCGCGTTCCGGGACTTGAATGGCATAGACGTGATAAACGTGCCGTGCGTACTTCGCCTCGAATGGTGTAAGAATCTCATCGATTCCGGCGAAGGCCTGATTGTATTCCAAGGCATGTTTGCGCCGCAGGGAATTTGCTTCGCCAAGATGACGCAGTTTGACGGACAAGACTGCCGCCTGAATGCCGTCCATCCGGCAGTTCCATCCCATCATGACGTGGTAATATTTTCGTGACTGGCCGTGGTCTCGCAGCATCTGGATTTGCTTCCGTAACTCAGGGTCGTTCGTCACAACTGCGCCAGCCTCGCCAAAAGCGCCAAGATTTTTTCCGGGGTAAAAACTGAAGCAACCCGCGTCGCCCATGGTGCCCGCTTTTCGGCCTTTATACTCAGCACCATGCGCCTGAGCGGCATCTTCAATGACAAAGAGTCCATATGCCCGCGCGAATTCCAAAATCGGGTCCATGTCCGCCGGTTGCCCGAAAAGGTGAACCGGAATGATCGCTTTGGTTCTCTCCGTCAGGCCCTTTTCCAGTTCCGCCGGGTTCATCGTGAATGTGTCTTGGTCCACGTCCACAAACACGGGCCGAGCCTTGCAGTAAGTAATCGCCTCAGCGGTGGCGATAAATGTGTTCGGAACGGTGATCACTTCATCGCCTTCACCAATCCCAAGCGCTAGGAGAGTGAGCCAAAGCGCGTCGGTGCCATTGCCCACGCCGATTGCATAGGAGGAACAGCAGAATGCGGCGAACTCCTCTTCGAACTTTTCCACAAACGGTCCGCCGGCAAAGGCGCTGCTCTCGATTACTTCACGAATAGCGCGATCGAACTCTTCAGTTAAAGGAGCGTGATGCGCCTTCAGATCAAGAAACGGAACTTTCATTTGCGTTTTGGCGATGCGCTCTATCGAGCGGCGGCTACGGCTAAAACTTCACACGCCAAGCGGGCGGCTGATACAACGCTGGCGCGCCACTCATCCGGCGAATGCCTCAATCTGGAGAGTCTCTTCCGCTTTGGCAGAGGGGAACGACCGCTCTGCGCCATGTAAAGAGGAAAACGTCACCGGTGCGCCGCCCTCCTTGAGCGAAGCGCCGGCTGCTTCGAGAATTCTGACCATCTGCAGCCCCTGCCTGCCATTCGTTAGTGGTTCAGACTTCGTTTCGATGCAGTCAATGAAATGCTGGCATGCCAACTTTAGAGGTTCCTCCTGGTGGAGGTATGGAATGTAGCTGTCTCCGTAATGATACGAGTATTGAAATTCAGCGAACGTATCGTAGTGCGGCGGACGTTCTACCCGTGCATCGTAAATGCGGATTTTCTCGCGTGTCCGCAAATCGTCATACACGATCATGCGTCGCGTACCGACGATAGTCATTTCGCGAATTTTCCGTGGCTCAAGCCAGCTGCTCTGAATGGTTGCGAAACGCTTGCGCGAGAAGGACAGCGACATGTTAGTCACGTCCTCTATTCCCGGCGTGATATGAGCGTTTCCCTGGCAGTTAATCGTGGTAGGAAATTCATCCAGAATATGGAGAATGATCGAGATGTCGTGCGGCGCCAGATCCCACGCGACATTAATGTCCTTTTGGAACAATCCCAGATTGAGACGCCGGCAATTGATATAGCGGATCTCGCCCAGATCCCCGGCTTGGACAATTTGGGCAATCTTTTGGACCGGCGACGAGTAGAGGAACGTATGATCGAGCATCAAAACCAGACCGTTGCGGTCGGCGATTTCGATTAGTTCCTCGCACTCGGCGGAAGAGGACGCCATCGGTTTTTCGATGAACGTATGCTTACCTGCCAGGAGGCTTGCCTTGGCCAATGAATAGTGATGCTTCACCGGGGTGGCAATGACGACGGCGTCCACGTTTGCGCCGTTGAGAAGCTGCTGCGTTTGCGTCATGCCTTCGATGTCCGGATACAGCGCGCGGATATGTTTTAGGCGCTCAGTATTGAGGTCGCAGACGGCTTTGAGCTGGCAGTCCGCAAGACCTTTGAAGTTGCGAACCAGAAGCGGCCCCCAATAACCGCATCCGATCACGCCGACTGTGACTGGTTTCTTCATACTCTACCAGCTGGTTCTCTAGGATTGTAAAATGGTTGTGGTTGGTGAGCGGGGACTCTTTTGCGCTGATTCTACCAACGTTTGTAAGATCGGTGCCGGTGAAGCGGGAGCGCCATCTTGTCGGTGAAGTTGTCCCGCCAATCGGGATTCGATCAGTTGCCCGGCAATAACGGCGCAGGTCTTGAGCATGATCTTCAGGTCGAGTAAGATCGATACGTTTTTGAGATAGAAAAAATCCATCACGATCATTTCGTTAAACGTTGTTTTGTTCTTGCCGTTTACCTGCCAGTATCCGGTCAAGCCCGGCAGACCGTTGACGCGGTCCCGTTGCCATGATTCATAATAGGTAAATTCATTTGGCGTGCAGGGCCGCGGACCAACCAGACTCATGTCACCACAAAGCACGTTGAAAATTTGAGGCAACTCATCCAAACCGCTCGCACGCAGAATTCGGCCGAAAGGGGCGAGGCGCGGGTCGCCGTAGGCATCCAGCTTCGTCATCGGACAATCGACCTTCATCAATTCCTGGAAGTAGTGTTCGTGAGTTCGTGTCTCAGCGGCCACCTTCATTGTGCGGAACTTCCAGATAGAAAAATGTCGTCCCCCGAGGCCGACGCGCTCTTGGCGATAGAAAATCGGACCTGGTGAGGCGAGTCGCGTCACCAGCATGAGTAAGATCATCAACGGCAACCAAATCGGCATCGCGAGGAGAATGCACGTGATGTCGAGGGCCGATTTCCAGCCAGGCACTCTGTGCCACGACCCTGTTAAGAAGTAATTCGTAGCGAGAGGAGCTTTCGCCCCGTTCCCGTTTGAGCTGCCATTGGGCAAGCTGCCGCCCTTGGTCGGTCGCCCGACATGCGGGAGATGACCTTTTATCCTCATCTGGTCAGTTCCTCCAACTGCTGCTAACCCGCTAACCGCGCTGGGCTGTGAGAGTGAAGAGGAACCCGCATTCTAGGCCTCCCTGACCGAGGAGCGGGTCCTCAAAAAATCCACCCTCAAAAATCTGAAAACTGTGGGACGAAATCGGAAACGAAAATCGAAATCAGGCCAGTGGAATGGAGTCTGACATGCGGGGACAGGATGTTGGCTTGATCTAATTTCCCGCACGCTTACTTCTACGGAAACTCGGGGGCGAAAGTTCCGATTATTTTGCAGGACCGGGGAATTTAACGAGACTGTCACAATCCGAAGATCAAGCTCTGAAATACAAGAGAAAGTGTTGATCGCAGGCGATCGATCGGACACTCATTCGATCTCCGAGAGGAGAAAGTCGAGATTCTCGCCCTCGGCGCATTCATCGTCGGTCAGCCCGGCTTGGACCAAGCAACCGAGGCAAAGTCCGTTATGGTGCACGCGCACCACGCCGCAACAGTGCGGGCACTCCTCGTGCTCGTGCGGCGTCGCTGAAAGGGAATCAGTAAGGCTGGTAAAATCCATTTTTCTTCGTCCCAGCTGACTGCTGGTCGCTAAAGGCTCTCCGTTTGTTCATTATCTTAAGGCAATTCATCGGCCAGAGGCCGTTTCTCTGGTGACGATCGATTGGGTTCCATGACAGAATCCGCAGCCTCGCCAAAGCGTGGCGTCGGAGAAACTTACATGTGAGGTCGAGCGTTACACCGTGCACAAGCACTTCTACGGAAAGCGGGTGACGAAGTTCCCCAAAATGCTTATCCAAAAAGGAAAAAGGTCTGGTTTTTACACGGTTGTTTCAATTACCGTTTCGACGGGTCAGGTACGGCCATTGCACTTTGACGACACTTGAAATTCTCATTCAATTCACGAAAAGGGGTGTTCCATTCGACGACTCATGGGCGAATCATCTGAAATTTTAAAGAGTGCAGTCGCTGCAGCCAAAGAGACACTGCAGTCACTTGTCCATCTCGAAGGGCAAGTAGAGAAGGCTGCGAATCTGATCGAAGAATGTCTGCGCGGCAGAAACAAATTGCTTGTTTGCGGCAATGGAGGCAGCGCGGCCGATGCGTCGCATTTCGCAACAGAGTTTGTGGTACGTTTTATGAAAGACCGGCCCGCGTACCCGGCCATTTGTCTTGCCGGCGATGGCGGACTTCTCACTGCCGCGGGCAATGATTATGGCTTCGACGAAATTTTCGCTCGCCAGGTGGCGGCTTTCGGCCTTCCAGGAGATCTGCTGATTTGCCTGACGACTTCCGGAAAATCCAGGAATGTTGAGCGCGCGTTGCACGAAGCCAAGATGCGCAAACTTAAAACCATTGCCTTCCTCGGTCGCGATGGCGGATCAACCGTTGGGATGGCCGATGTCGATATCCTAGTTCGCAGCAATACCACCGCCCGGATTCAAGAAGCGCATCAGCTTCTGCTCCACGTTTTGTGTGAAGTGGTCGAGGCCCGTCTTATCCAATAGGAATAAGCCCACTAAACACACGAAAAATACTAAATTTTAGATACACCGATTCGCGATGCAGTTCTTCACTTTCGCGTCATTCGCGTGTTTCGTGGGTGAAATAATTCGGGGTTACTCCGATTTTTTTAGAAGCCGCTCGCGCTCGCGATCAAGTTGACGGCGCTCGCTCGCCGTCAAACTACCGATTCCGGACTTGGAAATCTTGTCCAGTATCGGATCGATCGAGGTGTAAACGTCATCCGTTTCCGCTGAACGGCTGGAATGCATTTTGGGGACAACATGGAATTTCGGCCTGGGAGCGAATCGCGTTTTTAATGCGTCCCACCATTGAAGTTCCGGCCCGGCGCCATGCATTTCAATGAAAAGGAACGCCGCGCCGATGCTTGCCCAAACCACCATCAGGTCGCTCCAGGCGTGATACGCCAGCAGTTGAAGGGTGTAAACTGCAGCAAGAATCAGGACAACCCATTTGGTCATGATCCGCAGAAACAACTCGGCCCGCGGATAGATGGTGGCGAAGGCAACAAAAATTCCAAAGTGCAACGCGGGCGAACCGGCCAGCGCCGACCGCTGCCAAAGACCCCAAACCGTTAGCAGCGCCGCGGGCGCAACCAGCAAAATAAGATAGAGCCCAATATAGGCGCGCCGCCCGATAAAACGCTCCACTTCGCGGCCGAACACGAAGAGCATGTACATCTCGATCGCGAACCAGAGCAGCGATGAGGGGTAATGCACAAACGCGTAGCTACCGAGCCGCCAAACCTGCAGCCCATTCCAAATGCGTGCACTGTCGAAAACAAAATAATTCAGCGTGCCGCCGAGACCGGGAATTGCAATCAAGATGCACGCCAGCACCGCGCAGACAACGTGCAGTCCAACCAGCATCGTAGTCACATCGACGGGATAGCGGCCCATCCACGCAACCGGCCGATAATCATCGGAGGTGGTGACCCCGAACATACTTTCAATTAATGCCGCGCACTGTTCTTACGCAAGCGTGAAACAATTTGACCGTCCAACGATTCACCGTGGCGAAGCCGTTCATTCGTGCTTAAGATGGACACCTTCGTTTCATGAAAAATATCGCACCTGCCATATTCCCGCCGAATGGAATCGGCGATACGAAGCCGACGAACCAGACTGTGCTCGATTGGGTACACGAAATCGGTAAACTGACGAAACCCGAAAACATTTTCTGGTGTGACGGTTCCGAGCGCGAGAATGAATTTCTGATCGCTGAATCGTTAAAGCAGAACGTACTGATCAAGCTGGACGAGAAAAAAGTTCCGCGGTCCTATCTGCACCGTTCGAACCCAAACGACGTCGCCCGGGTCGAGAAGGTCACATTCATTTGCACTCCGACCAAAGAAGAAGCCGGGCCTACAAACAACTGGTCGGAACCGGCGGAGACGTATTCGAAGCTATATGGACTACTGGACGGCGCGATGCGCGGGCGCACCATGTTCGTTGTGCCTTACATCATGGCCCCCCCCGATTCCCCTCTGGCAAAAGTTGGTTTCGAAATCACCGATTCAAAATACGTCGTGCTCAGCATGCGAATCATGACGCGCATGGGCAAAATCGCGCTGAACCGGCTTGGTAACGATCCAAAGGCGGAATGGAACCGTGGCGTCCATTCGTTGTTAGATGTTGATCCTGAGCGGCGGTTTATCTGTCATTTTCCCCAGGATAACACCATTATCTCGGTCGGCTCCGGTTACGGCGGGAACGTTTTGCTCAGCAAAAAATGTCTGGCGTTGCGCATCGGATCGTATCTTGCGCGTAAGCAGGGCTGGATGGCGGAGCACATGCTGATCCTGGGCGTCGAATCGCCAGAAGGAAAAAAACACTACGTGGCTGCGGCGTTCCCCAGCGCGTGCGGAAAGACGAATTTTGCGATGTTAATTCCGCCTACGCATTTCAAAGGCTGGAAAGTGACCACCGTCGGCGACGACATCGCGTGGATGGAAATTCGCGACGGGCGGTTATTCGCTGTGAATCCGGAGAATGGCTATTTCGGCGTCGTTCCCGGCACGAGTTACAAATCGAATCCGAACGCGATGAAATCCATCGAGCACGACACTCTTTACACAAACGTCGCGCTCACTGACGACGGCGTTGTTTGGTGGGAAGGAAAAGATGGCGAGCCGCCCAGGCACGCCATCGATTGGCGCGGGAACGATTGGACGCCGAACTCAAAAGAAAAAGCGGCGCATCCGAACAGCCGGTTTGCCACGCCGATGCGCAATAATCCTGCGCTCGATCCCAATGTGGAAAAAGGGGAAGGCGTCCCGATCAGCGCCATCATTTTCGGCGGCCGCCGCAGTGACACTGTTCCACTGGTTTATGAAGCATTCGATTGGACTCACGGCGTTTATCTCGGTGCCACTATGGCCTCCGAGACAACGGCAGCCGCCGCGGGGGCTGTCGGAAAAGTCCGACGCGATCCGATGGCGATGTTGCCTTTCTGCGGATACAACATTGGCGATTATTTCCGGCATTGGATCGACATCGGAAAACGCCTTACCAATCCGCCGCTCATCTTCAACGTGAACTGGTTTCGCAAAGGCACGGATGGAAAATTCCTGTGGCCTGGTTTCGGCGAGAACATGCGCGTGCTCAAATGGGTCATCGATCGCTGTGAACAAAATGGCGGGGCGGTCAAATCGCCGGTTGGCTGGTTGCCCACTCCGCATGATCTCGATATTGATGGTCTCGACATCGATCACACAAGCGTGGCCGACCTTCTCGGAATCGATCACGAGGAATGGCAAAAAGAACTTGCTGCGCACAAGACCTTTTTCGACTCGCTCGGCGGCGTGGTCCCGAAAGAATTGCAAGAACAGCGCGAGCAGCTCGTCGCGCGCTTTAAAGAATAATCGTCTGCGCGCGTCATCCCGAGCGGAGCGAGGGACTTCTCACCGCTTGATTGATCAAGCTAAATACCAGGTGGAACGCAGACTTCGTAGGCGAGGTTCCTCACTTCGTTCGGAATGACGCGCGTTTTCTGCCGGAGAAATTTGCGAACGGCTTGACTGGCGGCGAATATTTCCAGTGGGTTCGAAGGTTGCGAGCACAGAACATTTCAGAGCGCCAATCGCGAAGGACCGCATTGAGGTTCGTGGGGCGCACCAGAACAATCTCAAAGGGATTGATGTTGACCTTCCGCTGGGGAAATTGACGGTCGTCACAGGGCCCAGCGGCAGCGGCAAATCCAGTCTGGCATTCGAGACGATTTACGCAGAAGGCCAAAGACGTTACGTCGAAACGTTCAGCCCATATATGCGGCAATTTCTCGACCGCATGGACAAGCCGCGCGTAGACGACATCCGCGGTATCCCTCCTGCGATCGCCATCGAGCAAGCGAACCCGGTCAAGAGCTCGCGCTCGACCGTCGGTACGATGACAGAAATCAACGATTATCTGAAATTGCTCTGGCCGCGTATTGCACGTGCATTCTGTCCGAGTTGCAGCCGCGAAATTCGCCCCGAAACCGCGCAATCAATTACAAATCAAGTCCTTCGTCGTTTCGAGCGAAGTCGAGAAATCCCAGTGCGAAACCCATCGGTAAGTTCGCGGGGTCCCTCGACTTCACTTCGTTCCGCTCGGGATGACGGCGCAACTGTTCTGGTCACCTTCTGGGTCGCCGTTCCACCGAAAACCGAGCCGCGCCAGTTCTTCGAATTTCTTCAGCAACAGGGTTATCTCCGGGTATGGATCGAGAATCAAATCGTGCGCGTCGATAGCGATCCAAAAAAGGTACGACTGGGTGGCCGCGTTCAGGTCATTCAGGATCGCGTCGCAGTCTCGGGAGAAAACCGTGCCCGCTTCGTGGAGGCCGTCGAAACCGCGTTACGCTTCGGTAAAGGAAAAATCAACATCGTTCCGGTTTCAGAAAATGCCCAACGCTCAAGGCTCAACGTCCAACGCCCAACGGATCACGAATTACCATTCTCCACCGGCTGGCATTGCGCCCACTGCGATCTCGACATTCGCCCGCCTACACCCGGGCTGTTCAGTTTCAATAATCCACTCGGCGCATGCCCGGAATGTCGCGGGTTCGGTCGGACGATCGCGATTGATCTGAACAAGGCGATTCCAAATCGCAGCCTGGGCATCAAACAAGGCGTGGTGCGCGTTTTTCGCGGCGCCGAATTCGGCGAATCGCAGAAAGACTTGCTTCGAGCCTGCGCCCGCAAAGAGATCGATATCAATGTTCCATTCGAAGAATTACCGAAGGCCGACCAGGACTTCGTGATCGAAGGCGAGAAACGATCAGGCGATTATACAGAGGCGGATTACGAAAACGATCGGTGGTATGGCGTCCGAGGATTCTTCCGCTGGCTCGAGAGCAAGACTTACAAGATGCATGTGCGCGTTTTGCTCAGCCGCTATCGGGCGTATATCACCTGCCCGAAATGCAACGGAGGGCGATACCAACCCGAAGCGCTGAATTATAAGATTCCCGCCAAATCCGAAATCCGATCCGCCTCAGGCGGACCGAAATCCAAAATTCTTTTAACGCTTCCCGAATTCCAGGCGCTTTCGATCCTGGATGCCCGCAATTTTTTGACGGCGATCAAGATTCCGTCGAACGATTCGACCGCGCGAATGTTAGGCGACGAAATCTGTGCGCGCCTCAATTATCTCTGCGAAGTCGGCGTTGGCTATCTAACGCTCGACCGATCCACGCGCACTTTGAGCGGCGGGGAAGTGCAACGGGTGAACCTCACAACCTGCCTCGGTGCATCGCTGGTCAACACACTCTTCGTCATGGACGAACCGAGCATCGGTTTGCATCCGCGCGACGTTGGTCGGCTCGTGCGTGTGATGCATAACTTGCGCGACAAAGGCAATACGCTCCTCGTTGTCGAGCACGAGGAACAAATCATTCGTGCGGCTGATAATCTGATCGATATCGGCCCGGGTCGCGGCGAGCACGGCGGCGAGTTGGTTTGGAACGGAACGCTAGAGCGATTTGTAAATGGAGGCGGCGCGCCTTCGCGCCGTACAATATCGGGCAAACGGCGCGAGGGCGCGCCGGCTCCATCGCTTACGCGCGACTATCTAAGAAGGGAAAAGTCCATTCCGATTCCGCGCTCGCGCCGAACATCGAAGTCATCGATCAAGATTATTGGCGCACGACAGCACAACCTGAAGAACATCGACGTCGATCTTCCGCTGGGTGTTTTCACATGTGTCACCGGCGTTTCTGGTTCTGGCAAATCCACGCTGATCCACGACGTGCTCTACCGGAATCTGCTGGTTGCGAAGGGAGAGTCTTCCGATCACCAGCCTGCACAAAACTACGGCGCGGCAGGAGAGCCAGGTGCATGCAAATCCGTCACCGGCGTGCATCGCTTCCGCGACGTAATCATGGTCGATCAGGCGCCGCTTGCGCGCACGCCCCGATCAACGCCGCTGCTTTATCTGGGACTCTACGATCGTGTTCGCGAGTTGTTCGCCGCTCAACCGGAAGCAATGTCGCAGGGACTCACGCCGAGCACGTTCTCGTTTAATTCCGGGAGCGGTCGTTGCGAACGTTGCTCCGGCACGGGATACGAGAAAATTGAGATGCAATTTTTAAGTGATCTTTTCGTGCGCTGCGCAGAATGCGAAGGCAAACGATTTCAGCCGCACGTTCTGAAAGTTCAACTACACGGAAAATCAATCCACGATTTGCTCAAGCTCACCGTAAGCGAAGCGATCGAATTTTTCACAGAGATCGGCAATGGAGAGATCAATGAGCGACCCTCACCTCATTCCTCTCCCTATGAGGGAGAGGCGGACGCGCAGCGCCAGGTGAGGGTGGATCGGTGCAGACAGGTTACGGAAGGGCTGAAGATCCTTGAAGAGGTCGGGCTTGGTTATCTGCGATTAGGGCAACCTCTCAACACTCTTTCCGGCGGCGAATCGCAAAGGCTGAAATTGGTTGGACATCTAGCGGACAGGCAAGACGCTCAACGCTCAACGCCCAACGCTGAACGTTCAACGAACGGAGAAGCGCTGGGTGACCTTTTTATCTTCGACGAGCCGACCACGGGACTTCACTTCGATGACGTGGCGATGTTGCTGCGATTATTTCAACGGCTGGTCGATCGCGGTCACTCCATCGTGGTGATCGAGCACAATCTCGAAGTGATCAAGTGCGCCGACTGGATTGTCGACCTTGGTCCGGAAGCAGGAGACGCAGGCGGCGACGTGGTCGCTGTTGGAACGCCGGAGCAAATCGCAAAGGCGGAGAATTCGCACACGGGCAAATTTTTGAGGCAGGTCCTTTCGAAATCTCGCAAAGCGCTACATGTCATCCCGAGCCGCGGCGAGGGACCTCCCAAACCACCGCGCGAGTTAGAGAGATCCTTCGCTTACGCTCAGGATGACCGTGTTGAGTTAGCGAGAGCGGCAGAAACATCCCCGCGATTTCGCGTCGACGGACGTAACCGCGCAATCCAAGTCCACGGTGCGCGCGAGCACAACCTGAAAAACATCGACGTCAAAATCCCGAGGGAGCAAATGGTGGTCATTACCGGTCTGAGTGGTTCCGGCAAATCCACGCTCGCATTTGATATTCTCTTCGCGGAGGGACAACGACGGTTTCTCGACAGCATGTCGCCCTATGCGCGGCAATTCGTCGAGCAGCTTGAAAAGCCCGATGTCGATTTGGTCAGCGGGTTGCCTCCTACTGTAGCGATCGAGCAACGGGTTACGCGCGGCGGAGGAAAATCGACAGTCGCGACAGTGACGGAGGTTTATCATTTTCTCCGGCTGCTTTTCGCAAAAACGGGAACGCAGTTTTGCCCGGACTGCGATTTGCCCGTCGAAAAAAAAAGCCTCGCCGCCATTGCCAAACAAATTGAATCAACAGCGAAACGTGGCCCCGTGAGAGTGCTTGCGCCCCTGGTGAAGGCTCGAAAAGGTTTTCATACCGAAGTCGCGCGGTGGGCGGAACGCCAGGGATTCGACACGTTGTATGTGGACGGGAAGCTGGTTCCTATCCAGCATTTTCGAAAATTGGAGCGGTTCAAAGAGCATACGATCGATGTGGTCGTTGGTCTCATCGATCGGAAGCGAATTGCGGAGACGCGCGATGTGGTTCGTCGGGCGCTCGAGATTGGCCGCGGCACAGGGCGTCTGCTTGATTCGAAAAACAGGCTCGTAGTGATGAGCACGGAAATGAGCTGCCCAAACTGTGGCCGCGCATTTGAGGAGCTCGATCCGCGTTTGTTTTCGTTTAATTCACCACACGGCGCGTGTGAAGAATGCGGCGGATTCGGCGAAATTTGGGACCAGGATTTGCAAACCGCTGCGAGCCCTGACGGCGAATCAGTTCTGGAAACCGAGCTCGCCGCCGAGCGCGAGTCCGAATGGATCGAGGAAGGCGAAGCGCGCGAATGCCCGAGTTGTTGCGGTTCCCGCTTGAACGCCGTGGCGCGTCACGTGCGCGTACAGGGTTACACGATCGATCAGTTCACGAACCTTTCGGCCAGCGAAGGAGCGCGCAAGGTCGAGAGGTTGAAGTTCCGGGGAACGCATCAAACGATCGCTGCCGGTCTCGTTCCTGAAATTCAGCAGCGATTGCGTTTCATGGAAAAAGTTGGCCTCGGTTATCTCGCGCTCGGGCGCTCGGCGAAAACGTTAAGCGGCGGAGAATCTCAGCGAATCCGGTTGGCTGCGCAGCTCGGCTCAAACCTGCGCGGTGTCCTTTACGTACTGGATGAACCGACGATCGGTCTTCATCCGCGCGATAACTTGCGATTGCTCGACACGCTCACGGCGCTGCGAAACAAGGGAAACTCGCTGATTATCGTCGAGCATGATGAGGAAACGATGCGGCGCGCCGATCACATTGTCGATCTTGGGCCGCGCGCCGGAATTCACGGAGGACAAGTCGTGGCGACCGGCACGCTGCTCGACGTGCAAAGCAATGCAAATTCCGAGACGGCACGCTGCCTGAAAGTACCGCTTCGGCATCCCATCCGCGGATCGCGCCGGTCTCTGCGCAACGTTGAAGACTGGATCGAAGTCCGTGGCGCAAGAGCGAATAATTTGAAAGATATCGATGTTCGTTTCCCCGTCGGCAGGCTTTCGGTGATCACAGGAATTTCCGGCAGTGGCAAATCGACATTGATGCACGAGATAATCTGGCCTGCGGTGCGCGAGCAGCTGAAAGAAAGAAAACGCGCAGGAAATGGCGATCTGTTCAAACTGGTTAGTGGTGCGCAAGAGATCGAAGCCATTTACGAAGTCGATCAATCACCGATCGGTAAGACGTCGCGCTCGACGCCCGGTACCTACATCAAAGTGTTCGACGAGATTCGGAATCTTTACGCGCAGTTACCGGTTTCCCGTGTGCGCGGATATTCTGCCAGCCGGTTCTCGTTCAACGCCGAAGGCGGCCGTTGCGAGACTTGTAAGGGTCAGGGCGTGATCAAACTGGAGATGAATTTTCTGCCACGGAGTTATGTGCCGTGCGAAGATTGCAACGGCAAACGTTACAATCCGCAAACGCTCGAGGTACTCTACAACAACAAATCGATCGGCAACGTGATGGAAATGACGATCGAGGAAGCCGCGGAATTCTTTTCGGCGCATCCGAAAATTGCGCGCCCGCTCTCCTTGCTGGTCGATACGGGGCTGGGCTATCTCAAGTTGGGACAGCCGAGTCCGACGCTCAGCGGCGGCGAAGCGCAGCGGTTAAAGCTAGTGACGCAACTCAAACGTGGAGTGAGCCGCGCGGCGGATGAGCGGATTCGCAAAATGCGCAAGCCAGGCTCGACATTGTATTTGCTCGAGGAACCGACCATTGGCCTGCATATGGCCGACATTGAATTGCTTCTCAACGTGCTCCATCGCCTCGTCGATGAAGGAAACACGGTGATCGTGATCGAACATAATTTGAGCGTGGTCGCAGAAGCCGATTACATTGTTGATCTTGGGCCAGAGGCCGGCGCGAATGGAGGCGAAGTCGTCGCTTGCGGGACGCCTGAACAAGTCGCAAAGAATCGCGTGAGTCGCACCGCCCCGTTTTTGCGGAAGGTTTTGAATTCATCCCGCGTCTCAAAAGCCCGGTCCTCCTGAGCGGAGCCCGAAGAATCCTGTCGAGTTTCCTCTAAGGTTCTGCAGCGGGATTCCTCGACTTCGCTCGGAATGACGGCGAAAGTCGGCGCAATGCTCGCGTATTATCTGCACAATCTCGATCCAATTATTTTTCGGATCTCCGACAATGTGGGCCCCCGCTGGTACGGCTTGGCTTACGTGCTTGCCTTTATCTGCAGCTATCTCCTTCTCCTTTGGCTTGCCAAACGCGGCTTTGCTGATCTGCCCCCGCAACGAGTTGGCGACTTCATCACTGGCTGCGCGCTGTTTGGCGTGATCATCGGCGGGCGACTCGGCTACGTTTTTTTCTACAAACCTGAAATGCTGCGCGAACCGTTATCGATCTTGCGCGTTTGGGAAGGCGGAATGTCCAGCCACGGCGGAATGCTCGGTCTATTGCTGTTTACTTTATATTACGCGCACCGGCACAAGATCTCGTGGACAAACCTCGGCGACAATCTGGTGGTCACGGCGCCGATCGGTTTGTTCTTTGGGCGCTGTGCCAATTTCATTAACGGCGAACTTTATGGGCGTATGACAAAAGTTCCCTGGGCGATGCAATTCCCCAAGGAACTATTCGATCATCCCCAGGAGGCCGAGCGCGCGGTGACGGCGTGCGCGCGGATCGACCCATCGCTGGCGACCCCCGACGCAATCGTTGGCGCAGTTCGCAGCCAGCCACAAGTAGCCACGGCGCTGCGCTCAATTCTTTCGCCGCGCCATCCGTCGCAGCTTTATGAGGCTTTTTTCGAAGGAATCGTTTTGTTCGCGATTTTGTGGTTCGTGCGTACCCGCCGGCGCGAACCAAACGGCGTTTTGACCGGACTATTCTTCATCTGGTACGCGATTTTTCGGATCGTAATCGAATATTTCCGCGAACCCGATGCGACACTGGTCGGCCCTTTCACGCGAGGCCAATTCTTTTCCTTCTTCCTCATCGCCATTGGTCTCGGATTTGTCGCCGTGGCAAAAATGCGCCCAACGTTTCCGCAAAAACTCTCCCGATAGCTTGTCATGTCGAGCGGAGTCGAGACATCTCTGTTTGAACAATAAGAGATTTCTCCACTCCGCTGCGCTTCGGTTGAAATGACAAGTAGCGTTTCTCCAAAACGGCGTTATTACTTAAGCCGGTGACGCGGGAATGCTTGAAATCGTAGCAGCCGGCGGCGGTCTCCTTTTTGCTTTCGATCACGCGACGATCGCAGGAAAACTTGTTCTCACTCTGCTTGCCGTCGTTTCCATCTTCAGTTGGTCAATCATGATCACGAAATTGCGCGTGATCCGGTTTGCCCGAAAACAGAACGCGCGTTTTATTGCCGCTTTTCGACAGGATCGACAACCATTGCGTCTATTTGAGAAGAACGCGCGTTTTCCGGGATCGCCGGTTTTTAACGTGTATCGCGCCGGCTGCGAGGAAATGACATTTCATCTGCTCGGTTCTCCGGAAGTGGATGACACGTTTCGCGCGCGACTCGGGATCGCTGACAAAATTTCGCCAGCACAAATGGGCGCGGTAAACGCGGCGATGGAGCGCGCTGTGGGCGAAACCGCACTTTCACTCGAATCACAAATGATTTTGCTCGCAACTGCAGTGAGTGGTTCGCCCTTTCTCGGCTTGCTCGGCACGGTGTGGGGTGTGATGGACGCGTTCACCGGTGTGGCCGAGGCGGGCTCGCCAAACCTCGTCTCGATGGCGCCGGGCGTTTCAGGTGCGCTCATTACCACGGTGACCGCGCTCTGCGTCGCGATTCCAGCAATGTTCGGATACAACTTTCTCGTTACCAGCATTCGCGGGATGATCGTCGAGATGGACAATTTTGCCGCGGAGCTCGCTTCGGAATTCGAGCACAAATACGTCGATCACGGTTCGCGTGACTCGGCATTTCGCCGATGAGACGCTACTCCCAGCGCCAGAATCTTTCCACGCTCAGCGAGATCAACATCACGCCGCTGCTCGATCTGGCGTTCGTGTTGCTCATCATTTTTATGATCACAACGCCGCTGCTTGAAAGCAGTATGAACCTCGTCATTCCATCGAGTGGCGCGACGAATCCGCCGATCAAGTCATCCCAAGTGCAAATTGTCTCGATCGACCGTAGTGAGACGATTCGGTTTAACAATCAGGTAATCGATTTGAAAGCGCTCACGGCGCGACTGACGGAATTGAAACAAACCAATCCAGACATCGCTGTTGTGATTCGACCCGATCGCGACTTGCCGGTGCAAAAATTGAT
>WNFY01002438.1_pt1 | contig 17660 bp, 22 predicted proteins | sample 5400091 | NCBI WGS metagenome assembly WNFY01 (sample SAMN13153364, study PRJNA577476) | soil metagenome | isolation source: 60 cm soil or saprolite under grassland replicate 1 | place: USA:California | collected 2016-06-15
TGTGGTCGCCGATCGGCCGGGACGTGCTCGGCTTCAGCGTGGCCGCGCCATTCGGGCTGCGCGACGACGTCTGGATGCTGCTGCTGAGCCTGCCGGTGATCTTCTACTCGTGCTGGATCTTCTTCGACGGCGCCGTCCGGGCGCTGCGCGCCCGCACGCTGGACATGATGGTGCTGGTCGCCGTCGCGGTAGGATCGGGATGGCTGTACTCGCTGTATGTGACGCTGACCGGCGGTGGGGACGTCTTCTACGAGGCCGCCACCGTGCTGGCCGCGTTCGTGCTGCTGGGCCACTGGTTCGAGATGCGCGCCCGCGGCGGCGCCAACGACGCCATCCGCACCCTGCTCGACCTGGCCCCACCTCGGGCGCTGGTGCTCCGGGACGGCGACCCGGTCGAGGTCCCCACCGCCGAGGTCGTGGTCGGCGACCTGCTGCTGGTCCGCCCCGGCGCCAAGATCGCCGTGGACGGGGTCGTAGAGGAGGGTGACAGCGAGGTCGACGAGTCGACGGTCACCGGCGAGAGTCTGCCGGTCCACAAGCAACCAGGCGACCAGGTGATCGGCGCGACCATCAACAAGAACGGCACGCTGCGGGTGCGGGCGACCAAGGTGGGCGCCGACACCGCGCTGGCCCAGATCGTCAGGCTGGTCCAGGAGGCGCAGAACTCCAAGGCGCCCGGGCAGCGGCTGGCCGACCGGGCGGCCTTCTGGCTGGTGCTGGTCGCGTTGCTCGGCGGTGGGCTGACGTTGGCGGTGTGGCTGCTGGCTTCGGACAGGCCGCTCAGCGACGCGGTGCTGTTCGCGATCACGGTGGTGGTGATCACCTGCCCGGATGCGCTCGGGTTGGCTACACCGACGGCGATCATGGTCGGCACCGGGCTGGGTGCCGGACGGGGGGTGCTGTTCAAGAACGCGATGGCGCTGGAGACCTCGGCGCGAATCCAGGCGGTGGTGATGGACAAGACCGGCACGCTGACCAAGGGCGAGCCGGAGGTCACCGACCTGGTCACCGCCGACGGCGTCGACCAGGCTGAGCTGCTGCGGCTGGTCGCCGCGGTCGAGCGGTCCTCGGAGCATCCGCTGGCCGAGGCGATTGTGCGTCGCGCCGACCAGGACGCCGTGGCCGAGGTTCCCGCCACAGGGTTCGAGAACGTGCCCGGACATGGGGCGGTTGCGACCGTGGAGGGCCGGCGGGTGGTGGTCGGCAACCTGCGGCTGATGGAGCGGGATGAGGTGGAGCTGGGCGGTCTTGGCGCTCGGCGTGAGGAGCTGGCCGCGGGTGGGCGGACGGTGGTGGTGGCAGCCGTCGACGGACGGGCGGCCGGGTTGGTGGCCATCGCGGACGCGCCCCGGCCGACCGCCAAGGCGGCGGTGGACGCGTTGCACGAGCTGGGCGTGGAGGTGGTGATGCTGACCGGTGACAACCGCGCCACCGCCGAGCGGATCGCCGGCGAGCTGGGCATCGACACCGTGATCGCCGAGGTGCTGCCCGGTGACAAGGCCACGAAGGTCGCGGAGCTTCAGCGCGCCGGCCGCAGGGTCGCCATGGTTGGCGATGGCGTCAACGACGCCCCCGCGCTGGCCAGTGCCGACCTGGGGATCGCGATCGGCGCCGGCACGGACGTGGCGATCGAGACCGCTGACGTGGTGCTGATGCGTTCCGACCCCCTGGACGTGCCGATCGCGTTGCGGATCGGGCGGGGCACGCTGCGCAAGATGCGGCAGAACCTGGGCTGGGCGGTTGGCTACAACGCCATCGCGCTGCCGATCGCGGCAGGCGTGTTCGAGCCGGCCTTCGGGCTGGTGCTGCGTCCGGAGATCGCTGCGCTGTCGATGTCGGGGTCAAGTTTCATCGTCGCGGTCAACGCCCTGGCTCTCAAGGGCCTGCGCCTACCGACCTCGTCTCCGGCGGCTGGGCAGCCACGTCGCACCGGGCGCAAGGCACCCGAGCCGGTCGGCTGACGGGCCCGGCCGACCGGACCTGGGGGGATTGCAATGGGGCCCGCGGCCCTGCCTCGATGCCGAGGGTCGATCCCCAGTTTGTATTGCTCGCGCCGCTCCTTGAAACCAACCACGCCAATGGGCCAGTACCCGTTGGTCCCATCACATTCGGGCCCATTGGCGGTATGGGGATGGCGGCCCGTGCCAGACCATGCGGGAACCGTCCCGCCGCCACGTAGGAGGGCGTCATGGCATGGCCCCAGCGAGGCCTCCGCCCGCTCGTTTGCAGCCTCGTGCTGGCCTGGCTCGGCGTTGCCTCGTTCGCCGCGCCGGCGTCCGCGCACGAGGGCGAGGAAGAGGTTCCTGCGCGGACGCAGGTGGCTGTCGCGGACGCGCTCCTTCGCACCCAGCCGGAGCAGATGGACCTGGCCGCCGACCGGATCAACGACGCCCTGGAGGCCGAGGATCACGAGGGTGTCGACCTTGGCCGCGTCAAGCAGGCCAAGGACACGCTGGATGCCGGCGACACGGCAAAGACCGAGCTGCTGCTGGAGCAGGCGCTGGGGGCCTGCCCGGGCCAGCCGGTCGTCAACCCCACCGGGGTCCGCGCCAAGCTGCCCCAGACCCCCTGCCCGACCCCCGCCCACGAGCTGGCACTCGGCCGAGTGCCGCTGCACGGGACGGCCAGGCCGGTCCTGCTGACCGTCGGCGCGGTGCTGGCGCTGGGCGGCCTTGTGATGGCTTGGAGGATCCGATGAGCGACGCGACTATTGACCGTGGCGCCACCCGCCCTGCGCCGCCGATCCCGTGGCGGCGGCGGGCGCTGGACGCGCTGGACGAGCGGCTCGGCCTCAAGGGCCTGCAGTACCCGATCCCGGCCCACGCCAACACCCTGGCCTACTCGCTGGGCGGCCTGGCGCTGATCAGCTTTGTGCTGATGGTCGCCAGCGGGATCTTCCTCACCCAGTACTACAACCCCGACCCTGCCCTGGCTCACGCCAGCGTGCGCCATATCATCACCGGCGTCACCGGTGGCGACTTCATCCGTGCGTTCCACTATTGGGGCGCGATGGCGATGATCGTGCTGATCGGCCTGCACCTGCTGCGGGTGTTCGCCTCGGCGTCGTTCAAACGGCCCCGGGAGGGCAACTGGGTGATCGGCGTGGCCCTGGCCGGGATCACCGCCGGGCTGTTTTTCAGCGGCAGCGTGCTCAAGTGGGACCAGGAGTCGCTGGAGGCGCTGGAGCACAACATCGAGGTCGGCAAGCTGCTGGGTCGCTTCGGGTTCTGGTTCTCCGACACCTTCGGCGGGCTTGCGCTGCTGACCCGCCTGTACGTGGTCCATATCAGCATCCTGCCGGCGCTGTTCACCCTGGCCGTGGTCGTGCACCTGCTGCTGGTCAAGCGCCACGGCATGGCGCCCTCCCCGTTCCGCCGCGACACCGCCAAGGACACCGGGGCGGAGCCGACCCGCCCGTTCACCCGCCACCTGGCCGAGCTCGGCACGCTCGCCCTGCTGCTGGTCGGGGTGCTGATGCTGCTGGCGGTGCTGCTGCCGCCCCCGCACGGCCCCGCGCCGATCGAGGGCATCGAGGTGACCAAGCCGCCCTGGCCGCTGCTGTGGATCTACCCGGTGGAGGACTGGGTCGGCGTGTCGGGGATCCTATGGGCCACCCTGGCGATCTTCGTGGTGCTGCTGGCCGTCCCGTGGGTGGACCGCTCCCCGGAGCGGCATCCGTTCAGCCGTCGCCGGCTGCCGGTGACGATCACCGCGGCGGTGGTGGTGCTGTTCATCATCGGGCTGATCGTGTACGCGGCGGTGCAGCCGGTCGTCAGCCACATCGAGATGTGATCGCCATGGGCGGCCGGGTACAGCTGGTGTTCTGGTCGGCCACCGTGGTGGCGGTGGTGCTGCTGGGGGTGACCTGGACGCTGGCGCACCGCGTCGGGGCCGGCGGTGCCAGTGTCGAGGATGGCGTCCTGCTCACCATCTCCGGGCTCGGGCTCGCCGCCGCGTCGCTGGTTGCTGCACGGATCGTGTTCGTGATCGGCCGCCTGCGCCGTCGCGCCCGCCAGGACACGAGGTGATAGATCCGCCCATGACTCGAGAGGGAGTTTGTGATGCTACGACGAGTGGTCGCTGTGGGAGTGCTCAGCGCGGGGCTGGTATTGGCCGCAGCCGCGCCGGGGGTCGCCCACGAGGCCGCCCCCGGCGGGGGGAGTGACTTCGGACAGCACGTGGCGGGCATGGCGCCAGAGCACGCCATCGCGCACGGGGTCGACTTCGGCGCCTGTGTCAGCGCGATGGCTCGCGGCCTGGTCTGCCCGCACGCCGAGCGGTAGGCCAGGCAACCGCAGGACGACACCGGCTCGCACCCCGGCCAGCACCAGGCGCTGGTCACCGGCGCGGGCGTCGACGGCCACGAACAGTCCGGCCAGCGCGGCCAGCGAGCCTATGGCGATGGGGGTCATGGTGCCGGCGTGGATGTCGGCGGGGTTGAACGTCGCGATGATGCGTTGGCCGTGCTCCAGCAACCTGAGGCGGGTCGTGCCGTCGGGGGTGATCGCGTCGGAGAGCCAGATGAACACCGCGGGGACGACCACCAACAGCGCCCATAGCACCCGGTTGCGGCGCCAGTCGCGCCAGCCCATGCGGACCGCTGCGGCGAGCTGGTCGCGGGCCGACCCGGGGACGGGTGCGCCAGCGGGGCGGGTGCGCCACCCGGCTGGTGCTCACGATCACCGCCCAGCCCAGGGCGGCGGCCGCCAGTGTCCAGGCGAGCGCCCAGCCGAGGTCGCCCAGCCTGCCGCCGTGGTGGGACGGCAGGTCGACCATCCACAACGACAGGAAATGCGTGGGTAGCAGCCGGGTCGCCGGCTTGTCCGGGCTCATCGTGGGACCGAAGAACACGTCGAGGATCCAGACGAACAGGATCAGCACGGTGCCGTTGACCGGGTTGCGGAACAGCGCGCCGGTGACTGCGCCGACCGCCAGGTAGATGACGGCGAACATCAGCGTGCCGGCGACGAGACGCTCGGGCTGGTCGATGCCGGTGCGGAGTTGCAGGGCGACCAACGCGGCCGCGCCGGCCAGCAGCGCGACCGCTAGGCCGGAGGCCAGGCGGGCGCCAACTAGGCGGGTGGTGGGCAGGCCGGCGATCACCAGCCGGCGGTCGGTGTCACGCGCGGCGGCGACCTGGAAGTACATCGCGATGGCGGCCACGAACCCGGCAGCCCACCCGGCGGTGACGGTCTGCACCTGGATGGCGCCGCTGGCGCCGCCGAGCAGCTTGGCGGCGTCGGCCAGCGAACCGGCGGCCACGATCACGAACACCAGCGGGACCAGCACCAGGACCAGGAGGTTGACAGGATTGCGGGCATAGTCGGCGAGGAACCGGCGCACGAACAGGATGGTCGTGGGGATCGTGGTCATCGTGGCACCGCCTGTCCGTCACGGAGGTCGATGATGCGGTCAAAGCGGTCCTCGTCGACGACGAAGTGGCTGATGATCAGCACGCTGCGGCCCGCGCGTCGCCGCTCGGCGACCAGGGTCCAGAACTTCTGGTAGGTGTCCCAGTCGAAGCCCGCGTACGGTTCGTCGAGCAGCAGCACGTCGGGGTCGGCGAGCAACGCCAGTCCCAGGTTGAGCTTGGCCAGCGTGCCGCCGGAGAGCTGGTCGGCGCGGGTGGTCGCATAGCGGCCGAATCCCAGCGCCGTGTAGAGGTCTCCGCGGGCCGACACCTGCTCGGCGGGGGTCATCGCGTAGGCGTGGCCGAACAGCTCGAAGTGCTCGTCACAGGTCAGCCGGCCGTAGACCAGCGGCTCCTGCGGGCAGTAGCCAAGCCGCCCAGCGCAGGTGATGGTCCCGGCGTCGGGCGCCAAGGCGCCGACGAGGATCTTCATCAGGGTGCTCTTGCCGGAGCCGTTCTCGCCGACCAGGCCGACCACCTCGCCCCGGGTGCAGGGCAAGGTCAACGCCGCGCAGGACCGGGCCCTGGCGGCGCAGCGGCCATGGACCGTCGTGCTGGGCCTCGTACTGCTGCCCTGGCTCGGAGTCCGGCCTGCGCAGGCGCAGGTGCCGAGCGTGCTGCCAGTGCTGGCACCCAAGGATGGCCAGACCGTGACCGCGAACCCCGCGGTAGTGATCTACGCCCAGCGGATGCTGCTCGGAGCCGACCAAACCACCTACACCATCGCCTTGGACCAGCGGCCCAGCGACCCCGCCAACGGCCCTAGCCAGCCCGCCCAGATCCGCGGCGGCTAGCAACTGCGCCTGCCTCTCCATGCCTTGAGCCCGGGCGAGCACCGTCTCACGCTCACCTACCGGCCGGACCGCGACGAGCCCGCGCAGACCACCGGCGTCGCGTTCACCCTCCGCCCTCCTGCGGCGGGCCTACCGGTGGTACCGGTCGGGGTCGGAGCCGCTGTGGCCGCCGGCGTTGTCGCCACAGCATGGTGGGCACACCGGCGGCATCCGCTGGGAGCGGCCCGATGAGCGGCGTGCGGGCGATCAGCGACCGCGCGCCGCGGGCAGGGTGATTACGAAGCGGGCGCCGTGCCCAGGGCCGTGGCTTTCCGCGTGGATACTGCCGCCGTGGGCCTGGACGATCGCTCGGGTGATGGTCAGGCCGATGCCGCTGCCACCGGCGCCAGGGGTATAGGTGCGGGCGCGGTCGACGCGGTAGAAGCGCTCGAAGATCTGCTCGAGCTGCCCGGCAGGGATGCCCTCGCCGGTGTCGGAGACCGTGATCCGGAGGTAGCCACCTGGGATGGTGGTGGCGGCGACCTCGACGCTCCCGCCCGACGGGGTGTGCCGCAACGCGTTGCCGAGTAGGTTGGCCAGCACCTCGCCCATGCGGTCGGGATCGACCATCACCTGCGGCAGGTGCCGGTCGATCGTGCGCGTCAGGGTGACCTTTTTGGCGGCATAGGCGGCTTGGCCCGCCTGGACCGCGGTGGTGAGCAGCTTGTCGGGGTCGCAGCGGACCGGGTGCAGGTCGAGCTGGCGCTCTTCCGCGCGGGAGACGGCGTTGAGGTCATCGACCAGCCGTCGCAGGCGGGCCGTTTCGGTCTGCAGGATCGGCAAGATCGCGTCGTCGGGGGCGATGACCTCATCGGCGACCCCCTCAAGGTAGCCGTCGATGGTGGCCAACGGGGTGCGCAGCTCATGGGCCAGGTCGGCGAGCAGTTCGGTTCGGCGCTGTTCGGAAGCTTCCAGCGCCTCGGCCATGGTGTTGAACGCAGCGGCCAGCCTGGCCAGCTCGTCGCCGCCGGCGGGCACGGGGACACGGGCGGTGTAGTGGCCCTGGCGACCCGACCGGCCGCTTGATCCAGCGAGCGGATCGGGCTGGTAATGCGCCGGGCCAGCAGGAAGCTGACCCCAAGCGCGGTCGCAACCGCCACGCCGGTTCCCGTTCCGAGTGCGACGGTGATCGCCTTGGCCAGGCCCTCGTCGAGGTGGCGGGCGGTCTCTGGAGGGACAACCCCGAGTGCCATGCGAACGTGGGTGTGGAACACCCCTGGGGCCACGGCCAGCGCGACCACGGCCAAGGTCAGGCTGCCAGCGATGACCACCAGCATCTGCGCCAGCAACAGCTTGGCGCCCAGACTGCCCCGCACCCGTCCGGTCAGCATGCTCACCTGACACCTCCCATGCGATAGCCGACTCCGCGGATGGTGAGGATGTGGCGTGGTTGTCGGGGGTCGTCGCCGAGTTTTCGGCGCAGGTTGGCGATGTGCACGTCGACCAGATGGTCGTCGCCGTACCAGTCGGCTCCCCAGACTCGCTCCAGGAGCTGACGGCGGCTGAGCACCACCCGCGGCCGCTCGGACAGGGCCTCCAGCAGGTCAAACTCCAGCCTGGTCAGCTCGACGGGCTCGCCGGCAAGCTGGACTTCGCGGGCGGCCGGGTCGATGACCAACTCGCCGATGCGGCGCACTGGCCCTGCGTCGGCCGGCATCGGCGCGGTGGCTCTGGGGCGCCGCAGCATGGCGCGGATGCGGGCGACCAGCTCGCGGGGCGAGAACGGCTTGGTCAGGTAGTCGTCGGCGCCGACCCCAAGGCCGACCAGCTTGTCGACCTCCTCGGTCCGGGCGGTCAGCATCACCACGTAGGCGTCGCTGAAGGTCCGGATCTGCCGGCAGGCCTCGATGCCGTCCAACCGCGGCAGCATCAGGTCCAGCACGATCACCTCCGGCTGGAAGGTCCTGGCCAGCTCGACCGCATGCAGGCCGTCACCGGCGGCCCGCACCTGGAAGCCTTCGCGTTCCAGGTACCGGGTCACCAGCCCCACCAGCGGCGCCTCGTCATCGACCACCAACGCCCGCAGCGGCGCCTGGCCGCCGGCGGTGTCAGGATGACGGTCCATCGCCCGACCTCACCCAGTCGAGCTCCTGGCCAGCTTGCGGGCTGCCAGCCGCTCCACGATCCCGAGCTTGAACCGTTCTTGCCGCTGGATTTGGAACCCCTGGGCGCGGACGTGCTCGGCCGGGCGGCGCAAGAAGTGCTCGCCAGCGACCGGGATGGTGATCAGCTCCAGCAGCCTCTGGACGGCCCGGACCGGCCAGGCCGAGCCGGCGACGTGATCTGCCAGGAGCAGGAGCCCGCCCGGCCGCAGCACTCGGCGCATCTCAGCGATGGCCTGGCGCTCATCGGGGATGGCACACAACGAGAAGGTGCACACCACCGTGTCGAAGCTCGCGTCGGGGAAGTCGAGCGCGTGGGCGTCGTCCTCGGCGAGGTCCACGTCGCGGCCGAGCTGGCGGGCGCGGTCCCGGGCCCGCTCCAGCATGGCCGGGCTGAGATCGATCCCGGTCAGCCGCACACCCTCGGGATAGAGCTCGAGGTTCAGTCCCGTCCCGACCGCCACCTCCAGAACCTCTCCGGTCGCCTGCTGGCAGACCCACGCGCGAGTGTCGCCGAACAGATTACGGTCAAAGAACCGCATCTGCCGGTCATAGTGTGGCGCGTGCTCGTCCCAGTAGCGGCGCAACCGCGCGGTCTCGCCAGCCCTGGCGGGCATTGCCGATCACATCCTCCGTCGCGACGTCGTGGAGTTGGTGCGTGCAAGGTCAGCGTTGCCGCTCCCAGGCACGATGGTTCGCCGAGCGCAGGGTCTTCAGCCGGCGCTGGTACTCGTCCTCGTCGATCTCGCCGGAGGCGAACCGCTCGGCCAGGATCTGCTCAGGATCGGGGCGTTCCGGCCGCGTCGAGGTCCCGCCCCAACCGCGGAACAGGGCCACGATGCCCCAAATGATCAGGCCCCAGAACGCCACCATCCCCAGGCTCATCGCCAGCCATCCCCACCAGTTCCAGCCTTGCCATCCCCACATCATCGTCAAGCACTCCTTTGCGTACTGTCGACCTTCCAGCAATGACAGTACGGCTGCCGTCTCAAGCTCATAGCCGCGTGGTCCTCAAGCTTTGGTCAAGCTCGACGCTAGGCCTGAGGGCGTGATAAGCCGCGGAGGGTGGCCGCGATGGCATGGGCGAACAGCTCGTCAGGGGCGGCGTCTGGGTCGGCGAGGCGTTCGATGGTGAAGCCGTTGGCCAGGGCGATCAGCGCGGTGGCGACGCGCAGGGCCGGACCGTGCGATCTGCCACGGGCAGGTGGAGGCGGTCGTGTGGGCAACCGGTTTCCACTCTGACTACTCGTGGATCCGTGTGACCGAGGCCGTTGACGAGCTTGGCGCGCCGGTCCATCGCCGTGGCGTGACCCCGGCCCCAGGCCTGTACTTCCTGGGCATGCACAACCAGTACTCGCGTGGCTCGTCGCTGATCGGCTTCGTGCGACACGACGCCGCGTTCATCGTCGAGCGGATCTGTGCCCAACGCGCCGCCAACCCCAGGCGCGTATAACGCGCACCCATCCGCAGCGCTGCAGGCGGGCCGCTCAACCCCGTCCGAGCAATCTACGACGCGCTGTCATAGAGCATCGGGCCACCAACTAGCCCCGGGAAGTCTCGGCGAATGGGAGGCGGCATGCGCCGGTGGGGTAGAAAGACGGCTGCGCCGCAAACGGCGCCCAGCGTCGAGCCGTCGGGCGCCGTGGCTCGGTTGGTGGTGCCCAGGGCGTGGGCGCTCTTGCCACTCAGGCTCTTCCTCGGACTCACCTTTGTTGACGCTGGTGTGGGCAAGCTGCTGTCGTCGGCGTACTTCGGGTCAGGGTCGGAGGGGTTCGCCAGTCTGGCGCGGGGCTTGCCCGCGGTAGCCCAATCGGCGGGATGGTCCGTTCGGTGGTGCTGGTGCACCCGTACCTGTTCGCGCTGTTGCTCGCGGTCGTGGAATTGACCGTAGGCCTGCTTGCGCTGATTGGGCTTGCCTCGCGCGTGGCCGCGGCTGGGGGATTAGCGTTGTCGCTGCTGTTCTTCCTGACTGCGAGCTGGCACGTGCGCCCGTTCTTCTACGGGGCGGACCTGCCATTTGCGGTCTGCTGGCTGGCGCTACTGCTCGCCAACCCGAGCGACCTACCCGGCCTTGACCGCAGGCTGCTGCAACGCGCACGGGCCGAAGCCGAGGCGAAATCAGACACTGCGCCCGATGCGTCCCGGCGGGCCTTCCTTGCCGGTCTGGCTCAGGCGGGCAGGATCGCGCTAGGGGTCTTGGTCACCAGCGCGTCCATTGTCCCGCTGGTCGGTGCCAGCCCCGGGCGCGGTCCACGCGGCACGACCACTGAGCGGATTGGCAGCCTGGCGCAGCTCCCAGTCGGCCACGCCCCTGCCACGGTGCCGAGTTTGATCCTGGCCACGGCGGCGCGGTGGTGAGCGGCCCAGCCCCTCGACCTCTACCGCAGGTGCCCGTGACCGTCGAGCCGGACGGCAGCGTGTACGTCCAGGTCTAAGCCTGTTTAGTTGCACCGCCGACAAGCCGGAGTTGGCTCGCACGGCGGGTTGTGTACGATCCCGTGTAGCAGGCAGGTCGGGAGAGGGAGACTCGGGATGGCCAGGCGCCCGATGGGGGAGCTTGAGGGTGCGGTCATGGACGCCCTGTGGGAGCGGGGCGGGTGGCTGACTCCTGGCGAGGTCCACGCCGCTCTCGAGCAGCAGGGCTACGAGCTGGCCTACACGACGGTGATGACGGTGCTGGTCCGGTTGTGGCAGAAGGAGCGGGTCCAGCGGCAGCGTGACGGCCGTGCCTACGCCTACCACCCGGTGATCACCCGGGAGCAGTACGTCGCTGCCAGGATGGAGGAGGTGCTGGAGGCGGCCCGGGACCGCTCGGCGGCTCTGGGCCACTTCCTGGACGCGCTCGGTCCCGCCGATCGGGTTCAGCTCCGGCGTCTCCTCAGGGGCCATCAGGGCTGATGACGCTTGTCTTGCTCTTGAGCGCCATTGGGGCGCTGCTGCTCCCCGCGCTTGCCCGTTCGCTCGGTCGGCGGCTGCCCCCGGCGGAGTGGGCGCGGCTGTGCGTTGTCCTGCTGGCGGTCGGCGCGACCGCTGTCGAGGTTGCGCTGCTGGTGATCGGCCTTACCAGCGTGCTCGATCTGGCAGGCGTGCATGCGTTCGCCGATCTTTGCGAGCGGATGCTCGGTACGGCGCTGCCGGGTGGGGCGCTCAGTGGTCTGGCCGCCGCGGCCGCGGCGGCCCTGCTCGCCAGCATGGCAACTCGCCAGATGCTGCGCGCGCGCCGGACCCGGCGGGCCGTGCGGGTGGAGCCCACGCTCGGCCGGCACCGGGCAGGTGAGGGCCACGACCTTGTCGTGCTGCCGAGCCGGCGGCTCTTCGCCTATGGCATCGCCGGTCAGCCTAGCCAAGTGGTGGTCTCCGACGGGTTGGTGGGCACGCTCGCGGAGCACGAGCTGGCCGCCGTGCTGCGGCATGAAGCCGCCCATCTCCGCCACCATCACCAGCGTCCTCTGTTGGTCGCCAGCGTCGTGGAGCACACTCTCGGCGCGGTGCCGCTGGTCCGGCGGAGCGCGGCGGTGCTGCGCTGTGCGTTGGAGCGATGGGCTGACGAGGAGGCCGCGACAAGTGAGGCGGACCGTGCGAGCGTCCGGTCAGCCCTGGTCCGCGTCACCGAGGCCATGGTGGCCGGCGAGGTGGCCGCCTTCGTGACGGCAGCCACCGTCGCGGAGCGCCTCGAAGCCTTGCAGGCGGCCCGGCCCAGGCGGGCATCGGCACGATGGCGCGCGCTACTGTACGGGCCCGCGGCGGCACTGCTGACTGTAGCGGTCGCATCAGCCGCGGGACTGCTGGAGCACGTGACCGTCGTGCACCTGCTCGCCGGCTTGTGCTCCTTGCACTAGCTGCGTTCCTCGGTCGGCCGACCCGGCCCCGGCCTCGAGCGGGGTGTCCACCAGCCCGCGAGCGTGGCCGGCCAACCGCTCAGGAACCATCGCTCACGATGCAGGCCTGCACAAGCGTGGCGACATAGCCGGGCGGCACTATACGACACGCTGTAGCTGAATCACGCGATGCTTGCTGATATGGCCGCTTGACGTCGTAGGGCTCCAGGGTCTCGCGTACACTGCTTTGATGCTACGGCGTGTCGTACGCTGGATCATCGCTGGAGTCGCATTGGCGCTGGCCCTGCACCTCTATATGCTCAGCGGCCACAGCCACCAGGCGCACGGGCCGTTGGCGCCGCTCGAAGCGGCGAGCCACCAGGGCGTTGCGACGGCGCATCGGCAGGGAATGGGCGCGGAGCTGCGCGGCTTGGAGCGGGCGGTGGACATGCTGGCAAGCTGCCTCGCGATCGTCAGCACGCTGGTGCTCGGTGCCTCATTCAGACGCAGGATCCGGCCGCCGTCCCTACCGGTCGAGGCAGCGGCGCCACGCCATCACCGCGGCCTCCCACGGGCACGAGCACCAGTGGAGCTCTGCGTGTCCCGGAGATGAGTCGGTGGCCAGGACTAGATCCGACTTATCGAACATCTTGAGGAGGACACCGACGATGCGACGCATCGCGCTGGTGGTCGCCGCCATGGGGCTGCTCGCCGCTTGCGGCAAGGCGGCCGACAACGACTCCGGGGCGCCGGCCAGCTCCCAACCCAACCAGGCCGACGTGGCCTTCGTGCAGGGCATGATCCCGCACCACCAGCAGGCCATCGAGATGGCCGGACTCATCGACGGTCGCACCCACCGTCCAGAGCTGACCAAGCTCGCCAAGGACGTCACCACCACGCAAAGCGCGGAGGTCAGCAAGATGCAGGGCTGGCTCCAGGCTTGGGGCAAGCCATCCAGCGGCATGGGCGAGATGGACCACGGCGCCTCGCCGATGCCCGGCATGATGGGCCAGGCCGAGATGGATGAGCTGATGGGCCTCAAGGGCACCAGATTCGATCTGGCCTTCGTGGACATGATGACGCGCCACCATCAAGGGGCGATCGAGATGGCGACCACCGAGCTTGGGGCCGGGTCCCTGGGCGAGGTGAAGCGGCTCGCGCAGCAGATCACCAAAGCCCAGCAGCGGGAGATCCAGCAGATGGCCACGTGGAAGCAGGCGTGGTCGTAGCCTGCACGAGGCTAGGAGGACACACTGGGCGGCATTGGGGCGGCTAAACCATTGTCGCTCGGCTGGCATGTGGGCACAGAAGCTGGCCTGACCCTCGAGGCGACCTGAAGGCCGGCTGGTCAGCCCCGGCTATCCGGTCGTCAGCATGCAGGTTGGACTTCAACAACTACACCGAGTAGGATGCGGCCCGCTCCATGGCGCACCTTTCGATCGTCGCTGGGGAGCGCTGCGGTCCCCCCCACCGAAGGCGCTCCCCAGCGAGATCTGACCGCCCGGCCGCCCGTCTTGGCGCGCCCGAAAGGAGAAGATCCCGGTTGTTGCGCACTCGATGGTCCCCCCACCACCGAGGAACCCTCCGCACGCTCGGCGCCCCCGCGTTGGCGCTGTGCCTGTTCCTGCTGGCCGGATCGGTCGCGTCCGCCGCCCCAACGCCCAGCAGCCTCCACGAGCGGCTCACCCGACTCAACGCCCGGGCAGACCAGACGGTGGAGCAGTATCTGCAGGCAAAGCTCGTGCTGCAGCAGACGCAACGCTCCGGGGCGAGCCTCCAGCGCCGCGCGGCCGACGCCCGCAAGGAACGCGACCGACTCAGCGCTGTGATCGCCGCGCAGGCCGCCGACACCTATGTGAACGGTGCTGGCGCCGGGCTCGCCTCGGTCCTGGGTGCCGGGGACCCCAACGTGGCCTTCGACCGGATGCAGACCTTGAGCGTGCTTGCCCAGCAGAACAGCGACCGGCTCGCCGACCTCCGCGCGGCGGAGCAGGTCTACCAGCAGGGGCTGGCCGCCCTCACCAAGGTCCAGCGCCAGCAGGCAGCCGAGCTCCACCGGCTGGCCACCCGCAAGGCCCAGGTCCAACAGCTCGTCGACCAGACTGAACGCCTGCTCGCCCAGCTCCGCGCGAGTGCGGCGTCACGTCAGGCCGCCACCGCGAGCAGCGGCGTGGATCCAGGCCTGCCAGCCAGCTCGGCGCCGGCACCGTCGGGCAGCGTCGCCGCCGTGGTCCGCTACGCCGAGGCGCAGGTCGGCAAGCCGTACGTGTGGGGCGCGGACGGGCCCGGCTCGTTCGACTGCTCCGGCCTGACGATGATGGCCTGGCGGCAGGCCGGGATCAGCCTGCCCCACTCGGCAGCCGCCCAGTACACCGTCGGCCGTCACGTCACCCGCTCCGAGCTGCAACCCGGTGACCTCATCTTCCGATACAGCCCCATCTCGCATGTGGCCATGTACGTCGGCAACGGTATGCAGGTGGCCGCCACCCACACCGGCAGCACGGTCAAGCTCCAGTCGGCCTTCCAGGGCGAGATCGTCGGCTACAGCCGCCCCACCGGCTAGGCACGACACGAATCAGCGCGGGCGGCGCAACCCAGCCAGGGTGACCATGACGAGCCGGCGGACCGCCGTCTTGGACGGCAGGCCGGTGGCCGCGGTGAGAGCGTGGAGACTGTAGCTCGCGAGCTCGTCAGGTGCGACATCATCGCGGACGTCGCCGGTCTTTGCGGCCTCGGTCAGCAGCTCTCGGATCATGCCGTGGAGCTGCTGCTCGGCTCGGGCGACTTGCCCGTCGCGATGCAGGAACGCCCCCAGTTCGGTGTCGCGGTGGCCGTGAGACTCATGCGAGATGAGCGCGTAAGCGTCCAGCACCGCCTGGAGTCGCTGGCCAGGGTCGCTGGCGTGGTCTCGGGCTTCGGCGAGCTGTTGGAGGTGGCCGCTGATCTGGCGTTCGTGCCAGGCGAGCAGGATCGCCTCGACGTCTGGGAAGTACTTGTACAGCGTTGCCCGTCCGATGCTGGTCTGCTCGGCGATCGCCGACATCGTCACCGAGGTCAGCCCGTGGTGGGCCACCAGTGCCGCGGTGGCGTCCAGGATCGCGTCGCGCACCGCAGCGCGATGCGCCTGGATCGTCTCGTTCCACAGCCTGGGCACCACCCAAGTTTACGCGACGACGATCCCTCGACACTATGATTTGACAGCGACAGAGTGTCTCGTAAACTGAGCCCTCATGAGAGCCTTGGCGACCAACCCGCGACACAGGAGCGGCGCATGGCTGACTTGCCCTCCCATCCCGACACCGACAACAACGCTGGCAGGGAGCCCGGCCGCGGACCGACCACCGGGACGCCACGCTGGGTGACCGTGGTGGGGATCATCATCGCCATCGTCGTGGTCGTGCTGCTTGCCGCCTTGCACGTGACCGGCGTCATCGGCCCGGGTGCCCATTAGATGGGAGTCGGCTGATGATCGAGGCGACCGGCCTCAGCAAGCGCTACGGCGCCACCTTGGCGGTCGACGACCTGTCGTTCACCGTGCCGCCGGGCCAGGTGACCGGGTTCCTGGGCCCGAACGGGGCCGGGAAGTCGACGACCATGCGCCTGATCCTGGGCCTCGATGCGCCGACCTCGGGGTCGGTGACCGTCAACGGCCGCCCCTACACCGCCTACCGCCTCCCGCTCTTTGAGGTCGGCGCGCTGCTGGAGGCCAAGACGTTCCACGGCGGCCGCAGCGCCTACAACCACCTCCGCTGCCTCGCGCTCAGCAACGGGATCGGCCGAGCCCGGGTCGACCAGGTGCTCGAGCTGGTCGGGCTGCGCAGCGTCGCCCGCAAGCGCGCCGGCGGCTTCTCGCTCGGCATGGCACAGCGGCTGGGCATCGCCGCGGCGCTGCTCGGCGATCCGCGGGTGCTGATGTTCGATGAGCCGGTCAACGGCCTGGACCCCGAGGGCGTCCTGTGGATCCGCAACCTGCTGAAGTCGCTGGCCGCCGAGGGCCGCACCGTCCTGGTCTCCAGCCACCTGATGAGCGAGATGGCGATCACCGCCGACCGGCTGATCATCATCGGGCGCGGCCGCCTGATCGCCCAGACGACCGTCGAAGACCTGCTGAAGGATGGGTCGGGCAGCTTCGTGCGGGTCCGCTCACCCCAGAGCGACACGCTGGCGACACTCCTCGAGGCACAAGGCGCCGCGGTCGCCCGCCAGGCCGACTGCACGCTGCGCATCACCGGCACCACCCCTGAAGTCGTCGGCGAGCTCGCCAGGGCCAACGGCGTGACCCTGCAGGAACTCTCTGCGCAGCAGGCGTCGCTGGAGCAGCGATACATGGAGCTCACCAGCGACGCCGCCGACTACCGCACGGCCGAGAGCGCGCGCGCCCCGGCCCCAGAGTCCAACTGAGGCCGGTCATGGCAGCCATCGCAACCCAGCAGACCTCCTCCAGCTCGCTGTCGGGCTTCGCCAATATCCTCCGGTCGGAGTTCTGCAAGCTCCGCTCGGTCCGCTCGACCTTCTGGACGCTGGTGGCGGCGGTGGTCTTCAACGTGGCACTGGCGGCGCTTGGCGCCATCTTGATCCCCGGTGCGCTCAGCGCCCAGGAGAAGGCCACCGTGGATGTGATCCGGCTCAGCCTCGCTGGGATCCACTTGTCGCAGATCGCGTTCGGCGTGCTGGGCGTGCTCGTCATCACCAGCGAATACGGCACGGGCATGATCCGTGCCACCCTCAGCGCCGTGCCACAGCGCCGTCTAGTGCTTGCGGCGAAGGCGATCGTGTTCGCCGTGACCGCCCTGGTCGTCGGGATCCTCTCCAGCTTCGCCGCCTACTTCGTCTTTCAGGCGTTCCTCTCCGACAACAGCCTGCGCTCCTCGATCGGCGATCCGGGAGTGGTTCGGGCGGTCACCGGAGGCGGTCTGTACCTGACGGTCCTTGGACTGCTCGGCCTGGGCCTCGGCGCGATCATCCGCGTTAGCGCCGGCGCGATCGCCGCGCTGTTCGGGCTGCTGTTCGTGCCGCCGATCCTCCTGCAACTCCTGCCGCAATCCTGGCAGACCACGATCGGCCCCTACACCCCGATGGAGGCCGGCAGCCAGATCTTCATCGTCCATCCCCACGCGGAAAGCCTCCCAGCCTGGACCGGGTTCGGCCTTTTCTGCCTCTACGCCGCGATTGCGCTCACAGTCGGGCTCGTCCTGATCAACCACCGCGACGCCTAGGCCGGCGACGGTCAGGCCCTCAACAGCGCTGCTCGATGCGCATCGCGCCGAGTCGACCGACATTCATTCACACCCAAGGAGACATCATGACCGTCAGCGTGACCTGCAAGCGTTGCCGCGAACTGATTACCGCCGAGGACGAGGACGAACTCGTCGCCCAGGTAGAGGCCCACGCCCGCGACCACGGCGGCGCACACGGTGCGCACGTCCCCTCCCGTGAGCGCGTCCTCGCCCACCTGCACCGTCAAGACCCCGAAGAAGAAGACTGACCTGGGGCCCCC
>WNFY01002825.1_pt1 | contig 17659 bp, 12 predicted proteins | sample 5400091 | NCBI WGS metagenome assembly WNFY01 (sample SAMN13153364, study PRJNA577476) | soil metagenome | isolation source: 60 cm soil or saprolite under grassland replicate 1 | place: USA:California | collected 2016-06-15
ACCTGCGCTTCTGGAACTTCTACCTGGACGGGGCCGAGTGGAAAAGCTTCTTCAACGGCAACCTGGTGGGGATTCCCCAGACGGGCTCGCCGCTGCCGCAGGAGGCGATGCGCGAGTTCCGCGTCCACTTGAACCCGTACGACGCCCAGTACACGCGCGGGGCGTCCTTCGTCATCAGCGCGGTGACCCAGCGCGGCACCAACGAGTTCCACGGCTCTATCTTCGGCTATGGCCAGACCACAACCCTCAGGGCGCTCGACTTGTCCCAGCGGGAATACCTGGCCGCGCACCCCACGTTGTCCATCCCGGACTACGGCCGTGCCCAGCTCGGCTTCAACCTGCGCGGCCCGATCCAGCGCGACAAGCTGTTTTTCGCGGTGAGCTACGAGGGACAAAGCATCGACGACGGCTTCAACGTCGTACCCGTGCGTCCACCCGAACAGCCTACGCTCTGGGACGCGTTCGCCGGGACGTTCAAGGCGCCGACCCAGAACCACACCGGCGTCGTGCGCCTCACGGCGCCCGTGAGTGGCGCCCACACGCTCGACCTGGTGTGGGCCGGTCGTTACTACAACAGTGAAACGAACTTCGGCGACGCGATAGCGCACAATGCCGGGATCAAGGCCAAGTATTGGATCCATAGCCTGCAGTTTCGAGACACGTACACGCCCACGTCCTCGTTCGCCAACGAGCTCTCGTTGAACCTGCTGTTGTGGAGCCACAACGAGTCGCCGCTCGAGCCGGGCGTCACGCGGCTGTACCCCGGCATCACGTTCGGCACGGCGGGCTTCCCCCTGGTCCTCAAGGAGACGCACGTCCGGCTCATCGACCGTGCCACCCACACGCTGGGCGAGGGCCGGCACATTCTAACCGCCGGCGTGGAGCTGGCCCGCGTCCACACCAACAGCTGGCTGCCCAGCAACGTGGAGGGGTTGTTCCGCTTCCAATTCGACACGAGTTCGCTCCCCAACCTCGGCCGCATCGGCGTCGGCTTCTTCAACCCCAACTCGACCGAGGACGCCCGTGCCATCACGAATGGCTGGAGCACCGGTGCGTACATTCAGGACCAGTGGCAGGTGCGGCCCAACCTCCAGGTCACCGTGGGCCTGCGCTACGACGCCGAGATCAACACGCTCGACAACGACTACACCGTGCCGTGGGCGAGCGACCCCACGCTCCAGGCGATCCCGCTGCTCAAGGATTTCCTGAACACGGGCCACCGCAAGAACGACCTGAACAACCTCGGGCCCCGCGTCGCCTTCTCGTGGGACCTGTTGCCCAACCACCGCACCTTCCTGCGGGGCGGCGCCGGGATCATGTACGACCGGATCACCACCTTCATGGCGTTCTTCGAGAAGCAGTCGGCGGGGTGGCGCTCGTACGACTTCACTAACCCGGGCACGACCGATCCCGACTCGCTGCGGCGGATCGTCCTGAACGGCGGGGGCACCACGCCGCCCAACATCAATCTCCTCAAGACCAACATGAAGACGCCCGAGAACCGGCAGTTCTCGCTCGGCATCGGGCACCAGCTCACGGAGCGGCTGGCGGTCAACCTGGACTACATTCACCCGACGCGCTCATCTTCGGGTTGACCTACGATCGCCCCGGACTGCGCGTGAGCGCGGCGGGCACGCTGGGCTCGTACCAGTCGCAGTTCGAGGGGCTCGGGAACTACAACGACCGCTCGTTCCTGGTGATGCAGCCCACGACGGCGGATGAGCGGTGGCGCCTGGTGCTCTCGGAGATCGGCGACCTGCCGTTTGGCCTGAAGCTCTCGACGGTGGCGATCTTCGCGGCGCCGCGGCCTTACGTAGCGACGCTCGGGCAAGACAGGAACCATGACAGCAACGTCGCGGACGACTTCCTGGCCGATAGCGCGCACCGGGTCATCCGGCCGGTGGCGGCGTGGAACAACCTGTACCGGACCGTGGACCTGCGCCTCGCCAAGGGCGTGTCGATCGGTGGCGCCCGCCGGCTCAGCGTGAGCGCCGAGGCCTTCAACATCTTCAACTGGGACAACTACTCGGGCTTCAACGGCCGCCAAAAGAACGCGGCCGGTGCCAACCTTGCGAGTTTCAGCAGGAAGAGCGGTGTGTTCGGGCCGCGCCAGGGGCAGCTCGGCCTGCGCTACGAGTTCTGATCGGGGCGGAGGGGGCGCACCCGACGCGCGCCCCCCGGGGATCGCTCATCACTTCGCGGGTGCGAGCGGGCCCAGGCGCCGCGGCGGCCCGATGCGGCGAGCCTCGATCTGCAGCCACTTCGCTGTCCACGTCTTTCCACCATCCGTGGAGCGATCGCCGGTCCAGGAGAAGCGGTCGGGCCCGATGTCGTAGTAGCGGATCCGCCAGATCGACGGGTTCGGGCTCGTCACGCCGAACTTCTGCTCGATGAGCATTTCCGCGCCGATCCGATGGCCGGTTCCCATGTTCTGCAATCCCGTGCCGCCCTCGGTTGAGACCAGCTCCCACTGATCGAGGACGGCGTTGTAAGCACGCAGCGTGTTGGTGACGTAGTATGTCTCGCCACTGTCGCCCACGACGCGATACTCGTCCAGCAGTTGCGCCCCCTCGGCCAGGCGCACCGCACTCCAGTAGCCGCGGCCTTTCCCAAACTCCCGGCTCACGGAGGTAAACTCCCAATCGCCGAGCAGGTAATCGAAATCACCCTGATGGGCATCGTAGGACGCCCGGATCTGGTCTTGAGTGCGCTGGCCCGTGGCCTGGGCGGAGAGCGCGGGTGCGAGTGCTGCCATCGCGACGAGCAAGGTGTGGCGCATGACGACCTCACTGGTGAAACGGGAACGCATCGGGTCTCTTACCGCAACCGCCGCAGCTCCACTTCGGACATGATGAATCCGAACGCGGGCCAGCCGCCGGAGCGCACCGAGCGCTCGAACCAGGCACGCGCGCGCGCCGTGTCGCCGCGCACCAGGTACCAGTTGCCCACCCCGTAGCTCAGCGTCGCCACCGCGACATCGCCCGTATCGGCCGGCGTGATCACGTCGTCGGGGCCGATCTGCCCGCGATACAGCCGCAGGCGTTGCGCGTAGGCGTTCGCCGCGGCGAGCGAGTCGGGGCGGCGGTCCAGCATGGCGCGCGCCTCAGCCGCCCGCCCCGCCCGCGACAGCGACATCCACAGCCAATCGGTCGCGCCCGCCAGCTCGGCGGCGTCCGGAGGCCGTCGCTGCGCGCGTGCGAAGGCGTCGGCCGCGGCGGCGAAGTCGCCGCGGGCGTAGCGCACGATCCCCAGGTGGTACCAGATGCCGTAATTGGCGCTATCCAGGCGACTGCCGCGCGTGAGATCGTCCAGCGCGCGGTCGAACTCGTGCACCGAGAGGTAGCGATGGCCGCGCCAGCGATACAGCATCGCGTCTTTCGGCGCGATCGTCAGGCCACGCGTGAACGTCTGGATGGCTTCGCGAAACTGGCGCGCACCGGATTGGGCGACGCCCAGCTGAATGATCCGCTCCACGTTGCGCGGATCGGCGGCGAGGGCGCTCTCGGCGCGGGCAATCGCACCCGTATCGCGTTGCGCGCGGTATTCGACGCCTGCGGCCGAGCGGTACTGGACCGACTGCCCGCCCGCGGGCGCGGTGGCGGCCACTGCGGCCGCCACCAGCCCGTAGATAGAGCGTACCTTGCCGCCCATCGGGGTGCAGCTACGTGGTGAGCTGGGCTACTTCAGGTACTGCCCCACGAAGTCCAGCACGTTCTTCCGGTCCATGCGGAACACGCCACCAGTGCCGCCACACGTGCCATTGAGCCCGAACGAGGTCACGCCGGCGATGAGGTTACTCGAGCCGAGGTAGTTGGGCCCGCCCGAGTCGCCGAAGCAGGTGCCGCCGGTCGAGGCGTTGTTCGAGAGCAACAGCGAGAAATCGCCCACGATGCCGCCGTTGATCTGGATCAGGTGCGGCTCGGCGAACATGCGGATGCGCTGCGACTCGATGTGCACCGGGTTGATCTCCTGCAACCCGTAGCCCACGGCGGTGAAGGTGGTGTGGCTGCTGGGCTGCAGCGCGTCGAGCTGATCCTGGGTGGGAAGCTTGCCGTACTGGCCGGCGGACAGCTTCACGGCCTTGGAGAGCAGGACGACTCCCACGTCGTGCAGGAAGAACGCGCTCTCGGTGAATTGCGGGTGGGCGTGCCACGCGGTGGCCTCGATGGTGTTGGGGCCGCCGCCGAAGGGATAGGTCGGGTCGTGCTGAACGTCGGCCTCGTTGAAGATGCGGAGGCCCGAGAACTCACCCGGCTCTCCGGCGCAGTGGCCGGCGGTGAGCACGAGTTTCGGGGCGATGATGGTGCCGGAGCAGCGGAACGCCGGCTTGCCGGCGATGTCCATGATGATGAGGACGACGGCGGGATGGGCATCCCCATCCAGCGTGCCGTCGGTAATGAAGGATGGGCGACCCGGGTTTCGGTCGGCCGTGGGCACTCGGTCGCAGCTGAGCAGGCTGACGCAGGCGGCGGCCAGGACCGGGATGACGAGACGTGCTTTCATGGCTCTCTCGCGGTGGACGGGGGTTGCGATTGTAACGCCGAACGAGCGCCTTGACCAGATTGCACGCAGGCGATCGTCCTCTATCCAGCAAGCCGCGGCCCCGATTCATCCCGCGCGGTTTACAGGCTCGACTCTTACTGGGGAAGAAACCGAGGGGTGAGTCTCTGGCCAGTCTCCCGGAAGCCGCCCCTTCGTTGACGGTGTGCTAGCCACCCTCACGAAATTAGGCATAACCCATTCACACACAGCGTGTTGACACCAGATTGATTTCGGTGCCTAATAGTACCATTCCGAAACGCTGCGAGCCGTCCGTTTGGCGCCGCACCTGCAGCTCCTCACGTTGGGCGCTCCCCTGCTTCTCACCCAGTCCGGCGAGCAGGTCCGCTTCCGCACGCGCAAGCATTTCGCCCTGCTAATCCGGCTTGCCGTTGAAGCGGGAAGGAAGCTCACCCGCGACTACCTGATGGACCTGTTGTGGCCCGATGTCGCGGCGCCCCAGGCTCGCCACTCGCTCGCCCAAGCATTGACCGTACTGAAGGAAGCAGTGGGGCGCGACCATCTCGTCGTACAACGGGCCTCCCTCGGCCTCGTCGCGGGAGTGGTTCAGGTGGACGTAGCCCGGCTCGATGTCTCGGAAACTGAGATCCGCGGGCCGTTCCTCGATGGATTCGAAGTCCCGGGAGCGGTGCAGTTCGAGCAGTGGAAGGACGAGTGGCGTGCGAAGCTGATGCCCCGGATCCGCGACAGTCTCGTGAAGCAGATGGACGGTGGGCGTCGGATCGGCGACTTCGAAACCGTCGAGCAGCGCGCGCAGCTATTGCTCGACCTCGACCCCTTGTCCGAGGATGGGGTGCGTGGTGTCATGGAGGCTCGGGCCTGGGTGGGCGATCGGAGCAATGCCCTCAAGGTGTACGGGCGGTTCGAGACGCGGCTGGCGGAAGAGCTCGGGGCGAAGCCGAGCCCGGACCTTGGCCGGATCGCGGATTTGCTCCGGGAGGGCCGGCGGGCGGCACCGCGGCCGGCGAAGGCCGGGCAGGTGTCGGAGCGTCGGGAGCGGCGGTTCGAAGCAGAGACCCTGATCGGTCGTGAACGCGAATTCGCCCGTCTCTACGACACCTGGCTCGAGGTGCGGCGTCGAGAGCCCCGCATCGTCGTGCTGCTCGGCGACCCGGGCGTGGGCAAGACGACGCTCACCAACGCGTTCGTATCGACGTGTCAGATGGAAGGCGCGGCGATTGCGCGCGCCCAAGCGTACGACGCGGAGCGCGAGCTCCCATTCGGGGTACTCGCGGAGCTGATCAAGCAGCTCACGGTGCAACGGGCGATCGGGGGAGCCGATCCGGAGGCGCTGAGCGAGTTGACGCGTGTCTCACCGGAGATTTTCACTGTATTCCCCGGTGTGCCGAAGCCGGTGGAGTGGGCGGCGGAGGTGATTCCGCTGCGCCTCGCCGACTCGTTCCTGAAAGCGGTCGACGCGGCAGCCGAGGAGAGTCCGCTCGTGCTCGTGGTGGATGATATTCACTCAGCCGATAACGCCAGCGTGGCGATTCTGCACGTCATCGCCCGCAAGCTCCCCCACACACGCCTGCTCCTGATCCTCACCGCGCGCTCGAACGAGCTGCGTACCGCGGAGGCGCCGAGCGCGCTCGCCTCGGATTCGGGCATCGAAGCGCTGCGGACACTCGAGCTCGAGCCGCTGTCTGCGACCGCTGCGGAGCGCCTCGTGGAGGCGCTGGTCGTCAAGGCCGACGGGCGCATCGCCGACGTACCCGTGCCGCGCATCCTGCTGGCCGGTAACGGCAATCCTCTGGCGCTCGAGCTCCTGACGAAGGAATGGCTGGCGCACGGGTCGAGCTCGCTGCTCAGCGATTTGGAGGCACTCAACACGCAGCCGGCTGCGAACATCGGCATCCCGCGGGCGATCGGGGCCGTCTTCGACCGCCAGATCCGGCGGCTCGACGGTTCCACGCGGGCGGCCCTCGACCTGGCGGCCGTGCTCGGAAGACGGCTGGCGGAGCTCCCGTTGTACGAAGTCGTGGAGCTCTCCCCCGCCGCGGCAGGGGAGGCTCTGTCGAGGCTGAAGGAGGAGGGGATTCTCCGCGAGGTGCACGGCGGGCTCGAATTCCGAAACGAGCTGATTCGGGCGCAGGCGTACTATGCGGTGGCGGGGCCGGCGCGGCAGCACCTACATCGGCGGGTGGGGGAGGTGCTCGATCAGCAACCCGACGCAAAGAGACGGGCAGCGAAACTCGAAGTAGCATGGCACCTCCTGCGCGGAGGTGATCGGTCTCGTGCAGTGTCGAGTGCGATCGAGGGTGCTGAAGCTGCGATCAGTAGCGGCGGCTTCTTGGAAGCTGAGCAGATCCTAACCGTCCTCGTTCGCGAACCCGGTCGAGAAGACGATACGCAGCGGCTCCGCTTACTTCTGGCAAGAGCCCTAGTGGGCCAGTCAAGGGCCGAGGCTGCCGCGCCCGTGCTGACTCTTCTGGAACAGGGGGCTGCGCTGTCAGTTCGTGACAGAGCCCTCGCCGCCCGAATGCAGGCCACCGTCGCGTATCTGCTGAATCAGGAGCCTGGACTCGGCTATTGCATCGCGGCGGATGCCGCCCTTCTGGCGGCACGCGAGACTGGGGATCTCGAGCTCATCGGGAACGCACTGTTTGAATGTGCCAGATCGGGTGCCAACGCCGGGGACGAGGGTAGGGTAGCTACGGCGCGAGAGCAAGCCGAAATCGCAATATCGCAGGTCGTCAGCGAAGTTCCGCCTATGCTCAGTTACTCTAAGGCGTATTGCGATTTCTTTTTCTATGAACTGGCCGCCGGAGCGAGCGGTCTGGACTCCGCCATCAGAACCTGGAATGCCCGCCAAGACCCAGTGGGCTTATCGCTCGGATACACTGCATACGGGACTTGCAAGCAGGGACTAGGCGATATCGAGTCAGCGTGCGAGGCCTACCACAAAGCTTTGGTCTTCAGCGCTAGGATCGGCGACGACCTAAGATCCGCAGTCATCGCGTCTAATCTTTGTGTCGCGAAGCTTCATCAAGGAGACTTCGGCTCAGCGGTGAAGTTCGGCGAGCTCGCTGTCTCAACAGCCGGGCGCGCATTGAGTCCACGATTGGTGAGCATTCACTTGAATCTAGCAGCGTCTCTCTCCATGAACGGCCAGCAAGACTCAGCGTTGAAATCGTTGAGATCAGCTCAAGAGGCTAGCAATCGCGAGCGCAGCTGGTTCGCCACCATGGAATTCCTTATGGGTTGCGCGAGCTTTGCTCTTCAGACCCGTGATGTCACCCTTGCGTTGGAGCTAACCGAGGCCGCGCAGCGGGTCGCGTGGGGGAAAGAAAGGGCAGTGCCGCACGCTGGCCTGTTCGACATGCTGAGAATCCATAGAGCTCTACACGTTGATGGGCTAAGTGCTGCGCGCCTTCTCGCTTCTCAATCCCTGGAAAAGTATCGAGGCCGACATCCTCTTTACTTCGCCGATATCGTGGGGTGCAACGCATGGCTCGACATGATGTCGTTCGGCGCCTATTCGGAGGAGACTAAAGCCGACTTGAACCTCTTTGGCGAGTGCGGGTTCGGGGGCCTGCGCGCGATTCTCGTCGCTCAAGGATTTCTGGCGCAGGATAGGCTAAGACCGCAACCCGTGCTTTGACAGAGCGAGTAGAAGGGCGTTCCGGGTTAAGGTAGGGCGATGCTAGCGCACGACATTAGTCGACTTGGCGCAAGATGCTTTTGTGGCGTCCAGCTGCCGGCAGGGGGCCTACGGGTCGATGGTCACTGGGCGATTCGGTGCGCCCAGGCTGGCCTCGGCACTCGGGGAGTCTCGGCGGTGGGCTCAGGCACGCTGCGATCCCCTCCAACCAGCCTACGGATGCTCGCGGATTTCGAAACTAGTTTTACGAGGTGCGGGTCGAACTGACGCCCTGCGAACGCTTCCAACTCCTCGAGTGCACGGGACAGACTCATTGCGCGGCGATATGGCCGATCAGTTGTCATTGCATCAATGGTGTCAGCGATCATGATGATGCGCGCGCCCATCGGTATATCGTTGCTTGCCAAGCCGTCGGGGTACCCCGATCCATCGAAATTCTCGTGATGGTGCCGAATCATGGCCTGGACCGATCCACGAAGTCGGGTCGCGGTCTCGACGAGCTGCGCACTTCGAGTTACGTGAGTCCGCATCGTCATCCGCTCTTCAGGAGTCAGCTTGCCCTCTTTGCGTAGCAGCGGTGCGAACTCTTCATAGATCTTGCCAACATCATGTAGCAGCGCGGCGCGTTTGATCTCATCCACGTCATTCGCTGACAGTCGCAATTCGCGCGCTATGGCAAGAGCGTACTCAGAGACCCTGAGGGAATGACCTGACGTATAGGGATCTCTTGCCTCCATCGCTTTAACCATCAGCTCAAGCTTCTCCTCCAATTCAAGCTGCATCCGAAAGTTCATCTGGTACAATTGGCGCACGAGAAACAGCGGGAAAACGAGGATCGCCAATCCGAGTAACTGCAGCTTTACATAGAGGAAGACCAGCAAAACGGCCAGTGTACTAGACAAAAGGTCAGTTGCAAGGGCGTCCTTGCCAATTCTGTCCCAAGCCTCACGGACCGAAACGCCGGTGCTGAGGGAGACCGCCAACGCGACGCTACCGTGATTGACCAGGAAGTAAACTATAACGAGACAGGCGAAGGGGAGCGGCAAGAAGCTGAACCTCTCCAAGCTGACCGAACCACCTAGAGCGGTATAGACCCAAGCGCAAAGGCCCGAGGCGAGCATGAACTGGGCCGTGTTAAACCAAACGCGAATCAGCGGCTTGTGGCGAACGAAAGTGTCAGCGACTAACGCTGTGAGTCCCCCGATCAACATAGGCCAGGGATGTTGAAAAAGGGCGACCGATGCAATGAAGGGAACGAAGGACACCGAGGTCCGTACGTTCGCTACGGGGATCGTGAACGAGAATGATTCGCTTACGATCCCGAGAATCACAAATGCAGCGATGGCATTCCAGAACTTGGAGGGGAACGGCGCGGGGATATCCCACTCTCGGCGCGCCAGCACCCATAGTGTGGCAGCCGATACGGCGCTGATGTACGTGTAGATCAGCGCTTGGTGCAGCTTCCGTCTAAGCTGTTCGGTCATCCCCAGATTTGCTGTTAGGTAAGTAGGGAAAGGGCCCCGTAGGTCACTACCACGACACTGTGCCATTCGCGAGAACCAACTTCGCGACAGCCGCAAAAAGAAATGCGAGCGCATGCAACATTGAGCGTCACCCCCTTCGAGATACTGCGGGTAATCCTCGACCGCTAGGAGTGGCACGCCTCGCTATGGCGTACCCGACGCTCCGCTCGTCAACTTTTCGCTCAGCTCCGCTCTTTGGTAGCGGTGACCAGGGGCCCCTTTTTTCGAAAGTGTCTCTATGTGGCTCGCCGGCTTCCGATTGGCCCGGCGCAACCCGAAAACCCTTCAATCCGTTGTGAAGCCTACGCCGCCTTGCGCCGCCGCAACGCCTCGCGCATCGCCTCCACTACCGCGGGCATCCCCGCCGACTTGTTCAGAATCACCTTCACCCCCATCTGCCGCAGCGCCACCGCCGCCTGCTCCGGCATCCCCCCCGTCACCACCATCACCTCGGCGTCCAGCCGCCGCCCCGGCTCCAGCAACCGCTGGATCACCTGCGGCGCGTTCAGGTCCGGCAAACTGTAATCGAGCACGATCAGCGACGGCTGCACCCGCCCGATCTCGAGCAGCGCGTCCACCCCCGTCGCCGCCTCCACCACCTCCAGATCCAGGTCCGACCGCTCGATCGTCAACACCAGCGCCTTGCGGTATCCGGGATCGTCATCCACCACCACGACCACGTCGGTCCCGTTCCCCCCGTCGAGCTCGGCCGGCACCGCCATCTCGTGCGTCCGCAAAAACGCCGTGAGGTCGTCCGCCTCCACACGCCGCCGCCCCGTCGGTGTCTTGTGCCCCTTCAGCAGCCCCTGGTCGATCCAGTTCGCTACTGTCGCGGGGGAGACCTGACAGACGCGCGCCACGCGCTGCGTACCCCAGTATCGCTTGTGCTTAGGCAAACTCACAGAACCCCAAATAATGCAAAAATCGGAAGTGCGCAAGGGGGTTTGTGGACTCCCCGCAACACTCTGTGGCGTTGCGAGCTAAGCTATTGAACTACAATATATTGGAAGGAATGTCACTGCCGCGGCAGCGGCGTTTCAGCGCCGCGCGTCGGTCCATCGGTTGGTTGCGTCCAACACCGCCAGCACCGCGCTCCGCTCCGTGCTCTCCCTGATCTCGCACGTTCCCGTGAGCAACTGCGCCTCCCGACCCCCCAGTCCGTGCACCGCCACCAGCACGAACTTCCGGTCGAACGCGTCGATGATCGTGGCACCCTCGAGCGCGACCGAATTGTCGGGCAACAGCTGGTCCAAGCACAACGACGCGGCCCGCGCCGCCGCCTCCACCCGGTTCCGCACCGTGTCGGTCCCCTGCTCCTCCGCCTCCGCCTCCCTCCCCTCGAACGACAGCTTCACCCGCACGATCACACGCTGCGGCCGCTCCGAGGGTCGCACCTCGAGCCCCTGGAACACCACCACCCGCTTCTTGGCGCGGGTGCGCACCGCCTCCTCCTGCATCTGTTCGATCGGCCGCACGTCGGCGGTCTGCGCCACGCTGATCTTGCGGTGGTCGATCTTCAGGCCGAGCTGCGCCATCAGCGCCGACTCGATGTTGCGGACCACCTGCTTCCCCTGCTGGTCGCTGGTGGTGAGCACGTGGATCTCGCTCACCTCGCCGAGCGGCGTCACCACCACCCGGGCCGACAGGACGCCCGTGAGGCTCGCGATCAAGTTCTCGGCGCGCTTCACCCCCCACGGATCGGCCGCCTGGGGCGGCGGCGTCAGCGGCAGCGGGTCGCGGTCCTCGACGCCATTGGAAATTGTCACGCTCAGCGTTCTCCCGTCGCCACCTGGTTTCGCCCCGACGCCTTGGCGCGGTACAGCGCGCGGTCGGCCGCCACCAACACGTCTTCCGTCTCCGGACCCCGGCCCGGCACGAACTCCGCCACCCCCACGCTCACCGTTACCAAGCCCTCGGGGTAGCCGAGGGTCCGGCCCATGCCTTCGACAGTGGCACGCACCTTGTCCGCCACGCCGAGGGCCCCCTCCACGCGGGTGCGCACCAGCACGAGCACGAACTCGTCGCCCCCGTAGCGCGCCGCCAGGTCGGTCGTCCGGATGTGCGCGCCGCACTCCCGTGCCGCGCCGCGCAGCACCTCGTTCCCCGCCTCGTGGCCGAACTCGTCGTTCACCTTCTTGAAGTTGTCCAGATCCACGAACAGCACTGCGAATGGATCACCGGTGCGGTCACTCCGGGCCACCTCGGTGGCCAGGCGGTCCCGCAACACGCGGTAGGTGGCAAGCCCCGTCAGCCCGTCTATGGCAGCTTGAAGCTGCGCCTGCCGCGCCTGCTTGTCGAGGTACGGGGGGCACGACCGCAGCGTGGTCCGTCCCAGCGCCGCCGCGTTCGCGAACATCCGGCACGTCGCGTAGCCGCACGCGCCGCAGTCCCACGGCTTGCCGTTGGGCGCGAGCCCCACCTCCCGCAGGATGGCGTCGACCGCTTCCGCCTGCGGCCGGTGGCCGTTCTGAGAGATCGGGAACGCCTCGGCGATCTGTACGCCGCGCGCCACCGCTTCCTCGACGACCGGCGTGCGCGCCCGCGTCGGCTCCGTCGCCCCTACGATCTCGCGCCGCCGGAACAGCTCGTCCCGCGGCCCCAGCAGCGGATGGTCGAGACACCCCTCACACGGCAGGATGTCCACGAACCCCAGATCCAGGCGATCCACCGCCACCGCGCGCGCGATGGCCCCGAGGCCGCCCAGCCCGCGGACCTTGCGGAACCGCCGGCTCGCCTGCGTCTCCTCGAGCAGCACCTCGAGCGGCAACCCGCCCGCCATGCTCAGGTGCCGCCGCCGCTCTTCCGGCACGCGCGTGAAGTACTCGGCCTGCTCCGCCACCACGATCCCGCGCCGCCGGAACATGTCCGCCAGCTCAGCGAACGTGATCGCCGCGTCCACGTCCGGCCCCCCTTCGGTGAGGCACACCCCGGCGTACACGACCGGCGTCCCCGCACCGTACAGCTGCTTCAGATAGCGCGCTTCGGCGGCGATCGGCGTCGCCACCGGGGCCAGATAGGGAATCAGCTCGGGATACTGCGTCCGCACCGTCTCCACGATCACCGGGCAGGTGCTGCGGATCATCGTGCCCCAGTCGCCGTCGCCCCACAGCGATAGGTATTCCTGCGCCACGAGCTCGTCGCCCAGGACGCCGCGATGCACCGAGCGGAACCCCGCGGCGTAGCAGGCGTTCACCACCTGATTGGGCGTCGCCGGATAGAAATGGACGGCGCATTCCACCGACAGGATCAGCGCGGCCCGGCCCGCGTGCGCCAGCTCGAGCGCGCGCGACACGTCGCCCAGCGCCTCGATCGCGTCGTGCGGGCATGCCGGCAGGCACAGCCCACAGCGCGTGCACGCGTCGTCCACGATCCGCACGATCGCGCCTTCGACCGCCACGGCGTCGGCGGGACACACCCGTACGCAGGCCATACAGGCCACGCACGAGTCGGGTTTGATCTTAAAGTCCACGAGACAGCTGGCCGGGGCGCTGCGGCTCTCCGCAAAACGTCGAGCAAGGGCGCCGTAACATGGACGCCGCGGCACTGCCTGTCAATAGCGGCACGGACGACAACCCTTTGGTGGAACGTGATTTAGGCGAGCGCGTAAGCCTTGAGCTTACGGTACAGCGTGCGCTCGCCGATCCCCAGGACCTCGGCCGCCTTGCGACGATTGCCCTGCGTCTCGCGCAACGCGGCCTCGATCGCTGCCCGCTCCACATCCGCCATTGTCATGCCGGGGCGATACACCACGTCTGCCTCGGGCGTCGGCGCCACCTCGCCCGATGTGACCGTGCTAACTCCAGACCCGGGGCCCACCTCGATGACCTCGACGCGCCCAGGCCGCTCCTCCAGGCGTCGCCGCAGCTCCTCAACCTGTAACTTAAGCTCCACAAGACTGCGGAAGATGAACTCCAACTCCGGAGCCGCCACCCCCACCCCCCCTGCTCCGCCGACGTCGCGGCCGGGACTGAGCAGCCGCATCGGCAGGATGCTGCCGTGCTCCCGGATGTCCTTCGGGATGTCGCTCGCGCGGATCTCCCCTTCGGGCGCGAGCACCACCATCGACTCGATGAGGTTGCGCAGCTGGCGGATGTTGCCGGGCCATTCGGCGTCCACCAGGATCTGCAGCGCCTCCGGCGTGATGCCCCGGAAGGTGCGATCGTGCTGCTTCGCGAACTCCGCGATGAAGCGCCGCACCAGCAGCGGGATGTCGGTCTTGCGATCGCGCAACGGCGGCAGATAGATGTAGAGCACGTTCAAGCGGTAGAACAGGTCGTCGCGGAATCGCCCCAGGGCGACTTCCTCCTTGAGCGACTTGTTGGTCGCGACGATGACCCGCACGTCCACCTTGATCGCCTGCGTGCCGCCCACCCGGAAGAAGGTCCGGTCCTCGAGCACGCGCAGCAGCTTGACCTGGGTGGCGGGCGGCATCTCCCCGACCTCGTCGAGGAAGATGGTGCCGCCGTCGGCCAGCTCGAACCGGCCCAGCCGCCGCTCGGCGGCGCCGGTGAACGCCCCCTTCTCGTGGCCAAACAGCTCGCTCTCGAGCAGGGTCTCCGGGACGGCGGCGCTGTTGACCGCGATGAACGGCTTGGCGCGCCGCGGCGAGAGGTCGTGGATCGCCCGCGCCACCAGCTCCTTTCCCGTCCCCGAGTCCCCTTCGATCAGCACCGTAGAGCTCACGGGCGCCATCTGCTCGATCTTGACGAGGACTTCCTGGATGGCGGGCGATTCGCCGATGATCCCGGTGCGCTGCTGCAGCTTGCGGCGCTCGATCAGGCGGCGCACCGTCGCCGCCACCTCGGACGGGTCGGCGGGCTTTTCGAGGTAGCCGGTGAGACCGAGCCGGCGGGCCAGTCCCTTGGCATCGGGCTCGGTCGCTTCCACCAGGCCCAGCGTCGAGACCGAGCGGTCGCGCGCCAGCGTGAGGAGCTGGGCGGCACCGGACTCGTGCAGCCCGCCCGTCACGACCACGCAGTCGGGGGGCGGCTCGCGGCGCAGGGCCTGGCGCGCTTCGTCGAGCGTCGCTGCCAGCGTGGTGTGGAAGCCCGCCGCCTCGAGCGCCGCGTTCGAGCGAACCGCGTGCTCGAGATCGTCCGTCGTGACCAGGATGCGGTCAGGCATGTGACGGGGAGCCGGGAGCGGGGAGCGGGGAGCCGTGAGTGGTGTGAGCCCCTGTCACCAACTCGACCGCGTGATCGAGAAAGCCTTCGAGCACCGCGAGCCCGTCCGCCACGCCGCCGGTCGACCCCGGGAGGTTGACGATCAGCGTCGTGCCGCGCGTGCCCGCTAGCCCTCGGGAGAGCCAGGCGCGCGGGAACCGCGGCGCCGCGCCAGCGCGCAGCGCCTCGGCGATCCCGGGCGCGAGCCGCTCAACCACCGCCTCCGTCGCCTCCGGCGTCACGTCCCGGGCGGTGAGCCCGGTGCCGCCGGTGGTGAGGATCACGTCCACTTCACCCGAGTCCGCCCAGCGCGTGAGCTTCCCCGCGATGCGGTCGGTCTCGTCGGCCACCACGCTCCGCACCACCACCTCGTAGCCATGGCTTCCGGCCCACTGGACGATCGCGTCGCCGGACGTATCGGCACGCTGGCCCAGAGCCCCTAAATCGGAAACCGTCAGTATCCCAATGCGCATGCCGCCTTTGCCGCCCTTTACCGCCCTTTTGTCTTTCGCGCCACGAACGGCATGGTCACCACCTCCGCCGGCACCCGCTTGCCGCGCACGTCGATCGTGAACCGGGTGCCCGGCGTGGCCTCCGCCGCCGGTAGGTAGGTCATCCCGATCGCGCAGTTCACCGTCGGCGTCACCGTGCCGCTGCGCACGACGTCCAACTGCGGACCGTCCAGGTACACGCCGTAGCCGTGCCGCGCGACGACCTTTGGCTCGGTCACCTTGAACCCCACGAGTCGGCGCTTCACGCCGGCGAGCTTCTGCTGCTTCAGGGCCGCGAGCCCGGTGAAGTCGGCACCCTTCTCGAGCTTCACGATCCACCCGAGGCCCGCCTCGTACGGCGTCACCCCCGCGTCGATGTCGCTCCCGTAGAGGGGGTAGCCCGCCTCGAGCCGCAGCGTGTCGCGTGCGCCGAGTCCGCACGGCTCCGCCCGCCCCGCTCCGACCAGGGCGTGCCACAGGGTTTCCGCGTCCGACGCGCGGCAGTACAGCTCGAACCCGTCCTCACCGGTGTACCCCGTCCGCGAGATGAAGCATTGCACGCTGGCGAGCTTCCCCTCGACGAACTGATAGTAGGGGATCATCGCCACCCCGACCGGGGTGAGCGGCGCCAGCAGCGCCTCCGCCCCTGGGCCCTGCACGGCGAGCAGCGCGGTGGCGTCCGAGATGTCGCGCAGCCGCACGTTCGCGCCGCGCTTCTGCGCAACGACGTGCGCCCAGTCGGTCGCGATGTTGGCGGCGTTCACGACCAGCATGAGCCGGTCCTCGAAGCGGTACACCAGGCAGTCGTCCACGAAGGTGCCTTCGTCTGTGAGGATCGCCGAATACTGGGCCTGCCCGGGGTGCAATGCCCCGACGTCGTTGCAGGTTACACGTTGCACGAATGCGTTACGGTCAGGGCCTGAGACCTCGAATTCACCCATGTGGGATACATCGAACACCCCCACGTGCTCGCGCACGGCGCGGTGCTCGGCGGCGATGCCGGCCGGATAGCTCACGGGCATCTCGTAGCCGCCGAACGGCACCAGCTTGGCGCCGAGCGCGACGTGGATCTGATGCAGCGGGGTACGCTTCATCGCCCCATGAGTGTGGCGAGCAGGGCTTTCTGCACGTGCAGCCGGTTCTCGGCCTCGTCCCACACGCGCGACTGCCGGCCCTCGATCACGGCGGCCGTGACCTCTTCGCCGCGGTGCGCGGGGAGGCAGTGTAGAAAGATGGCCTTCGCGTCGGCCAGCTTCATCAAGTCCGGGTCGACCGTATAGCCCCGGAACGCGTTGCGCCGCGACTCGGCCTCCTCCTCCTGGCCCATGGACGCCCACACGTCGGTGTTCACCACGTGCGCGCCTTCCACCGCTTCTTCGGGGGCCTCCGTGATGGACAGACAGGCGCCGGCCGCCTTGGCGCGCTCGAAGATCGCGCGGTTCGGCTCGTAGCCCTCCGGGCAGGCGAGACGCAGCTCGAACCCCAGCACCTGGGCCGCCTCGATCCAGCTGTTCGCCATGTTGTTGCCGTCGCCCACCCAGGCGATCCGCTTTCCCTCCCACGTGCCCAGCGCCTCCCGCACGGTGAACAGGTCGGCGAGCACCTGGCAGGGATGCGACAGATCGGTGAGGCCGTTGACCACCGGGATGGTGGCGTGCCGCGCCAGCTCTTCCACTTCCCCATGGTCGAACGTGCGGATCATGATCCCGTGCACGTAGCGCGACAGCACCCGCGCGGTGTCGGGGATCGGCTCGCCCCGCCCGATCTGGATGTCGCGGGACGAGAGGAACAGCGCCTGGCCGCCCAGCTGGTACGCCCCGACCTCGAACGACACCCGGGTCCGCGTGCTCGATTTCGCGAAGATCATCGCCAGGGTCTTGCCGGCGAGCGGCGTCTCCCGGTAGCTCCCGGCCTTCATGCGGCCGGCCAGGTCGAACAACATCAGGATTTCGTCCCGGGTGAGGTCGGTGACGGCGAGGAAATCGCGCTTGGCCATGGATTCCTGGGAGGCGAGTCAAAATGACAGGCTGAGGCTGCTAATTCTACGCGCCCTGGGAGGGTGAAACAAGCGGTGGCGCGTCCACACCATGAAGGACGGAGTCGCGGCCCCCAGGGTCCGCGGGTGAACCCGCGACTCGGCACGTGTCAGTAAACTGACCCGGGCTCTGCCGCTTCAGCGGTACGGGCCGAGCCGCGGCTACCATGAGAAGGCAGTTGTTGTCCAGGGCCACCGTGGTGGCCCGCACCGATCCTGCCATCAGGCTACCATCCGCACTCAAAGTGAGCGTCACCACGACGCTCGGTGCAGGTTGAGGTTCGGTC